>ERZ1034425.92-NODE-92-length-15254-cov-59.156852_pt1 | contig 15254 bp, 15 predicted proteins | sample MGYA00520608_ERZ1034425 | MGnify/ENA primary metagenome ERZ1034425 (study PRJEB33736, sample SAMEA104288488) | Azolla rubra | place: Australia | collected 1985 | study: EMG produced TPA metagenomics assembly of the PRJEB19522 data set (Is there foul play in the...
ACCTGGAATTGGGTTTCAGCTTGACCCTGATTCAGTTTGGTCAAATCTAAAAAGTGTTGGGATGCTAGAACCTATCGGATAAGTGGATGATAAAACAACAGTAGAGACTCGTTATTTTATTAGTAGTCTTGAGTCAAATGGAGAACAATTGGCTAATTCTGTCCGCAGCCATTGGGCAATAGAAAATTCATTGCATTGGGTATTAGATGTAGCTTTAAAACAAGATGACTGCCGGATTAGGAAAGATAATGCTCCACAAAACTTTGCAGTAATGCGGCAGATAGCAGTCAATCTTTTGGGTAAAGAGAACCCCGTGAAGCGGGGGATAAAAAATAAACAGTTTTTGGCAGCAATGGATAATAACTCTTGAGAAAGAGTTTTAGCTTTAGCCTCAACTAACTTGTCAACAATTTACTTAATATTTTCTTCTACTTATTTTTACAGATAAGTTTACCTATTTATGGATGAATAGTTAGCTCATTTATCCTTAGCTAAGAGTTATTCAGTTGGAGATAAGCTAATTCATCGCCTAATAGAAAAGTGATTGATTTTGTTTATATATCCATCAAGCTTTGCACTTCTTATATATATAGATGATTTTAAAATCCTCATTAGTTTTTATTAGGAAATAAGCTGCGTTTCCCCTGATCTATTGACTCCTCAGGGCCGTGTTATTTCTTATTGCTCCTTATTAAGAATAGGTTTTGATGCTATTTTTGGTGCTTTACTGTTTCTCCAATTCCTTTTTTCACTGCATATGTTTGTCTTTATGCTCACTTGGATCTTTTCTCTCCGTAATTTCTCTCTGTGGCAGTTTAGGGTGCGGAATGTGGGCTATAACCACAGTTGCTTTTTTCTTGCACCTTATTCACTTTTTATCCCCCCGAATCTCTTGATTTATCTAGGTTTTTCGTTTATATGGCTTAACGCCACGCTACACTATCAGCAAGCCCTAATTACGCCATACTGTACTAGGTATATAAAGATTTGGGCAGGCAAGATACCTACCCCACCCATAAGATAATAAAATTACCTAAACTACGGCTTTTTCCAAAATCAATTTAGAACGCTTCACTTGTTCAGGAATAGGCACAGGATAATCACCTGTAAAACAGGCAGAACAGAAACTATTAGTATCTTCTTTTGTTGTTACTAACATTCCTTCCCAACTCAAATAAGCGAGAGTATCAACTTCCAATTGCCTCGTTATTTCTGCTACTGATTTTGTCGCAGCAATTAGTTGATCTTGTGTATCTGTATCAATACCGTAGAAGCAAGGATGAGTGACAGGAGGGGAAGAGATTCTCATATGTACTTCCGCTGCACCTGCATCACGCAAGGCTTTAACGAGTTTACGGCTAGTGTTTCCACGTACAATAGAGTCATCAATTATTACTACTCTTTTACTGAATAAAACATCTTTCAAGGGGTTCAATTTCATTTTAATTCCTGTTTCGCGCATACTTTGGGTAGGTTGGATAAATGTCCGTCCGACGTAGCGATTTTTAATTAACCCTTCACCATAAGCTATACCTGATGTTTGGGAAAAACCAATGGCCGCAGGTATGCCAGAATCAGGTACACCAAAAACTATATCTGCTTCTATAGGTGATTCTTCTGCTAATCTTCTTCCTAAGCGCATCCGATAGCTGTATAAGGTTTCATTGTGCATCAAGCTATCAGGACGGGCAAAGTAGATCATTTCAAAGATACACAATTTGCGCTGGGGCTGTTGATTCCAAGGGAAAGAAGCTAAACCATTTTCTGTAATCCAAACTAACTCACCTGGTTCGACATCACGCAAGTATTCTGCACCGATAATATCTAAACCGCAGGTTTCAGAAGCCAGAACGTAACGAACTGGACTACTATCTAATGTACCAATTACCAAGGGACGAATGCCGTTGGGGTCTCTTACTCCCATAACACCATCGGGTGTACCAATGACTAGACTAAATGCTCCTTGACAGCGGTGAAAGGCGCGAATAGAGCCTTCTAACCATTCTGCACCGGCATTAACTTCTTCTGCAATCACATAGGCAATCATTTCTGAATCTGTGCTTGTTACCAGGTTAAAATTACTTTTGAGCAACTCTTCCCGCAATTGAATTGTATTTACTAAATTACCATTGTGTGATAGAGCTAATTTGCCTAAACGAGTGTCGACCACCGCAGGTTGAGCGTTAACTTTACGACTAGAACCAGTAGTAGAATAACGGGTGTGACCAACAGCAATATTACCGGGTAAATCTTCTAAAATAGATTCATTGAAGACTTGAGACACCAAGCCCATATCTTTGTGCAGGTGTACGTGCTTACCCTCAAAAGTAGCAATACCCGCTGATTCTTGACCCCGATGTTGCAGGGCATATAATCCGAAGTACGTTAATTTTGCAACATCTTTTTCTGGTGCGTAAATACCGAAAACACCGCAAGCTTCTTCAGGCTTATCATGGTGGTTTTCATGGCTGTTGATAGATTGATCCAGAGTGACGGGATGATGAGGAATCATGCTGGTTTTGCTCCTGGTGGGGTGTCTGTCAATGAAGAAAGGAGTTCAGAATATTCCTGTGTCTCTAAAAATAGAGACACAGGAGAAATTATATTAATATACTTGGTCTTCTGAACTGCTTTCTTCGTCACTGGGATTATATCAATGGATAGTTGCAAAATTATTAACAAATCCTTAACCATCCATTAAAAGATTAGCGTAATTTGTGGAATTTAGTCCAAAAAGTACAAAATTACTATCAGCAGGTAGAGGAATTTTGGATTTTAGATGGAATAATCTCCAACTAAAAATACTCGCTGCGCTCTGTTCGCACTTGCTGGTTAAAGTAGAAATGGGAAGAAATAACTTTCTCTTCCCTATCACTTATTTAGGTATTAACATGGATAGCGAGCCGATTAGATATTGCTAGATCATAGCGCTCGCTCATTTCTTGAATGCTAACCTTGATTAAATCATGGTTGTCATTGGTACAAATCTGCAAACCTAATTCGGAATTACTAACCACACCTAATTTCTGCCAATTTTCTGGCAAATACTCCTGTAAATAGGATTCCCAAACTTCGAGATGTTCCTCACTCACAGAAACCAAAATCCTTGCACCACCTTCACCAAATAGCACCTCATCAAATCTCAAATCATGAGTTGCAGAAATACCCAAATTAATCTCTGCGCCAAGATGACCAGAAAGACAACATTCAGCCAAAGCTACCGTTAAACCACCTTCAGCAGTATCATGAGCGGAACGCACCCATCCAGCGCGAATACCCTCACGACAAACTTTTTGTACACGACGTTCCAAATCAAAATCTACCCTGGGCGGCTTACCAGCAATTGTATTATGGATCGTTGCCAAATATTCCGAAGCACCCAATTCAATTTTAGATATTTCTGCCCCCCTTTCTAAGGGGGGTTGGGGGGATCGAGATTTCACATCTATACCAAGAAGGTAAATCAAATCACCTGGGCGTTGTAAACCTTGTCCACATATTTTACTCAAATCCTCTATTAAACCAACCATCCCCACCACTGGAGTCGGATAAATTGGTTGGGGATTTCCCTGGCTATCTAGTGTCTCATTATACAAGGAAACATTTCCGCCAGTCACAGGTGTAGAGAACTCCTGACACCCCTCACTCAAACCCTGACAAGCAGAAGCTAATTGCCAATAACCAATTGGTTTTTCAGGACTACCAAAATTGAGATTATCAGTCACAGCCAAGGGTTCAGCACCCACACAGCTAAGATTCCGCGCTGCTTCCGCTACCACAGCCTTAGCACCCTCATAAGGATCAAGATACACATAACGCGAATTACAATCTACCGTAGCAGCCACCCCAGATTTGAGATTTTCAGCTTTAGTTGTGAGATTGAGGATATCTTCCAAAGGACGTAACCGCAGCACCGCAGCATCAGCACCACCAGGTAACAACACCGTATTATTCTGTACTTGATGGTCATATTGGCGATAAACCCAGCTTTTAGAAGCAATAGTTGGCGTATTCAGCAAGATTAATAAAATCTCATTCCAACTTTTCCAAATTCTGCCAGTTTCAATTCCTGTAGCATCACAAGCAGGTAAACTATCAACCGTCCAAGCCCAAGCTTCGAGCGCATATTGTGGCGGGTTTGTCAATGGTTCCCGTTCATATAAAGGTGTATTTTCTGCCAAAGCATCAGCTGGAATTTCAGCAGCTACTTTACCCTGAAATAATATCCTCACAATGGGTTCAGCAATCACCGTACCAGCAACCACTGCTTGTAGTCCCCAACGGTGGAAAATATCAATTAATTCCTTTTCCCGTCCTTTATGGGCAACAAACAGCATTCTTTCTTGAGATTCCGACAACAGATATTCATAAGGTATCATTCCTAACTCACGAGCCGGGATTTTATCCAAGTCAAACTCAATACCCACACTGCCTTTCGCAGCCATTTCCGAAGTAGAACAAGTTATACCAGCCGCACCCATATCTTGTGCTGCAACAACAGCCCCAGTTTTAAACGCTTCCAAACAAGCTTCAATTAGAGATTTTTCTAAAAATGGGTCGCCTACTTGCACTGCAGGGCGGTCATCCATTGATTGATCAGTTAATTCTGTACTGGCAAAACTTGCACCACCCATACCATCCCGACCAGTGGTAGAACCAACATATAATACAGGATTACCAAAACCAGAAGCACCAGATTTTACGATATCTTCTGTTTCCATTAATCCCAGTGCCATGACATTAACTAAGGGATTACCAGAATAGGCTGAGTCAAAATAAACTTCACCACCAACAGTGGGAACACCGACGCAGTTACCATAGTAGCTTATACCAGCTACAGCGCCCGTAAATAACCTTTGAGTTTTCGCATCATCTAAATCACCAAATCTGAGAGAATTTAATAAAGCAATAGGACGCGCACCCATTGTAAAAATATCTCTTAATATACCACCCACACCCGTTGCTGCACCTTGGAATGGTTCAACGGCTGAAGGGTGGTTATGGGATTCTATTTTAAAAGCTAATCTCAGTCCATTCCCAATATCAACAACTCCAGCATTTTCACCTGGTCCCACGAGGATGCGGGGGCCTGTGGTGGGAAACTGTTTCAGTAAGGGACGAGAATTTTTATAACAGCAATGTTCAGACCACATTACCCCAAACATTCCTAATTCAGCTTTATTGGGATGACGACCTAAGCGACGGACTATTTCTGCATATTCTTCAGGCTTGATACCTTCTTCTGCTATTTGTTGCGGAGAAAATGGATTTTGTTCGGTGGTGGTCATGGTAGTTATGCACCAAGAGGACAGAGGAATATTCTATCTGTTTACGGATCAATTGGAGTATAACTTTCCTTTCGCTCATGAATAGATACCGTACGTAGCCCGGTATAGTGTACAATTAACTAACTAGAGAGGGACGAGAATTTAGAAAGGAGTATGTGTCTGCCTTTCCATAGTATTAAGATGAGGAAACAGCCAAGGAAAGAATCAGGGTTGGGAATAGTTACGGATAGTTCCTATCCATGAAAGTGTTGATGACAAATTCATAACTGACCTCATATCTATAACATGTATGAAATGGGCAAAACTCATGAACCAATTCCTAATGTGACTAAACCACAAATAGTAAGAATTACTTGTGAGTAAATTGGGGAATCCAGGGGAAATCTTTGTTGAGGTACCCGGAATATTTTTACAAGTCTAATGACCTGTTCAACAAAAACACCCTTGGTGGAAAACTCTTTGTTTCCTGCCTTTTGTTCTGAGACGCCATGGCATAATCCCTATCATGTTTTTCTAGCTGTTCACGGAGACTAGGAGGGAAAACATTTTGTAATATCTCTAGCCAGTAATGAAATGTCTCCTGTGCTTCCGTTTTGTTTGGATATACCGAAATGCAAACCTAAAACCTAAAACCTCAAATGTTGGCATTTTCCTCACATAGAACAAGCATAGACATACCTCTTCTTTTATTTCTAGTTTCCCTTTCCCCCCTCCTCCTTTCTAATTTATACCTATCTTTTTACTTTCTATGTAACCTTGAAGTGTTTTCTGCTACATTTCAGGTTGGGCTAACAAGTCTTGAAACTGATGGTTAGTTCTTCCCAGTATTTGTTTTGTACGATGTGGATATTCTTGAATATAGTTAATTTAGTGGATTTTTCCTTTTCCTACACCCTCAAAATTCCCTTCTACCATTTTTTTCACACCAAGTTAATCTTCCTGACAGGTCTACTATGTAGCTCCCTGATGAAATATGCAAGATATCCTAACCATTACCATTACCCCAGAAATGAAAGCAGCACTTTTAGAAATTACTCAAGCTGAAGGTATATCTGCTGATAGTTTAGTTGGTAAAGCTATTGAGGACTATATATTTACCCACAAATTCCACGCATTGCGTTCTTATTTGATGTAAAAGAATGGAACAGTCTACACCGATGAGGAAATTTCTGAGATAATTTCATGAAGCTAGTACTGCCGTGAATTCAAAATACTTCCTTCTTTCATCAGAGCTACACTAACAAAGTAGTGCTTCCAGCAGGCTGCGCCAACGAAATTCAAAATGTATACGGCTTGAACTTTTCAGACATTTGGAAGGGTTGGTTTATTGACGCCGTACTGTACTAGTTATAGATGTAGATAGGTGTTTTCATGTTGGTTACCTGTTAGGTAGGTACAAATTTGTAATGACAGAAGTTTAGATGTATTGATTATAGTTTGTAATTCTTTCTGCACTTGTTCAAGTTCTTAGCATTTTTGATTAATAAAATATTTTTTAAGTTTTTTGCGGCTTTCTCGATTTTCTGGCTCTATTTTATCTTGTTTTTATATCAAATCTTCCCAAATTAATAGGGAGCATCCCAATTTTGCAAAAACATCACAAATTTTCATTCGGAGCGTAAGATTTAGCTGTAGAAACTATCCAATTGATGATAGAGTTTCACGAAGAGATTCCCCAGAAAGATTTGTAGGCTGTAAATAGGAAGGCACAAAAAACCGTAGACGCGCAGCGGCTTCTCGGAGAGAAGTATGTACGGAAAAGTAAAATTTATCAAAACCTCTTCCCTATTGCCTATTGCCTTGTCATAACGACAATTTTAAACACCCACCTACTTACAGCAGATTGCAGATAAATGAGGTACAGAATCTAAATTGAAACCTAGACGGTAAGAGAGTCTCACTCGTGACTCCTGACTCCTGCTGTAGTTATTAGTTAACGTAAGTATGCAGCTTTTTCAGGCTAACACCAATAATACCTATTTGATAATTAACCAATTTCTCAAACATTCTGACTCCTGAATTCTTACTTAGTTAATAAACAGTCTCACGAGCTTTCTCCGCGTTGATGGGTTTAATTAGGTAAAGTTTCAACATATACCACAAGATGTTTTGCATCAAAGGTATTTTTTGGAATAACTTCACTATTCCCCATTTTTTACTGTTATTAATTGCAATTAATTTCTGATTATTAATTGCACACTGTTCCAAATACCAGAAAAAGTAGGGGTGATCTGTATTTAAGATAGTGGGAAAAGCCCTTGCTGCAGTTTTGTTGGTTTCTGTAATTACCTGATTATTGTATTTACGGGGATGAATTCCCAAGATTTCATAGAAATTTGCCCGTTCAAAAACTGTTATTGTATGGGTAACAAACACAGTCAATAAAAAGAACCGAACCCATAAGCGTGCTTTCCAATTATTCCATAACTGGGGTTGAGAACGTAACAAAGCCTTGAAGAAATCCCCGTGTCTATTTTCATCCTGACACCAGCTTTCAAACTTTCTAAAGAGGGGATAGAACTGGAATTCTGGATTTTCTTCCATGTGGCGATATACTAAAATATAACGCCAGTAGCCAATTTTCTCTGATAGGTAAACTGTGTAAATTACCCAGTCTGGAGGAAAGAAAGTATAGCTACGGTTTTTCGTGAGATAACTTAAGTCAAGGGAAAGACTAAAGTCTCCCATTGCCTTATTCAAAAAACCCGCATGACGTGCTTCATCTCTTGCTAGATATTCAAACGCTTCAGACAATAAGGGGTTACTATATTTGATACGACGGGATAACTCTTTAAAGAGTAAAAACCCAGAGAACTCCGAAGTACAAGAACGTTCTAAAAAGTCAATAAAAGCCAGCCGTTTCTCACCCGGAATATGATTCCAAGACTGTTTAAATTCATCATCACGAACGAAGTGATGGCGGTTATAATCAGCCTTGAGTTCATCAACTACAGCCCTAATTTCTGCTTCATGACCAGAAATATCCAATTTCGCCACAGCATTAAAATCTGTGGTATAAAACCGGGGTGTTAATAGTGTTTCTTGAACAGGTGCTTTGACACCTGGTTTCAATAACTCAACTGGGGGAGTTTCCAAAGACTTAACCATGATACTCCTTTGGCTATTTTATGCTTGTAAAATTATCTAACCATAAATAGTTATTAGTAGTCATCAGTTAAATTATTGAAAGTAAATTGTACAAAATTATCTGAGAAGATGTTTGAAAAGTCATTTGTAAAGTATCAACTCCTAGGAGTTGATACTTTACAACCCTCACCTGAAATACTTTAGCAGAAGCATAAATCTTTAGCGGCTTATTGATGCCGATTTGTCAAAAGTACCACCATTATCAATGGTGCTAGGAGGTGAAGTAGAATGATTTGCACGTTCTACCAACTGATGTGGAGACTGAATACCTAATTTTGATAAATTTGCTCTCCATTGATTTTGAGTCCTATCAAGCTGATGAAGATGATACTTTTATAATAAATTTCCGTATTCTGTACCACTACGGTTACTCAATACTGCTGCTATTACTTCTGCTTGCTTGAGTTGTTTAGGAAAGGCTTTCAGCCCATAGAGTCCAGGAATGGGATCAATAGGACGACCAAAACTATCTAAAATATGATGAATACTATTTCCTGTGATTATTCTTTCTAATTTGCGTGCGTCACCAAAATCAATTGTTACTTTGGTAACTGGTTGTACTGTTTGCAAATGTGAAATAAAGTTTTCTCTCAGTTCTTGAATAATTCCTGAATTTCGATATAATGCGACTCTAAAAGATCGGCTCTTAGCACAACTGAGTTCTGTATCTAATCTACGTAACAACCCCAAAGGAAGAATTAGTTTACCACTAGTTTTAGCGGCAGCTTCAGCTTGTTCTAAATCTGTGTACCAATATAAATTAGATGCATAACAATCTCGTTGTTGACATAATTGGTCTAAAGCTATTTTGATTTGTGGTCATGTTAAATCGTTAATATGGGATTTGAGAAAAGTTTGTAATCCTGTTGCAACCTCTTGACGTAATCTTGTAGCTTCTTGAGTTAATTGAGATGTTTTCGCTGTGGTATCTTGGGTATAACCAGCTTGGGAAAAGACGCAACTGGCTAAAATGAAAACAAAGGTAAATTCTAAATCTGTCAATTTGATAGTTTTAAACTTGATTCAATTTACTATGACAAGTATGGTACTTAATTTTTGATATATCTACTTGCTTATTCTTCCTTTTGCTGATGTCGGTGGATACTTACTAACTTCTATTAAGAATGGAAGTTAATCACACTTTGGGGAGTAGTACCAGCAGCAATAAAATCTACAATTTCATCGTAGACTTTGATTGTTTTGAGAGATGTATTCATGGCGGTATCCTTTTTTTTTATTATTTTAACTGTTTAATTCTGCTAATTTATTTTTCGCACACTCCCGCACTTGCTCATCTAGTTCATTTTCTGCTCTGTCGTGGAACAATGGTAAGGTTTCGCGAGCATTGGGATATGGCTTGATGATTATTTTCAGTGCAAGTAGTAGAGGGTTATTTTCTCGTTCTTCTATCAATTAGCAATACCCATATTCTCGCGCTACGTTGGTGGAAATAGAGGGGACAGAGGCTGTTTTCCCCTTTACCTCTTCTGTGATTATTTGCGGTGATTGGGATCACTTACAAGAAGTGATCTGGAATTTGTTAACTAATGCCATCAAGTTCACACCCCAAGGCGGTAATGTAGAAATCAGGCTAGAGCAGATTACTATCAGCAACCCAGAAGCAAAAAATTATGTCAGCTGCGGTTGCCGTGAGCATCAACAACCACCATTCAGGAAATATGCTCAGATTCAAGTAATTGACAATGGAATTAGTATTACTCCTGATTTTCCCCCTTACGTCTTTGATCGCTTTAGTCAAGCTGATAGTTCCAGCACTAGGTCTCATGGTGGACTAGGACTAGGATTAGCACTCGTGCGTCATTTAGTAGAATTACATGGTGGTACTGTCGATGTAGAAAGTTCAGGTAAGAACGAAGGAGCAACATTTACAGTCAGGCTGCTACTTCTGGAAGAAAGCAGAAATGTAGAGGATCAAAAGTATCGGGAAGGAGCAGAAAAATCTCTCTCTGTTTCTCTGGATTCTTCCATCTCTCTGCCTTAAATCGCAGGTATACGTGTGTTAGTTGTAGATGACGAAGCTGATACCCGTCAACTTATTAGGACGGTACTGGAAGAATGCCAAGCAAAAGTTACAGTAGTGGCATCAGCTTCAGAAGCATTATAGATGCTTACTCAGTGGAAACCTGATGTTTTCGTTAGTGATATTGGAATGCCAGAAGAAGACGGAATACGATCTATAACAGGCAGGTTTTCAGCTACATTTACCTAAACCTGTTGAACCAGCGGAATTAGGTACAGTAGTCGCTAGTCTAGTTAAACGCAATATAAATATTGTCTGATAGGGTAGCGTGGCCCAAGCTATATCAGGATTTACAAGACTTAAAGATTTACAGATTTACTCATGCAAGTCTAAAGAAATATGTATATCTTTATATTTATAAGAAGATTAATAGTTAAATAAATTTAAGTAGCAAGAAAAATCAACTAATATCTATATCAGCATTGGTGCTTGCTGGATAGATTGGTGCAGCAAAACCACATCTCTAGAATAGCAATTGTGTAACGTTGACATCGACGGTGAACTGATAAACAAGTCGATGACTATTGAGAAAATTTGCGTGTGAACATGAAGGAAGTAATAATGAGTAATAATTTAGCCGTCAAGCTGCGTTCTGGTACTCGACAAGCTCATAGAGATGCAGAAAATACCGGTTTCATGAAATGTTCTATCCAAGGAGTTGTAGATAGAGAATGCTTCATTAAGGTTTTAAGTGATGTGTATTTTGTTTACAGTGAACTACAAACAGCAGTTGATAAAAATAAACAATATCCTGTAATTAGTGTAATGTATCTTCCTGAACTAAATCGTCAAGCATCTCCAGAAAAAAATATGATGTTTTATCATGGGAATCTATGGCCGCACCTCATCAGTCCATTAACGGCTACTCAAAATTACATTGCACGTATTTATGAAATATCTGCTCATGAACCTACTTTGTTATTAGGTCATGCCTATACCCATTATATCGGTGATATTTCTGGTGGACAAATGCTACCAAATATTGCTCAGTCAGCTTTAAAACTATCTGGATATGAAGAAACTCCCTTTTACAAATTTGAGCAAATTCCCGATAAGCAGGAATTCAAAAATAGGTATCGTCAAGCATTAGATACCGTCTCTGTCGATGATATCACTGCTGATAAAATTGTCCCCGAAGCTAATGATGCTTTCTACCTGAATATGGAGATAATGAAAGAATTGGAAAGTATTTTAATTCAAGATTTAGGTCGAGCTACATATAATGACCTAGTTTGATATAGGATTTTTAATCAAGACTGGGTTTCTTAAAGTAAGTCCTAGCTAGTTAGTTTCAGTATTTAAAGCTGAAGCATACAAATATATTGGCAATTAGTAATCAAAGATTGCCAACTTTACAACAATTGGTTGGGAAAGATTAGCGTAATTACTCCCAATTCAAAAATTACAATTCCTACAATCACTAGCAGTGAACTAAAAGTCTCTCGGAGGTTTTAATGGTCTTTCTACTACCAGGTGTGAAATTTGATCTGGATCTGATTAAAAAGTATGATACCCGCGCACCCAGATACACCAGCTACCCACCCGCTACAGAGTTAACTGAAACGTTCACAGCAGCAGATTTCCAACCCTCTATTGCTGCTTCTAATGAACGTCAAACTGCCCTATCTTTGTATTTCCATATTCCATTTTGTCAGACTGCTTGTTATTTCTGTGGCTGTAATACTGTAATTTCTAATAACAAGAATATTGCCAAAGCATATCTACACAATTTGGTACAAGAAATTCACAACACCGCAGAGTTGATTGACACAAGTAGAAAGGTGCTTCAGGTACATTGGGGTGGTGGAACACCTAATTATTTGGAACTCGACCAAGTTGAATTTTTGTGGAATAAGATTAATCGTTATTTCACTATTGATTCATCAGCAGAGGTTTCAATTGAAATTAACCCCCGTTATGTCAATAAGGAATACATTCAGTTTCTGAGAGATATTGGCTTTAATCGGATTAGTTTTGGTATCCAAGACCTTAACCCGAAAGTACAAGCAGCGGTAAACCGTATCCAACCGGAAAAAATGCTGTTTGATGCTATGGGTTGGATTAAGGAGGCTAATTTTAGCAGTGTCAATGTAGACTTAATTTATGGTTTGCCATACCAAACTCTGCATACTTTTCAGGAAACGGTAGAAAAGACAATCATTCTAGACCCTGATCGAATTGTGGTGTTTAATTTTGCTTATGTACCTTGGATGAAACCTGTGCAGAAGAGGATTTCCCAAGATACATTACCCGCAGCACAGGAAAAGTTAGATATTCTGAAGATGACCATTGAGGAGTTGACAAATAACGAGTATTTGTTTATTGGCATGGATCATTTTGCGAAAACTAATAATGAATTAGCGATCGCTCAACGTAATGGTACTCTAAAACGCAACTTCCAAGGCTATACTACCCACGCAGAAACAGAACTTTTTGGGTTTGGTTCTACATCTATCAGTATGCTAGAAGATGCTTATGCTCAGAACCATAAGAGTTTAAAGGACTATTATCAGGCTGTATCAGCAGGTGTTATTCCTACCAGTAAAGGCATTAAATTAACCCAAAATGATATCATCAGAAGGGATGTCATTATGTCAATCATGTCTCACTTTCAGCTACATAAGTCAGACATTGAACATAAATATCACATCAATTTTGATGAATATTTCTCTCAGGAACTAGAAGAGTTAAAACCCCTAGAAGGTGATGGACTAGTAAATTTATTTACCAACCAAATCGAAATTACAGATATTGGTAGATTACTGGTCAGAAATATTGCAGTTAATTTCGATACTCATACCAGAACTAGAGAAAGAAAATTCTCTCGTGCAATTTAAGGGGAGCATCCCAATTTTGCAAAAATATCGTAAATTGTCATTCTGTTAGCGAAGCGTGGCGTAAGCCATGCGGAACGGAATGAAGTGTATCCGGCACGCTTCGCTAACATTGTGCTGTGCTTCATACATACCCTGCGGGAAGCAAGCTACAGCATGACAATAGACTTATACATTTGGGATGCTCCCAATTTAAATTTAAGTATGGTAATTGGAAACATCAGGCTTATGTAATTCGTAAAAATTGCTCATGGTCACCCCAACTTCTTGAAGAAGTTGGGGATATCAAAAATAATTCAGGAATTCAGGAGTATGGCTTCTGAACTTATTTCAATTTTTAAACATATTATATTTTCAAGAAATAAAAAAATATCAATTATCTCCACCTTTTGGTTTACATGATTCTGTCAAATGATATAAATAACCATCTTTTATCATTGATAAAATTGATATAAATAAAATCCTTAGAGGTAATAAGCAATGATCAATATTATTGCTTGGCTAATTTTAGGACTATTAGCTGGTGCCCTTGCTAAAGCTATTTATCCAGGTGATCAAGGTGGCGGCATTGTGTCCACAATAATTTTAGGTATTATTGGTGCTTGTATTGGTGGAACTTTATTTACACTACTCCGCACAGGTACTCTACAATTTACTGCTGCTACTTTAAGTATTCCTGGACTATTGGTTGCAATACTTGGTGCAGTAATTGCCATTTATCTATGGACTTTATTCCAAAGAAGTAGCAGAGCCTAAATTGAGCCTAAATCTTGAAAGTTGAAGTTTAACACCTGAATTAATTAATTGTATGTTTTTCCACAAAAAAGAACCAATTCATTTTGTCAAAGTTGATGAATCTAACCCTCATTTTGCTCAATTACTTCTAGAGCAATTTGGCGGTGCAACAGGAGAACTGACAGCAGCTTTACAATATTGGGTACAATCTTTCCATGTTGAAAATCCTGGTATTCGGCATATGCTCCAAGATATTGCCATTGAAGAATTCGGTCATTTGGAAATGGTTGGTAAACTCATCGAAGCTCACACAGAAAATACCGACCAAACCGAAGCTTACAAAAGCACTCTTTTTGCACTGCGAGGAATTGGACCCCATTTTCTTAATAGTCAAGGTCAAGCTTGGACTGCCAGTTACTTGAATGAAGGTGGTGATGTAGTCCGTGATTTACGCGCTAATATTGCCGCAGAAGGTGGCGCTCGTCAAACCTATGAGGAGTTAATTAAACTGGCAACAGATCAGGGAACTAAAAATACCTTACTCCATCTTTTAACGCGAGAAGTTTCTCATACCCAAATGTTTATGAAAGCTCTGGATTCTTTGGGTAAGTTAACTGATCCTTTATTTGGTAATATTCAACCAGATGAAACTGTCTCTCTTTATTACAATTTATCAACAAATGGAACTGAGCAAGAACAGCGTGGACCTTGGAATTCTGAACCAACATTTAATTACGTTGCCAATCCTTTAGAATCTCGAACTCAATAATTGGTAAATTGTGATTTATCTACAATTTTATGTTACTTAGGGTGGAAAAAATCCACCTTTATTTAAATTTATTAATCACGAATTCCAAATTAGCAATTACTAGGATTGTCAATGCGAGAAAAAGTGGTTGGGAAATCATTTACCATCGCGCTCATGCTTTGCTTGCGGCTCAACTAGCAGGACAATGGCAACGCAAAAATGCTCCCGCTAGATTGTATGAAACCTTGGCTGCTATTTCCCAAGATGGTGATTTAGAAAAAGAGTGGGAGGAAGATAATTTAACTGACGCAGGTGCGCCAATGGATTTTTTGCCTAACGGGACTTAAACAAAAGTTAAGAGTAAAAAGAGGAGTATAATGCAATTTCGGTGTAGCTTTCAGGGTAAAAGAAGCTGATGAAAGAAACCACTGCCGCAGCAATGGCACCATGGTTTGAAAGAT
>ERZ1034425.96-NODE-96-length-14900-cov-2.241698_pt1 | contig 14900 bp, 10 predicted proteins | sample MGYA00520608_ERZ1034425 | MGnify/ENA primary metagenome ERZ1034425 (study PRJEB33736, sample SAMEA104288488) | Azolla rubra | place: Australia | collected 1985 | study: EMG produced TPA metagenomics assembly of the PRJEB19522 data set (Is there foul play in the leaf...
CTCATCCGACGGTGCACTATTCAGTGCTGCCAGCCCCTGCTCGGTGGTCGGGTAATGCCCGGTATCCAGCCGGTATTGATCCAGCGCCTTGCCCAGCGCATCAATCTGCGCCTTGGCGGTTTTCACTTCCGATTTGCCAATCTGCGCGAAATATTTAGGCCCGACATAGCCCGCCAACAGGCCAATGATGACCATGACAACGAGGAGTTCGAGCAGGGTGAAGCCGCGGGATTTATACGCGATCGGGGCGAAGGTTTGGGTCATTGGGTGTTCCTGAACATGGGTAAATTTTTAAAATACTGAAACTCAAGAGCCTGCCAGGCAGGCTCTGTCTAACATTGTTAATAAGTCGTTGCTGAGGACCCCGTTCCTGGCACGTAGCCTGGAGCCTTGATCTCGATCAGATCGCCTGTAAGGGTCTGACGGAATTTAATGACATCTGCCAAGGGTGTTGTTGTGTATGTAGCGCTAGGGCAGGAAGCTTCTATGTAGTAAAGAGAAGTTCCCTCTTGTGAGATAGTTGATGAGTATTGGTAAGAGGTGAATGTCACCCAATTAGGACTCAATGCCGCTGCTTGCTGTGCAGCTGTAGGGGTGCCGTAGGGGTATGAGGTCAGTCCATTTATCGGGGTGCTCGCAGCCGGTGCTGATGTAGTCAGTGGCAGGTCGACATAGCCAGCGCTTTGTCGATATTGCACCGAGGTATGGGTGCGTCCGGCGCGGAATGCACCAAAGTCAGTACTTGAGTTGGTGAAATAGTAGGCTACATTGACATTAGATGAACTGTTGTATGCCCCAAATCCGCCATAAGCAATATCATTCACTTGAAAAATCTGGATGCCAGGGGTATTCAGGTCATAGTCGTTCCCTGTTAATGAAGACAGTCGAACGCCAAAAATGCACATATTGGTAGTGGTATTACGCCACAGGTAATTACGCAGGGTTCCAATACGCACATTGGTGTTATTGGTATGCGCAGCATCGTTGAGATTGAGTGCTATCGTACGTGATGCAACTATCGAATATCCGCTGATAGGAGAAGTGATTGTACTTGCAGGCGAAACATCGCAATCGCCGCAGTATCTATACGCTGAGGTTCCTCCCGTGACGCTAAATCCTGTCGTTGGAAGAGGCACAAAGCCAGCAGCCATGGTGTAAGCCGAAGTCAGAGCAAATGCGCTGGTCATTGCTATTTTCAGTGCTCGAATTTTCATGATGTTCTTCCTTGAGTGACAGTACGGCAGGAACCCGCAAAGCGGGCCCCGCCGTGCATTACAGCTTAGTAGGTAGTAGCAGAAGAACCTGTACCAGGCACATAACCAGATGCCTTGATCTCGATCAGGTCACCTGTTTCCTGACCGGTCTGACGGAACTTGATGACATCCGCCAATGGCGTGGTGGTATAGGTAGCGCTGGGGCAAGAAGCCTCAACGTAGTACAACGCCGTACCATCGGTGGTGGAAGTGCCGTCATCATCAATGGCATTGGCATCGCTGGTGAAGGTTACCCAGTTGGCACTTAGGGCTGCGGCTTGCTGCGCAGCAGTCGGGGTGCCAAAGGTTGGCCAGGCAGTCAAGCCATTGATGGACGTGCTGGCCGCAGGGGCTGAAGCGGTCAACGGTTGTGCAACATAACCGCTGGCTGGTACATCTTCATCTGCTGGGTCAGCACGGTGTTGCACGGCAGTGTGGGTGCGGCCAATTCGGTAGGCGACAGATTCACCACTTGCGCTCGATGTAAAGTAGCCAGCATTCACGGCGGAAGAACCGTTGTAAGCTGCAAAGCCACCATAGGTCACATCGTTGATTTCGAAGCTTTGCAGGCCTGCAGTATTCAGGTCGTAGTCATTCCCTGTAAGTGTGGTTACACGCACGCCAAAAATGCACATATTGGTGGTGGTGTTGCGCCACATGTAGTTACGCATGGTGCCAACACGGATATTGGTGTTATTGGTGTGTGCGGCATCGTTCAGGTTAAGCGCAGTGGTACGTGAGGCCACCAGCGAATAACCGCTAACAGGGGATGTTGCTGTACTAGCTGGAAAAACGGCGCAGGTGTTATTGAGGGTCGAGGTAGGTACATCCGTTTCACCCGAACCAAAATTGCCGGTGGTATTGCAAAGACGGTAGGCCGAGGTGCCCCCAGTGACGCTAAAACCTGTCGTTGGAATGGATACCAGGCCTGTGGCCATGGCTTGAGCCGAAACAAAACCAAAGGCCCCAGCAATAGCTACTTTGATTGCAAGCTGTTTCATGATTATCTTCCTTGAGTATAATGAACAGGCACTTATGGCTGCCTGTAACACCAATTCGACCCTATCGTCCCAAGTGACCCGCAAAGCTCAACTGGTCTGATAGATGCCAAATTCGTCGCGCAGGCAGTCCATGGTGCACCGCCTGCCATTTTTCTTATCCCTGTTATCTGCCGTCCGCATCAAAGTCATAGCGAATACTGACCCACGCTGCCCGTGGTGCGCCTGGCGCCACAAAGCTGGTGGAGTTCCAGTCGTTGGAGTTGTAGTTCCAGCCACTGGCACCCACCGTGCCATTCACTGAAGGCGAGAAGGGGTTGATGCCGAGCCGCGATGCGCTGTAATACTCCTTGTCCAGCAGGTTGTTGATTAGCAGTGTGCCGCTCCAGCCTTTGCCAAAGTTATAGGTGGTGCTGAAATTGAAGACACCGTAGCCTGGAGTCTTGCCAGACTGGGTGTAGCGCTTCGTGGTGGTGAATTGCTCGTTATTGCGGGTGTAGGTGTAGGTAATGTTGGTAGGCTTATGCTCGTTGTTTTCATTGCCGCGCGCGAAGGATTCGCCATGGGCAATAAAGGTCAGATTCACGCGCCAATCTTCAGTCAGCTGGTAACCGAAGTTGGCGTTGAGGTTATGCAGCGGTATGCCGGGCATGCGGTTACCCGGGTTTACCGTCTCCATGTCATAGTCAGGCAAGGTGGATATATGGTTGACCGAGCTGTTGTCCTGATTCGCCATTTTAAATTGGCTCTGGAAGGTAGCGTCTGTCAGCGAATAGTTCACCTTGAAGTCAGCCTTGCCATACTTGCCACTGATCCCCATCTCCAGACCCTGACGGCGTGTGCGGCCAATGGAATCAAAAAAGCTTTGGGTGGCGGAGTAGCCGACAAAATAAATTTCATCGAACAGATTGCTGCGGTAAACGCTGGCATTCCATTTCAAATTATTGGTGAGGTCGCCGCGAGCACCGACCTCGAATGTGCGGGATACCACCTGCGGCAGGTAGGGGTCACCAGAAAGGGTGGTGGGCAACGTACATGAGCTGCCATTGACCAGACTTCTGGGCTGAGCGGGGCTTAATGTCGCGCCATTGGTGCCGATAGTGGTCGGAGTGTCATCGAAAGCACACCCTAGCTCAATGGCCGATGGGGTTCGGGTTCCCTGACTCCAGTTGGCGTAGAGATTGAGCTTGTCATTAGGCGACCATGTCACCCCAGCGGATGGATTCAGTTTGTGGTAGGTGAAGCTCTCTCGTTCAGAGGGATTCAGATAGTCTTGATAGCCTGTGAGCCGGTAGTCATCGACGGGGTTGGTCAGCAAATATTGGTCACATGAACTCAGCCCTGATCCCAGGCAATTGAGGTAATACATATATCTGGCCTGGTAGTCCATCAGGTCCAGAGAATTGGAATTGCGCCGGGAGGAGATGTTGGTCATGACCTTGGTATAGTTGTAGCGTGTGGCGAAGGAAAAGTGCAGGTTTTGCTTGGGCGAGAAGGTTTCGCTCATATACACGCTCTTGGTATCACTCAGGCCATCGAAATCATTGTTGTTAACAGGAATGCGGGCGGCTGAGAATTCGGCCCCTATATTCTCAGGATCCAGATAAGCCTTACGATTGGCATCCAGCAAGCCGAGCATCTGGCTGTTGGTATAGGTGCTGCGGGCATGATCCAGCGATGCCCCTACCATGAATTTGTGTTTATCCAGATTCCAGTTGAGCTGCAGTGCTGCGCCTTTAACCAATTGGTTGATGTCGGTATTGGAAATAATGGATGTCGGGGTTCCTGCTTCGTAGCCTGAATTGAGCGAAGTTGAGCCTGCTTTTGCACCATTCCGGTAAATTACCTGGCCATTAGCATCCAGCACCTGAATTTGGTCTTGAGATAATTTTGAGGTTGCAGAGTTGATACTGTCAGTTCCGCAGGTGCCATTGATGGGGTCAGCAAATACAAGGTAATGAGTAATCGTTGAATCATTCGGGTCCGTGTAGTAGATGCTACTTTCGGTCGCCATAGTCACCCACGTCGCGCCAACGGCTTTCCCTGCTTGATATTTTTCAGAAGGGTTTCCTATATCATTCAGCGTGCTGCTTTCATAATCTTTACCTGGGAAGTTAATCCCCGGGCTATACCCTCCTACTCCTTTTCCATTAAACATATTCGATTCAATGGCCTTGCCTGCAGCCAACCATTCAGTGAGCTGGGCTGGCAGTGTCTGATTGAAGGTAGATGGATCGATATCACCGGCAGCAATGGCTCCTGCGGCGGAAGTATATGCCTGATTAGAAAGGCCAAGGTAGACAGCACTAAACCCTGCGCCGGAACCATCGCCAAAGGCTTCACTCACCACGTAGTAGTCGGGTATGCCATATGGGTTAGTGCTTGAATATGCACAGACCGGATTTTCTGTCGCTGTGGCTTTGCGTGTGGCCTTGCCGGTGTAGTCCTCAAAGTCTCGGTTGATATCCCCCGTTATGGATTTTCGATCACTGCGGCGGTTATACACCTGACCGGTAATGCTGAAGGTGTCGGATACCTGAAACGCGCTGGCAATCTGGAATTGCAGCAGTTCGTTTTTGGTTGTATCTGCCGAGGTGAAAACGCTGGAGGCGCTTTGCTGGTACATCTCCATGGGGATGAGGCCATTGCCGTTCAGGTTGTTGCTCGCATACAGCACGCTGCCGTCAAGGCTGAGGCGGTCGTTGCGGTAGCTCAGTTTGCTGAATATCTGGTTGACCTTGGAGGCGGAATCCTGGCGCCAGCCGTTTTCATCAAACAGATTCAGGGCGACGAAGCCTGCCACATCGCCCTTGCTGCCACCGGCAGAGAGCAGGAATTGCTTGCGGCCAAAGGCGCCTGTCAGCACGTCGGCGGTAACGCCAGCATCATCAAAGCCGTTTTTGGTTCGCATGGCCAGGGCGCCGCCCAGCGTATTCAGGCCGAAAATCGGGTTGGAGCCGGGGAATAAATCCATACCGGCCAGGGCGTTCATGGGAATCATGTCCCAGTTCACCACATCGCCAAATGGCTCGTTTACGCGTATGCCATCCAGAAACACGGACAAACCTTGTGGCGTACCGATCTGCGGACTGGCGGTAAAGCCGCGGTAGGTCACGTCCATCTGGAACGGGTTGCCCTGGTAGTCGTTGACGTTTACCGACTGCAGTTGCGAATTCATCAGATCAGCCAGGCTGATGGAGCGTGCATTTTTGATTTGCTCGCCGGTAATGCTCTGCACGTTGCCGGGTATCTCTTCTCTGGTGAGGCTGAGACCGGGCATGGGGCCAATGTCCATTTGGCGCTTGGCGCGTACATTGATTTCCTGCAGCTTGAGCTCTCCGGTTTCTCCCGGGAGCGTTTCTGTATTGCTGGTGGGCATGCCATTTTTATCATCGGAGCCAGCCGAGAGCAGTATGCCCTTGGAAATGTTATAAGTGCCTGCGATGGAGGGGCGCTTGGTGCTGACCTCATCGCTTGAGGTGTTGCCTGTGCTGCTTACTTCATCGGCATAACCATGGGCGCACAAGGCTAAACAATAGGCGCCGACCACTCGGGAAATTTTCCTGACATTTTTGCGTTTAAAAAAGTAGGGTTCGCGCTTGGCCTGTGTGAGCGCGCTGCCCCGTGGGGCAAGGGTTTTGCCCGGTTTTACGATTGCTTTGATTGATAAGTTATTTGGTTTCTGGTTTTGCATTGACATCCCTCCACTATGGTTATGAAGGGGCAAAAGCTGTGCCAAATGTAAAAATTTGTAACAAAAAAGTGGAAAAAACGAGTTAAATTAGTCGCTTGGAATGCATCTCAATTGTAAAAAGATGTTGTCAAGGAAAAATCTAAATTGGCTGGTTTTAGCCAAATTGGCTGAAGACATGCAACCAACTTGGTTGCTAGTAACCAATATGCGAAAAAGTTCTTGCATCGGGAATGTTCGGGAAAAATTCCCGAGCAAAATGAAGGGGATGCCAAGCACTCTGCTGATTACCTGAGTGCTTGCAAATGCGGACGGGTTATAGCGGTGAGCATCGGGTAAAGCAGGGTAAAGTGATGGTGAACGCCAAAACCCTGATAGGCGGCAAGGTGTTATCGAATTCATGCAAAAACCGCTTGCCATGCGGTCTAAACAATGGTTCTTGTGTGCATTTATACACACCACCTAAAGTGTTACATTAACTCGTGTAAAAAAATGATACAAATCCAATAACATACGAATTTATGTATAAAAATCAGTAGCTTATAAATAAGTTCAAAAAATAAGCGATTTTAAAAAGTCCTTATAAATGCAATGGTTACATTTTTAAGTCACAGCTATCCACACAATTATCCACAGATTTTGTGGATAGGAATATTTCGTATTTGGCGCCTCTTGAAATGAAAATAAATCAAGCTTTTTTTCGTACTATCTGGCCTGTGGTGGAGGGCGGGGCGGTGGAGATTATCGACCAGACCCAGCTGCCGCATCGCTTGCACATCGTCCGCCTGGATACCGTGGAGGCGATGGTGTATGCCATCAAGCATATGCAGGTGCGCGGCGCGCCGTTGATCGGGGCAGCAGCGGCTTATGGCATGGCGCTGGGCCTGGCCGCCGCGCAGGACGATGCGCACATGGCGCGGATCGCCGCCATGCTGCTTGAGAGCCGTCCCACCGCGGTGAATTTGCGCTGGGCGGTGCAACGGATGCAGGACAAGCTAATGCCCATGCCGCCCGAGATGCGGCAAGCGGCAGCTTGGCAGGAGGCCGCCGCGATTTGCGATGAGGATGTCGCGTTGAACCAGGCGATAGGCCAGCATGGGGTCCGCATGCTGCAGGCGCTGGCCACCACGAAAGGGCGCGGTCATGCCGGGCGCCCCTTGCACATACTCACGCATTGCAACGCCGGCTGGCTGGCCACGGTGGATTGGGGCACGGCGCTGGCGCCGATCTACCAGGCGCACAATGCGGGCATCCCGATCCATGTCTGGGTCGACGAGACGCGGCCCCGCAACCAGGGCGCGGCGCTGACCGCCTGGGAGCTGGCGCAGCACGGCGTGCCGCATACCATCATCAGCGACAATGCCGGCGGGCATCTGATGCAGCATGGCCAGGTGGATTGCGTGATTGTGGGGGCGGACCGGGTAACGGCGACGGGCGATGTCTGCAACAAGATAGGCACTTATCTCAAGGCGCTGGCCGCACATGACAATGCGGTGCCGTTTTATGCGGCGGTGCCTTCGCCTACCATTGATTGGGGCATGCAGGATGGCCTCAGGGAAATCCCCATCGAAGAACGCGATGCTGATGAAGTCCACTATATGCAGGGCGTAACGGCAGAGGGCGCGCTGCACCGGGTGCGCGTAACACCACCAAGCAGTGCCGCCGCCAACCCGGCGTTTGATGTCACGCCAGCGCGGCTGGTGACGGGGATTATTACCGAGAAAGGCATTGCCAGCCCTGGCGCATTGCACGCGCTTTTTCATGCCGCGAGCCAAGGCTGATGGCCGGGTGGGCGCTGACGTTAAGCCAGGCGCCCGTGCACATACGCATGGCCGGGCAATGCGTGTAAGATCGCAGTTCACGTTTCGGGAGTGCACATCATCATGCTCAGCCAGCGCGAAAACCTGTTGAATACCAGCCGCAAGCTTGTGGAACTGGGCCTCAATCGCGGCACTTCCGGCAATGCCAGCGTGCGCAGCGACAAAGGGTTTTTCATCACGCCGTCGGGCATGGAAGTCGAGGCGATGACGCCCCATGACATGGTGCTGATGGATATGGCCGGCAAGTACAAGGCCGGGTGCAAGCCTTCCAGCGAGTGGCGCTTCCACCGCGATATTTTTCAGGCACGGCCGGACATCGGCGCCGTGATTCATGTGCATTCCACGTTTGCCACCAGCCTTGCCTGCCTGCGTCGTGATATTCCGCCTTTTCATTACATGATTGCCGTGGCCGGTGGCAGCAACATTCGCTGTGCGCCTTATGCGCTGTTTGGCTCGCAAACCCTGTCGAACGCAGCTCTGACTGCATTGCAAGACCGGCGCGCCTGTCTGCTGGCAAATCACGGCATGATTGCCGTAGGCGCCAATCTCAAACAGGCGCTCGATATTGCCCAGGAGGTGGAAACCTTGTGCGAGCAATATTGGCGCGCCCTGCAGGTGGGGGAACCGGTGCTGCTGACCGAGGCGGAAATGGCCGAGGTATTTGAGCAATTCAAAGGTTATGGCGCATGGGCGTCGTCCAAGTCTCAAGAGCCACCCGCAGCATGAGCGCGTGGTGAATAGTCATGCCCGCTAGACGCTCTGCCCAAACTAACTCGAAGCTAATTTCTTAAGCCATAAGCAAACGCCATATCAGGAACCTGCATGCACGCTTTATATTTGACCGACAGCATTCGCAAACTGGAGCAGCAGCACGCCGCCGAGCCGCTGATGGAGCGCGCCGGACACGCCGTGGCGACACTGGCGCGTTCGCTGCTGGCCGAAGGGCATCACCGGATTCTGGTGGTGGCAGGGCCGGGCAATAATGGCGGCGATGCCTTTGTTGCTGCGCGCTATCTCAAGGCCTGGTGGCACGAGGTGACGGTGGTGTTTGTCGGCCAGCGCTCCAGCCTGCCGCCGGATGCGGCGCATGCCTATGATGGCTGGCTGGAGTGTGGCGGTGAAGTGGTCGATCAATGGCCGCAGGCAGCTTCGGGCTGGCAGCTGGTGATTGATGGCCTCTTTGGTATCGGCTTGCAGCGGCCATTAACCGGCGCCATGGCCGATATGGTCGCGCGCATCAATTCCCTGGCCGTGCCCGTGCTGGCGATCGATATCCCCAGCGGTCTCGCCGCTGATACCGGGGTGGTGCTGGGGACGGCGGTGCGTGCCATGCATACCATTACCTTTCTCGGTCGCAAGCCCGGCCTGTATACCCTGGATGGCCCCGACCATGCCGGCAAGGTGCATGTGGACTTGCTGGGCCTGCCGCCTGGGCAACCCGCCGATGGCACGCTACTGGATGCGCCGCCTGCCTTGCCTGCGCCCAGACGATTGAATAGCCACAAGGGCAGCAACGGCAGTGCCAGCGTGATAGGCGGAGCGGCCAGCATGACCGGCGCCGCCTTGCTCACGGCGCGTGCGGCATTGCTGCTCGGTGCCGGGCGGGTGTATGCCGCATTGCTTGATCCGGCTGCGCCAGCGCTGGATGCGCAATATCCGGAATTAATGCTGCGCGAGCTTGATCAATTGCCCGCTGTCCAGGCCCTGGCGGTGGGCCCTGGCATGGGGCGTTCTCCCCAAGTCCATGCGGCGTTGCGGCAAGCTTTGGCAAATCCGGCACCCCTGGTGCTGGATGCCGACGCGCTTAATCTGCTGGCGGGGGATACGGATATGCAGGCGGCACTGGCCAAACGCGCAGCCGGTTCTGCGGTCATGACACCGCACCCCGGGGAAGCCGCTACCCTGCTGGCGACTGATAGCGCCGCGCTGCAGGTTGACCGCATTGCGGCGGCTTGCACTCTGGCGCAGCGCTATCAGGCGATAGTGCTGCTCAAGGGTTGCGGCACCGTGGTGGCAACACCGGAGGGGCGCTGGTGGATCAATGCCAGCGGCAACCCTGGCCTGGGCAGTGCCGGCATGGGCGATACGCTGACTGGCATCATCGTGGCGCTGGCGGCGCAGGGCATGACGCTGCTGGATGCTACCTTGCTGGCGGCCTATCTGCATGGGGCGGCGGCGGATGCGGCGGTGGCCCATGGACAAGGCCCGGTCGGGCTGACGGCGACTGAGGTGATGCTATCTGCCAGGCGCTTGCTGAATCGCTGGATAGAGGCCGCGCACGCCTGAAGGTGGACGCAGATAGGCGGTGATCAGAGGGGCATTGAGGGTAATTGTCATTTGTGGCGGATGGCCGTTTCCAGTAAAATACGCTTCCGTCCGCAATGTCCGAAAAGCTCCATCACATGACCAAATACGTATTCGTTACCGGCGGGGTAGTCTCCTCACTTGGTAAAGGCATTGCAGCCGCAAGCTTAGGCGCAATTCTCGAATCGCGTGGTATCAAAGTTACCATGCTCAAGCTAGATCCCTATATTAACGTCGACCCTGGCACCATGAGCCCGTTTCAGCACGGTGAAGTGTTTGTCACCGACGACGGCGCTGAAACCGACCTCGACCTTGGCCACTATGAGCGCTTTATTAGCGCGCGCATGGCCAAACGCAATAACTTCACCACTGGCCAGATTTACGAAACCGTGATCAAGAAAGAACGTCGCGGCGAATATCTGGGCAAGACCGTACAGGTCATCCCGCATATTACCGACGAGATCAAGGCCCACATCAAGCGGGGCGCCGAAGGTGCCGATGTGGCCATCGTCGAAGTGGGTGGCACGGTGGGCGATATCGAGTCCCTGCCATTCCTGGAAGCCATCCGCCAGATGGGGATTCAAGAAGGCAAGTCCAACGCCTGTTACATCCACCTGACCCTGTTGCCATGGATCGCGGCGGCAGGCGAGCTCAAGACCAAACCTACCCAACACTCGGTGAAAGAGCTGCGCGAAATCGGTATTCAGCCAGACATTCTCTTGTGCCGTGCTGACCGTGCGATTCCGGATGATGAACGCCGCAAGATTGCGCTGTTTACCAATGTTGCCCCGGAGGCCGTGATTTCGGCTATCGACGCCAGCTCCATCTACCAGATCCCCGGTCTGCTGCATGACCAGATGCTGGATGAAATTGTCTGCCACAAGCTGAATATCCTGGCGCGCGCTGCGGATCTTTCCAGCTGGAAGAAGATCGTGCATGCGCTGGCGAACCCACGCCATGAAGTCAACATTGCCTTCGTCGGCAAATATGTTGATTTGACCGAATCCTATAAATCGCTGACCGAAGCGCTGATACATGCCGGTATTCATACCGAATCCAAGGTCAAGATTCACTATATTGATTCCGAAGATATCGAGAAGAGCGGCACTGGCGCACTGAAAGCCATGGACGCGATTCTGGTGCCTGGCGGCTTTGGCAAACGCGGTACCGAAGGCAAGATTGCCGCGATCCGCTATGCGCGTGAAAACAAAGTGCCTTACCTGGGTATCTGCCTCGGCATGCAGTTGGCGGTGATTGAGTTTGCCCGCGATGTGGCAGGCCTGACCGATGCCAATAGCACCGAATTCAATCCGCAAGGTCCACATCCACTGGTTGGTTTGATTACCGAGTGGAAAGACGCCAGCGGCAATGTGGAAGTGCGTAGCGAAGATTCCGACCTGGGCGGCACCATGCGCCTGGGCGCGCAGAAGTGTCCTATCGAGCCTGGCACCATGGCCGCGGCCATTTACGGCAGCGAAGTCAATGAGCGCCACCGCCACCGCTATGAAGTCAACAATCATTATGTTGAACAATTGCAGGCGGCAGGCCTGGTGATTTCGGCACGCACGCCTACGGAAAATCTCTGTGAAATGATCGAGTTGCCGCAGGATGTGCACCCCTGGTTCGTGGCATGCCAGTTCCACCCGGAGTTCACTTCCAATCCGCGTACCGGGCATCCTCTGTTCAAGGCGTATGTGCAGGCTGCACTCGCCAGAAAAAGCAAATAACGGATTGCCAGCAAGGCGTTGACAGGGGAGCGCGTCTCCCCTTGAGTCTTCCGGCGCAGGCAACTTTTCATCGGTAAGATGAGCAATCAGCCCGATGGCCATGGACATATTTTAAAGGCGTAACTGTATGAAATTATGTGGTTTTGATGTTGGTATCGAGCATCCGATTTTTCTGATCGCTGGCCCATGTGTCATTGAGTCCAAGCAAATGGCGATTGATACGGCCGGTCAGCTCAAGGAAATCGCCGCGGCCATTGGCATCCCGTTTATCTACAAGTCTTCTTACGACAAGGCCAATCGCAGCTCCACCAAGACCTTTCGCGGTTTTGGCATGGAAGAAGGCCTGCGTATTCTGGATGATGTGCGTGCGCAGATCGGCGTGCCTATCCTGACCGATGTGCATACTGAAGAGCAGGTGCCACATGTAGCGGCCGTGGTCGATGTACTGCAGACGCCGGCATTCCTGTGCCGCCAGACCGATTTCATTACCGCGGTTGCCACCTGTGGCAAGCCGGTGAATATCAAGAAGGGCCAGTTCCTGGCGCCAGGCGACATGAAGCAGGTGGTGCAAAAAGCCAAGGAAGCCAATGGCGGCGCAGATACCATCATGGTCTGCGAGCGTGGCGCTTCGTTTGGTTACAACACCTTGGTGTCGGATATGCGCGGACTTGCTATCATGCGCGAGACACAATGCCCGGTGGTGTTTGATGCCACCCACTCCGTGCAGCAGCCCGGTGGTCAGGGCGACAAGAGCGGCGGTCAACGCGAGTTCGTGCCTGTGCTGGCCCGTGCCGCGGTAGCCAGTGGTATTGCCGGTCTGTTCATGGAAACGCACCCCGACCCCAGCAAGGCGCTGTCAGATGGCCCGAATGCCTGGCCATTGCCTAAAATGAAAGACCTGCTGCAAGTGCTGGTGGAGCTGGATCGCGTCGTTAAAAAAGCCGGGTTTATCGAACATACCCTGTAGCTATGGGCGGCCGGCGTAGCCGTCGGCCGGTATTACCGACATCACCTGCGTCACACCCATAAGCACCGTTTTTATAAGTACTGTTTTTATTGGCATGTAGCTGCCCTGATGGGCGCAACCATTCAAGTTTTTATATAAAGGAAGAAAAAGCATGAGCGCAATTGTAGACATCATTGCCCGCGAGATTATTGATTCCCGCGGTAACCCGACTGTAGAAGCGGATGTGCTGTTGGAGTCCGGCATTATTGGCCGTGCTGCCGTGCCTTCCGGTGCATCTACTGGCACCAAGGAAGCCGTGGAATTGCGTGACGGCGACACCGGCTATCTGGGCAAAGGTGTACTGCAAGCCGTTGAAAATGTGAATACCGAAATCGCCGAAGCGATTGTGGGCCTGGATGTGGAAGAGCAAAGCTTTATCGACACCACCCTGATCGACCTCGACGGCACTGAGAACAAGAGCCGCCTGGGGGCCAATGCCATCCTCGCGGTTTCCATGGCATGTGCCCGTGCTGCCGCTGAAGAATCCGGCCTGCCACTGTACCGTTACCTCGGTGGTTCCGGTTTCATGCAGCTGCCTACGCCGATGATGAACATCATCAACGGTGGCGCGCACGCTGAAAACAGCGTCGACATGCAAGAATTCATGATTATTCCCGCTGGCCTGCCTAGCTTCCGCGAAGCCCTGCGTGCTGGCGCCGAAGTATTCCACGCGCTGAAGAAAACCCTGCACAAAAAGGGCCTGGCAACGACCGTGGGTGATGAAGGCGGTTTTGCGCCTGACCTGCCATCCAACGAATCCGCCATTCAGCTGATCCTGGAAGCCATCTCCGCTGCTGGCTACGAGCCAGGTCGCGACATCCTGCTGGGTCTGGATTGCGCCAGCTCCGAGTTCTACAAGAACGGCATGTACCACCTGGAATCCGAAGGCCTGCAACTGAGTTCGGCGCAATTCACCGATTACCTGGCTACCTGGGTAGATAAATACCCCATCATCAGCATTGAAGACGGCATGTCCGAGCATGACTGGGATGGCTGGAAGCTGCTGACCGACCGCATGGGCAAGAACGTGCAGCTGGTGGGTGACGATCTGTTCGTGACCAACGCCAAGATCCTGCGCGAAGGCATCCAGAAGGGTGTGGCCAACTCTGTGTTGATCAAGGTTAACCAGATCGGCACCCTGACCGAAACCTTCCAGACCATTGAAACCGCCAAGCGCGCTGGTTACACCTCGGTGATTTCGCATCGTTCCGGTGAAACCGAAGATACGACGATTGCTGATATTTCCGTGGCGACCAATGCCTTGCAGATCAAGACCGGCTCCTTGTCGCGTTCCGAGCGCATTGCCAAGTACAACCAGCTCTTGCGCATTGAAGAAGAGCTGGGCGATGCGACCAGCTACGCTGGCATCGATGCCTTCTACCATCTGGCTCGCTAAGCCCTTGTCAGATTAAATCAACATGCGCAGTTTGCCTGGCAGACTGCGCATTGTTATTTAAAACGTATACATGCGATTTTTAACGCTTATTTTTGTCATACTGATTGCGGCGCTCCAGTATCCCCTGTGGCTGGGCAAAGGCAGCTGGTTGCGGGTATGGGATCTTAACCGCCAGATCAGTGAACAGAAGGACAAGAACACGCAGTTGAAGGCGCGCAATGATACACTGGACGCAGAAGTGCGCGATTTGAAACAGGGCTTTGCTGCCATTGAAGAGCGCGCCCGCAGTGAGCTGGGCATGATCAAGCAGGAAGAGGTGTTTTATCAGGTCATTGATAAATCGCGGGTTGTACCGCCTGCGCCTGCAGCTGCACCACAAAAATAAGAGTTCGACTTCATGGGTAAATTCATCATGAATAGACACAAGCTCATTTTCTTATTGACGCTTGTCCTGGCGATGGGCGGCATCGGCATTTCGCTGATGAGCTACTCCGTATCCAAAGCTTCTATTCATCGCGCTATCAGCGATAACGAGCTGCCGCTGACGGCAGACAATGTCTATTCCGAGATTCAGCGCGATCTGGTTCGCCCCGTGTTTATCTCCTCCATGATGGCGTCGGATACCTTTCTGCGCGACTGGGTGCTGGATGGCGAACGTCGCGTCGATTCCATCAGCAAATATCTGCAGGAAATCCAGAATACCTA
>ERZ1034425.99-NODE-99-length-14763-cov-2.323361_pt1 | contig 14763 bp, 10 predicted proteins | sample MGYA00520608_ERZ1034425 | MGnify/ENA primary metagenome ERZ1034425 (study PRJEB33736, sample SAMEA104288488) | Azolla rubra | place: Australia | collected 1985 | study: EMG produced TPA metagenomics assembly of the PRJEB19522 data set (Is there foul play in the leaf...
GACAGGCCTGACGATGTTGTGAAATTGCTGCGCGCGCATCTCAAGGCCATCGCCTTCCTGCAGGCACATCCGGATGAATCCAACCAGATTATTGCCGACGCTTTCAAGCTGGAGCCTGTGCAAGGCGCCGATGGCAAGACCGTGAAGCCGGAAGAGATTGTGAAAGAGGCGCGCAAGCGCATGGGCTGGTCGGCCCGCCTGGATGCCGCTGACCTGCAGTTTATCCAGCGCCTGATGGATTATTCCGCATCGCTGGGCTTCATCAGCAAACCGCTTAAGGTGGAACAGGTGGTAGAGACTTCTTACCTGCAAAAAGCCGAGCAATCCTTGCGGTAAATCACGATGCGCCTTTTAGAAAAATTCAACTGGGGCTGGGCTTCGCTACCTTTCTTGCTGCTGTGCTGGGTCGTCGTGGCGAGCCGTTTCCCTTCGTACATTCTGCCGCAGCCATGGGAAGTCCTGGCCGAAGCACAGCGCTGGATAGCCGATGGCAGCCTGCTAAAGCATCTCAGAGCCAGCCTGCTGGAAGAAGCCGGTGGCTTCGGGCTCGCTACGCTTGTCGCCCTGCTGCTAGGCACGGCGGCAGGGTTGTTTCGCCGCTTTCGCGATTTCATTTCACCGCTCAACAGTTTGTTCATGGCGATACCACCCGTAGCCTGGGCACCGTTGACCATGATTGTTTTCGGCCTGGGCTATTGGTCCATTGTTATGGTGATTTTTATTGCCGCGGTGTTTCCCATGGCCATCACCATGCAGGAGGGCATACAAAGCATACGCAATGGTGAGGTGCGCGCCGCCCGCACGCTGGGTGCTACGCCACTGCAGCTGATCGCCCACGTTTACCTGCCCGCTTCGCTGCCCTTTTTAACTGCGGCTTTGCGGATTGGCTTTAGCCAAGCCTGGCGTGCCCTGGTGGCCGCTGAAATGATAGGCGCCTCCAAAGGCATAGGCTGGATGGTGTCCATGGGCGGGCAAATCGGCAATACCAATCAGGTATTGCTGGGGATCGTCATGATCGGGCTCATCGCCTGGCTGATGGAAAGCCTGGTATTCAAACGGTTGGAAAAGCACTACCAAACCTGGCGTGCACATTAAAGGACTATCGTGAATTCTTTTGATCCAAAAACAGAAGCGGGCGTATACATTGCTCCTCAGGGGCTGTATGAGCGCAACAAGAGCAAGCCTTTCCTGGGCAGCCTTACCTGCAACCGCCGCGAGATTGTGGCGGGTGAATGGACCGAGCTGCAGCTGACCTATGAAGTAGGCGCATCTGGCCTGGCCGATGGCGCCTGGCTCAAGCTGGCTTTCAAATTCTACTCGGACTGGGCCTTGTTTCAGACCAGTGACCCTAAAGCCGCTAACTATGTCTCGGCGGAATATCACGCTGGTGAACTGGTGCCCGGCCAAAGCCCGGCAACCGTGCAAGCGCTCAAGGTGCGCTTTGACCAGAAAGGGCATGAGCGGCCGTTTCAGAAAACCGTGATCGTGGATATTGTCGATGGTTATTTGAACCCGGGCGATCGCATCGTGATTCGTCTGGGCGACCGCCGCCAGGGTGGCCCCGGGACGCGCGTGCAGAGTTTTGTGGAAAAGGATTTCCAGTTCCGACTCTTTATTGATCCCCTCGGCAGCTCCAAATTCGCCGAAGTCCCCGGCGATGTCTTGCTGGATATTATCCCCGGTGAACCTTCAGGTTTGCAGGTGGTGGCGCCGCGCCTGGTAAACAAGGACGAGCCGTTTGACATTATCGTGCGGGCGGATGATGCCTGGGGCAATACCTGCCGGCAGTTGCCCTTGTCCGGGAAAGTACAATTGCATGGCCCAGACGATGACATCCGTATCTTGCCATTTACCCTGGCCGAGCAGGGCTGGGCAGTCGTGCGACTCAGTAATCTCAAGTTCGCAACACCCGGCGAATGGACAATAAACGCCACGGTGGAAGATAACCGCGTGGCGGCGGCCAAGTCCTACGTGAATATCTCCGCTGAGGTCGGCACCCTGCGTCCGCTCTATGCGGATCTGCATGTGCATTCGGATGATACGGTGGGCACCAACGATACGCTCTACAACCTGAGCTACGGGCGCGATATTGCCGGGCTGGATGTACTGGGCTATACCGCCAACGACTTCAATATCACCGAGCAGCGTTGGGATAAAGCCGTGGCCCTGATCCACAGCCTGAATGAACCCGGACGCTTTGTGTGCTATCCCGGCACCGAATGGTGCGGCAACTCCTGCGCCGGCGGCGACCGCAATATTGTGTTCCTGCGCGATGGCAAACCGCTGTTCCCTTTTGATGAGCAGGGCCGCATGGTCAGGTCCTTCGAGTGGAACGAATTTACCCAGGGCACCCTGAAGCCGGGCGCCTGGCCGGTGGATGACCTGTATGCGGCATATGCCCATGATCCGGAAGGCCATCTGATGATGCCGCATGTTGGCGGACGTCGCTGCAATCTGGATTGGCACCACCCTGAACTGGAGCGCCTGATCGAAGTCAGCTCCGCCTGGGGACAATTTCACTGGGTATACGCCGAAGCCTTGCAACGTGGTTACCGCGTAGGCGCAGCCGCCAATAGCGATGAGCATCAGGGCCGCTGCGGCGGCGGAGTGCCCGCAACGGCGGTGTTTGGTTCCCGCGGCGGCTTAACCGGCGTGCTGGCGGAAGTATTTGACCGCGAAGGCGTTGCCAAAGCCTTGCGCGCGCGTCACACCTTTGCCACCACAGGTGAGCGCAGCTTTGCGCGCTTGCGCCAGGGCGAATACCTGATGGGCGATGCGTACAAAACCAATCCTTCCATTCCGCTGGAATACCAACTGCTGGGCGACAGCGGCTGGGAAGAAGTCAGCCTGTATGACGGCGACCAGTGCATCTGGACACGCAGTCTGCATGAAGAACTCGGATTCGCGACCAGCCGCATCCGCATTAAATTAGGCGGCGCGCGAATCAAGGATCGCTATCGTGGCGCTTACTGGACCGGTGAGATCACCATCAGCGGCGCGGTGATTCAGGATTTCACTGCCTTTGGACTGGACCATCCCGAGCAAAACTGCTGGCGTGAAAATGCCACCACCATCGGTTTTCGCACCGACACCAATGGTGACAGCGACACCATCGAAATTCAGCTTTCCCAGCTGCAGGATTGCCAGATCACTTTTAGCTCACGGATAGATAGCTACATTAAAGTCGGCGACCCCTTAACTCCCCAATCCTATGTGCATGCTCCCCAAGTCAGTCTGGAACTGAATGGCGATGACCTGTTGGCCAGATCACCCCTTGTGAAGGAATTGCCAGGCGCGGAGTTGCAAGTGGTGATAGAGCGGGTGACGGATAAAGACCTGCCGCGGGAGTTGTCAGGAAGCATACAACTTGATGCCCTCAATCTTGATCGTGGCCGCGAACATCCGCTGTTTATTACGGCCAGGCAGCGTGATCAGTCGCGGGTGTGGACGTCGGCATTGTTTGTTAGCTTTTGATGCCGCGCAAGTGATGTGCGCACAGCAATCCACCGCGTGCAGCGTGCTGGTGGTAAATCCGGCTCGAAAAGCTGACTGGACTAACCAGGCTTAACTTTGATATATCGGCTGGTAAGTCAGGGTTCCTGCGTGTCGGCACCGGGTGGTTATTGCGAGGGAGATTGATCAGTGAGCTGCTGACAACTTCGACAATCAAAGGTAACAAGTTGGGGTGTCCTATGGCATTAGGCTCAGCCCGATCTAGGTATTATTAATATGGTAAGATTAACTATGGATTTATCAATTCATGCAAATTTAAACTTAAGATATTCCTTATCTTTTTCTTAAATAAATGGATATCTTCTCTGGTCTGATGAAACCAATCACTTGTAAACTCCACTTCTTTTATACTACTCATTAGTTTAATTGTTCCAGTTAGATCGTCATAAGCTGGAAAAGCATGAGCAAGGACATTTCGACACTCAAGAATTTTGGTCGAAAATGAACTTGATGAGAATCCTATCTCTTGAATTTGAGATTTTTGGGCAGCACTCAAATTTTCATGTTTAAGCATTCTTGAGATAAATTTTTGTTTAGTTGCAAAAGAGTAACTCTCGCCACCCTTATAAATTATATTTTCCTTGAAAAATGCGGCTTGATTCCTAAAAAACTTAGCAATAAGCTCTTCCATTAAGTTTTCTAGATCAATAAATTCAGACAGAAGCATTCCTCTCATAAAAGCAGGGTGATGATATTTTCTATACATTTGCTCAGAGACAAGCCCTAGTGTATCTGTAATATCATCTCTCGGAGACGTGTGTTGGAAGTATTTATCCGCTCGAACAGAAGCTAAATTAGCAACATCCTGAGAGTAATACACAATATTTGCAAAACACCTATTTCTTCTCAATCGAACAATAAATTGGTCGCCATTATCCTGCCCTGGCAAATTACAGTCCACGAGGATGAGATCCACATAGCTTTCAAATATGGCCGAATAGGCATCATCGGTATTCTGAAACTGCAGAATCTCAAGCGTAAAGCCCTCTTGAGTTAGTGCGTCCTCAATATCACTCCTTACTGAGCGCACCCATGCAGTTGAGTCATCAATCCATATTATTCTAAGTTTCATTGCGACTTACCTCGTAAATTTAATTAAAAACTCAACATTCATTCCTTTAGGAGAGTTTTCAGACAGGGTGATTTCTCCTTTCATTCCGCTAACAATATTCCTCACATGATGCAAGCCCAACCCTGAGCCTTTTGTTGTAGTAAAGCCCATGTCAAAAATATTGTTTTTTATACCCATTGGAATTAAAGAACCATCATTCGCTACTTTTAATACCAAGCTATTTTTTTCAAGTTGATCTACAGTAAGTAGCATATTTTTAGCACCTGCTTTTACAGCATTACTGATTAAACTATCCAATATCATGGCTATTTCAAGGGGTCTAAATTTGATCACAAATCCCTCGTCGACATTGCTTATCCACTTAAAATTCAAATTAGTATGAACATCTTTATTAACCTTAACCAAACCAGAGCATATGTTTATTACATACTCTTCAATATATTCACATATATCTTGCTGTACTAACTCAGCTTCTAAATTGAAGTTAGCCTTGGTAGCAAATCGAGTAGTGGCTGAAATTTGACGCGCAACGAAGGATATTTCATCCAGTACTCTTAAAAAGTTATCTGCCGTAATTGCTTGTCCAGACCGTATTTTAGTACTTACACTCCTTACATAATTTTCAATTGTTCCAGCTGCTATTCCTATATGGTGATGAAGAGATACAATATTCTGTATATCTGTTGTAACCATTGACCTCAGAAAAATTGACTGCTTGGTAACATGCTCAGTTTTCTCTCTTTGCTCTCTTGCCTCTTCTTCAGCTTTTCTAGCTTTTTCTGCCTCTTCCTTGGCAATTTTCTCAGCTAGCTTTCTGCGCTCTTTCTCCTTTTTAGCTTCTTCTTCAGCATCTTTAGTAGCCAGTGAGTAGGCGCTGAGCTTATCCTCGATTTTTCTTACTTCATCTAACAATTCAGGATTATCAGCTTTTGATGCTATGCGAGATAAATTACTCAATAACGATTGCTTACAACGTCAAAAATATTGGGATTAAAGGTGATGTCAATAATCCCGTCACTTTTTGTTAATGCTGATATAAACTCCAGCGCAATATCTTTAGGAAACTCAGGGCTCAATTCAGAAACATCAAAATTTTCAATATTCCCATACTTAACAACGCCAATAGCGAAACGCTCTAAACGCTTCAATACATGATCAAAGAAGAAATCATTTAACAAGTTAAAAGCTTCGTTTCTCTCCAGACCACCATCTCTACTTGATGCTTCCTTGAAAGCTTCATTGCTACCATTTATTTCGATACGCCCAATAAGATCTCGTGTGCCGAAGAAGCGGCTGGTACCTTGTTGTTTTCTACCGTCTATTCCAAATACGTCACCACGTCCTATCTCACCTATTGGATTAACTCTAAAACCATTTTTGTAAACGAATACAGATCCAAAATGTACTGGTCGAATACCCATGTATTGGGTAAATGTTGTTTTTGAAGATGCATTCAATGCAAAAAGAAAAACATTAATGTTTGACAGCCTAAAGGATTTATTTATGTAGGGATTAACTTCTTTTAATTGGTAAATAAAATTACCCCTATCAGACAGCTCCGTAGTAATCAATTCACCATCGTCAGATATTTTAACTTGAATCTTTGTAGACTTTAGATCTAGTTTTTCAAATAGGAAATTCTTGATCTCGCCATTAATGACTTCAAATTCTTTGTCGGCTTCAATAACTGCTTTGTCATATGAAAGGTAATCACTTGCATGAAGGAAAATTTTGAAGGCATTTGCATCATTACCTTGGGCAGGATTGATCAACTTTTCTAGGGAACGTCTCAAGGTGACTAATTTGTCAGCTTCCCAGATATCTCTTAATTTACAGATTTCAAGAACTGTACCAATTTTTATTTCGTACGGGCACTCATCAACATAATCGAAATCAACAGAAACATTCTCGAATGTTTCCTGCATATTTTTCTCAAACTCATCCCAGTCAACGGTTAGCTTAGAGATTTTGTCATTTAAATTTCTTCTAGTATATAAAGTGAGCTTTCGCCCTAAGCGGTCACATGAAAACCTTCCAATACCTTTTGCTCCAGCTTGTATTCTTTTTGATTTTATTTCATCTCTATAATCATCAGTACCTTCTTTTTTGGCAGAATAAGCAACAAACAGCCATTTGTTTTGGATGTCTTCAATATCCATTCCCTTGCCATTATCTTGAATGACAATAAAGCTACTTTCTGATGGAATATTTACGTTGTTAAAAAAGAGATCAACCCTATTTGCGTTTGCATCAAAGGAGTTTTTAACAAGCTCAAAAATAGCAACAAAACCATCAGTGATGAGATCCTTACCAATGATATTTTTTAATGCTGAGCTTACTTTAAAGTTTAATGATGTCATTTAATTAGGCTAGCGATTTTTCTTGATTGTGGTCAAATCCATTTTTCAATGTAGGCCTTTTGGTTGAATTACCATTTTGTAACAAACAATTCAACATAATCCCAATTGCCTCAGCAAGTAGTGGCGGAACTGCATTACCTACTTGGGTGTATCTTGGACATTCATTTTTTCTATTTACCCCACCAGTTGTATATTTACCCTGAAATTCAAACCAATCCGGGAAAGATTGTAAGCGTGCATTTTCACGCACTGTAAGTATTCTAGGTTCGTTGTAGTGCAATATGTCATCTGGCAAAGTTGTAATCGTTGGCGAAGGTAAGTCTGGGTGCAATAGTGTAAGTGAATGCTTTTTTCTTCCCATATCTTCACGGGTTTTTTTTGTCAGCCTTTTACCAGATACACAGATTTTATGAAGTAGTTTGAAGTACTCAACAGTTTTTTCTTTATGATTTGCTAAACGACGGCTTGTTGGAGCAGCGCCGTGGGCCATGCCACGCCTCATTAGCGATTGATAGGGCGTTCTATTTAGAGGACGTTCATAAATAGCCTCTTTAAAGTTATTGCTACCAACATCCCTACATTGCACCAAAGCTTTTCCCGTTACCTCTAAGTCAGAAAGCGCACTTTTGACGGAAACAGGTTTACTTACTGAGAGTTTTTTAGAGGCCAAAAAGCCACCTCTTGTTTGAAGAAATTCACCAACCAACCCACCATCTTGAGATTTCACAACCTTATTTTCTACCCCAACATATTCACATATCATGAGGAAGCGAATTCGATTTTGCGGGACACCGAATAGTGAGCAATTTACTAAACCACTAGAAACTTTATAGCCTAATTTTCTGAGCCTTGCTTTTACCAATTCTGCATATGGAATATCACTAGGTATTGATAGCTCGTCAGAATTAGTTTTTTTGAATTTCGCATTAAATCCAGCTACATTCTCAATCACCAAATATTTTGGCTTGATAATGGAAACCAAGTCCAAGTACTCTTCGGTGAGCTTGTTTCGAGGATCAGCGGGATTTCTTTTGCCTGCAGTTGAAAACCCCTGACATGGTGGCCCTCCAACAATTAGATCAACCTGATCTCTGAGGCTTTCTAACTTAGGTTTATATTTTTCTAATAGTTGAGAACATGTAGTGGCTTGAGCTGGCAACCAGCTAGGCCATGAATAGTTGAATCGCTGACTATCGACCAAATTATGCTTGTATGTTTCAAAAGCTAAAGGGCTTTTCTCAATTGCGAAAAGCCCTTTCCATCCAGCCTGCAAAAGACCTAATGATAGGCCACCGCATCCTGCGAATAAATCTATGAAACACCCCTTAGTCATAGCCGCATCATCATTTCTATTAATTTTGGATGAAAATTATTCCATTATAATTAAAAATATAGACCAAGAGAAAAATATAAGTTGAACGCAACCTATTGAAGTTAAATAAAAATATCTTTTTTATTTCTCGGCGGTCAAAAAGGGCTTCCGCCCTTTTAATCAACCGCACTTGCTATCCCCGCAATTGAGGCAGGTCAGGCAACCATCCATGACGATGGCGGCTTTGGTGTTGCATTTGCTGCAGAGCTGCGCGCCAGGCGGGAAGCCTTCTTCGTTTTTCGGTTCGTGGGCGTGCTTTTCGAGGTATTCGGCTTTCTTTTCCTCGATCAGTTTTTTCTGGTGTTCGTCCAGGCCGGGTTTTTTAAGCATGCCGATCTGGTAGAAGTGTTGTTCGAGCACTTCACCGATTTCAGCGACCAGGCTGGGGATGAATTTGCCGCCTTTTTTGAAGTAGCCACCGCTGGGTTCAAACACGCTGCGTAGCTCTTCCACCAGGAAGGTCACATCGCCGCCCTTGCGGAATACGGCTGACATCACGCGGGTGAGTGCGACGATCCACTGGAAGTGCTCCATGTTTTTGGAGTTGATGAAGACTTCGAAGGGGCGACGGTGTTCCTGCGGGGTGCCTTCGTTCATGATCACGTCGTTAATGGTGATGTAGAGCGCGTGCTCGGTCACCGGGGTCTTGATCTTGTAGGTGTTGCCTACCAGCATTTCCGGACGGCTCAGCGGCTCGCCTAGTTGCACGACCTGGGCCATTTTCTGGGCCTGCTGCTCTTGAGCAGCTTGCTGAGCGGCGGCAGCGGCTTCCTTGGCCTTGTCTTCTTCAGTGACTACGCTGTAGCCGGTAATTTTCTTTTCTATCTTGATAGCCATGTTGTTCTCCTGTCAGTGGGGCAAGGCATGCGTGATCCCTTGCCCGTATCGCAGCGCTTCACGCGCTACGATTAAAACTTGCCGTAGTAACCCTCTTTCAGCGCATCGTAAAGATTGGCTGCTGAGTGGATTTCACCGTCGTATTCAATTTCTTCGTTGCCTTTGACTTCGACCACAGAGCCGTCATCCAGCGTGAATTTGTACGTGGTGTTTTCGAGATCTTTTTCAGTCACCAGCACGCCCTGGAAGGCTTCGGGGTTGAAGCGGAAGGTGGTGCAGCCCTTCAAGCCCTTTTCGTAGGCGTAGAGGTAGATGTCCTTGAAATCGCCAAAGTCATAATCCGTGGGGACGTTGATGGTTTTGGAGATGGAACTGTCGATCCACTTCTGTGCGGCGGCCTGGATGTCCACGTGCGCTTTGGCGCTGATAGTGGAAGAATCCATGAAATATTCTGGCAGTTGCTCTTCTGGTTTATCCGAGAAGGGCATGGCGCTGGCGTTGATCAGTTCGCGGTAAGCCAGCAGCTCGTACGAGAATACATCGACCTTTTCCTTGGACTTCTTGCCTTCGCGGATCACGTTACGGGCATAGTGGTGCGCAAAGGATGGCTCAATGCCGTTACTGGCGTTGTTGGCCAGGCTCAGCGAAATGGTGCCAGTTGGTGCAATCGAGCTGTGGTGAGTAAAGCGCACGCCATTCTTGGCGATTTGCTTGCGCAGCTTGTCAGGGAACTGCTGCATGTAGCGGCTGTACAGGCCCATCAGTACTTTGCCTTTGACCTTGTCGCCCAGCTTGATGCCGTCCTTGACCATTTCTGGACGCTTGGCCAGCAGATCCGCCGTGACGACGAATTCTTCGTCCATGATAGGTGCCGGGCCTTTTTCTTCAGCCAGTTCAACACCCACTTGCCAGCCCACTTCGGCCATGATCTTGGTGACTTCTTCGGTGAAGGTGAGCGATGCGTCATCGCCGTATTTCATCTTCAGCATGGTGAGAGTGGAACCCAGGCCCAGATAGCCCATGCCATGGCGACGCTTGCGCATGATTTCGGCTTGCTGTTGTGGCAGCGGCAGGCCGTTTACTTCCACCACGTTGTCCAGCATGCGGGTGAAGGTGGCGACGACTTCACGATACTCTTCCCAGTCAAACCAGGCTTTATCGGTGAAAGGCTCACGCACGAACTTGGTCAGATTGACCGAGCCCAGCAGGCAGGCGCCATAAGGTGGCAATGGTTGCTCGCCACATGGGTTGGTCGCGCGAATGTTTTCGCAGAACCAGTTGTTGTTCATTTCATTGACGCGGTCGATCAGGATGAAGCCTGGCTCGGCGAAGTCGTAAGTGGAGGACATGATCACATCCCACAGACGCTGTGCCTTGATGATTTTGTACACACGACATGCGACCTTGCCGTCAGATTCACGGGTCAGGTATTTGTTCTTCACGGGCCATTCACGCCAGACTACCTGTGCGCTGTCTTCCAGATTCAGGTTATCTTGCGTTGCTTCTTTTTCGGTGACAGGGAAAGCCAGCTTCCATTCGGCATCGGCTTTTACTGCTTCCATGAACTCTTTGGTGATCAGGGTAGACAGATTGAACTGGCGCAGGCGGCCAGCTTCGCGCTTGGCCTTGATGAAGTCGGTGACGTCAGGATGCGAAATGTCGAATGTCGCCATCTGTGCGCCACGGCGCCCACCGGCGCTGGACACGGTGAAGCACATCTTGTCGTAGATATCCATGAAGGACAGCGGGCCGCTGGTGTAAGCGCCAGCGCCGGCCACGAATGCGCCCTTGGGACGCAGTGTGGAGAATTCGTAACCAATGCCGCAACCTGCCTTCAGGGTCAGGCCGGCTTCGTGCACTTTTTCCAGAATGCCATCCATGCTGTCTTCAATAATGCCGGAGACGGTGCAGTTGATGGTGCTGGTGGCGGGCTTGTGTTCCTGCGCGCCGGCATTGGAGGTAATGCGGCCAGCGGGGATGGCACCGCGGCGCAGCGCCCACAGAAAACGCTCATACCAGAAGCTGCGCTTGGCATCGGTTTCTTCAGCATCGGCCAGAGCACGGGCAACACGTTTATACGTATCATCCATATCGGCATCGATATGATCACCCTGCTTGGTCTTCAGGCGATATTTCTTGTCCCAGATGTCGAGTGACACGGGTTGCATGGGGACTTCTTGCGTGGCGTTCTCTGAAGCTTTCACCGCTTTGAGCATGTGGGGATCCTTCCTTGTGACGGTGCTTGATCGGTTAATCAAGCTGGTTATTTTAGGCCTGGCCTTCTAGGTCTGATTTAAGGCAAGACCACAATATATTGTGCTTTTGTGCAAAATTATGTCATTTCCTTGTGCCGGTCAAGAAGATTTTTCGGTGCATTTGCGCCATTTCAGTGCCTGCATTTGTGCATGAAATGGCAAGACGCCAGCGGGCAGGCGTTCGCGTAAGGGTGAGCCCTCGCTAACGCCTCGAAAAATAAATTTACGCCCGATATCTTGACGTTTTGAGGCATTGCTGCATGCTGATTTTCACTCCATGGTACACGGTGGAGCGGTCGTATGTGATCAAGGGTGAACCGCGCTATGGATATGTGCGAAAATAGCCGTATGCCCCGTTTTCTCTATACCCTGTTGCTGTATGGCTTATTGCCTTTCGCCCCCATCAAGCTGTTGTGGCGGGGCTTGCGACGGCAGCCGGAGTATCTCAAGCACTGGGGCGAGCGCTTTGGTTTTTATCGTGGCTCGCCTGCCCAGCCGGTGATCTGGCTGCACTGCGTTTCGGTCGGCGAGACGCGCGCGGCGGCGCCGTTGGTGCTGGCCTTACAAGCGCGTTATCCGCGCCATCGCATTCTATTTACCCATACAACACCCACAGGCCGCGTCACCAGCGCACAACTGTTTGGCGACAAGGTAGACCGGGTTTACCTGCCTTACGATACGCCGGGCGCGGTGGCGCGTTTTCTGCGTCATTTCAAGCCTGATATAGGCTTGATCCTCGAAACAGAACTCTGGTTCAACCTCATCTCCGCCTGCCATACCCGCCAGATTCCGCTGTTGCTGGTCAATGCCCGTATGTCTGCCAAATCTGCCCATGGCTATGGCAAGGTATCTCGACTGACCGAACAGGGGCTGACGCGTCTCAGCGCGATTGCTGCGCAGACCGAGCAAGACAAGCAGCGCTTGCAGTCGCTCGGGGCGCAAAACGTCACTATCTGCGGCAATCTCAAGTTTGATGTAGAACCACCGGCCGACGCCGATGCGCTGGGGGCCGCCCTACGCGAACGCATGGGCGAACTGGTCGGGCGCAACCGTCCGGTGTTTCTTGCAGCCAGCACCCGGGAGGGCGAGGAAGAGCAGATACTGGATGCGATACGCGCGGCTGATGTGCCTCAGCTTTTGACCATTCTGGTGCCACGCCATCCGCAGCGCTTTGCGGAAGTGGCGCAATTGCTGAAAAAGCGCGGATTTGCTTATCTGCAGCGCTCCCGTCTGACCCATATCAGCGGGGAGGATGTTGAGGCCGCAAATGTCGAGGTCATACTCGGCGACAGCATGGGCGAAATGTTTACCTATTACGCCGCCTGTGATCTCGCCTTTATTGGTGGCAGTTTGCTGCCGTATGGCGGGCAGAATCTGATTGAAGCCTGCGCCATGGGCAAGCCGGTGCTGGTCGGGCCGCATACCTTCAATTTTGAGGCGGCGGCCGAGTTTGCCATTGCCGATCGTGCGGCCTGGCGGGTCAGGGATTCAGGCGAGCTGGCCAAGGCCATGCAGCGGCTGTTTGGCGATGCCGAGGCCAGACAGGCCATGGGCTGGGCCGCGATTGAGTTCAGCCGCAGCGCCGGTGGTGCGGTGCATAAAGTGTGCGATCTGGTGGCGCGCTTCCTGCCACCGCAAAACCATTAATATCGCATTGCGTCCAGCCTGCTCTGCTGTGCATCACAAGCTTGCGCCAGCTTATGGCATGCGGGCTTAGCTCTGGATGCCACCACTCTTAAGCCCGCAGCGTTGACTCTAAAGCATGCCCGTCAGCATTATTCAACAAGCAGTGACTTCACCAGTACCAGTTCGCAGGCGCCATTGCCGGTGTCGTTGCGCGTGAGTGAGCTGCGCCAAGTCCAGCCATCCCGCCCTTTGGCTTCGATCAGCTGTCCCTGGATACGCACGCGCTGCCCCACGTGTATGGCGGTCAGTTGCCGCGCAATTCTCGGGTCGGCAGGCACCATATGCATATTGGCGCTATGTTGTTCGATTTCTTCGCGCGGGATAGGAAATTGCTCTACGCGCCAGAAATAAAAGCGGCCGCTCTGGCTCATGCTGATCTGGGATAACACGGTTTCATCGGACATGCGCCCCCAGCCCAGCGCGAGATCGACGGGTGACAATTGGGCGGCACGATCCAGCCGGTATTGCTGGGTTGAGAGCACGCGGGCGTGCAGGCTGATGTCGGCCAGGGGCGTAATCTGGTAGCCATTGAGCTGAAACGGGATGGCATGGGATACCGGCTGCTGTATCGGACTGTCCGCGGCAATCACGCCCGGGCCATGCTGTTCGGCACGTTGTTGCCAGTGATGAAAGGCGCCCCAGGCAATCAGCAGGATAAAGGCAAGACGTCGCCAGGAGATGCCTGCAAACGTCATGGTCAATCAGCGTATCAGTTTGCTGATCTGCTTGAAGGCATCGCTGCCTGCGGCGCCCAGCCATTCAAACACGATGGACTCAGTATTGCTGACCATCACGCCAGCTTGCAGCAGACGTTGCAGTGCATTATCTCGATGCGCGATCTGGCGCGAAAGCACGGCATCGGCCGCGATGATCACCTGATGCCCATGCGCCTGCAAATCCAGTGCGGTTTGCAATACGCAGATATGGGCTTCCATGCCGGCCAGCACGATTTGCGGTCTGTCGCTAGTCAGGTGTTGGCGAAAGCCTGGCGCCTGCCAGCAGGAAAATACGGTTTTCTCAACGCGCGGCGCTTTCTCCAGCCAGGGCTGCAAGGCCTCCATAGTCGGCCCCAGGCCTTGCGGATATTGCTCGGTATAAAGTTGCGGAACATCCAGCAGCGCAGCTGCCTGCAGCAATATGCCGATATTGCGCAGCACGGTTTGTGTTGCTTCGGCCGGCATGGCGGCGCAAAGCTTTTGCTGCAAATCGATCACCACTACTTGGCTTAGGTGGCGTTGGGCAATCAGGGCAGATTTATTCATGAGGCGGCCAATCTGAGGGATACGGGCCGTTTTTGCACAGCCCGTCTGGCAAACTGGAAAACACGCATGCGCGAGCGCTTAAAATTCGAAACGAGTGGGATGCGGTGCGTTTTCCAGCGGAGGCAATGCGGTTTCAAACAGCACGTCGCGACGGAAACTATCGGCGCTGACGCGACGGATCATGGTAGCTTCCATGGCAGGGCCTTCGCCTACCACGGCAAACAGGCGGCCATTGGTGGCCAGTTGCTGTTCGGCGATGACAGGCAGCAAAGGCAGGGAGCCGGTAAACACAATCACATCGTAGGGTGCGCCGGTGGCCCAGCCCTGGCTGCCATCGGCGATTTCCAGGTTCACATTGTGGATGCCATGCTGCTGCAACTTGCGCTGGGCGGCAACGCTGAGGTCG
>ERZ1034425.115-NODE-115-length-13564-cov-2.052113_pt1 | contig 13564 bp, 14 predicted proteins | sample MGYA00520608_ERZ1034425 | MGnify/ENA primary metagenome ERZ1034425 (study PRJEB33736, sample SAMEA104288488) | Azolla rubra | place: Australia | collected 1985 | study: EMG produced TPA metagenomics assembly of the PRJEB19522 data set (Is there foul play in the...
TCAGCCTCACCGGCTGGTTCAGAACACGCAGCACGTCCCTTTAAGATGAACATCCCTACACCGACCTCCCCCGACATCGCCGCGATGTTTTCTCCGGAAAACTTCCGTGACTTGGGACATCGCCTGATCGATCTGCTGGCAGACCACCTTGCTGGCAATCTGGCCGGGCAAGATGCCGTAATGCGCTGGCAAGCCCCCGAGACGGCCGACAAGGCATGGCAAGCGCCCCTGCCAAACGAGCCACTGCTGGATGCCGCCGGACTGCTTGACCGCCTGAAAAACGACATTCTGCCCAGCAGCCTCGCCATTCATCATCCGCACAATATGGGGCATCAGGTGGCTACGCCATTGCCATTGGCGGCGCTGTGCGATCTGGTCGCGGCCCTGACAAACCAGGCCATGGCGGTGTATGAAACCGGCCCCAGCGCCACCATGCTGGAGCGGCAAGTGCTGCGCTGGCTGGGCGAGCTGATTGGCTGGCAGAACGCTGGCGGCATCCTCACCTCGGGCGGTGCGCAAGCCAATCTCACTGCCCTGCTCGCCGCGCGTCAGCATGCGGCAGATGTATGGAATCATGGCGTTGCCGATGTGAAACCCTTGCGCATCCTGGTGTCGGAGCATGCGCATTACTCCATCAGCCGCGCTGCCGGCATCATGGGCCTGGGCACCGATGCCGTCATCAGCATTCCGACCGATACCGAAGGCCGCATGCTGGTGAACGCGCTGGCGCTGGCGCATGCCGAAGCGCTGGCCAATGATACGGCGATCATGGCCGTGGTTGCCACCGCAGGCTGCACGCCGACCGGCAGCATCGATCCTCTGCTGGAAATAGGGCATTACTGCCGCGACCATGGCTTGTGGCTGCACGTGGATGGCGCCCATGGCGCCTCCGCGCTGCTATCGCCGCAGCACCGCGCCGCGCTGGAGGGTATCGCGCTCGCCGACTCCGTGGTGTGGGATGGTCACAAGCTGTTGTACATGCCCGCTGCTGTCTCTGCCGTGCTGTTCCGCCACACCGCCAGCAGCTTTGAGGCATTCAGCCAGGATGCGTCGTATCTGTTTCAGGGGGGCGAGCATATTGAGGAGCTGTATAACGTCAGCTACCGCACGCTGGATGGGGCTGAAGCTGTGGGCGGCATTTTCGCTTTATGGCGTCAGCGGCATGGCGCAATTGGTGGATAGCGCGTTTGCCAAGGCGCGGCTGCTCGCCGACAAACTGCAGGCACATGCCGACTTTGAGCTGCTGATGTCGCCGCAAACCAATATTGTCTGCTTCCGCCATCGGCGGGATGATTTGCAAGGCCCCGCGCTGGATCTGCACCAGAGCCGCCTGCGCGAGCAGCTGGTGCAAAGCGGGCGCTTTCATTTAACGCGCGTCACGCTGGAAGGCCGCGTCTGGCTGCGCACGACCTTGATGAACCCCTACACGCAAGCGGAAGATATGGATGAACTGCTGCTGGCGCTGAATCAACTGGGGCAGCCTGCCTAGAGACGATGTTGTTTCAGCGGGCTGCATGGGGTTTGAATGCCTATGCGGGCAGCACCAGCCTGGGTTATTCAGCGGCCATGGCTGCAGGGGAATTAAAACAAGTCAGACCAGGCTAAGAGCCTACTCCAGAAGAAAAACCGGAATAAAATCTACGTCGCCACGCCCTCATCCGCCAGCAAGGCCGCATAGCCCACCTGGTAATCCGAATAGCGCAACTGGAATCCCGCATGCCGCAGGCGCTGGTTGCTCAAGCGCTTGTTGCCCGCGACCGCAGGCGCATTCTGCGGGGCATCAGGCACGCCCATCTGCGCGGCCAGCCACTGCAGCACCTCATATTGCGATGCCGGACGATCATCCGTCACCACGTAAAGCGGCTCCACCGGGTGGCCTGCGAGTACCTGCTTCACCAGAAAAACCACCGCCGCGGCACCATCATCCCGGTGGATGCGGTTGGTCCAGCCATTCTGCGCCGGCCAGCGAGCGGGCTCACGCGCCAGATCCAGCATGCGGCGACGGCCGGGGCCGTAGATGCCGGAAAAACGCAGGATGGTATGCGCCGCCGGGTATGCCTCTGCCAGCAGTTGCTCCGCCTGCAGCATGCGCTCACCGCTGAACCCATCCGGCACAGGCGCCGTGGTTTCATCCAGCAGATCATCGCTCACCTGCCCATACACCCCGGTGCTGGAAACAAAAAACACATGCGCAGGCCGCGCTGGCTGCAAGGCCGCCAGCGTATTGCGCAATCCCTCGACATAATGCGCCAGATAACTGTCATCACGGTGGGCATCCGCCGCCACGCAATAAATCAGAATGCGGGGCTTCAATGCTGCCAGCCCTTGCAAAGTCTCAGGCCGGGTCACATCCGCCTGCAGCAGATGCACGCCCGCCGGCAATGCCGTAGCACTGCGCTTCAGTCCATACACCTCCAGGCCGGCATCCTGCAGCATGCTGGCCACCGCCTGCCCCAGATCACCGCAGCCAACGACCAGCACGCGATCTGTCATCTCAGGCTCCGCCATCTCAAGCTTCTATCGGCATCGGCTGCCATTGGCCGGATAAATACTTTTCTGCCCACATCAGCGCCACGATGGTTTTGCCATCGGTAATCTCGCCGCGCTGCACCATCGCCAGACAATCCTGCAAACTGGCATCGATGATATGCAAAGCCTCATCCTCATCCCGCTTGTGCTCACCGGCGGTAAGGCCACGTGCCAGATAGATGTGTATCACCTCATTTGAATAGCCTATGCAAGGATGCTGTAAACCGAGATACACCCACTCCTGGGCGGTATACCCCGTTTCCTCCAGCAACTCGCGCTGCCCGGTCAGCAGCGGCGCCTCGCCTTTATCAATCTTGCCCGCCGGCAACTCGATAAACACGCGACGCAAAGGGTAGCGAAACTGCCGCTCCAGTATCAGATGCCCGTTATCCAGCAAGGCCACCATCACCACCGCCCCCGGGTGCAATACATACTCCCGCTGGCTCTGGCCGCCATTCGGCAAACGCACCTTGTCACGGCGCGCCGTCAGCATACCGCCCGAGGCGATTACTTCAGAAGAGATAGGAGTTTCAATAAGGTCGTTGTCGTTGTGCATGGAGAATAATCGGGATTTAGATGAGTGAGGTTTGAGTTTAAGCGATAGCGGGGGGTTCGGCTATGCAAATGGGATGTATAGGCTTCCATTCCAATTTGAGTTTGGCTGTGATTCTCTATAATTTCATTGCATCAACTTTTTCAAGCATTTCCATCCTTTTCTCAAATGGAAACATGCCCTTATTCATCTTAACAAAAGTGTCCCGAACCACACTATATCGTTCAGGATTTACGGCTTTTGCGCATAGCAAGCTACGCATGGCTCGATGTTCTACAGGCAAACCACCTGTATAAGGAGAGATATCCGCCATCGGTACCTTGTTAAGCATTTTTTCAACCTCTTCAAGATGAGAAAATTGATTATAAAAAGGTACTGCATGCTTAGTAAAAGCTTGGGCAATCTCCATTGCCACCATTTCTATATTTTCTTTTAGTGTGGCAGGAGTTAATTTCCACATATCGCTTTTCGAGCCAAAGCGAACAGAAGGGTAAGCCATTGTTAGCGTGGAAGTTTCTAACTTTTCATTTTCCCCATATATAAAGCCTAAACTATTCCATGGATTCTCAATAATATCGTGGCGCACTTCGATTGCACATCCAATACCAAACTTATCTCCGTCGACACGCCCTTGATTAATTACAACAAATGCATCATGCCCATAAGAAGTTTTTCTTACAAAATATCCAAATTCTTTATTTAATTGGAAATTGGCGGCTTCTAATGTAGAGGAGATGATCTTGTTGATATTACGTTCAATTTTATCCATTATGGTGCCTCCTTATCTACTTTTAACCATGGGCCTGGCCTCACTTCTAGTTGAGCTTTCAGCATGCTGGCCGAGGCAATCACTTCAGAAGAGATAGGAGTTTCGATGAGGTCGTTGTCGTTGGGCATGGGGAGTAATCGATAGGAAAATGGTTGAGGCTTGAGTTTAAGCGATAGCGGGGCGGTTCGGCTATGTACATGGGTTCGCATTGCGACTTGAATCAAATAGGTTGGGCATCTAATTTCTAGATATACAGATTGCCACATAGCGATTTATACAAACAAAAACTTTTAGTATTTTTCGCTATTGCTGTAGATAACCAATGATTTCACATTGGCTTCCATTCAAATTGTTCGACATACACCCCAAAAACATTCTGCTGACCATTGAGCATCAGTTTGTCACCGGATTCGACTCTCGGATAATCAAATAACTTTCGCGCCAACGTCAAATAATATGTTTTCCCATTAGCTTCTGAATGCAAAATTAAATGTATAGATTTTGCTCTACTGCCTTGATATTTAACTTCATCCACTCGCATTTCTTCATGGTATGGCAGGGTAGATACTGTGTGAAGCACTAGCAAGCCCATGATATTGGCATGAGAATCCGCGCCACCAATAATGAACAAACAGAAACCAAGCCATTTTGCAATTTGGTTTCTTAAGCCTTTTACCATGTCCGCCGCCGCTTTTCTATTTTCAGGTTTTGCACCCAACCTTATCAATACATAACTTAAACTAAAGATAAAAAAGTAAAACCCAACTCTTTGCCAGAAGGGCAGATAATGCAAATACGGTAGCTCATAGAAAAGCGGGGTCATAATGATGGGCAATATAAAAAAAACAAATATCAGGAAAAGCCCCACTACTTGGGAAAAATATCTCAACAACCTCATTCTCTAAATTTCTCACCAGCAAATTTAACTCTCACATCAGGAGCATAACTTACGTCATACACCAAGTGCCCCTTATAGGCCCCATACACTCCACCGATATCAGCACCAACAATCGTGCCAATTCCAGGATATATAAATGAGCCGATTTCGGCCCCGGCAACACTTCCTACCCAAGCCCCACCCCTCGTAACTCCCGCATCCGCGATGTAATTCACCGTAGCCGCTGCCATTACATTACTTGTTTCAACCATTCCATTCGCTCTCAATAAACGTCCACCCTCTTCATATACTGTGACCGATTTTCCTAAGTATGGTACCCATTTACTGCGCTCAGCCGCATCTGCCATTGCCACCGCCCCCCGGGTGCAAGACATACTCCCGCTGGCTCTGGCCGCCATTCGGCAGACGCACCTGGTCGCGGCGCGAGGTCAGCATGCCGCCCGAGGCAATCACTTCAGAAGAGATAGGAGTTTCGATAAGGTCGTTGTCGTTGTGCATGGGGAGGAATGGATAGGTAGAGATAAGGATTGCGGTATCGGGCAGACTTTGATCTACTAATCACACCTTCGACTCTATGAAATTATAAACCTGCTGATAACGACGACGTAATCCAGGGGAGTCAAACCAGCGTTCCATTATCGCAAGAGCAGAATCTCGTCGATTGCATGCAAGCGCAGCAGCAACCACCCGCAGTATCTGAGCTCTATCGCGAGGAATCCTACCGTCATTTCTTTCGTCAGTGGCAAGAATATCGTTAGGGGTCGCATAGACATCAAGGAATGGAATAGTCCAGCGTTCCAAAAAGATCATGATATCCTCAACTATCCTTGGAATTGAGTCAGGCTGAAAAACAAACCATCTACCAATATGTTTTTTTTCCGATGTAAAACCAATAGGCTGCTTAGTTTTCCCACCTGTAACTCCTTCAAGCAGCCTTAAGTTACCGCCAACCATCTCATCCAACACATCATCAACCTCAGGCACCAAAACTTCCATTTTGGGATATATCGCTGCTACTGCATCCAAACGATCTTTGGGATGAATCTCTAATACAAGGTCAATATTCTGTGTAGCTCCCTTAAAGTGTCTCTTGTAAAGTAAACTCGACTTGGTGCGCATAAACCCACGCTCAAACATGTAGACATCAAGCTTTGCTTCCAGACTCGTAATCAAGCAAGTTTTAATTTCATCTTTCATCATCCTATAGCACTCTAATCACAACTGATCTTTGTACGACTACCCCAGTACTTTTCCCCACACCAATAGCCACATTTGATGGGTTTGAATTTAGAGCGGAGTCAAAAGACTTAGCTTCAACGCCATCATGGCGACTGACTACTTTCAGTAACTTAAGCACACCGTCATTATTAAATGCATCTTGGGCCGATCTTCCTGCAAAGACCATTTCTCCAGCACAAGACAAGAAAGATGAAATCATCAAAATAACACCCAATATTAATGCAATATCTAATCATGATGGTTATTTCTGAAATACCGGAAAGTTTGAGTAAATCGCAGTTTCCACTGTGGCCATGAAATGCAGATTACCATTCAAAGCGTTTTTCATCTCGTCTAATACATGCATCGGGATGTTAATTACCAGGCCATTTGATGTTGCCATTTGCACAGCATGATCTGCCTTCAGTGGAGAAATGAATATTCGTTCGAGGCTCTCTGGGATGAAATAAACTCGCTGAAGTTTTATTTTCATCATTGGGATTTGATACTCCTGAACAACTCCTTAGCATCTGCCAAAGCCATAATTCCCTTGCGTTCATCCTTGGCTTCTAATGCTGACCTGGCCTCATGCAGTTTGGCAATCACCTGTTCAATAATTACCAATTTTTCAGATGATTTAGTTTTACCCTTCACTCCCTCTACTCCATAGAGAATGTCTTCAAAAATTTCGTTTAAAGTAAAATTCTTACCTCCTATTACAAAGTGTGGAGCCTTCCCAAATGCCGACACAATTCTATCTAATGTAGGTTCATAACCTTCCGGAGCAAATTCTGTAACCATTTTATTTACCTTGCATAATAAAGTTCAAATACATATCTCTTGTAATCGCTTGTACTGGCATATTGGGAGTTTGAATCACAACAGTGTTTCCACCAAATTTAAAGAAATCTTGTATCTGATTAGTTTTCAGGCTCTTCTTACCTATAGTTCCATCTAATATTACTTTGCCTTGCGGCAATATAATATCGTGTATTCGATATTCACTAGTACCATTCGCGGGAGTTAGGTAAAGTCGAATTAGTGATGATCTGGATCACTTAACGCCTGAATTAAGAAACAGATTGCTTCAAACAGAGATCGCTTATGCGCGAATAGCCATGTCAAATGGGCATGCGAAGAAGAAGCTCGGTATTACGAACTTCAAAAACTACTAGCTTTTAATGGAATGATGGTCGGGGTGAGAGGATTCGAACCTCCGGCCTCCGCGTCCCGAACGCGGCGCTCTACCAGGCTAAGCTACACCCCGGAAGCCATCGGGGAGATGGCGAAAGGAGTAATTATTATCCTAGTGCCAGGAGCAAAATTCAACCAATGGCCATATCCAACCAGGATAGCGCGACCTGGTTAAAATCTCAGGCGCGGTTAAGCCAGAAGTAGCGGTAGACGAAGCCGGGGAAGGCGAAGACGAGGAACAGGCTGCCGGTGGTGGCGTAGAACTCCCAGCCCTGGGGGAAAGCCTGGCCCATGGTGGAGATCTCGGCGTAGTGGGCAATGCCGCCGGTGACGAAGTACATCACGATGAGTTCGAGCAGGCACCAGCCGGTGTGCTTGGTGCCGCTTTTGAAGGGGATCACGAAAAACAGGCGTTCAGAAAACCAGGGCATATTCGCCAGCACTAGGGCCAGCAACAGCAATATCGTTTGTGTCATGTGGGCTACTTATTGAAAACTGTGGGTGATGGCGTAAGCGCAAATATCCATCAAGCGTTGCGGGAACATGCCGAGTGCGAGCAGCAGCAAAGCATTGAGGCTGAGCAGCACTTTCATGTCTATCGGTGCTTTGATCGGCGACTTATCCAGCGGTTCGTCAAAATACATCAATTTGACCACGCGCAGGTAGTAAAAACCGCCAATGGCCGCCATAACAACAGCAAAGATAACGAGACCGACAAAGCCAGCCTGCAGCGCTGCCTGCAGCACGGCGAACTTGGCATAGAAGCCCAGTGTGGGTGGCACACCAGCCATGGAGAACATGACCAGCAGCATGAGGAAAGCATACCAGGGGCTGCGCTGATTCAAGCCCTTCAAGTCTTCCAGGTTATCGGCCTCAAAGCCTTTGCGCGAGAGCAGCAGCATGATGCCGAAGCCGCCCAGGGTCATCAGCACGTAGGCCATGATGTAAAACATAGCGGAAACATAGCCATTGGTGCCGGCGCTCATGAAGCCATACAGCAGATAGCCGACGTGCGAAATGGTGGAGTAGGCCAGCATGCGCTTGAGATTGGTTTGCGCAATGGCGGTGATATTGCCGATGAGGATAGACAGCACGGCCATGATGGCCAGCATGCCTTGCCAATCAATCGCCAGCACATAGAGGCCCTGGATCAGCAGGCGGATCATGAAGGCAAAGGCGGCCAGCTTGGTCACGGAGCCAATGAACAGCGTGACGGCCGTTGGCGCGCCATGGTACACATCGGGCACCCACATCTGGAAAGGCACAGCGCCCAGCTTGAAGCCCAGGCCGGCAATCAGGAATACGACGCCCAGCACCAGTACGGCGTGGTCAGGCGCGCCTTGCAGCAAGGCATTGGCCACCTCGGATACATCCAACGAGCCAGTGACGCCATAGAGCATGGACATGCCATACAGCAGCATGCCGGAGGACAGCGCGCCCAGCACAAAATACTTCATGGCGGCTTCAGTGGCACGCGGGTTGTCGCGGTCCATGGCGACCAGCGCATACAGACAGAGCGACAGCAGCTCCAGCCCCATGTAGAGCGTGAGGAAGTGCTGGCCCGACACCATGATCATCATGCCCAGCAAGGCAAACAGCGTGAGCGCAAAATATTCGCCACGGAACATGTCGCGCAATGACACATATTGCCGCGTATAGACCAGCATCACCGACGTTGTCAGGTACATCATCAGCTTGAGCACATCGGACAAGGGGTCATCGACAAACATGCCATTGAAGGCGTAGCTGACCACCGAGACATTGTGCGTGCAGGCAGTGACCACTGCAGCGGCGGCGAGGCCGACCTGGGTGAAGATGTAGATCAGGGAGCGATTGTGTGACTTGAGGAAAAGGTCCAGAAGCAGCACGAACATCGCCATACAGAGAATGATGATCTCCGGCAAGGCGGCATACAGGTCGGATTGAATCGCGTTCATGGGCTGGTTCGCTTGTTATCTAGGCATTATCAAAGCAGCTTGCTCTGCGCCATGTGCGCGAGCAGGTTGTTTACAGTGGCGTGCGTCATTTCGGTAATCGGTTGCGGATATACGCCAAACCCGATCACCAGCACAGCCAGCACCGACAGGATGAAAAACTCGCGGCGGTTGAGGTCTTTCAATGCCGCCACATGGGCATTGCCGATTTCCCCATAGAACACACGCTTCACCATCCACAGCGTATAGGCTGCGCCTAGGATCAGCGTGGTAGAGGCGAGGAAGGCAAACCAGAAATTGGCTTGCAACGCGCCCAGGATCACCATGAATTCACCCACGAAACCGGAAGTACCTGGCAGGCCGGCATTGGCCATGCCAAACAGTACGGCAAAGGCAGCAAAGGTGGGCATGGTGTTCACCACACCGCCGTAATCGGCAATCTGGCGACTGTGCATGCGGTCATACAGCACGCCCACCGACAGGAACATGGCGCTGGAAACAAAGCCGTGCGAAATCATCTGCACAATCGCGCCTTCCATGCCCAGCGGATTGAAGATAAAGAAACCCAGCGTGACAAAACCCATGTGCGAAATCGACGAATAGGCGATCAGCTTTTTCATGTCTTTTTGCACCAGGGCCACCAGGGCGATATACACCACCGCAATCAGCGACAGCGTGATCATGAAACCGGAAAGATAGTGTGCGGCATCAGGGGCAATCGGCATTGCAAAGCGCAGGAAGCTATAACCACCGAGCTTGAGGGCGATGGCCGCCAGCACCACGGAACCACCCGTTGGCGCCTCCACGTGGGCATCCGGCAGCCAGGTATGCACCGGCCACATCGGCACCTTGACGGCAAACGCCATGAAGAACGCCAGGAAAATGAGAATCTGCGCCTTGAAGCTCAGCGGCAGCTGGTAGTAGTCCACCAGCTCGAAACTGTTGCTCTGGTGGTAGAGATAAATGAAGGCCACCAGCATGAGCAAGGAGCCAATAAAGGTGTACAGGAAAAACTTGATGGTGGCATACACGCGGTTCGGGCCACCCCAGATACCGATCACCAGGAACATGGGGATCAGCATGGCTTCCCAGAACATGTAGTACAGAATCGCATCCAGCGCAGCGAATACACCAATCATCAGGCCGGACATGATGAGGAAGGCTGCCATGTATTGTGCGACACGCTTCTCGATGACTTCCCAGCCGGCAATGACCACAATCACCGTGGTAAAGCTGGTGAGGATGATCAGCGGCACGGCCAGGCCATCCACACCCAGGTGGTAATTGATATTGAAGGAGGTGATCCAGCGATGCCCTTCCTGGAACTGGAAGCCGCCATCCATCATGTTGAAATGGGTATACAGCGGCAGCGTCACCAGGAAAGCCGCGATACTGCCAAACAAGGCCAGCCAGCGCGCCAGACGTGCGTTTTGATCACCGCCCGTGCACAGCACCAGCACCCCGGCGAAAATAGGTACCCAGATACTTAGACTAAGAATAGGCCAATCCACCGCTTATACTTTCATGAACAAGGACAGTAAGAGGAACACGCCGATGATCATGGCAAAGGCGTAGTGATAGATAAGGCCGGACTGCAGGTGGCGGATAATGCCAGAGATGCGGCCAATCAGGCGGGCCGTGCCATTGACCATATAACCATCGATCAGCTTGACGTCGCCGATACCCCAGAGCTTGCCGCCCAGGAAGCGCGAGCCACCGGCAAACACCTTCTCGTTGAAGGTATCGAAGCCATACTTGTTTTCCATCAGGCGATACAGCCAGCCACAACGCTTCTGAATGGCCGCAGGAATATCCGGCCGCTTCATGTAGAAGAACCACGACAGCACCACCCCTGCCAGCGCAAAAATGAAAGGCAGGCTGGTCAAGGCATGCACCGCCATGGCACCGGCACCGTGGAAGTGATGTGCCAGCTCATGCATGACGGGATGTGCTTCAGTATCGACAAAAATCACACCATCAAAGAAATGTCCGTAGAGCATGGGCCCGATGGCGATATACCCAATGACCAGAGAAGGAATCGCCAGCGCAATCAGCGGCAAGGTCACCACCCAGGGGGATTCATGGGGTTTGTCATGCGGACCTAGCCCGTGATGATGTTCGTCATGGTCGTCATCCGCATGTGCATCGTGGTGGTCATCATGACCGTGCGCATCTTTTTGCATCCAGCGCTCCTTGCCATGGAACACCAGGAAATACATGCGGAAAGAATAGAAGGCCGTCACAAACACGCCGGCCAGCACGGCAAAATAGGCGAAGCCACTGCCGGGAATATGCGAGAGCTTGACCGCTTCGATAATCGAATCCTTGGAATAGAAACCGGAAAGCAAAGGCGTGCCGATGAGGGCCAGCGAGCCGATCAGTGAGGTGATCCAGGTGATCTTCATGTACTTGCGCAAGCCACCCATATTGCGGATGTCCTGATCGTGGTGCATGCCCATGATGACGGAGCCAGCGGCCAGGAACAGCAGCGCCTTGAAGAAGGCATGGGTCATCAGGTGGAAAATCGCTACCGAGTAGGCCGACGCGCCCAATGCAACCGTCATATAACCCAACTGCGACAATGTGGAATACGCCACCACACGCTTGATGTCGTTCTGGATGATGCCAAGGAAGCCCATGAACAAGGCAGTGATGGCGCCAATGACCATCACGGTGGAAAGCGCCGTGGTCGACATTTCAAACAGTGGCGACATGCGCGCCACCATGAAGATACCGGCAGTCACCATGGTCGCCGCGTGAATCAGCGCTGAAATCGGTGTGGGGCCTTCCATGGAATCCGGCAGCCAGACATGCAAGGGCACCTGGGCGGACTTACCCATGGCACCGATAAACAGCAGGATGCAGATCACCGTCAGCAATGACCATTCGGTATGCGGCAAAATGCTCACTGTGGTGTCAGCAAACTGGGGGGCAATCGAGAATACGGCTGCGTAATCCAGGCTGCCAAAGAAATACAGCACCATGGCAATGCCGAGCAGAAAGCCGAAATCCCCTACCCGGTTAACCAGGAAAGCCTTGAGATTGGCATAAATGGCGGTCGGGCGTGTGTACCAGAAACCGATCAGCAGGTAGGAAACCAGGCCCACCGCTTCCCAGCCGAAGAACAGTTGCATGAAGTTATTGCTCATGACCAGCATGAGCATGGAGAACGTAAACAGCGAGATATAGCTGAAGAAGCGGCTATAGCCGGGGTCTTCGGCCATGTAGCCTATGGTGTAAACATGGACCATCAGTGAAACAAAAGTCACCACCAGCATCATCACCGCAGTCAGTCGGTCAATCAGGAAGCCCACCTCAAAACTGGTATCGCCACTGGTCAGCCAGGTATACAACGTGCCGTTGAACACCCGGCCCTGCAATACATCATTAAACACCACCACGGACAGGGCAAAAGCACCCGCAACACCGGCAATGGTAAGCCAATGGGCCGCCGCGCGAGGCAGCATGCGGCCAAACAGGCCGACGATGGCAGCCGCTACCAGCGGCAACAGCGGGATCAGCAGATAGATGGTTTGCATGTCAGTCATTTGTTATTTTCCGCTTAACCCTTGAGACTGTTGATGTCATCGACGTTGATGGTTTTCAGGTTTCTGAACAGCACCACCAGAATGGCGAGGCCGATCGCCGACTCGGCGGCTGCCACCGTCAGAATGAAGAAGACGAATACCTGCCCTGCCGTATCCTGCAAGTAATGCGAGAACGCGATGAAGTTGAGATTGACCGCCAGCAGCATCAGCTCAATCGCCATCAGCAACACGATGACGTTTTTGCGGTTAAGGAAAATGCCGACCACGCTGATGGCAAACAGCAATGAACCCAGAATGAGGTAGTGCGAGAGTCCGACCATTACGCCTTGTCCTTTCCTTCGGTCTCGGCAGCCGCCGGGATTTCCACATCGGCAGGCATGCTCACCATGCGAATACGGTCTGCACGCTTGACCTTGACCTGCTCGGCTGGATCAATGAACTTCGAGTCCTTGCGGTCGCGCAGGGTCAACGCAATGGCCGCCACAATGGCGACCAGCAACACAACTGAAGCCAGCTCAAACGGTAACAGGTAATCGGTGTACAGCTGACGGCCAAGCTCGGCAGTATTGCTGTAACCGGCAGGATGAGGCGTAGGCGCGGCGACGCGATCAACACCAAAGTGCTTGGAACCCAGAATCATGACCATTTCCAGCGTCATCAGGATGCCCACGGGCAAAGCGATGGGCAAGGCTTCCCAGAAGCCTTCGCGCAATTTGTCGAGGTTGATGTCCAGCATCATCACCACAAACAAGAACAGCACCATAACCGCCCCGACGTAAACCAGTACCAGCGCGATCGCCAGAAACTCAGCTTCGAGCAATAGCCAGATGCCGGCTGCGGTAAAAAAGGCCAGGACCAGATGCAATGCAGCAAGTACCGGATTGCGGGAAGTAATGACGCGCAGGCCGGCAAACAGCAGGA
>ERZ1034425.122-NODE-122-length-13190-cov-2.066007_pt1 | contig 13190 bp, 11 predicted proteins | sample MGYA00520608_ERZ1034425 | MGnify/ENA primary metagenome ERZ1034425 (study PRJEB33736, sample SAMEA104288488) | Azolla rubra | place: Australia | collected 1985 | study: EMG produced TPA metagenomics assembly of the PRJEB19522 data set (Is there foul play in the...
GATGAGCCGTGGTGAAGACGACGTGCATCACGTCTTCGTCAAGGACATCAAGGAAGGCGCCCGCTACGGCTTCCGCATCCACGGCCCCTATGATCCGCCGCAGGGCCACTGGTACGATCCGTCGAAGCTGCTGGTGGACCCCTATGCAACCGAGCTCGACCGCCCCTTCGTTTACGATCCACGCCTCGGACAGTTCGGCGTCGATACCGCCGACCTGATGCCGAAAACGATCCTCAAGGCCCACAAGCCGCTGAAGCCCATGATGCCGCTCGGCGACCGCGCCGGCTTCATCTACGAGGTCAACGTCAAAGCGCTGACCATGCTGCATCCGGATGTACCGGAATCCCAACGCGGAACGCTCTCGGCGCTCACCCATCCCGCCATCCTCGCGCATCTGCGCCGCATCGGCGTCGACATGGTCGAGCTGATGCCGATCACGGCCTGGATCGACGAGCGACATCTGCCCCCGCTCGGACTCACCAACAGCTGGGGCTACAATCCCGTGGCGATGATGGCGCTCGATCCACGCCTCGTGCCCGGCGGCGTCAAAGAACTGCGCGACACAGTCTCCGCCCTGCATGCCGAGGGGATAGGCGTCATCCTCGATCTCGTCTTCAACCACACCGGCGAAAGCGATGTCTTGGGCACGACGCTCTCCCTGCGCGGCATCGACAACCGCTCCCTCTTCCGCCATGTGACGGACGATCCCGGCAAGCTTGTCAACGACACCGGTTGCGGCAACACACTCGCCTGCGATCATCCTTTCTTGCGCCAGCTCATCGTCGATACACTCCGCCACTTCGTTCTCGCAGCCGGTATCGATGGCTTCCGCTTCGACCTCGCCCCGATCATGGCCCGCCACTGGGACGGTTTTCACGCGGATGCACCAACCTTGCGGGCCATCCTCGAAGACGAGGTGCTGGAGGACCGCATTCTGATCGCCGAACCCTGGGACATCGGGCTGGGCGGCTATCAGCTCGGTCGCTTCCCGCCCGCATTCCTTGAATGGAATGATAGAGCGCGAGACACCTTCCGCCGCCATTGGCGCGGCGACGCAGGGACGACGGGCGATCTCGCAACGGCACTCGCCGGCTCTGCCGACCTCTTCGCCCATGACGGCTACGGACAAACGCGAAGCGTCAACTTCATCGCCGCCCATGACGGCTTCTCGCTCTACGACCTCGTGTCCTTTGAGCACAAGCACAACGAAGCGAATGGCGAGGAAAACCGCGACGGCCACAACGAGAACCACTCCTGGAACAACGGCGTCGAAGGGCTGTCGGAAGACGGCGCCGTCAATGCGGCCCGGCGGCGCGATGTGAAGGCGCTGCTGGCGACCCTCTTTGCTGCGCGCGGCACCGTCATGCTCACGATGGGTGACGAAGGCGGGCGCAGCCAGAAGGGCAACAACAATGCCTATTGCCAGGACAATCCCATCACCTGGCTCGACTGGAGCCTGATGGACGAGGAACTGGTGCTGTACGCGCGCTTTCTGTCCGGCCTGCGCAGACGCTTCGACGTTTTCGCCCGCGCCGACTTCTTTACGGGTGCGGATGAGGATGTGTGCTGGCTCTCATCGACCGGCGCACCGATGACCGTCGCGGAGTGGGAGGCTGAAGGGCAGGCCGCGCTTGGCATGGTCATGAAGACACAGGATCTCGCGACGGGGCAGGCGACACGCTTGGCAGTGCTGTTCAATCGCGGCGGCGGGCCGGTCTCCTTCCGGCTGCCGGGACTTCTCTGGCGCGAGCTGGAGGGCGGGCAGAGCGGGTCGACGTTTACCGTGCCTGCGCGCAGCGTTCTCTTTGCCGTTGAAGAGCCGCAATAATTCCTGCATGTTCCCCGCCTATTCTTTGTCTCATGATCGATCTTGTACGGAATTTCTCATGCCCCCCAAAATACACCTGAAAGACGTTCCCGCGCTCATCGGCACGGAGGTCGGCGTGTCCGACTGGATCACCGTCGATCAGGCGATGATCGACAAGTTTGCCGATGCAACGCTGGACCATCAGTTCATCCATGTCGATCCGGAGCGGGCAAAGGACACACCCTTCGGCACGACGATCGCGCATGGCTTCCTGTCGCTCTCGCTGCTCTCGGCGATGAACGCGTCGGGCGCGCCGCAGATCATCGAGCAGAAGATGGGCATCAATTACGGGTTCGAGAAAATCCGGCTGATGTCGCCGGTCAAGTCGGGTTCGCGGGTTCGCGGCCGCTTCAAGATCGACGACGCGCGTTTCCGCGGCGGCAACATGCTGATGATCACCTACAATGTCACCGTCGATATCGAGAACGAGACCAAGCCGGCGCTGACGGCGATCTGGATCACCATCGTGCAATTCGATCCCAAGGATCGCCCCGCTACGTGATCGGGCGCTCCTGCAGCTCGATCAACTGGGCCTCGCCCAATATCCACTCGCGAAAGGCGAGGATGCGCGGGTCGGCCGCATTTGCCTCCGGATAGACGAGGAAATAGGCGAATTCGGCGGGGATGCGGATGCCAAGCTCGAAGGGCTGGACGAGCCGCCCTTCCGCCAGGTCGTTGGCGACGATGGCGAAGTCGGCGAGTGCCACGGCCACGCCGCTCAGCGCCGCCTCGATCGCATCCGACGATGACGAAAACGACAGCACATTGCGGTCGTCGAAGTCCGGAATGCCGGCCGCGGCCATCCACATGTTCCAGTTGGGCCATGTAATGCCCTGGCCGGACCATTCGACATGGGCGAGCGTGTGCTGCAGAAGGTCGGCCGGTTCCTTCAGCGGACGCTCTGCATTGAGCAGGCGCGGACTGCAGACCGGGACGATCACGTTGCCGAACAGGCGCTCGGCGCGCAGCCCCTCGTAATGGCCGGTGCCGAAGCGGATGGCGATGTCGATGTCGTCGAGGTCGAAATTGCGCGTGTCGTAGGAGATGTCAAAGCGCAGGTCGATGCCCGGGTGAAGCCGGCGAAACTGGACGACCTTGAGCATCAGCCACTTGGTGGCGAGTTCGACGGGAACGCTGATCCGCAAGGCGGTCGAGCCGCGCGAGAGTTTCTGGATTCGGGAGGCGGCACGGGTCAGCGTTTCGATACTCTCCTCGGCTGCATCACAGAAGATCCCCCCGGCCTCGGTGAGCCGCAAGGTCCGGCCCGTGCGATGGAAAAGCATCGCGCCCAGCTGGTCCTCGATCTCCTTGATCTGGTGGCTGACGGCGGCCGGCGTGAGGCCCAGTTCATCCGCCGCACGGGTAAAATTCAGATGCCGGCGCGCGGCCAGCAAGGTCTTCAGAGCGCGGGTTCCAGGGATGAACAGCATCGCAACTTCAAAAATAATTTGAAAGAGAGAGAAAAATTATCAGTTTCTCTTTTTCTTATCAATGCGTCATAAGCTCTTTCACAAGGAAGCATCAAAGATAAATAAAAGATAAACAAGAAGGAGTGGCGACATGGCACACGAAGTCACCAAGATCATAGACATTCTGAAATTCCGCCGCTCGCAGCAGCGCCTTTCCCAAGCCCTGCACAGCGTTCCGGATTTCCTCAAGTCGGACATCGGCGTCGAAGGCGCCCCGGTCAGCCGCGCTCATTATGGCGACGTGCATTCGATCGCCGCCGCTGCCCGCGTGTCGACGGCACATCGCCAGGTTTCGGCGTTCTGAATATTGGAACTGCCCATACATGAAGGCCCGGTGCAGCGATGCACCGGGCCTTTTTTCGTTGGAGCGTTTCAGCATTTCCATGAAACGCGCTGCCCAGTCGGGCCAGCGCGATCCTTATCAGCGTCATGCCGCGACGTCGCTGGCACCTTCGTTGAGCATGCCCAACGCATAGGAAGAGAACGATCGCCAGCACTCCACATGGAACGTATCGGCGCTCTTCTTCCAGACGATGACCTCGACCTTGCCGAGCAAGGTGCGGGCGCATTTGCCGACGGGGAAGGTTGCGTCGCGCAGGTCGAGCGGGCAGCCGGCATTGATGGCGGCGGCGGCCTGCGGACCCTTCACCTCAAAGGCTGTGTTGCGGTGAGAGACGTCCACGGCCGAATGTAGAGCCTTCACGCCGGCAAGAAGGGCCATGAGGTCCGTGCCCTTTGCGTCGATCAAGAACCACTCGTCGGGGCCGAGCCACAAGGCGACGCGGCCGTCCTTTTCTGCCGAGGCCAGCGGCTGGGTTGGCAGCTCCACACCAAGCGCCTTGGACAGGCATCGGCATCAGCCCGCAGCGACAGCCGTGTCATCGGGCCGAGCGGCGTGACGGAGGCTGCGCCCGATCCGGAGACGGTGAGCTTCTGGGGGAGGGTACGGGTTGCCTGAGCCTCAAGCATGGATGCGGCTCCCTTCCTTGTCATAGAACACGGCGTCGGTGACTTCGACGGCGATGGTTTCCTTTTCGAGCGGCACATAGAGCGTCTGGCCGATCTTGGCGCGGCCATCGGCGACGACCGCGAGGCCGAAGCTGGTGCCGAGGTTTTCAGACCAGTAGGACGACGTGATATGGCCGAGCATCTTCATCGGCTTCGGCTGGTTCGGGTCCTCGACGATCTGCGCACCTTCCGGCACAATGGTCTTGCCGTCGCGCGGCTTGAAGCCGACGAGCTGCTTGCGGCCGGGGCGCACGAGATCCGGGCGCTTGAGGCCGCGGATGCCGACAAAGTCGGTCTTCTTCTTGGAGACCGCCCAGGCAACGCCCGCATCGTCCGGCGTCAGCGTACCGTCCGTGTCCTGGCCCACGATGATATAACCCTTTTCGGCGCGCAGGACGTGCATGGTTTCCGTGCCGTAGGCGCAGCCGCCGACAGCCTGCGTTGCTGCATACAGCGCGTCCCACAGGGCTGCGCCGTAGTCCGATGGCACGTTGATTTCGAAGCCCATTTCGCCGGCGAACGTCATGCGGAAGAGGCGGGCGGGAACGCCCATTACCTTGCATTCTGCGACGCTCATGTGCGGGAAGGCTTCGTTTGACAGATCCACGCCCTCAACGAGCGGAGCGACGATCTCGCGCGCCTTCGGGCCCTGCACTGCAACGGTCGCCCACTGTTCGGTGGCAGAGGTCAGCCAGACCTTCAGATGCGGGAATTCCGTCTGCAGGTAGTCTTCCATGTGGTTCATGACGCGGGCGGCACCGCCGGTCGTCGTTGTCACATGGAAGCGATCGTCCGCGATGCGGCCGACGACGCCGTCGTCATAGACGAAACCGTCTTCGCGCAGCATGATGCCATAGCGGCAGCGGCCGGGCTTCAGGTTGTCCCAGGCGTTGGTGTACATGAGATTGAGGAAGGCGGCCGCATCGGGACCGACCACCTCGATCTTGCCGAGCGTCGAGGCATCGAAAATGCCGACGGTGGTGCGCACCGTCTTGCATTCGCGGTTGACGGCAGCGTGCATGTCCTCGCCGGGGCGCGGATAGAACCAGGCGCGCTTCCAGTTGCCAACGTCTTCGAAGACCGCGCCGATCGCCTCTTCGCGCTCATGCATCGGCGTCTTGCGCGCCGGATCGAAGAGCGGGCCACGGTTGTGGCTGAGGATGGTGCCGAAGGTCACCGGCGTATAGGGCGAGCGGAAGGTGGTGAGACCCACTTCCGGAATGTCCTTGCCGAGCGCTTCGGCCGCAATGGCCAGACCATGCATGTTGGAGAGCTTGCCCTGGTCGGAGGCCATGCCGTTCGTGGTGAACCGCTTGATATGCTCGATCGATGCCATGCCTTCGCGCACAGCCAGGCGGATATCCTTGGCGCAGACGTCGTTCTGGAAGTCGATGAAGGCCTTGCCGTTTGTTTCCGGGCCAGCGCCTTCCGGCGTGCCGATCATGCCGCCGGTCCAGGCATAGGCTGTCGTGGCTTCCGGGGCGGTGCGGACATCGCCGGTCGCACCTGCTTCGCGGGCGGCGTCCGTGCCGGCCTTGAAGGCTTCGGTAACGAGGGCGGCCGAATCATCTGTGCCGTTGCAGGCGCCGACGGAGATGCAGTTCTCGGTATAGATATCCGGCAGGAAGCGGGCCTTGTCGGCCTCGTATTTCAACTTGCCGCGCGTCTGCGAGAACATGTGGACGGAGGGCGTCCAGCCCGCGCAGGTGATGAGCGCATCGATTTCGATCTTGCGGCGCGTGCCGCCTGCCTTGCGGATGACCGACATGGAGTTGACGCGGAGCTTGCCGCCGGTGGTGACGACGGACTGGCCGGTCATGACCTCGATGCCGAGACGCGAGGCTTCGGCGCGCACGGCCTCGCCGGGATTGTCGCGGATATCGACGATGGCGGCGATCTTCACGCCGGCGTTCGCCAGATCGAATGCGGCCTCATAGGCCGAATCATGGGCGGTGAAGACGCCGACCTTGGAGCCGACGGCGACGCCGTAATGGTTGAGGAAGGTGCGGGCGGCCGAGGCCATCATGATGCCCGGGCGGTCGTTGCCGTCGAAGACCATGTGACGCTCGATGGCGCCGGAGGCGATGATCACCTTCTTGGCGCGGACCTTCCAGAGACGCTCGCGGGGTGCGGCGCGCTCGGGGATCGCCTGATGGTCGGTGACGCGTTCGGCGAGCGCCACGAAATTGTGGTCGTAGTAGCCAAACGCCGTGGTGCGGGTCAGGACCTTGACGTTCGGACGCGCGGCCAGCCGTGCGGCCGCAGCTTGCGCCCATTCATAGGCCGGCTGGCCGTCGACCGTCAGCCCGCTGTCGAAATGGGCTGCGCCGCCGAGCTCCGGGCGCTCGTCGCAGAGGATGACGTCAGCGCCGGCGCGGGCGCTAGCAAGGGCCGCCGTGATGCCGGCAAGACCGCCGCCGATGACCAGCACGTCGCAATGGGCGTAGCGGCTGGCGTAATGATCGGGGTCGGCTTCCTTCGGCGAATTGCCGAGGCCGGCGGCGGCGCGGATGAAGGGCTCGTAGACATGCTTCCATGCAGCCTTTGGCCACATGAAGGTCTTGTAGTAGAAGCCGGCGGCGAAGAAGGGCGAGAGCTTGTCGTTGATGCCGCCGATGTCGAAGGCGAGGGACGGGAAGCGGTTCTGCGACTTGACCTTCATGCCCTCGAAGACTTCCTGGACCGAGGCGCGAACGTTCGGCTGTTCGCGGGCGGCGTCACGGGCGACGTTCATCAGTGCGTTCGGCTCTTCGGAGCCGGCGGAGATGACGCCGCGCGGGCGGTGATACTTGAACGAGCGGCCCATGAGATGGACGCCATGGGCAAGCAGCGCCGAGGCGATCGTGTCGCCTTCGAGTGCCATGTAATACTTGCCGTCATAGGAGAAACGCGCCTGACGGGCGGGCGTCAGCCGGCCCTTGCCGGCGATACGGAATGCGCCGCTCACTTGGCACCTCCTTCATTGTTTGCACGCAAGTCCGGACGGAAAACCGGTTCCCACTTTTCCTGGCCTTGCTCAAGATTGAGGGATTCCAAGGAGCGCTTGGCTTCGCCGGCCTTGTAGGTGACGACGAACTTGTCGCTCACGGTGTGGCGCACGGCATTGAAGAAGCGGCCGCAGCCATGCTGGTGCCGCCAGCGCTCGTAGATGTAGCCCTTCGGGTTGTCGCGGAGGAAGAAATATTCCGCGAAGGTTTCGTCCGAAATGCCGGCGATGTTTTCAGGGCGCGCGATATGGGCTTCGCCTGCCGCGTGGAACTCCAGTTCGGAGCGGTCTTCCTGGCAATAGGGGCAATGAATGAGAAGCATCTTTAACCCCCTGTCAGTGCGCGACGGCGGCGGCGGCCGCTTCGTCGATGAGGCGGCCGGTGCGGAACCGGTCGAGCGTGAGACCCGCGGCAAGCCTATGCGGCTCGTCGCGGGCGATGAGATGGGCGAAGAGATTGGCCGAGCCGGGCGTTGCCTTGAAGCCGCCGGTGCCCCAGCCGCAATTGACGTAGAGGCCCGGAACCGGTGTCTTCGACTGGATCGCCGAACGGTCCGGCGTGTTGTCGGTGATGCCGCCCCATTGGCGCATCATCTTGACGCGGCGGAAGATCGGGAAGAGCTCGCAAATGGCGTCTAGCGTGTGCTCGATGATCTGGATGCCGCCGGTCTGGGAATAGGAGACATATTGGTCGGTGCCGGCGCCGATGACGAGTTCGCCCTTGTCCGATTGCGAGATATAGGCATGCACCGTGTTGGACATGACGACGCAGGGGAAGATCGGCTTCAGCGGCTCGGAGACGAGCGCCTGCAGCGGGTTCGACACCAGCGGCACACGGACATCGGCCATGGCCATGATCTGCGTATTGTGGCCGGAGGCGGACACGCCAATCTTTTTGGCGCCGATGAAGCCGCGAGTCGTTTCGACACCGGTTACGGCCCCGTCCGGGCCGCGGGTGATGCCGGTCACCTGGCAGTTCTGGATGATGTGGACGCCGCGATCGTGCGCTGCGCGGGCATAACCCCATGCAACCGCGTCGTGGCGGGCGGTGCCGCCGCGGCGCTGGAGGGCGGCGCCATTCAGCGGATAGCGGGCGGTGGCCGAGATATCGAGCGGCGGGCAGTAGGCTTTCGCCTGTTCCGGCGTCAGCCATTCATTGTCGATGCCGTAGAGACGGTTGGCATTGATGTGGCGGGTGAAGGACTGCTTGTCATGCGTGTTGTGCGACAGCATCATGACGCCGCGCGGGGAGTACATGACATTGTAATTGAGATCCTGGCTGAGATTTTCCCAGAGCTTCAGCGAGTGCTCGTAAATGTCCATGCTCTCTTCATAGAGATAGTTGGACCTGATGATGGTCGTGTTGCGGCCGGTATTGCCGCCGCCGAGCCAGCCCTTTTCGATGACCGCGACATTGGTGATGCCGTGTTCCTTGGCGAGATAGTAGGCCGCACCGAGGCCATGTCCGCCACCGCCGACGATGATCACGTCATAGGCTTTCTTCGGCTCGGGCGAGACCCATTGCTTCTCCCAGCCCTTGTGGCCCCGCATGGCCTCGCGAACCACGGCGAATACGGAATATTTCTTCATCAGGGCGCTCCGGCGATCAAACGAAGGAAGGGGGTGACATGGCTGCGGCCCCGTCCTTTCTCAGTGGTTCAGGAATGGCAAATTTCCGCCACGCATAATGGCTCTTTTGCGACGCGAAAAGCGCTATCTTTCGACACGGCTGAAAGTCGCTTGCGCGGTTTGGCAGCTGCGCGCGAAAAATAGGGGCTCTCTCCGGTCAACGCTCTGGACTTCGAAAGCCCGATCTGTTATCCGCTTTCTCCAATCGCAGGGCTTCCGGCTCGGCGAACGTTATATTTTTGCCGCATTGGAGCATAACCTACTCCTCTTGCTGGCTTAACACAAAACCAAAGGAACGGGATTTCACGTGCAGGTACTTGTCCGCGACAACAACGTTGACCAGGCGCTCCGCGCTCTCAAGAAGAAGATGCAGCGCGAAGGCATTTTCCGCGAAATGAAGATGCGCGACTACTACGAGAAGCCGTCGCAGAAGCGCGCCCGCGAAAAGGCAGAAGCCGTTCGCCGCGTTCGCAAGCTCGCTCGCAAGCGGATGCAGCGCGAAGGCCTGATCGGCGGCCGTCCGGGCGCCCGTTGATTTCAGCGCCGCTTTTTCGGCGTTTTTGGATGTATGTGTGGCGGTGGTGACAGTGTCGCCGCCGCCATTTTCTTCAAGCGGCGTTGCGATTGCCGCCCATGAAAGACAGTGATCCTCGGGGGACTGATTTTGACCGGTGCCATGCAATTCTCGGCAGCGAAGGCTGTTTCGTCGGACTTCAAGCGTGCGCGCACCCTCCTTGCCGCGTTTGCGGTCGGCAGTCTTGTCGCGCTCGCCGGCTGTGCCACGACGACGTCCGATGATACGATTCGCATTGATCGTGCACAGGGCTCGGAAGAAAACATCAGCTCGCTGACATCGGTCATCAATGCAAATCCGAACGATCCGGAAGCCTACAATTCGCGGGGCTCGGCGCTCGGCAAGGCCGGCCGCTTCAAGGATGCGATGAGCGATTTCAACAAGGCGATCGCTCTGAATCCGCGTTATTACCAGGCCTATGCCAACCGCGCTCTCGTAGAACGCAGCATGGGCAAGCAAGTTGAAGCCGTGCAGGACTACAATACGGCGCTGCAGATCAACCCGCGCTATGACGTTGCCTATATCGGCCGCGGCGACATCTACCGGCTCGCCAACCGTCTCGACGAGGCGATGGCCGATTTCAACAAGGCGATCGAACTCGACACGACGGACGGCCGGGCCTATCACCGCCGGGGTCTGATCTACCAGCGCCTCAATCAGCATAACAAGGCGATCGACGACTTCTCGTCGGCGATCTCGCTGTCGCCGCTGGCTGCCGAACCGTATAACGGCCGCGGCATTTCCTATCTGGCGCTGAACGATCTCGACAACGCCTTCTCCGACTTCAACCATGCGATCGAGCTCGACGGCAAGCTGGCCGAATCCTGGGCCAACCAGGCGCTGGTCTACGAGAAGCGCGGCAATGCGGCCATGGCCTACAAGAGCTATTCGCACGCGCTGCAGCTCGACCCGCGCTATCAGCCGGCACGCGACGGCGTCGACCGCACGCGCGGCGCCGTGATGAAGAGCGGCTGACCGCAGCAGTGTTTGGGACACCCTTCTTGAGCCCGGCCGCTGCGCCGGGCTTTTCATTTTCACCTCTTGCGAAGCCGTGTCGCTTGCTGCCATGATTGTGCACTGCAACGGCAGCATTTTCTTCGTCGTGGAGACAGGCATGAAACAGGCGATCATTCTCGGCGCAGGCATGGCGGGCATCGGGGCCGGACTGCATCTGCTCAAGCGCGGGGTTGATGTGACCATCGTCGATCAGACCGAGCCCGGGCGCGAGACGAGCTATGGCAATGCCGGGCTGATCCAGACGGAAGCCGTCGAGCCCTATGCGCTGCCGCGCGAGATCGGCAAGCTCTTCATGATCGCGACGGGCATTTCCAACGATGTCTATTACGAGATCTCGAACCTGCCCAGCCACGCGCTGTCGCTCCTGAAATACTGGTGGTATTCCGGCCCGTCGCAATATGGCAGGATTTCCAGGGCCTATGCCTCGATCATCTCGCGCTCCACGGCAGAGCATGCGCCCTTCATTTCGGAGGCAGGTGCGGAAGAGCTCGTGGCCCGTGACGGTTTCCGCACCTTCTATCGCGACGGCCGCGAGTTCGAGAAGGGCATCGCCAACGCCAAGCGGCTCCTGGAGACCTATGGTCTCGGCAGCCGGGTTATGACCGGCCGCGAACTCATGGACGCCGAGCCGCATATCCAGATTTCCGGCGCGGGCGCCATTCATTGGCCGGACACCTGGGCGGTGAAGGACCCCGGCTCGCTCGTCGTTGCCTATGCCGATCTCTTCCGCAGGCTGGGCGGCAAGATCGTGCGTGGCGAGGCGCAGTCTCTGGCACCTTCGGGTTCAGGCTGGAAGGTGACGACGGTTGACGGGCCGATCGAGGCGGATGCGGCTGTCGTGGCGCTCGGGCCGTGGTCGCCGGCACTGCTCAAGCCCTTCGGCTACGACATCCAGATGGTGCGCAAGCGCGGCTATCACATGCATTACCGCTCCGACACGCCGCTCAATGTTCCGCTGATGGACATGGCGAACGGCTATGTGCTGGCGCCGATGCTGAAGGGGATGCGGATCACGACGGGGGCGGAACTGACGAAGGAAGCTTCGCTTGCCGCTCCGGTGCAGTTGAAGCGGGCGCATAAGGCGGCCAGCGAAATCATTCCGCTCGGCAGCCCGGTGGAGAACGCGCCGTGGTCGGGGACGCGCCCCTGCATGCCGGACATGCTGCCGGTCATCGGCGAGGCGCCGAAGCACAAGGGGCTGTGGTTCCATTTCGGCCACGGCCACCAGGGTTTTACGCTCGGCCCGGCGACCGGGCGCATGCTGGCCGAACTGATGACGGGCGAAACGCCGTTCACCGATGCGACGCCGTTCCGACCGGCGCGGCTGTTCTGATTCTCTCCATGAAAAAGGCCGCAGCGGTTTCCCGCGCGGCCCTTTCGATTCCGATATCGTCTCGCTGATCAGAACAGCAGGATGCCGCCGACGCTCAGGATGATGAAGAGCAGGACGGAGAAGATGAAGCCGGCAGAGGTGAAAAAGCCGACGGCCATCGAGATCAGCAGGAACACGATGATCATCGTGCCGTATTTCGCGCCCTTGATGAAAAGATCGTAGCTCTTTTCATGTTCCTTGTAGTCCATCGGCGCGCCGAGCTCGACCGGACCGGACTGATGTTCTGCCATGTTTGCCTCTCCTCATCTCGAAAATGCGCCCCGTCCCCTCCGGATTGACGCATGTCAGTGTTGAACCCAGAAATTACACAAAGAGGGTGACTTGGCAATGGTGGCGGAGTGTCGCTGGGCTCGGCGTGACGAGCGATAGAGTTCATCCCTCTATTGTCTCATCGGGCGTGTGTCGTCCTGTCTTGTGGCGTGCTCGAATTCCGTATCCAACAGCGAACGCAAGGAAAGAGACGTAATTTGCAATCGTGATGAATATAGCAGACTGAAGAATTACGAACGGGGAGCCGCTCGGTTGACCTCTGGACGCCAATCTCACGGCCAAAGGTATGCCATAGTCCGAGAATGCATGGCTTAGATATATTAAAATGGGCAAAGACCCGATCAATAATACCAAAATCACAAAATATCTGCTAAGTTGAAAAACCGATAACATTCCTGAAAAAATCAAAATCAATACAAGAACAAAATAATATTGGTAAATTTCTATCTGAATATTATAAATTATATGTGGATCTTTTAGGTCTTTAAAAAATACAGTGACAAAAAGAATTGCGGTAGGAAGTATAGAAAATAACAATGCAAGCGCATGTGTCGATTTTATATAAAACGAATTCAGTGCCATGCGTGGAGCCTATTGATCGACGTAAAACTGTTCGTGGAGGGGATGCGGAACTCCAATAGTTTCGGTCTTTCCCTGAGACATGTCCACTGGTCTTCGCGGAAAGAGCCTGCAATCTTTGGGCAATGCGTATTGCCTGGGCGCCCGAGGCTCCTATCCAACCCTACGGCCACCAAGTCCCGGAGTAGCGAGGAGTATGGCGGCTTACTCCGCCGCCACCCGCACCTCCGGCTTCGGCGAATCAAGCTCCCGCTCCATCGCCGCCATCCTCGCCAGAACCTCCTTCGCGGCCTTTTCCTTCACATGGCCAAAGCCGCGGATTTTCTGGGCGGCGGCGAGGAGTTCTGCGATGGCGGGGGCATTGGCGGCCGTGAGCCGTGGGGCAAGGCGGGTGATGA
>ERZ1034425.130-NODE-130-length-12952-cov-2.098317_pt1 | contig 12952 bp, 12 predicted proteins | sample MGYA00520608_ERZ1034425 | MGnify/ENA primary metagenome ERZ1034425 (study PRJEB33736, sample SAMEA104288488) | Azolla rubra | place: Australia | collected 1985 | study: EMG produced TPA metagenomics assembly of the PRJEB19522 data set (Is there foul play in the...
TGATCGCGCATATGCGGGATTCGGTGAAAGCCAAGTTTGGCATTGAGCTGCAGCAGGAAGTAAAAGTTATCGGTGAACAGGCAACAGGAGAGCGGGAACTATAAATGCGCAGCAAGGCCTTGGGGGCCGGACCTGCAAGCATGAACCAGCGGATTTTATGATGAAAAATTTTGGAAAAGTGGCGGTATTGATGGGCGGGCGCTCCGGCGAACGCGAAGTCTCCCTGAAAAGCGGCGGTGCGGTGCTGGTCGCCCTGTTGCGTCAGGGCGTGGAGGCTTCGGCCTTTGATCCCGCCGAGCGCGACCTGCATGAATTGCTGGCGTTTGACCGCGTGTTTATCTCGCTGCATGGCCGCTTTGGTGAAGATGGCACCGTGCAAGGCGCGTTGGAGCTGATGGGCATTCCCTACACCGGCAGCGGCGTGCTCGCTTCCAGCGTAGGCATGGATAAATGGCGTACCAAGCTGTTATGGCGCTCGGCAGGCATTGCCACGCCGGACTTTGAACTGCTCGATGCCAGCAGCGACTTTGCCGCCGTTGAGCAGCGTCTCGGTTTGCCAATGTTCGTCAAACCGGCCAACGAAGGTTCCAGCATCGGCATCAGCAAGGTCAAGCAAGCGGGCGCGCTGAAAGCAGCCTACGAACTGGCGGCGAAGTCTGATCCGCTGGTGATCGCTGAACGCTTTGTCGGCGGTGGCGAATACACCGTGGGCATTCTGGGCGATGAGGCCTTGCCCATCATCCGCATTGTGCCGGCCAACGAATTTTATGATTTTGAAGCGAAGTACCTGCGCGATGACACACAGTACCTGTGCCCATGCGGCTTGCCCGCCCCGCAGGAAGCCAGCATACGCGCCGAAGCGCTGCAGGCTTTCCGTGCCATCGGCGGTCGCGGCTGGGGCCGTGTGGATTTTCTGATGGATGAAGCCGGCCGTCATTATTTCCTGGAGGTGAATACCTCGCCGGGCATGACGGACCACAGCCTGGTGCCCATGGCCGCCAAAGCCACCGGCATCAATTTTGATGAACTGGTGATACGCATACTGGAGCTGGCGCGTGTGGGATAAACCCCAGGTCCTGAACTGGATCGCTAACTTCCTGTTCGCGCTGGCAGCGGTGCTGATGCTGTATGGCGCGCTGTATGTGGTGGTGCACCTGCCGATTTTTCCTATCCGCCAGGTGCGGGTAGACGGCGCGCTGGATCATGTGACGCGCGAACAGGTGAAGCTGATAGTCAGCCGCCACTTGCAGGGCAATTTTTTTACGCTGGACCTGGAGCAGGCCCGCAGCTCGTTTGAAAAGCTGCCCTGGGCAAGATCGGTGAGCGTACGCCGCCGCTGGCCGGACCGGCTGGAAGTGACGGTGGAAGAGCATAGAGAGCTGGCACGCTGGGGCAATATCGCGCTGGTGAATAGCTATGGCGAGCTGTTTCATGCGGCATCCGACAGCGATCTGCCGGTGTTTTACGGCCCGGGTGACGGCGTGCATGAAGTGGCCGAGCACTACGGCAAATATAGCCAGTTGCTGGCGGTGACCGGCATGCGGGTGAACGAACTGGTGCTGACACCGCGTCGCGCCTGGCAGATCCGCACCGACAAGGGCATGGTGATTGAATTGGGGCGTGAACAGATGGATGAACGGCTGGCGAAGTTTGCTGATGTGTATCAGGGCACGCTTTCCAAGCTGGGTGTGGCAGTGCGCTATGCCGATTTGCGATATCCGAACGGGTTTGCCGTGCGCAAACCTGAGACAGGCAAGGCCGAAAAGCCGGCCACGAACGAGCCGATAACAGCCAAAGCGCGGGCGGCATAAGCACCACAATGAATGAATTGAAATACTGGAGAAATCAATGAGCAGGGTTAGAGATGATAAGAATCTTATCGTCGGACTGGATGTCGGCACATCGAAGATCGTCGCCATCGTGGCGGAGTTACAGCCGGATGGTGGACTGAAAGTCATTGGTCTCGGTCAGCATGCCTCACGCGGCTTGAAAAAAGGCGTGGTGGTCAATATCGACTCCACCGTACAGGCCATCCAGCGCGCACTGGAAGAAGCCGAACTGATGGCGGACTGCAAGATCAGCACCGTGTTTACCGGCATTGCAGGCAGCCATATCAAGAGCCTGAACTCGCATGGCATGGTCAAGATCAAGGATGCCGAAGTCACGCAGATGGATGTGGACCGCGTGATTGAAACGGCGCGGGCGATTGCCTTGCCGTCTGATCAGCAGATTCTGCATATCCTCACGCAGGAATTCATCATCGACGGCCAGGAAGATGTACGCGAACCGCACGGCATGAGCGGCATGAAGCTGGAGGTGAAGGTGCATATCGTCACCGGCGCCGTGGCGGCTGCGCAGAACATCGTCAAGTGCATCAAGCGCTGCGGCCTGGAAGTGACAGACTTGATTCTGCAACCGCTGGCTTCCAGCATGGCGGTGCTGACTGAAGACGAAAAAGAGCTGGGCGTATGCCTGGTGGATATCGGCGGCGGTACGACGGATATTGCCGTGTTCAAGCAGGGCGCGATCCGGCACACCGCGGTGGTGCCGATTGCCGGTGACCAGATTACCAACGATGTGGCCGTGGCTTTCCGCACGCCCACGCAATCTGCCGAAGAAATCAAGATCAAGCATGGCTGCGCATTGCGCCAGCTAGCCGACCCGCGCGAAGTGGTGGAAGTGCCCGGCGTGGATAACCGCGACCCGCGTGAATTATCCGTGCAGACCCTGGCGGAAGTGATCGAGCCACGCGTGGTTGAACTGTATGAATTTGTGCTGGGCGAACTGCGCCGCAGCGGCATGGAAGAAATGATTGCCTCCGGCATCGTCATCACCGGCGGCTCCGCCATGATGCGCGGCATGGTGGAACTGGGTGAGGAAATTTTCCACATGCCGGTACGCCTGGGCATGCCGCGCTATGTCGGCGGCTTGTCGGAAGTGGTCGGCAATCCACGCTACGCCACCGGCGTGGGCCTGGTGTTGATGGGCAGCAGCAGATCGAACGTCAGTTGCAAGGGCAAATGGAATCGACGTCTTTGAGCCAGATTTTCAGCAGGATGAAGAGCTGGTTCCAGGGCAATTTTTAGGTGTAGCAACGTAGCAGTGTCATCAGCAGTACGTGATTTAAGGCAGATTTTGTTAGGCAGACAACAAGGAGGATGTACAGATGTTTGAAATTATGGATAGAGATTCGCAAGAAGCGGTCATCAAGGTTATCGGTGTAGGTGGTTGCGGTGGCAATGCCGTTGCCCACATGATCGAAAAAGCCGTCGGCGGTGTGGAGTTCATCTGCGCCAATACCGACATGCAGGCATTGAAGAAAAGCAATGCCAAGCCCGTGCTGCAGATTGGTACGGACATTACCAAGGGTCTGGGTGCAGGTGCCCGTCCTGAAATCGGCCGCGAAGCCGCGCTGGAAGATCGCGATCGCATTGCAGAAGTGATTGATGGTGCCGACATGCTGTTCATCGCCGCTGGTATGGGTGGCGGTACTGGTACCGGTGCTGCGCCTATCATCGCTGAAGTGGCCAAGGAAATGGGCATCCTGACCGTGGCCGTGGTGACCAAGCCATTTGCCTTTGAAGGCAAGCGTACCAAGGTGGCACAAGAAGGCCTGGAGGAACTTTCCAAGCACGTGGATTCTCTGATCATCATCCCGAACGAGAAGCTCATGCAGGTATTGGGTGAAGATGTGCCTTTCCTCGAAGCCTTCCAGGCTGCCAACGACGTGTTGCATAACGCCGTTGCCGGTATTGCCGAAATCATCAATTGCCCAGGCTTGGTTAACGTCGACTTTGCCGACGTGCGTACCGTGATGTCGGAAATGGGCATGGCCATGATGGGTTCTGCCCTGGCCACCGGTCCAGACCGCGCTCGCATTGCGGCTGAGCAAGCCGTTGCCAGCCCCTTGCTGGAAGATGTAAACCTGGCGAATGCACGTGGCGTTCTGGTGAATATCACCGCCAGCACTTCCTTCAAGATGAAGGAATACTATGACGTTATGAACACCATCAAGGCGTTCACCGCAGAAGATGCGACCGTCATCGTAGGTAATGTGGTGGATGAAAGCATAGGCGATGGCTTGCGCGTGACCATGGTGGCAACCGGTCTGAACGGCATTGTAGGTCGCCGTCAGCAGAAGCCTGAATTGCGTGTGATGACACAGGTGCGCGACGGCACCACCAACCAGCCCATGTTCGTGGGCGGTGGCGTGGTGGAAGACGAAAGTCCAGCCGTATTCACCAGCAACGGTCGCCGTGCCCAGGTTGAAGCTATGAAGCTGTCTGGCGTGGAGGAATACGATATTCCTGCATTCCTGCGCAAACAGGCTGACTAGGTAATAACGCATCAACGTAAGCAGTGGTGAAGGGACAGATCCGGTGTGCGATTGCCGGACATTGTTCCGCGTTGATGCAGGGGGTAACCCCGAAAGTAAAAGTCAGTAAAACAGGCGGAAACCATTGGGTTGCCGCTTGAGGAAAGCTGCCGGCTATGGCGGCGCATGTGCTATGATGTTGAAATAATTGAGGTTAATGCCGCAGTGCTTAGTGCTGCGGCCCAAGTGTTAACGGGTGGTATACCCAGGGTGTAAGAAATCATGTTGAAACAACGCACACTGAAAACCGTGATCCGCGCCACCGGCGTCGGTCTGCATACAGGCGACAAGGTCGAGATGACCTTGCGCCCGGCTGCGCCCGATACCGGAATTGTGTTCCGTCGTGTCGATCTGCCCGATACGGCGGCATTCAAGGTGCAACCTCAATTCGTTACCGATACCCGTTTGTGCTCAGCCTTGGAGTATGGCGGAAGTCGCGTAGCCACCGTCGAGCATTTGATGTCTGCCCTGGCCGGCCTTGGTGTAGATAATGTACAGGTGGACCTGACCGCCGGCGAAGTGCCCATCATGGATGGCAGCGCCGGTCCGTTTGTCTTCCTGCTGCAGCAGGCAGGCATAGTTGAGCAGCCTGCGCTCAAGAAATTCATACGTATCAAGAAAACGGTGGAAGTCCGTGACGGCGACAAATGGGTGCGATTCGACCCTTATTTCGGCTTCAAGCTGGACTTCACCATAGATTTCAACCATCCGGTGTTTGAGCATAGCGGCAAGCGGGTGGTGATTGATTTTGCCGATAACTCCTATATCAAGGAGATCAGCCGTGCGCGTACCTTTGGCTTCATGCATGAAGTCGAGTATCTGCGTTCCAACGGCCTGGCGCGTGGCGGTAGTCTGGATAACGCCATCGTGCTGGATGAATACCGCGTGCTGAATAATGATGGCTTGCGTTATGACGACGAATTCGCCAAGCACAAGGTGCTGGATGCCATTGGCGATCTGTATGTCCTGGGTCATCCCGTGATTGGCTCTTATACCGCGTACAAATCCGGCCATGCCATGAACAATCAGCTGTTGCGCAATCTGCTGGCCGATCAGGAGGCATGGGAATATGCCACCTTCGAGCGTACCGAAGAAGCCCCCAGCGGTTTTCAGGCACCTATCGGCATGCCACCTATGCTGCAATACGCCTGAGCTTGAGTAAACCCTGATGCTGGTCTTGCGGCTTTTACTGGTCATCGGGGTGATCGCGGTGGCGGTTTCCATGGCGGTTTACCTGCTATCTGGCGCTATCTTCGTTTTTCCTGGCAGTTGATCAAGTTCACCGGCGTGCTGCTTTTTGTAGCGGCGGTCATCATGGCCATGGGCCGCATCATCCTGTTCTGATTTCCTTTTTTGGCATTCGCTCCGTGCTGCTTTAATGGTGCGGAATGACGTGGCAAAACGTGTCCTATTCGTGCCCCATAGCCAGTAGCCCTGTGCTATGCTTTTCTCAGTAGTCATCGACACAGGCTTTACCCATGCAACAGTATCCCGCCGTTTTCCGTTTTGTTTTCATGCTCCTGGTATCCACGACAGCGTCTGCCCTTGCTGTGCCTGCAGCGCAGGCGGCAAGTAATGAAGAGCTGTTCAATGATGCGCGCATCGCTTACAAAAACCGGGATGACCTCAGTCTGCAAAGAGATCTGCAGCAAATGCAGTCGCAGGATTACCTATTGGCGCCTTACGCGGATTACTGGCTGATGCTGTTACGGCTTAACCAGTCGGACAGCCAGACGGTGCGCACTTTCCTTTCCCAATATGCCGATATGCCATTTGCCGATCGCGTGCGAGCAGAGTGGCTGAAGGGGCTGGCCAAACGTCAGGAATGGTCTACCTTTTTTGAAGAGCTGCCCGCGCTCAAGCGCGATGATGCCGCCGTCAGCTGTTATGCCCTCGAAGGCCGTGCCATCCGAGGGGATAGCGAAGCACTGAGCGAAGGCCGCACGCTGTGGCTGAGCACCGCCGAGCAGCCCGTGAATTGCCTTTCTCTATATGACCGCATGCAGAAAAACGGCGCTTTGAGCAATGATCTGATCTGGGAAAAGTTTCGCCTGCTGATGGCGGATAACAAAGTCAGCCCGGCCAAACTGGTGGCGCAACGCATTCCGGGCATGGAGGCGGCGTCGCTCAAGCTCCTGGATAAGACCTACCAGAATCCACAGCAGGCCCTCGAAAAGAAAACACTCAGCCTGAAAACACGCTATGGGCGCGAGCTCAATCTCTACGCGCTGGACAGGCTGGCGCGGACTCAGCCTTTATACGCGCTGGATATGTGGCAAAAGCTGCAGGCTTCCTTTGAAACCTCCGAGCAAGATTACTTCTGGAGCCGTTTGGCCTTTCACGCAGCTCGCCGGCATGATCCGGCAGCGCTTAGCTTTTATGATCGCGTTCCGGCGGCGATTCTGGATAAAGAGCAGATGGCCTGGAAAGCCCGTGCTGCGCTGCGCGTCAGCGATTGGCCACGCTTATTGACGACCATTGCCGAAATGTCGACCACCCAGCAGCAGGAAGCCGCCTGGCGCTACTGGAAAGGGCGTGCGCTCAAGGAACAAAAACAGATTCCTGCTGCCAATGCCTTGCTGGTGCCCTTGTCGCGCGAGCGCAGCTATTATGGCTTGCTGGCGGAAGATGAGCTGGGTGATGTATTGAGCGCGATTCCTTCCAGCTACCGGCCGACATCAGCGGAAGTCGAGGCGGTGAGTGCGGTGCCCGGCATCCAGCGCGCGATGTAGCTGCAGCGCTATGACATGCGTTGGGAATCCCGCACCGAATGGGCGGCAGCTACCACAGGCTTTGATGACAAGCAGATGATCGCAGCGGCCGAACTGGCCGCGCGGCAGGAGTGGTACGACCTGGCGATTATCACCGCCGACAAGACCACCGCCATCCACGACTTCTCGCTGCGTTACCCTACGCCTTACCGCGAGATTGTCCGCGGTTTCGCCAAAGAGCAGGGGCTGGATGAGGCCTGGATATATGGTCTTACCCGTCAGGAGAGCCGCTTCATGCACTATGCCAAATCGGGTGTGGGCGCTTCTGGCCTGATGCAGGTGATGCCGGCGACGGCCAAATGGATCGCCAAGCGCATGGGGCTGGATAATTACCAGAACACCATGATTCACCAGCTGGATACCAATGTGCAGTTGGGAACGTACTATATGCGTTACACGTTGGATTTAATGGGCGGACAATCGCTGATGGCAACGGCGGCCTATAATGCAGGGCCCGGGCGTGCCCGGCGCTGGATGGCAGATCAACCGCTGGAGGGGGCGATTTATGCGGAAACCATTCCATTCAGCGAGACTCGCAATTACGTACAGAAGGTGATGGGCAATGCCTATTTTTATGCTCATCGCCTAGGCACTAAAATACTAAGCCTCAAGCAGCGGCTCGGCACAGTGGGCGGCGGCGGAGGGGTAATGACGACGGAAGAGGCGGAAAACTGAACATGAAAATAAAACAAATATGTGTACTGGGTGGTTCCGGCTTTGTCGGTAGCGCAATTGTTCACCGTTTGAGTGCGGCCGGTTATCTGGTCAAGGTGCTCACACGTCGGCGCGAGGCCAGCAAGCACCTGATTCTGCTGCCGAATGTGCAAGTGGTGGAATACGATGTCATGGATGACCAGGCCTTGCGCACCCATTTGACCGGTTGTGATGGCGTCATCAACCTGATTGGTATCCTGCATGAGAGTAGCAAGGCCAGCTTTGAGGCCATGCATGCAGACTTGCCCAGCCGGCTGGTGCAATTGTGCGTGAAGCTCGGCGTGTGCCGTCTGCTGCACATGAGTGCCTTGCAAGCCGCGCCCGATGCGCCCAGTGCCTATTTGCGTTCCAAGGCCAAAGGCGAAGCCGCCGTGCTGGCCAATGCCGATCGCCTGAATGTGACGATTTTCCGCCCGTCGGTGATTTTCGGCCGCAATGACAGTTTCCTGAATCTGTTTGCCAGCCTGGTCAAAATCATGCCGGTGATTGCACTGGCGAAGCCGCAAGCCCGCTTTCAGCCGGTGTGGGTCGAAGATGTTGCCCAGGCATTTACCAATGCCATCGAAAATCCCGATACCTTTGGGCAAGTCTATGAGCTTGGTGGCCCGCGCGTTTACACCATGAAGGAGCTGATCCAGTTTGTGGCGTTTGTGCTCGGCAAAAAGCGCATGGTGGTGGGTCTTAACGACAAGCTTTCTTACCTGCAAGCCTATGCGCTGGAAAAAATGCCCGTCAAACTGATGACGCGCGATAACCTCAGCTCCATGGAGGTCGACAGTGTGACTCGCGGGCCTTTTCCTGCCGTGCTGGCGGTGACGCCGACCGCGCTGGAAGCCGTGGTGCCCGAATACCTCACCAACGATACCCCGCGCAATGCCTATAACCGCTTTCGCGGTCTGGCAGGCCGGTAAGGCCTGATTAGCCATGCAATCCTTTGTGGTCGGCGGTGCCGTGCGCGACGCTTTGCTCGGTCTGCCGGTAAAGGATCAGGATCATGTCGTGGTTGGCAGCACGCCAGCCGAGATGGAGGCGGCGGGCTTCCGCCGCGTCGGCAAGGATTTTCCGGTATTCCTGCATCCGCATACCCATGAGGAATATGCGCTGGCGCGTACCGAGCGCAAAACTGCCCTGGGTTACAAAGGCTTTGAGGTGCATGCCTCGCCTGATGTCACGTTGGAAGAAGATCTGGCGCGACGCGATCTCACCATCAATGCCATCGCCCGCGCAGAAGATGGCAGCCTGATTGATCCGTATCACGGCAAGGCGGATCTGGATGCGCGTATCCTGCGCCATGTCAGCCCGGCATTTGCCGAGGATCCCGTGCGCATCCTGCGCGCGGCACGATTCGCCGCGCGTTTTACCGAATTCACCCTGGCGCCGGAAACCCTGGCGATGATGCAGCAGATGGTCGCCGCCGGCGAAGTGGATGCGCTGGTGCCCGAGCGTGTCTGGCAGGAGCTGGCCAAGGGCTTGATGGAAGTCAGGCCCTCGCGCATGTTCGAGATGCTGCGCGCCTGTGGTGCCCTGCAGAAAATATTTCCCGAGCTCGATCGCCTGTGGGGCGTGCCGCAACCGGCACAGCACCATCCCGAAATCGATACCGGCGTGCATGTCATGATGGTGATTGATTATGCCGCTAGCCAGGGTTACTCCTTGCCGGTACGCTTTGCTGCGCTGACGCATGATCTGGGCAAGGGCACCACGCCACCGGATATCTGGCCGCGCCACATCGGCCATGAGTTGCGCAGCGTGGATTTGCGTGTGCCCAACGATTGCCGTGAGCTCGCGCAGCTGGTGGCCAAGTTCCATGGCAAGGTGCATCAGGTCAATGCCATGCGGCCTGATACCTTGCTGAATTTCCTGCAGGAGCTGGATGCCCTGCGCCAGCCCGCGCGGTTTGATGATTTTCTGAAAGCCTGTGAATGCGATTCGCGCGGCCGGACTGGATTTGAGAATAGGGCCTTTCCTGAAGCGCCTTTTCTCAAGCATCTGCTCAGTGCCGTGTTGCAAGTCGACGCTGGCGCCATTGCCCGACAGTTTTCCCATCCGGAAGACATCAAAAGTGCGGTTTTTGCTGCCAGGTTGAATGCCCTGCAGCAAGTATTGGCTGCCAGCCACGCCTGAAAATGTCACCTGCAGGTGACACTTCTTTTCTATTTGCCCTGATAAAACCCGCAAGGCGGGCGGATCATGATCTCGCACTGCATATGCCTGCCTCGCTGCAAGCCAATAAGCACGGCCTTTGGCGGGCAATTGGCATGCAGAATGTTGTGTATCAGGCATATATCTGGTGCATCTTGGTATCGGAGGTGTGCAGGAGGTGGCGTGTTTATAGTCTTGGGTTGGTGATTTCGCAGAAAATGAGTGCTTTTTGAGGATTTTAGGGAGGATGGCTGAGTGTTTTTGTGATTGGCATGCGGATTGCTTAAGTAACTGCAACTGTAACCTTAAGGAGCATGCACCATGAAACGAGCACTTGGTACTTCCTTGATTGCCGCCGTTTTCGGCCTGACACTCACGCACGTTGCGCAAGCAATAGAGCAGCCCAAGACACAGGCGGCAAATTTTGCCATGAGCGAGCCGCTGGCATTCACCAATGATCCTGCCACCCTGGTGGCGCTGGTCGATACCGAACGTATGGATACGCAGCGTGCTGACCGCTATTCCATGATGGGTACGCCCGACGCCAACATGTCGTTTGTCGCGTCGGTGACCCCGGAGCCATCATCAGAGCTGGCCTTGCGCCCGGTACCGGAGCCAAAAGCGGTGATGTTGCTTACTGGCCTGGGCTTGCTGATGTTTGTGGGGTATCGCCGTTCACGCCTGTAATCCTGACCATGGCGATTGCCGATGCCGGCGACAATAAAAAAGGCGGTCTGCGGACCGCCTTTTTTATTGTCTAGATTCCACCGTATTGCTGCATCACGGTGGCTTAGTTCATCAGCAGGCCGAGTTGTTGTTGCACGAACTCCATGGGCTTGCGTTTGAACCCGCTCTTGGCAAATTGCTGCCAGCGCCCTACGACAAAACACAGCATCAGATTGGCTTTGGCTTCAGGTTGCAACTCACGTCCGGTTTGCGTCTCGGCAATGCGCAGGCTTTGCTTGAGCGTGGATTCAATGCGGTCAAACAGCTGATTGATGCGGGTCTGCAGTGCGTCATCTTCGTTTACCAGTGCATCGCCAATCAGCACGCGCGTCATGCCCGGATTTTTTTCGGCGAACAACAACAGGATGGTCACAATACGCTGAGCCTGCTTCAGGCCTTCTGTTTCTTCACTGGTGATCTTATTGATCAGGCCGAACAGGGTTTGCTCGATAAATTCGATCAGGCCGCCAAACATCTGTGCCTTGCCGGCAAAGTGGCGGTAAAGCGCTGCTTCAGAAACATTCAGGCGGGCCGCCAGGGAGGCGGTAGTAATCTTTTCACGCTTGGGTGTTTCCAGCATTTTTGCCAGCGTTTCAAGAATCTGTTGTTTGCGTTCTCCAGCCATTGCGCATCCTTGCTAGGTATAAGGTAAGCGGATTTTAGGGGAAAATGCCGTGCAGTGAAATAGCTGGCAGCTTGCTATTTCTATATCGTGTGACGAGTAAGCGCTAACACGCTGTTTAATCGGGCGGATACATAACAGGGCTTATGCAAGGCGCGGGTGATGTGCACGGCTTTCATTCCCAGGCGACGGGCAGTGCGCAGGGCGGGCAGGTTATCTTCCACCATGATGCAATGTGCGGGATTAACGTGGAGGGTACGCAACAGACTTTGAAAGCCACGCACCGATGGCTTGGGGTGGAAACGGGTGGATTCGACGCTGTGCACGATCTCGAACATATCCTCAACGCCGATCAGCCTGAGTACGCGCAGGGCATATTGCATGGGCGCATTGGTGAATACGACTTTGCGGCCGGGCAGGCGTTGCAGGGCGTGCCGCAGGCGCTTGGCATGTACCACCATGTCCTGCAGGTTCATCAGCTCATGCGTACGCACCAGAAAGTGATAAGGATCGGTGCCATGATGGCGCATCAGGCCTTTCAGTGTGGCGCCATAAATCCGCCAGTAGCGCTGGCGCAAGGCGTGAGCATCGGCCTCGCATATGGCCAGCGTATCCATGATGTACTGCGTCATGGCGCGATTCAGATGCGGAAAGATATGGGCGGACGCGTCGTGCAGCGTATCGTCCAGATCAAAGATCCAGATAGGGCGCAAAATGGATAAGAGGGACTGAGCGGTGTTATTTCGCCTTGATCAGCGTGCCCACACCGTCGTCGGTCAGCACTTCCAGTAGCAGGGCGTGTTCCACGCGGCCATCGATGATATGCACCGATTTGACGCCACTGCGTGCCGCATCCAGCGCCGAGCTGATTTTGGGTAACATGCCGCCGGAAAGGGTGCCATCGGCCACCAGGTCATCAATCTGCTTGGGGGTAAGGCCGGTCAGCAGATTGCCGCTCTTGTCCAGCACGCCCGGGGTATTGGTCAGCAGGATGAGTTTTTCCGCGCCTAGTATTTCAGCCAGCTTGCCTGCGACGACGTCGGCGTTGATGTTGTAGGTTTCGCCTTCGGTGCCAACGCCAATCGGCGCAATCACCGGGATAAAGTCGCCACTGTCCAGGAACTGGATCAGGCTGGGGTCGATGCCGCTGATTTCGCCGACCTGGCCGATGTCGATCATTTCGTCCGGCTTGTCTTTGTTGGGGATCATCAGCTTGTGAGCGTGGATGAAGTTGCCATCCTGCCCGGTCAGGCCGACGGCCTTGCCGCCATTGCGGTTGATCAGGTTTACGATTTCCTTGTTGACCTGGCCGCCCAGCACCATTTCGACAATATCCATGGTTTCTTCGTCGGTGACGCGCATGCCCTGGATGAACTCGCCCTTTTTGCCCAGGCGATCCAGCAATTCATTGATTTGCGGTCCGCCACCATGTACCACCACCGGGTTCATGCCGACCAGCTTGAGCAATACTACATCGCTGGCGAAACATTCCTTGAGATGCGGGTCGGTCATGGCGTTGCCGCCGTACTTGATGACCAGCGTCTTGCCGTGGAACTTGCGGATGTACGGCAGCGCCTGCGCCAGGATCTCGGCCTTGTCACG
>ERZ1034425.134-NODE-134-length-12772-cov-2.278053_pt1 | contig 12772 bp, 13 predicted proteins | sample MGYA00520608_ERZ1034425 | MGnify/ENA primary metagenome ERZ1034425 (study PRJEB33736, sample SAMEA104288488) | Azolla rubra | place: Australia | collected 1985 | study: EMG produced TPA metagenomics assembly of the PRJEB19522 data set (Is there foul play in the...
ATATACCAGCGACTCGATGTAACGCGTCAGCAACTCATCAATGACTTCACGTGCCTCAGGCTCGTAGATGTAATCCCAGTGGCCTTGTGCTGTACCCATCTGTTCACCGTTCAGGGGCAACAGCTGCTCCATGACCGGCTCCTGCTTCATCGTATTGATGAAACGGGTGTAGCAGATGTGCAGCTGGTCGATTTCACCAGCCACATAAGCGTCCAGCATGACCTTGATCGTACCGATCAGCTTTTCCAGGTGCGGAACATCACCCAAGCCAGTGATATGCGATTTCAGATTGGCACCTACGCGGTTCATGAAGCCGAACCCCTTGTTGCCAATCGCGCTTACCGCAATACCCTTGCCGGCGGATTCCCATGCTTTCATCTGATTCAGCGACAAACGCAGCACGTTGGTGTTCAAACCACCGCACAAGCCCTTGTCAGAACTGACTACAATCAGGCCCACATTCTTGACTTCAGCGCGCTGAATCAGGAATGGGTGCTTGTACTCAGAATTTGCATGAGAAAGGTGAGCTGCCACATTGCGGATCTTTTCAGCGTAAGGACGACCAGCCCGCATCCGCTCCTGCGCTTTGCGCATCTTGGATGCGGCGACCATTTCCATCGCCTTGGTGATCTTGCGTGTGTTTTCAACACTCTTGATCTTGGTACGAATTTCTTTGCTACCGGCCATTATCTCGTCTGCCTGTCTCGTGAATACTTAAATTGCCAGAGGCTTAATAAGCATTCGTTGCTTTGAAGTCTTTAATTGCGGCTTCCACAGCCTTCTCGTCGTCGCCGCCAAGATCCTGGGTAGATTCAATCTTATCCAGCAGGTTCTTGTACTTGGACTTCAGGAAAGCATGCAAGGCGGATTCGAATGCCAGTGCGCGGGCAACCGGCACGTCATCGAAGTAACCCTTGTTGGCTGCCAGCAAGGTCACGGCCATATCAGAGATGTTCAGCGGGGCGTATTGCGCCTGCTTCATCAACTCGGTAACCAGACGACCACGCTCCAGCTGCTTGCGTGTGGTTTCATCCAGATCGGAAGCAAACTGCGCAAAAGCGGCCAATTCACGGTATTGAGCCAGAGCAAGACGGATACCGCCGCCCAGCTTCTTGATTACCTTGGTTTGCGCTGCACCACCCACACGCGATACGGAAATACCAGCGTTGATAGCAGGGCGGATACCGGCGTTGAACAGGTCGGTTTCCAGGAAGATCTGACCATCGGTAATCGAAATCACGTTGGTAGGAACGAAAGCCGAAACGTCGCCGGCGGCAGTTTCAATAATAGGCAGGGCGGTCAGAGAACCTGTCTTGCCTTTTACTTCGCCGTTGGTGAATTTTTCAACGTACTCTTCGTTAACACGAGCTGCACGCTCAAGCAGACGGGAGTGGATGTAGAACACATCGCCAGGGTAAGCCTCACGGCCTGGTGGACGACGCAACAGCAGGGAAATCTGACGATAAGCCCATGCTTGCTTGGTCAAGTCATCATACACAATCAGTGCATCCTGACCACGATCGCGGAAGTATTCACCCATGGTGCAACCAGCGTAAGGAGCCAGGAATTGCAGGGCTGCGGAGTCAGAAGCAGAAGCGGCTACGACAATGGTGTATTCCATTGCGCCGTGCTCTTCCAGCTTACGTACCACATTGGCGATAGTCGAAGCCTTCTGGCCGATCGCAACGTAGATACAGGTCATGTTCTGACCCTTCTGGTTGATGATGGCATCAACAGCCACAGCAGTCTTACCAGTCTGACGGTCACCAATGATCAGTTCGCGTTGACCACGGCCTACTGGCACCATGGAGTCAATGGACTTCAGACCGGTTTGTACAGGCTGCGAAACCGACTTACGGGCGATAACGCCAGGAGCAACCTTTTCAATCTTGTCTGTCAGCTTGGCGTTGATTGGGCCCTTGCCGTCAATAGGCTGACCCAGTGCGTTAACAACGCGACCAACCAGCTCAGGACCGACCGGCACTTCCAGAATGCGACCTGTGCACTTGCAGATGTCGCCTTCGGTAATCTTTTCGTAGTCACCCAGAACCACGGCACCCACAGAGTCACGCTCCAGGTTCAAAGCCAGACCGTATGTGTTGCCAGGGAACTCGATCATTTCACCGGCCATCACATTGGAAAGCCCGTGAATACGAACGATACCATCAGTCACCGAAATAACCGTACCTTGAGTACGCGCTTCGGCACTGGTGGAGAAATTCTCAACCTGCTCTTAATCAGCTCACTGATTTCTGATGTAGATAACTGCATAATTCTCTCCTAACCTTTCAGCGTGTAGGCCAACTGTTGTAATTGGCCACGTACGGATGCGTCTATTACCGTATCGCCGACTACAATCTTGATGCCGCCTAATAATTCCGGATCCACTTTAACGCTTGCTTCGACCTTCTTACCAAACTTGGCTTCCAGACGCTTCACGACGCCGGCAATATCGGCGTCGCCAGGTTGGGATGCGGCGGTAATTTCAGCTTCAAGCACGCCTTCATCTTGCGCTTTCAGTTCATCAAACGCAGCGGCGATATCTGGCACGATAGCGATGCGACGATACTCCACCAGCAGCTTGATCAGGTTCGTCACCTGCTCGTCTACTTTACCAGCGGCCACCGCCAATACAGCCTTCTCAATATCAGCTGCATTGACCTTGGGATCGTCGATATACGCCTTCATCTGCTCATCCGCCACCACCTGGGCAACGAAATTAAGCATCTCAGACCAGTTCGCGAGTGCGTTCTTTTCCTTTGCCAAGCGGAAAGCCGCTACGGCATAAGGTCTTGCAATGGTTATCGCTTCAGCCATGATCTTCCTACAGCTCGTTAGCGATGGTGGTCAGCATGTCTGCATGAGCCTTGGCATCGATTTCCTTGCGCAGGATTTTTTCGGCACCGGCAACAGCAAGAGCTGATACCTGAGCGCGCAAACCTTCCTTCGCACGGTTAACTTCCTGATCGATTTCCGCCTTGGCACCAGCAAGGATGCGATCACCCTCAGCTTTAGCGTTGTTTTTCGCTTCTTCGATGATATCTGTTGCACGCTTCTCAGCCTGCGCGATGATCGAAGATGCCTTCAGCTTTGCCTCTTCAACAGCAGCAGTGGAACGCTGTGTTGCGGCTTCAAGCTCTTGTTTACCACGTTCACCTGCAGCCAGACCATCCGCGATGGTCTTTTGACGCGTCTCAATAGCCTTCAAAAGAGGAGGCCAGACAAACTTCACTGTGAACCAGATCAGAATGGCAAAGGAGACGGCCTGCGCAAATAGTGTCAGGTTGATATTCATATTTGCTCCCGAGCTGTTAGTTCAATCCGCTTATTAACAATCAAACGTTATTGAGCAACAACGGCAAGGAGTGGGTTTGCGAAAGCAAACATCATAGCCAGACCAACACCGATAATGAAGGAAGCGTCAATCAGACCCAGCAGCAGGAACACTTTACCTTGCAGAGCTGGGATCATTTCTGGCTGGCGAGCTGCACCTTCCAGGAAGCTTGCACACATGATACCGATACCTACGCAAGCGCCAGCTGCGCCAAGACCAATGATCAGACCGATACCAACACCGGTGTATGCTTGAATCATGGCTAAAAGTTGCAAGTTCTCCATTTAATTTCCTTTCGGCTTTCGAGAGTTGTAGTGATTGAAAAGTTAAAGACTTAGTGACTTTCGTGCGCCATCGAAATGTAGACAACGGTCAGCATCATGAAGATAAATGCCTGCAGCACAACGATCAGAATGTGAAAGATCGCCCAGCCAGCGCCCAGCAATGCACCAAAGAAGGTACCTGCCAAGCCCGTTGCCGCCCACATACCCAGCAGCAAGAAAATGATTTCACCTGCGTACATGTTACCGAATAGACGCAGAGAGTGAGAAAGAGGTTTGGAAATGTATTCGATCAGATTGAACGCCAGATTAGCTGGCCAGATCAGTGGATTAGTACCGAATGGGGAACAGAACAATTCGTGTATCCAGCCGCCCAGGCCTTTAACCTTGATACTGAAGAAAATCATCAGCACCCACACCGACAAAGCCAGTGCAAATGTGGCGTTGATATCAGAAGTAGGGACGCTGCGCCAATGCTCAAGGCCGATCAGATGGTAGAACTTGGCCATAATGTCGACGGGCAGGAAGTCCATGGCATTCATGAACAGTACCCATACAAACACGGTCAGCGCCAGGGGTGCCAGGAAGGCATGGCGATTGCCGTGGAAAATGCTTTTAACCTGATCATCAACAAACTCGACAGCCAGTTCAACAAAGGCCTGACGCTTGGTAGGCACACCAGAAGTCGCGCCACGCACTACCCACCAGAGGAAGCCGAAGACGACCACGCCCAGGATAGCTGACATGATCAGGGTATCGTAGTGCAATACCCAGAAGCTGCCATCGCCTACTGGCTTGGCATTGAATGACAGGTGGTGACCGATATATTCTGATGGGGTAAGTTTTTCTGCAGCCATTGCGTCAACCTAAAGGTTATTCTTTTCGTTTAAAGTAAAAATTGCTGCTCCCGACATGATGGCCGCCGAGCCAAGACCAACAATCAAGGCCAGCGGTATCAGATTTCGGTAGAGCGTGAATACCAGCAACAGTGCGATGGCAATCACCGCGATTTTGATGACTTCTGCCACCAACAAATTAGCCAATGCGGACCCTGCTGTATTTTTAGCAGAGCTGGATTGCAGTTTTTTTGCCGCCGCCCAACTACCCAGTATGGCAGCACCTCCGCCGGCCAATGCCGAAAAGGCACCATGCAATCCGACGAGCAAATATGCCACCAGCGCTACCAGAGCAGTCGCTACCACCTGCCTTTTTATCATCTGACTGAGCACTGCATCCATACAACGTAACCCTGCATTAGCATCTTATGTGCCAGACACGCTGCGCCTGACCATAAAAACCCAAGATTTTCTTGTTTAATCAGCTGCAAGTCAAGCTAAATTACGACTGGCCTGCTTTCAGACGCTTCAGAAAATCATCCAGCTGATCCAGATTGGCATAATGAATTTTCACAAAGCCAGCGCCTTTTTTGCTTGCTTTGATTTCGACCTGCGCACCCAAAGATTGCGAAACTTCCTCTTGCAGGGCCATTACATCACGATCCACTGTTTTTTCAGGCTTGGCTTTAGGTTCGCTGAGCATCTGCTTTACCAGGCGCTCTGCTTCACGTACAGACAGGCTTTTCTGCGCAATATGCTCGGCTACGGTAATCTGCTTGACCTCCGGCAAGGTGAGCAGGGCGCGGGCATGGCCCATGTCCAGCTTGCCTATCATCAGCATCTCTTGCACATTGCCATGGAGATTTTGCAAACGCAGAAGATTAGTTACGGCACTGCGTGAACGACCTACGGCTTGGGCTGCTGCTTCATGTGTCATGCTGAATTCTTCAATCAGACGCTTGATGCCGTTGGATTCTTCCAGCGGGTTCAGATCCTCACGCTGAATATTCTCGATCAGCGCCATGGCCAGCGCAGCTTCGTCCGCGATTTCGCGCACCAGCACCGGCACTTCTTCCAGGCCCGCTAACTGCGCCGCGCGCCAGCGCCGTTCACCGGCAATGATTTCGTAGCGCTCATCTCCCACCAACCGCACCACGATAGGCTGCATGATGCCTTGAGCCTTGATGGAATCTGCCAGACTGGATAGTGACTCCTGATCCATATGCGTACGTGGCTGATACTTGCCAGGCTGCAACTGGCCCACCTTGAGTGACCGCAAGGTATCGGCATCACGCACCGTTTCCATATCGCCTGACAATAATGCATCCAGGCCGCGACCCAGACCTTTGAGTTTTACCATGGGATTTCCTTAACTGACGGCCGGACTGGCCGTCGGCTTACGATTGATGATTTCACCCGCGAGTGCGAGATAGGCTTTTGCCCCTTTGGACGCTTTGTCATAAAACAGCACGGGAACCCCATAGCTGGGAGCCTCGGCCAACCTGACATTCCGAGGAATGACGGTTCTGTAGACCTTGTCGCCAAAATGCTTGGCAAGCTCGGCAGAGACTTGCTGAGCCAGCATATTGCGATTATCGAACAGGGTGCGCAGCAAGCCTTCGATTTCCAGTGTCGGATTAAGGTAAGCGCGTACTTTTTTGATGGTATTGACCAGATCGGACAAGCCTTCGAGCGCATAGTATTCGCACTGCATGGGGATCATGACGGCATGGGCGGCAGTCAACGCGTTAACCGTGGTCAGACTGAGCGAAGGAGGGCAATCGATCAATACATAATCATATTCACCATCCAGAAATGCCAATGCATTTTTCAGCCGGACCTCACGCGCTATCTCGCTCACCAACTCCACTTCCGCCCCGGCCAGATCACGATTGGCAGGCGCAACATCAAAGCCGCCTTTTTCCGAACGCTGAATGACGTCTTTGAGAGATTTCTGACCAATCAACACATGGTAGACCGTACTTTTCACAGCAGATTTGTCGATGCCACTTCCTGTGGTGGCATTCCCCTGCGGATCCAGATCAATCAATAGCACCCGGCGCTTGGTCGCGGCCAGGCTCGCCGCCAGATTGACAGAGGTGGTGGTTTTTCCCACACCGCCTTTTTGATTCGTTATCGCTAAAATCCGCATCATTCAAGCCATTCTGCTAAGAGGGAAAGAGTTCAATTCCTGTGCTGGCAATGTGACCAGATGCCGTTGCGCATCCAGGCCAGGCACATGCAAAGCCACCACCTGCGCCTCTGGCATCTCAATCGCCGCCAGCTCCTCAACCGGATTCACGCCCTTCATCGCTAACCAATGTCCATTGGCGGCTATCAGATGACGTGTCAATTTGAGAAACAGGGCAATCTCTGAAAATGCCCGGGAAATCACAAGATCATACGGCTGCGAGGGTTGATGCTGCTCGACGCGCCCGGCAATCACCTCAAGATTGGCAATGCCAAGTTCTGCCTTGGCCTGGCGCATGAAACTTGCTTTTTTTTGCACCGCGTCAATGGTGGTTACCTGCATTTCCGGCATGCAAAGTGCCAGTACGATACCAGGCAAGCCAGCGCCACTGCCGACATCCAGCAGGCGCGTAGGCGATAGCGCCTGCACATGCGGCAGCACGGAGAGGCTATCCAGCAAATGCAAGGTGACCATCTCTTCCGGATCGCGCACAGCGGTCAGGTTGTGTACTTTATTCCACTTTTGCATCAGCGCCAGATAGGCCAGCAGTTTCTGCTGCATAGCCTCCGATACCGCCCATCCCGCACTTGCTATACCCGCGGCCAGCATTCCTTCCTGACTCATGCGGCAACATCCGATTTCTTGTTACGCTGGCGCCGCTTGAGATGCACCAGCAGCAGAGAGATGGCAGCAGGCGTAATCCCTGATATACGGCTCGCCTGCCCTACGGTTTCCGGCTTTTGCGCATTCAGTTTTTGCTGGGCCTCAATAGAAAGTCCGTGCACTTCGCGGTAATCCATGTCGGCAGGTAGACGGGTATCTTCCTGTCCACGCTGACGTTCAATCTCATCCGCCTGGCGATCAATGTATCCCTGATATTTTGCAGCTATTTCAATCTGCTGCCGCACTTGCTCGTCCTGCTCACCACCACCCTCAGCGAGGGTCAGCAATCCTTCGTAACTTACTTCTGGTCGACGTAAAAGCTCAAACATCGAGTATTCCCGGTCAATCTGTTTGCCCAGCACTTTTTCCATGACATCGGCACTAACCTGCCCGGGGTGTACATAGGTTTTACGCAGACGCTCCTGTTCGCGCAATATCGCTTCCTGTTTGCGGGAGAAAGCTTCCCAACGCGCATCATCCACCAAGCCTATTTTGCGGCCCGCTTCCGTCAGACGCATATCTGCATTGTCTTCACGCAGCATCAATCGGTATTCCGCACGGCTGGTAAACATGCGGTAAGGCTCACTCACGCCGCGAGTAATCAGGTCATCTACCAGCACGCCCAGATAAGCCTGATCGCGCGCTGGGCACCAGCTCTCTTTTTCCTGGGCATACAAAGCGGCGTTGGCCCCTGCCAGCAGACCTTGAGCAGCCGCTTCTTCGTAGCCGGTAGTACCATTGATCTGGCCGGCGAAGAACAAGCCTTGAACCGCCTTGGTTTCAAGCGAGTTTTTTAATCCGCGCGGATCATAATAGTCATACTCAATGGCATAACCAGGGCGCAAAATGTGCGCATTCTCCAAGCCCTTTATTGATCTAACCAATTGATATTGAATATCAAAGGGTAAGCTTGTGGAGATGCCGTTCGGATAAATCTCATTAGTGGTCAAGCCCTCAGGCTCCAGAAAAATCTGATGGGATTCCTTGTCGGCAAAACGATGGATTTTATCCTCCACAGAAGGGCAGTATCGCGGCCCTACACCCTCGATAACGCCGGTATACATGGGTGAGCGATCCAGCCCGCTACGTATGATTTCATGCGTACGTTCATTGGTGCTCGTGATCCAGCAAGGCAATTGCGCCGGATGCTGGCTCGCGCTACCCAGAAAGGAAAACACGGGTACCGGGTTATCGCCAGGCTGCTCCAGCATGACGCTGTAATCAATTGTCCGGCCATCAATGCGGGGAGGTGTACCGGTTTTCAATCGACCTGCAGGCAAGCCTATTTCACGCAGCCGAGCGGCCAAGGAAACAGCCGGGGGATCACCTGCACGACCCGCTTGGTAATTGGCCAAACCCACATGCACCAATCCGGCTAAAAATGTACCTGCGGTCAATACCACAGCGCTGGATTCAAAGCGCAAACCCAGCTGAGTGACCACACCGGCAGCTCGGGTGCCGTCCAGAATAATATCGTCTACCGCCTGTTGAAATAGCCAGAGATTAGGTTGATTCTCCAGTCGACGGCGTATGGCTGCTTTATACAGAACGCGGTCAGCCTGAGCACGTGTCGCCCGTACAGCAGGGCCTTTGCTTGAATTGAGGATACGAAACTGTATGCCACCCTCATCCGTCGCGGCCGCCATGGCGCCACCGAGCCCATCCACTTCCTTGACCAAATGACCCTTGCCTATCCCGCCAATCGAGGGATTACATGACATCTGACCAAGAGTTTCAATATTGTGCGTCAGCAGCAGGGTTTTTTGGCCCATGCGTGCGCTGGCCAAGGCTGCTTCCGTGCCAGCATGACCGCCACCAACGACAATAACATCAAATTTTTCAGGGAATTGCATGAGAATCCGAGCGTTGCAAATATGCTGGCAATGATACCGCATTCGCACCCGCCATGTCAGGATGTTTCACGTGAAACACAAATGAATCATTTGTGAATGGCGTGTATCACTTTGAAATTTAGGAGATTTTTAGCTCTAAGGAAGAAAACTACTTGCCGATACAGAATCGACTGAAAATTTCACCCAATAAATCATCCGGCGTAAACTCACCGGTAATTGAACTCAAGGCTTGCTGAGCCAGACGTAATTCTTCCGCCAGTAATTCAGGATGCTCTAAATACTCCGCGGCGTTGCTTAAATGGTTTTGCACCATTTCCAGCGCTTGCAGGTGACGGGTGCGGGCCATGAAAATGCTCTCGCCGGCAGGTTGCCATCCGGCAATCGCTAGCAAATGGGCTTTCAGGGCATCGAGACCCAAACCCAGTTTGGCCGAGATGTAAAGGTGCGGCTCACCAGCGTGCTCTTGTTGCCGAGGCTGTTCCGACTGCAAATCGATTTTGTTATGTACCCAGATTTTCGGTAAATTCGCCGGCAATCGCTCCAGAATCGATTTTTCCGTCTCGGTAATACCATGAGCTGCGTCCACCAATAATAATGCGGCATTCGCGTTTTCTAGAGCTCGCCATGTTCGGGCAATCCCTTGCTTTTCCACTTCATCGTCGGTTTCACGCAATCCGGCAGTGTCAATAATGTGCAGGGGAACACCGTCTATTTGCACCACATTACGAATAGTGTCGCGCGTTGTGCCAGCAATAGGGGTAACGATAGCGACTTCTTCTCCCGCCAGCTGATTCATCAGGCTGGATTTGCCGACATTGGGCTGACCCACCAACACTACTTGTATGCCTTCACGCAACAGATTGCCCTGGCGAGCGCCTTTGAAAACCTTTGCCAATGCGTCGGCGATACCCTTTAGTTTCTCAGCCACCCGACCCTGAGTGATGAAATCAATATCTTCTTCTGGGAAATCGAGACAGGCTTCCACATACATCCGCAGATTAACCAGGGCATCAAGCAGATCGTGAATGTATCGAGAAAACTCGCCAGAGAGTGAGCGTACTGCGCTACGGGCTGCCTCGGCCGTAGCCGCATTAATGACATCAGCAACCGCTTCAGCTTGGGCCAGATCCAGCTTGTCATTCAAGAAAGCACGTCGGGTAAATTCGCCTGGCTCTGCCTGACGGGCGCCTAACTGCAGGCAGCGCAGCAAAAGAAGTTGCATGAGGGCAGGGCCGCCATGTGCCTGCAACTCAAGCACATCTTCGCCGGTATAGGAGTGGGGACCTGCGTAAAAAATGGCAATGCCATGATCGATTAGCTGACCATCAGCTTCCTTGAATGGAAGGTAGGCAGCATGTCGAGGAGGAGGGCAGTGGCCCAGCACCGCAATGGCAATTTCTGCGGAGGCCGGGCCGGATATGCGAACCACGCCTATGCCCCCGGAGCCGGGGGCGGTGGCGATGGCGGCTATCGTATCAACGACGGCCATTTCCTTTTTTCTTCAGCGCAGTGGCGCGCTCGGTACTGCGATTGATGTGCCATTGCTGGGCAATCGACAGCACATTATTCACCAGCCAGTACAGCACAAGACCGGCCGGGAAGAAGAAGAAGAACACACTGAAGACGATAGGCATGATCATCATGACCTTGGCCTGCACCGGGTCGGCTGGCGTAGGATTCAGTCGGGTCTGGATGATCATGGTAGCTCCCATTAGGATAGGCAATACATAGTAAGGATCAATGGCAGAAAGATCATGTATCCACAACATGAAGGGCGCATGGCGCATTTCTACACTGCCCAGCAACACCCAGTACAGCGAGATGAATACCGGAATCTGTACCAGGATAGGCAAGCAACCGCCCATCGGATTGATTTTCTCGGTTTTATAGAGCTCCATCATCGCCACTTGCATCTTTTGGCGATCGTCGCCGTATTGCTCTTTCAGGCGCTGCAAGCGTGGAGCAAGCTCACGCATATGGGCCATGGAACGATAACTGGCAGCAGACAGCGGATAGAAAGCCAGCTTGATCATCACCGTGAGCAGGATAATCGCCACACCCCAGTTATGTACCACGCCCTCAATCTTGGACAGGATCCAGAACAGCGGGGAGGCAATAATCGTCAGCCAACCATAATCCACAGTGTATTCCAGGCCAGGGGCTACCTGTTTCATCACCTCCTGGTTTTGTGGACCGGCGTAATAGCGGGCCTCGATATTGGCACTCGCGCCAGGGGCAATAACACCGATATCTGTTTTAGTACCAATCGAATAAATATTGTCCGCCAGCTTTTTGCTGTAGAACTGACGTGATACACCTTCCTTGGGAATCCAGGCACTGACGAAGTAGTGCTGCAGCAAGCCTACCCAGCCATCACTGGTCGTCTTGGACAAATCATTCTTGCCCATATCCTTGAAGGAGATCTTTTTAAACTTGTCTGCCTGCGTGAAATACGCGCCGCCAGTGAAGGTCGGCATCATGTGCGAGCCTTGATTGGACTCAGTGTCATGCACGACCTGGTAATACACGGTCGGATCTATCGGACTGGTGCTGTCGTTATGAATTTCATAACGCAGGTTAATGACATAACTGTCACGATGGAAAGTGTAAATTTTATCGACCTTGACCCCATCGGCGTTCGTAGCTGTCAGACGCACATCCAGAGTATTGCTGTCGGGTGCCAGCTGGTAAGTGCTGGCATCAGCCGTGAAAACCGTCTTGTGGTTAGGCAGGCCCTCACCAATCAGACCGCTTTGTGCCACGTAGACCATAGGTGCGGCGCGGTCATCCAGCAGTACAAAGTTTTCGGTCGTTGAATTGTCAGCCCGGTGCTTCAATAGCTCCAGACGACGCAGGTCGCCGCCGGTGGTATCGATAACTGCTTTATAAACATCTGTTTCAACTTGTATGCGATCTGCAGTTTGCAGTCGGAAGCCAGACTCTTTGGGCATATCTGCCGCGGCCTTGGTGCCAGGCAATTTTTCAGCATGCGGAATACTGTTATCGTGGGTTGCTTCCGCCGTAACGGCTTCTTGAGGTGGGGTATGTTCACGTTGCCAGGCATCCCACAACATCAGGATAGAGAAAGAGAAAATAACAAATAAAATCAGACGCTTGGTATCCATAACTCGCTTATCTTAATGTTGAAATGCATGAATGGCTTGCTTGATTCCCGGCACTAGGGCACTGGATCATGCCCACCTGGATGCCAGGGATGACACTTTCCGATACGACGGACACCATAGATCAAACCAGTAAAAGCCCCGTGCTTGCTAATCGCCTCTATCGTATATTGCGAACAGGTAGGACTGAACCGGCACTGTTGCCCAAAATAGGGGCTTAACGCCACCTGATAAAAGCGAATGAAAGCAACAAATGCACGGGCCAGTAAACTCATGATACGGATTTCCGCTTATCAAGCTGTTTTCCCAATTTGCGCAGTAAATCATTGAATTCCCCCGACAGGGCAGGGTAATCGCTTGACGCAAAAGGACGCTGAACTCGCATGACGAGATCCAGAGGTGCAATATCGTGCTGATGTACCCGAAACAACTCGCGCAGAACACGCTTCATGTAGTTTCTGTCCACCGCACGCTTGGCTGTTTTCTTGCCTA
>ERZ1034425.139-NODE-139-length-12553-cov-2.329093_pt1 | contig 12553 bp, 14 predicted proteins | sample MGYA00520608_ERZ1034425 | MGnify/ENA primary metagenome ERZ1034425 (study PRJEB33736, sample SAMEA104288488) | Azolla rubra | place: Australia | collected 1985 | study: EMG produced TPA metagenomics assembly of the PRJEB19522 data set (Is there foul play in the...
GCATGGAAGCATGTGGAGTCCGGCTTCCGTACCGCGTTTGAAGCCCGCCACAACAGCAAGGCTTACGTTAACGATACCAATACCGATAGCGCGCCTTCGTACACCATCTTCAACGTTCGCGCCGGTTTTGAGCAGCAACTCAAGAGCTGGCGCTTCAGCGAATTTGTCCGGGTGGAAAATATCTTCGACAAAGACTACATTGGCTCGGTACGCGTTAACGATGGCAACAGTCGCTTCTTTGAGCCTGCCGCGGGTCGCAACTGGCTGATGGGTTTGAACGCCAATTACCGTTTTTAATCGGCAGTTACGCTATTGACCGGGCTTAAGTAACCTCAGTCACAGACGCCGCTTGGTAAAGTCGGCTAAGCTTCAAGGCATCTCTATCATCGTATAGTGATGCCTTGAGTTTTTAAGGCTGCTACACGCAAAAACGATGCACGCCTGACGGTCGAATACCATGTGTATTCTTATGTCTAAGCGCTATCTATTATAAAAACAGTGTTCTAAGGAGAAGAGGCCGTGGTCAAGCATAGTGTAAGTATCCCCAACATGCAGTGGGGCAAATGGATAATGGCTGGCATGCTGCTGGCATGCAGCACCGGGGCATGGGCTGAGGCATCAGATAAACTCTGGCCGGTGGTCAAGGAAGCCTTCTTTGCCAACCGCACCATCGAAGAAGTGCCCTTTATCCAACTCACGGGCCCTCGCCGCGCAGAGAGCGGCGCACAGGTCCCGGTCACGCTGACGGTGAACCAGTCGCAAAGCCCGGCGGCGATCAAGAATGTCTACATCATCGTGGACGCCAATCCGATTCAACTGGCCGCAACGTATCACCTGACCGAACTACTGGGAAATTTGCAGCTTTCAACCCGGATTCGCATGGAAACGGACTCTTTCGTGCGGGCCATCGGCGAAACAGCGGATGGCAAGCTGTACATGTCCACCATCCAGATTCGCGCAGCGGGCGGCTGTGGTGGCTCGGTAGACGGCGATGAAGCCGCCATACGCGCCGCTTCCGGCAAGATCAAGCTGAATGTGGAATCGCCGGTGAAGTTTGGTCAGGCCACCCCTGCCACCTTTATCATCAAGCATCCCATGTACACCGGCTTGCAGCGTGATCTGGTTTCGCAAGGCTTCCGCCCCGCGTTTTATATTCAGAAAGCAGCATTCACCTACAACAGCCAGCCGGTGATGAGCGTGGATTTTGGCGTAGGCACCAGCGAAGACCCTTACTTGCGCTTTGATTTCGTCCCTGCCACCCCTGGAACACTGGAAGTGCATGCCGAAGATAACGAAGGCACCAAGTTTTCGCAGCAGCTTGATGTTAAAAACGCATCCTGATCCGTACAGCCGTGCGCGCATGTGAGGCAAATAAAAAGGCGTCCCGAAGACGCCTTTTTATATTGGGGAAAACCTCTTACAGCATGCGTTTGAGGGTTTCATCCTTATCAAGGAAATGATGCTTAAGCGCACCCAGCACATGCACGATAATGACTGCCAGCAGAATCAGGCCCACCACTTCATGCACTTCGGTAAATACATCACGCAGGGCTTTATCATCGAGGCCGGGGATCAGGGGCAGGCCGAACCATTTGACGCCGAACTTGCTGAACGCACTCATGACCAGACCGCTGACCGGCACCAGCACCATGAGCAAATAAAGCGAATGGTGGCCAGCTTGTGCCAGTTTGCGCTCCCATGCCTTGAGCGTGCTCACCAGCGCGGGAGGTTTGTGGCCGATGCGCCAGAAGAGGCGGAACAACACCAGGGCGAACAAAGTAACGCCTATGGATTTATGCAGATTGAAGTAGAACGCACGGTCCGGGGTTTCGCGCGGCAGATCCGTCATGAACCAGCCGAGGGCGAACAAGGCAAAAATCGTCAGCGCAATCAGCCAGTGCAGTATTTTGGCAGTCTTGGTATAGCGGGCAGCACTCATGTCCATTCTTTCTTTTGTAAGTTGTGGTTATCGCAGCAAACGCCTTTGCATCCTGACCATGCATTTACCAGCGCTTGCGCATACGCCAGCATATCAGGCGTACCGGCATTATGTGTTAAACCCGGGATTATCGGGAAAAGTTCCCTATCTTTGCGGCGCCAATTGACCCCTGGCAGGCTTAGTGCCAAGATGCCTGCCTGCCATGCCTTGGCGACATCGCATGCCGCCGCAAGACACCCGTCATCATAACGAGGAGATTTTCAGAATGTGGCGATTTGTTCAGGCGTTGATTTTACTCGCGGTGATGCCTTATGCCCAGGCGACCGCACTGACATTAACGGAAGTCAGCCCGGGAGTGTATGTACATCAAGGTGTACATGAAGACCTGTCGGAAGGCTATCACGGTGACATCTGTAATATCAGTGTCGTGATCGGCAAGACCGGTGTCGCCGTGATTGATACCGGTGGCAATCTCAAGGTAGGCCAGGCGCTGCATGAAGCCATACGCAAGCTGACGCCCTTGCCAATTCTGTATGTGATCAACACTCACGTGCATCCCGATCATGTATTCGGCAATGCGGCATTTATTGCCGATCATCCCCAATTTATCGGCCATGCCAAACTGGCAGATGCGCTTGAGCGTCGTCGCGAAAGTTATATGCGCAGCAACCAGCTATGGCAGGGGCAAGATTTTGCCGGTAGCGAAATCGTCAAACCGACGCTGCCGGTAGCAGACGCGCTTGAGATCGACCTTGGTGGCCGGCAATTGTCACTCAAAGCCTACCCACCCGCACACACCAGCACTGACCTCACCGTTTACGATACGCTCAGCCAAACCCTGTGGACGGGAGACTTGCTGTTCATTGAGCGCACGCCTTCCCTGGATGGCGATATCAAAGGCTGGCTGAATGCTATCACCCAGCTTAAAGAAATCCCGGCAGCACGGGCCGTACCCGGTCATGGCCCCGTAACCACGGCATGGAAAAATGCACTGGATGATGAACAGCGTTACTTGCAAACCCTTCTTAACGATGTACGCGCCAGTATCAAAAAAGGCGAAGTCATGGAAAAAGCCATGGATACCGCTGCCAGCAGTGAAAAAGGCAAATGGGCGCTGTTTGATATCGTCAATCGCCGAAATGTGAATATTCTTTACCCGGCACTGGAGTGGGAATGAGGGACGCCTTGAAGCTGGCTAAAGCCGCCATGCCAAGCTGGCTGCATCATTGCGCTTTCTATGGCAGAATCAACGCCTTGCCACTGGCAACCCAATACAATAAATCATAATAACGACGGCCTTCCGGCCCCTTTCTGACTAATTTTGAGCGTGTGAACTTGGCAACTTACTCACCCAGCATTTCGGTCTCCTCCCACCGGCTTGAATGGGCGTTGATTATTTCGATGCTCGTCCATGCCATTCTGATCTGGCAGTTGCCCAATCTGACATTTGATAGCCCGGTCAAACCACCTGTATTGCAGATAGAGCTCACGCCGCCCGCTAAAAAGCCCGAACCACCCGCGCCAGAAGTACCGGCTCCTGAGCCGATGCCGGAGCCTCCCAAGCCCCTGCCTGTGGTCAAGCCCGACATCAAGCCGCCGGTGAAAGCCAAGCCGGTGGTGGCGCCTTCTCCCGAGATTGCACCGCCGCCGGTGGAGCAGAAATCCGAACCCACGCCACCGGTCATGACGGCTGCTCCGCAGCCCGAGGCCCCCAAGGCCGAAACTGCACCTGCGCCTCAGCCAGCACCACCTGCCCCAGTTGAAGCGCCGAAAACACCGGTCATCAGCCAGCAAGACCTGGATGCTGCCAAGAATGCGTTTGGCAACAGCGTGTTCAACGTGCTGGCCAAATTCAAAAAGTACCCCAACATCGCGCGCCGCAACAATATGCAAGGGACTCCAGTGCTTGAGCTGGAACTGGATGCGCAGGGGCACATCATCAATGGCCGCATCAAGCAATCCGGGGGCTATGATGTACTGGATCGTCAGGTGCTGGAGATGTATCAGCAGGCCTTGTCTTCGTTGCCGGTAGCGCCCGCTGCCATTCAGGGCAAGATCACCAAACTCAGCATTCCCATCTCGTTCCACCTGGAAGAGCGCTAGGCATGACAAAACCAAAGTCGCTGAAGGATCTGCTGCTGATACATGAGCTGGCCTTCATCATGCTGGTTTGCTTGGCCGGGGCGGCGGGGGGCGTGGGGATTCATCTCTGGGATAAATCCTCGCATGAGTCACAGCGTATCAATCTGCTGATTCAGGAAATCCAGCAAACGCGCGGCGACCTTTATCGTCAGATGAAAGAGCTGTTCGATGCCTACTTTCTGAAAGACCCACAGGCCAAGGATGAGTACGACACCTACACCGTATCGGTAAGCGCGCACTTCGTGAAACTGAATAGCCTGGCCGTGGGGGATGAAGAGCGGGCGGCAATTGAAGAACTCAGAAAAAGCTACGGCACGTTTATCGCGGAAACCAGCACCATCTTCAATCACCAGAATGAAGTATCGGATGAGCTGATTGAAAAAACGCTCAATTCCAATCTGGAGTCAGGGATTTTTCAACGCTACGAGATCGTCTCCGCCCGTGCCGAGCGCCTGCTTTCACTCAAGCAACAAGAACTGCAGCAACGGCTGGATGAGTCCAAGCGGACATCCCTGACCCTGCTGACTATTCCCATCCTGCTGGCCACATTGCTTCTGCTGTTTTCACGGGTGTTTCTAAAGCGTGCAATTGTATTGCCGATTAATGCCCTGCTGCATGCCACGACCGAAATCAGCGCAGGTCGACTGGAACACAAAGCCCCTCGAAAAGGCGCAGAGGAGCTGGCCACGCTCTCAGGCGCTATCAACGACATGGCAGACAAGCTCACGCAAAGCCAGGATGCCCTGATCCGCACCGAAAAGCAGGCCACGCTGGGCCTGCTGGTGCCCATGCTGGCGCACAATATCCGCAACCCGCTGGCCAGCATACGCGCCTCCGCACAGGTGGCGGACACTGCAGAGCAGGATCAGGATACCAAGGAGTCGCTACGTGACATCATCAGCACCGTAGATCGGCTGGAGCGCTGGACCGGCTCCTTGCTTTCCTATCTGCACCCGATGCAGCCGCAGCCCACGCTGAGCAAGCTCAGCCAGATCATCCAGGGCTCGCTTTCGCCGTTGCAACAAAAGCTGGCAGAAAAATCCATCGAGCTGGAATTGCCGGCATGGGAAAAACAGGATGACAGTATCTATACCGATGAGCATCTGCTTGAACAGGCACTCTATAACCTGTTGCTGAACGCCATCGAAGCGGTGCCCAACCACTCCAAACTGGAAATTCACGCCGACCTTAGCCGTGAAACCGTCAGACTGATGATCGCAGACCGCGGCCCGGGCATGCCATTTACGCCTGATCCGCATGCCATCAGTCCTGGCCCCTCCACCAAGCGATTCGGTACCGGGCTGGGTATTCCTTTCGCTTTCAAGGTTTGTGATTCGTTACTGGGCCGCATCACCTTCAGCCCGCGTAAAGGCGGAGGCACCTTGATAGAAATTGAGTTGCCACGCTTTCATCAACCTGCCGTTTCTTAACCCCTGTAAAAAATCTTTTCGATTCACCCAGATCGGGCTTGCCTTATAGCGCGTTTTTAACAACAATGGAGACGTGTATATGCCACCCCATACTTATGTTGAACCAACCTGTTCCTGATTTTGAATTACCTTCGACCAGTGGGCAATTCAAGCTTTCTGAGTTTCTCGGCAAAACCCTCATTGTTTATTTTTACCCCAAGGATGCAACGCCCGGCTGTACGACGCAAGGAATGCAGTTCCGTGATCACTACCCGGAGTTTCAGGCGCTGAATGCCGTGATTGTGGGCGTCTCGCGCGACACCCTTAAATCACACGAAAAATTCAAAACCAAGTTCGAGTTCCCCTTCGATCTTCTGGCAGACACGGATGAATTGGCGTGTTCTCTGTTCAATGTAATCAAGATGAAAAAGATGTACGGCAAGGAAGTACGCGGCATCGAGCGCAGTACCTTTGTCATCGACAGCTCGGGCAAGCTGGTGCACGAGTGGCGCGGCGTCAAAGTGGAAGACCATGCAGCTGAAGTACTTGATTTCATTAAATCGCTTTAACGCACATTCAATCTCAACCTGGGGAATATAAGCTCATGGCTAAAAAAAGTGTCACAAGTACCAAACTGTTTGTTCTCGATACGAACGTACTGATGCATGACCCTTCCAGCCTGTTTCGCTTTGAAGAGCATGACATTTACCTGCCCATGGTCACCTTGGAAGAGCTGGACAATAACAAAAAAGGCATGACGGAAGTCGCCCGCAACGCCCGTCAGGCCAGCCGCAACCTGGAAGAGATTGTGGGCACCAGCCTAAATAACCTCGATGATGGCTGCCCACTGGCGATTAACGGCAACAAGCATCTGAGTGGCCGCCTGTTCATGCAAACCTCGGCGGTTAGCATTGATCTGCCCATGCTGGCCGGCAGCAAGGCTGACAACCAGATTCTGGGTGTTGCGCTGGATCTGCAGAAGAAACAGCCGGAACGTCAGGTCATCCTGGTCAGCAAAGACATTAATATCCGTATCAAGGCTCGGGCCATTGGTGTAGCCGCTGAAGATTACTTCAACGACAAAGTCCTCGAAGATACTGACCTCCTCTATACCGGCATGCGAGAACTGCCTGCCAATTTCTGGGAAAAACACAGCAAGGCAATGGAATCCTGGCAGGATGCCGGCCGCATGTTTTATCGCATCACCGGACCGATATGCAAAAGCCTGCTAGTGAATGAATTCGTCTATTACGAATACGAAAAGCCTTTCCACGCCATCGTCCGCAGCCAGCAAGGCAATACCGCCGTGCTCGAGGTGGTGAAGGATTATACACAGCACAAAAACAGCATCTGGGGCATTACCGCGCGTAACCGCGAGCAGAATTTTGCCCTGAACCTGCTAATGGACCCGGATGTGGATTTCATTACGCTGCTCGGCCAAGCCGGTACCGGTAAAACATTGCTCACGCTGGCGTCCGCCCTCACGCAAACGCTGGACAAGAATCATCATGACCCGCGTGACGGTGCCGGTTGGCGAGGATATTGGTTTCCTGCCTGGCACCGAGGAAGAAAAAATGGCGCCATGGATGGGCGCGCTTGAAGACAACCTGGATGTGCTGAACAAATCCGATGAGGATGCCGGAGAATGGGGACGCGCAGCAACGCAGGACCTGATACGCACGCGCATCAAGATCAAATCGCTCAACTTTATGCGCGGCCGCACTTTCCTGCATAAATTCCTCATTATTGATGAAGCGCAAAACCTGACCCCGAAACAAATGAAAACACTGATCACCCGTGCAGGTCCCGGCACCAAGGTGGTATGTCTGGGCAATATTGCCCAGATTGATACGCCTTATCTGACGGAGGGTAGCTCTGGCCTGACTTATGTAGTCGACCGCTTCAAGGGTTGGCAGCATAATGGCCACGTTACCCTGGTACGCGGTGAACGTTCACGCTTGGCAGATTTTGCTGCCGAGGCTCTTTAGCCAGCGTTAAGCTGAAATGGAATTAGAATCGCCCGCGCCTCGGCCGGGCGACACCCTGCGATGAATCTTGGTTTTTATATCATACTGCTGGCGCAGTTCGTCTCTGCATTGGCAGATAATGCTTTGCTGTTTGCTGCCATTGCACTGCTGCAGCAAATGCAATCTCCTGATTGGCATACGCCATTGTTGCAGGAGTTCTTTGTCATCTCCTACATTGTGCTCGCGCCTTTTGTCGGCTCAATCGCCGATGCCTTCCCCAAAGGGCGGGTAATGTTTATTTCGAATGGCATCAAATTCATAGGCACGATCGCCATGATCTTCGGTTTGCCCCCGCTGTATGCTTACGGCATCGTTGGTATTGGGGCGGCAGCTTACTCGCCTGCCAAATATGGCATTCTGACCGAATATCTGCCCCCGGCCATGCTAGTGAAAGCCAATGGCTGGATGGAAGGCTCTACCGTGCTTGCCATCATTCTGGGGGCCATTATCGGCGGCAAGCTGGCTAGCATTGATGTGCAGATGACCATGTGGATCATTACCGGCCTCTATCTGGCTGCCGCCACGTTCAATATGTATATCCCCAGACTGCCGATTGACCACAAATTACCCAAACGCAATCCGCTTTATATTTTCAAAGACTTCTGGCATTCGTTCAAAGTACTCTGGAAAGACCCCATGGGGCAGGTATCGCTGGCGGTTACCACGCTATTCTGGGGTGCAGGCGCCACCTTGCGTCTTGTCGTGCTGGCCTGGGCGGCGATTGCCCTCGATTTTGGCCTGGAACATGCCACCCAGCTGACAGCCATGGTCGCCGTTGGTATTGCCGTCGGCTCCGTATTTGCCGCCAAGTACATCAAGGTGTTACCTGCCGGCATCCTGATGGGTCTGTTGGTTATGGCGATGGTACTGATACATGATTGGCGCGTTGCAAGCGGATTACTGTTCCTGATTGGTGCCTTGAGTGGATTCTTTGTGGTGCCGCTCAATGCCTTGCTTCAGCATCGCGGGCATTTGCTCATCGGCGCCGGGCATTCCATTGCCGTCCAGAACTTTAATGAAAACCTGGGCATACTCGTACTGATCGGGGTATATGCCTTGATGGTGAAGGCTGAGCTTTCCATTAACCTGATCGTCATCGCATTCGGCTTGTTTGTCAGCCTCAGCATGAGTGGCATTTATAGACTGTATAAAATGAAAACATTTTGATAACCACTGCTTAGTCAGTCCTGATCAGCCAGCTGACTAAGCATTATCAAAGCCCAATAAAAAAGCCTCAGTTTCCTGAGGCTTTTTTATTGGCTAAGCACCGTCGTGTATTAATGCAGCTTGACGTGTGGCTCGGTACGACGTGTGATCATGCGGCCCAGCGTCTGCAAGAACACGGTGAAAAAGCCGTGCAATGCCATCAAATGCATCTTGTAGAGCGACTGGTACATGAAGCGGGCAAACATCCCCTCAATAAACAGGCTGGAACCTCCAACAGAGCCCATCAGGTTACCGACGGTGGTGTACTTACCCAGATTAACCAGCGAGCCATAGTCGCGGTAGGTGTACTCTGGCAATCCGGTTGTCTTGCCCGCCACACGCTTCTTGACCGTCTTGACCAGCATGGAAGCCTGCTGGTGGGCAGACTGTGCACGCGGCGGTACATTTTCGTCATGTCCTGGCCATGGACAGGCAGCGCAATCGCCAAATGCAAATACATCGTCATCCAGTGTGGTTTGCAAGGTACGACGCACCACCAGCTGGTTGATGCGGTTAGCCTCCAGGCCATCCAGCTGACTCAGGAAATCGGGGGCCTTGATGCCTGCCGCCCAGACTACCAGCGAAGATGGGATAAAGCGTCCGCTGTGCGTATAAATGCCTTTATCGGTTACTTCCGTCACGCGCTCACCGGTATACACATGCACGCGCAATTTGCGCAGCTCAAGCTCTACCGATTGTGAGAGACGTGGCGGCAAGGCTGGCAACACGCGATCACTGGCTTCGATCAGCGAGATTTTCACATCACGGTCTGCATTGATCGTGTCCAGGCCATAAGCAGCCAGTTCGCGTGTAGTGTTATGCAATTCGGCCGCCAGTTCAACGCCGGTCGCGCCCGCACCGACAATGGCCACTTCAAGCTGTCCTGCCTGCAATGGAACATTCTGGGTATGTGCGCGTACCAGCGCATTATGCAATCGCCGGTGGAAGCGCTCGGCCTGATCCTGCGTATCCAGTGCAATCGAATATTCTCTTGCGCCGGCGATACCAAAATCATTGGTGGTGCTACCGATGGCAATGATCAGCGTATCGTACTTGAATGTACGGCGCGGTATGATTTCCACGCCGTCTTCGTCGTAAAAAGGGGCGATGTAAACCTCTTTCTTTGCACGATCCAGCCCATCCATGCTGCCAAGGCGGAAACGGAAATGATGCCAGTGCGCCTGAGCCAGATATTCCAGCTCATGCTTGTCCGGATTCATGCTACCCGCTGCAATTTCATGCAACAGCGGCTTCCAGACATGGGTTCTGGTGCGGTCAATCAGGGTGATTTCCGCCTTCCCCTTACGCCCTAGCTTATCTCCCAGACGAGTAGCAAGCTCCAATCCTCCTGCACCACCGCCCACAATCACTACGTGGTGCAAACCCGAACCTGACTCTACTTGCGAATGCATAAATGACGCCTTTCTTATTTGCTATGACTCGTTACCTGTTGCCGTGCCGTGGCTACGTATCCAGGCTATTATTTTTAAGAGTTCATCCGGAGACAAACCATTCGATGGATCGGTAGGATCCATCAAGCCTTTACCTTTTGCGCCCATACCACCGTTGGTACCATGCCATACGGTTTCAAACATACCCTTGTTGGTAGCATCCTTGGCGTAATTATAATTGGGACCAGTCAGATTGGGGCCAACCTGACCTTGCGCGTCAGCGCCGTGGCACTGTGTACATGAATATAGCTGGAAGAGTTTTTTGCCCTTGGCAATGGCATCCTGATTGCCAACGTAGGGGTTCTTGCCTGTTGTCATGAATTCCTTGGCTTCAGGCGTATCAAACAACTCGGCTTTAATCGTGAGTGGGGAACCATCTTGAGTAGTGACAAACTTGATCATTTCACCGGACGAGGCCGCAGCGGCTTTATCTCCACTGGCTGCGTTATCGCCTGATTTACCACAGCCGGCCAAACTTGCCAGCAAGATGATACCCAGTGTGCTTAGTGTCATTTTTCGCATTGATACTCTCCTCTAACGTTATTGATTTTACCCCAACAGGTATTGCTACACATAAAAAAAGCGGTCACCGCTTTTAACAATGACCGCTTTTATTTTAATTAGTGCCGAATTTTAGCGATAAGCGCTTATTCATTACCGGTGAGTGTCTTGCTGTGAGTTCTCACCCAGGCAACAATCTTCAACACTTCATCTGGTGTCAGGCCGTTTTCTGGATCGGAAGGATCCATCAAACCTTTACCCTTGGCACCCATACCACCGTTAGTACCGTGCCAGATGGTTTCAAACATACCCTTGTTAGTTGCGTTCTTGGCATATTTGAAGTTAGGACCGTGCAAGCTTGGGCCAACAGCGCCTTCAGCCTGACCACCGTGACATGCAGTGCATGAATACAATTGGAACAACTTCTGACCGCGTTTAGTAGCAGCTTCGTTGCCAATGTAGGGGTTCTTACAGGTATCCAGGAATTGCTTCGCTTCTGGGGTATCAAAAGCTTCAGCCTTGATATCCAGTGGGGAGCCGTCCTGAGTCGCGGTTAACTTACATTCGGCGCTTGCTTGCAATGGAAGAGTCAACCCAACCAGAGCAATCATAGAAACAAATAACGTCGCCTTAACTACCTTATTGCCTAACATGTCATCTCCTCGTTTGAAAATAAAGCTACAGTTTGATCATGCCAAACCATGACCAACATGTAATACGTATAACGAACAGGCGTTATGTACGGTTGACCCAAGCAACCTGATAACGCCAATTCATTATTCGAATTTCGGAATTACATCACCGCGCGTTTCGCGTTTCTTTTCAACGCTATCACCGGGAATGACATCCAGATGTGGAATACCAAAATCATCCAGAATCTTCATGATGTCCGCATGCCGACGATCCAGTACTTCCTGAATCATGGCCAGACGTTCCTTGTCTTTTTTGCGCACAGCCACTGAAATATTCCAGTACTCCTTGCCATGCACATTCGTATCTTCATACTCAGGCACTGGCACAACGACCAATGGAACTTTGGACTGTTTGGCATAATACCCACCAATTGGCCCCCAGACAATGGCGATATCAATATCGCCTTTCACCAGGTCATCAATCATGAAACTTGGCGGCAGATTCAAGTCACGCTGAATACGATAAGGACGGGCATTTTCCATCAGGCCTTTATCGTAAATTGGACGAGAAGGCGGGGTTTGACCAACCACACCAATAATACCTTTGCGCAGATCAGGGGAGTCCCAATCGGTGATGTTAAGGTTACTTTCCTTACGTGTAACAAAGACATAGCCTGAACGGTAATATGGCTTGGAAGTCAGCACCATATCGTTGCCGGCCACAGTCCCCATGATCACATCACAGCGGTGTGCATTGAGTGTGTTACGAATATAACCCATACGGTCATACCAGAACTGATAGGACAGCTTCTTACCAAGATCCTGTGCAATCAGTTGGGCAATTTTATTCTCAAAACCTTCTTGTCTTGAGTTTGAATAAGGCAGGTTATCCTGGTCTGCACAAACTTTGAATTCGGTTGGATCATCAATCCGTGAAGGTTCGCCACCGCGACCTACGTTAGGATCAACTTCCAGGGTGTTGTCATCTGCAGCAAAGGCGACATTTGCCAGCGCAGTGAAAAGTAAAACCAATGATGCTTTTTTAAAATTGATCAACATTACCATTTCCTCGTGTCTGTTAGCGGCCTATTTTATCTTCTTATAATAACAAAAAGCACCCCGCCGAAGCGGGGTGCTTATATGACACACTAACTAACGGTTAGTTCTGTAAATATTTGAATTTCTTCAACTATTACAGGCTGAACACGTTCAGTGCACCGCCGCCAGGAGCAGCGTTGTACTTGGT
>ERZ1034425.140-NODE-140-length-12526-cov-2.615187_pt1 | contig 12526 bp, 11 predicted proteins | sample MGYA00520608_ERZ1034425 | MGnify/ENA primary metagenome ERZ1034425 (study PRJEB33736, sample SAMEA104288488) | Azolla rubra | place: Australia | collected 1985 | study: EMG produced TPA metagenomics assembly of the PRJEB19522 data set (Is there foul play in the...
AAGGCGATATGTTCAGCCAGTCTGTTGCCGAACCTGAAATCGAAGTCTCGCCCGCACTTGCCGAATTGGAGCGTCTAGATCCCGATGACCTTACGCCCAAGCAAGCGCTGGAGGCGTTGTATAAATTGCGTAGCATGCTTTGAGTCGGGCAGTTGAGCGTTACGAACCCGTTTCCATCACCATACAAGCATAACAATAGACAGGGAATGAACATGACAACTATCCAACAGCCAGTAGCGAATGGGCGCTTTCTTTTTGCGGACGGTTTGCGAGGTCTGGCAGCCTTGTGGGTCGTGTTATTTCATATGGAAGAGGGCAAGCATATTCCCTTTATACTACAAGCCCTGCCGGATTGGCTGGATCGTGTTTTGTTCAGTTATGGTCATCTCGGCGTGCCCATCTTTCTCGTGCTTAGCGGTTATGTCATGGCATGGACGGCCCGCAAAACATATATGCATTACAAGTCCGCTGCACTATTCCTAATGCGGCGGCTCTCGCGGCTCAGTCCTCCGTATTATTTTTCTCTCATGTTTGCAATCCTGTTTCTGGCGCTAAAAGCCTTCCAGATAAAAAATACGGGTATTCTTCCTTCGATCTCTTCGATAGTTGCCCATATGTTTTATGTTGAGGCTCTCTTTGATTTCAAATATATCAATTCGGTTTACTGGACGCTTTGGATTGAAATTCAGTTTTATCTCTTTTTTGTAGTTGTCCTACTGTTGATTGATTGTGTGCAAACCCGCAAGACTATCTTCCCTGATAAACGGTATGACGTATTTTTCGCATTGGGTATTGTCAGTTTGCTATGGCCGGCACATGTTCTAACGCATGCTTTCTGGCCCATGGGGTTTGCGCAATTCTGGTTTCAGTGCGGGCGTAATGGTTTCATGGGCAATGGCATACCCCAGTCCCCGGCGGGATTATCTATCCCTGGGCTTTCTGGGCTTAGTATTGCTGATCGGATGCTTGCGTCAGGATCTGTTTGTTATGATCACCGGGATCACCGGCCTTCTTTTGTTTGTTGCAGGTAAATACCATTACATGGATAAATGGTTAAGCTGGTCCTGGATTCAGTTTTTAGGCATGATTTCCTACAGCTTGTACTTATTGCACAACCCCTTAACTGGCGCGACAGCCAATATTCTGCGCAAAGTATTCTCCCCCGGATTGCTAACGGACATTGTTGTGTTTATCTCGACACTTTCCATCAGCATTGTGGTGGCCTGGGTGGCTTATAAACTGATTGAGCTGCCCAGTATCCGTCTGAGTCACAGATTCAAAAGCTGACCAGCGGCTAAATGGTATCGGTTGTGTTTACAATATTTCCAGCACTCTTTCGGCCGGTCTGCAGAGCCGAGTGCCGCGCGGGGTGACGACAATAGGCCGGTTGATCAGGATGGGGTGGCGCAACATGGCATCCAGAAGGACATCGTCGGATAACTCAGGGTTATCCAAGCCTAGTTGCTGATATATTTCTTCGCTGCTACGTATCAAATCTCTGGCTTCTAGTCTGGCATCGCGCAGGATGTTTTCCAGGGTCTGCAGATCGGGCGGAGTAGTGATGTACTCAATGACCTCTGGGGATCCCCCATGTTGCAGAACCAATTCGAGTGCCTGGCGGGATTTGCTGCAAAGCGGATTATGATAGATAGTAATGTCAGCCATGTCAGTGTCTTGGGGAAAAAGTTTGCTCAGGATATATACCGTGATCCAGTTCGGCAAGTTTGCTTGAAAATCCCCACGGCGTGCGATGAGTTATCTCTTTACGGTGACTCTTGCCGAGTCTGGCACAACCGACAATGTTATCGCTCTACGCTACGTCATCTTAACGATTGGAAAACATATGCCCTTGAGTTTTTACGATGCATCTATTCCTTTGCTTGTACGGGGTTTGCACAATTTGAGTGCGGTATTGGCTAAGGCGAAGGCGCATGCCGATGCCCGCGCAATCGAACCATCCGTACTGATTGGGTCTCGGCTGGCGCCGGATATGTTTCCTTTGTCGCGGCAGGTGCAGATTGCCACGGATACCGCTAAAGGCTGTGCGGCGCGGCTTGGAGGGGTGGAGATTCCGTCGTTTGAAGACACCGAGTCCACTTTTGAAGAGCTACAGGAGCGCATTGCCAAAACCCTGGCATTCATAGAGACCATCCCAGCCCGGCAGTTGGAAGACGCGTCTCAACGAGAGATTCAGCTCAAGCTGCGTGGGCGTGATGTGACGTTTACGGCACAAGCGTATCTTTTCACTTTTGTGCTGCCCAATTTTTATTTCCATATCACCACTGCGTATGGCATTTTGCGGCACAACGGTGTCGAGCTTGGCAAAGCAGACTATCTGGGCAACCTGCTGGGCTAAAGCCCGAACACATTCAACGCCCCTCCGCCAGGCGCTGCATTATATTTAGCAAGGTCGCGCATGGCGCCTGCGGTGCCGGCGCCATCGGAATCTTGCGTGAGTCCCTGATTGAGCGCAATGCCCGCCCAGCCGCCAATGCCTGAATACAAGCCTATGTATTGCTTGCCGTGGTGGGCATACGTCATGGCATTACCTACCACGCCGGAGCCTACCTGAAACTTCCATAGCAATTTGCCATCGCGCGCATCCAGCGCTTTAAACCAGCGGTCCAGCGTGCCGTAAAACACCAGGTTGCCTGCCGTTGCCAATGCGCCGCCCCATACCGGATAAGGCTCGCGGTTATACCACTTGGCCTGGCCTTTCAGACCATCCCACGCCATAAATCCACCCATCACGCCATCAGGTCCGGGGAACATGGTCAGGCTTGCACCCGCCCATGGTTGCCCGGCGACGTACTTGGCTTCGACGGCTTCGTAGCGCATGCAAAGGTGATTAAGCGGTACATAAAATAACCCGGTTTTAGGGGAGAACGCTGCGGGCTGCTCATCCTTGGTGCCCAGTGCTGCCGGGCATATGTTCGCCGTTTCCTGATCTTCATGCGTGGAGTAGCGCGGGTCTTTTTGCGGTACGCCAGTGGTGAGGTCCACATGTGTGGCCCAGTTGACGAAAGGATGCATTTTAGCGGCGACCAGCAGGGTGCCGTCGCGTCTGTCCAGCGTGTAAGCGAAGCCATTGCGGTCAAAATGCGTCGCAAGTTTTTGCTTGCCGTGATCCCATAGAATCACCTCATTCACGCTGTCATAATCCCACTCGTCATGCGGCGTGAGCTGATAGCCCCACTTCGCCATGCCGGTATCGAGATCGCGCGCAAATAATGTCATGGCCCATTTGTTATCGCCGGGTCGCACATCCGGATTCCACACCGACGGATTGCCAGTGCCGTAATAGACCAGATTGAGCGCCGGATCATAGGAAAACCAGCCCCACACAGGGCCGCCACCATGCTCCCAGCCATTGCCTGCCGCTTGCGGTTTTAGCCAGGTGCGCACGCCCAGATTTTTTTCGGGGTAGACCAGACGATCCTTGCTCAAAGCCTTGAAAGCGCCGCCTTCCTTGTTCCCGCCATTCACATCTTCATAAACGGAGAGGGCGCTGTAATGCGGGTTGGCCTGGTTGAAGTCGGGGCCGATCAGCACATCCTCGTCCGGCCCCATGCTGTAAGCTTTCCAGACTTCGTGCCCATCCTTGATGTCATAAGCGGCCAAAAAGCAGCGCACACCAAACTCGCCGCCACTGCATCCGGTCAGCACTTTGTCCTTGAAGACATAAGGCGCATTGGTATTGGTAGCGCCGGTTTTGGGATCATTCACCTGTTTTTCCCAGATTTTCTGGCCGGTGCGGCTATCCAGCGCAACCAGCATGCCGTTGTTCTGCTGCAGAAAAATCTTGCCATCGCCATAGGCCAAACCGCGGCTGACGTTGTCGCAGCACAGAATGCCTTGTACATCGTCCGATTGTTTAGGGAAGTAGGACCAGAGGATTTTCTGGTTGTGGTTCAAATCCAGCGCGTAGACATTATTGGGAAACGCCGTATGCACATACAAGATATCGCCAATGACCAGAGGTGAACCTTCATGGCCACGGGTGATCCCGGTGGAGAATGTCCAGACAAGTTTGAGATGTTGAATAGAGCTTGTATTAATCGTTTTAAAATAACTGTAGCCTTGGTTGAAACTATCACCTCGCTGAGCCGCCCAATTTTTTGACAATCCATTGTCAATCTCCGCCTGTGAGGTTGTAATGCAATGTAAAAAAACCAAGGTTAATGTTGATCGAAAAAAATAATATTTCATACGAAGAGTCTAGCCCTGCTTAAAACGATCAATGTATTGATTAAGGGATTTACATAGATTTTTAAGATAGAGTTTAAAGTGATCACATATCGGTGTTATTAATCTAACAGCTACAAAACATACTAAAGTAAGCATAATGGCATGCTTAATCGAATTGTTTTCCCAAGGGCTGATGGCTGTTAGAAAGCACAATAAAGGGTAATGAATCAAATACATAGGGAATGTCATTGCACCTAGATTCCTGATTACCTTCTCAATCCATGGTTTAATATTTACTTTTGAATTTATTAGTAAAAATTTCATCGCTAGGATATGAAAGAAAAATAATCCGCCACTTAAATAGTCCTGTATTAAGTTACGGTTGAACGGTCCTCTTCCCCAAGGGAAAAAATGACCGAAATTATCACTTGGCAAATGTTTGCAGATGAATGGAACTGTTAGGATGCCGACCACACTGCCTACAGCGATGAAAAGTAAGAAGAATGGAGAGAAAAATTTAGATTTTTCAATTGAAGCCAGTTTTGTTCGGTATAAAAAGAATCCAGCAAGCCACAATGGGAAAAGCACGGCAATTGTTCGTCCTGCCAAAAATAAGACAATGATTCCTAAAGGAATCCATACGAATCTTCTGCTGAATAAAAACAGTCCCGCAATGAGATAGTATGTTGCTTCAAAACTTAATGACCAAAAAGGAGCATTTGACCCTGCCAGAATTCCACCAAAATCAAAAATTGAATATTCATTAACTAGAAAAAAAGTTGCTAAATATCCTTCAAATGACGGGGGTTTCCATAGAACTTTCTGTATTCCATAAAGCTCTGGATTAACTCTTGCTCCAAAATAATCCAGTGTGAATGTCAAGAACAAGGCAATTATAATTACTGAGTAAAGTCTCGATACTCTTGCCGTTAGATACTGTGTTGCTGTTTTTTCTCGAGTGTCTGCAACATATGCAATAACGTATCCGCTAAGTACAAAAAAAATGACTACTGCAATTGCTCCGTAAGCTCCTAACCCACGTGGAAAAATTCCCTGTGTAAAGGGCGATGAGGTTAGATGATCCATAAATACTGCGATAGCAGCAATAAATCTGAGAATATCTAAGTAGATAGAAAAATGTCTGGACATATTATTGGTATGTTTTAGTGCCATTTTAATAATTGGCAGATTAAAAGAAAGTTGTACGCCAACGATTATAGTAGATTCACGTGGTAGCTAAACTGATCGAAATGGAAGAGATAAGTTTTAGTCACTGCCAAACAAATCGCGCGTAAAGACCTTGTCAGCGACATCGGCCAGCTCCTTGGCCATGCGATTGGAGACGATCACATCGGCTTTCTGCTTGAACGCTTCCAGGTCGTTAACCACTTTTGAACGGAAGAACTCGGCCTCGGTGAGCACAGGCTCGTACACGATCACCTCAATGCCCTTGGCCTTGATGCGCTTCATGATGCCCTGAATGCTGGAAGCACGGAAATTATCCGAGCCGCTCTTCATGATCAGGCGGTAAATGCCGACCACGTTGGGTTTGCGCTTGATGATGCTGTCCGCCACAAAATCCTTGCGGGTGGTGTTGGATTGCACAATCGCGTTGATCAGGGTTTGCGGCACATTGTTGAAATTCGCCAGCAGCTGCTTGGTGTCCTTGGGCAGGCAGTAACCGCCGTAGCCAAACGAGGGATTGTTATAGTGGCTGCCGATGCGAGGATCCAGGCCCACACCCTCGATAATCTGCTTGGTGTCCAGCCCGTGGGTCAGTGCATAGCTGTCCAGCTCATTGAAATAAGCTACGCGCATGGCGAGATAGGTATTAGCGAACAGCTTGATGGCTTCGGCTTCGGAGCTGTCGGTAAACAGCAGCGGGATATTGTCTTTCAGCGCCCCCTCTTGCAGCAGGCGAGCGAAAGTTTCGGCGCGGGCGGATTTCTCGCCCACCACGATACGCGATGGGTAAAGGTTGTCGTACAGCGCTTTGCCTTCCCGCAGGAATTCTGGCGAGAAGATGAGATTATTGGTCTGGTATTTTTCGCGGGCGCTCACCGTAAAGCCGACCGGGATGGTGGACTTGATGATCATCACTGCATTCGGCGCATAGGTCTTCACATCGCGAATCACCGCTTCCACTGAGCCGGTATTGAAGTAGTTGGTCTCGGGGTCATAATCGGTCGGCGTGGCGATGATGACGTAGTCGGCACCTTCGTAGGCAGCCTGCTTGTCCATGGTTGCCTTGAAGTTCAGGGTCTTGGTGGCAAGGTATTCTTCAATCTCGGCATCGGCAATCGGCGATTGCTTGCGATTCAGCATCTCCACCTTCTCCGGCACGATGTCGAGCGCGACCACTTCGTTTTTCTGGGCGAGCAATACGGCCATGGAAAGTCCTACGTAGCCGGTACCGGCAATTGCTATCTTCATAAAACCACCTTAATGAGTAATCAGAGGAATGTGATATTGTTTAATGCGAAAATAATTTACCGTATGTTGGGAATGCAAATTGCTTAATGCTGCAGGAGGTATGTAAGCGCGTTCTATATGCATGCATTTACATTAAAGCAATATTCGTACTCAGTTTAACAGCTTGAGTGTCAATTAATTCTACAGGTCCAATATTTACAAGGCATGAAACAACAACTCGTAAAAGGCGTGGCTTGGTTATCTGCCGCCAAGCTCATCGTTAACGGTCTTAGTACTGTGAGCACACTGATTCTGGCTCGTTACTTAACGCCGGATGATTTTGGTCTAGTGGCTTTTGCCACCACCATGCTCATGGTAATCAGTTCAGTGACTGAGCTTTCATTGGCCTCTGCGCTCATTCATCATCGAAATCCTTCCGATGTTCACTACAACACGGCATGGACATTAAATTTTTTGAGGTCTCTTACCGTTGGCGGCCTGTTTTGTCTGGCGGCGACCTGGGTTTCTGACTTACATGGTGACCCGCGCTTGCAGCAGGTCATGATGATATTGGGGGCTTCGCTGGCGTTGAATGGATTTACCAATCCCAAAATGGTGGTGCTCGCAAAGAATCTTGTATTTTGGCAAGAGTTTGTAAGGAATGTCGCTGAGCGCTTAGTTGGCGTGACGGTCGGTATTGTTATCGCGGTTGTTTACCAAAGTTATTGGGCATTAATAGCCAGTACCGTCGCTTCGCAGCTTGTCAGTATTCTTGTGTCTTACCTCGTATACCCTTACCGGCCCAAAGTTTCCTTTAAGCATGCAAAAGAGTTGTGGTCATTTTCAATCTGGCTAACCTTGGGGCAGATCGTTAATACCCTCAACTGGAAGTTTGATCATCTGCTGGTTGGTTTTCTGCTTGGCAATAAATCATTGGGTTATTACACCGTAGGGGACAATCTCTCGACCAAGCCTACGCGAGAGATGATCGCTCCGCTGGAAACTACGCTATTCCCGGGATTCAGTAGAATTGGCGACGATAAGCAAAGACTAAAAAATGCGTATCGAAAAGCCCAGACACTCGTTGCACTTATTGCGCTTCCTGTGGGTGTGGGAATTGCCCTAGTATCCTCATCCATCATTTTGTTGTTTTTGGGGGAGAAGTGGGAGCCCGTGATCCTTGTGATGCAAATTATGGCGGGATCTGTCGCAATTCAAACCTTAAGCTCGGCTGTACAACCCCTGGCGTTATCGCAAGGGCAAACAAAACTATTATTTAAGCGAGACCTCATCAGCTTTTCAATACGTGTTCCTTTGATTGTTTTTGGACTATGGTATGCGGGGCTGCTGGGGGTTTTGATCGGACGAGCAGTATCAACACTTATCAGCGTTCATATGAATATGACCATCGTGAAAATGATTATAGGTACTTCAATTCGTAGCCAATGGTGGGCCAATATTAGATCTTTGGCCGGACTTGTCAGTATGATCATTGTTGTTATATTCGCTCAATATGTATTAGGTGTGGGTCAAGGTATCGTGGAGATGACCACACATCTTGTGATCTTTATTGTATTAGGGGTTATTGCCTATGGTTTAACTATACTGGCGCTATGGATGGCTTATGGAAAGCCTGAAGGCCCGGAGGGGGAGTTAATCAATGGGGTTCAATCCGTGTTTTTCAAGTTAAAACTTAGATTTAAATAAATTTATTATAGAAACTATCAAGGAATATCATGCTTGTTTCAATATACATGCCAACTAAAAATCGTCTCGCCTCCTTACAGTTGGCTATTAACTCTGTACTCAATCAGAGTTACAAAGATATTGAATTGCTCGTTGTTGATGATGGATCTACAGATGGTAGTCGAGAGTACTTGCTGCAACTCCAGAATGACGAGCCGCGAGTAAAAGTTTTCTTGAATGATAAAAGTCGTGGCGCATGCTATGCCAGAAATGTAGCCATAAAAGCAGCTACTGGGGAGTTTGTTACAGGGCTGGATGATGATGATGAGTTTCTGCCACAGCACATTGGAGCATTAGTCGAATATTGGCAGTTGCTCGCTCGGTATAGTGATGAGACTGTTTCTTGCCTATACACACATATCATTGCAAGAAAGCCAGAAGGTTTTATCCGTGTTAGAAGGCGTCCTTTTATTGAGTATTTCGATCTTTTTGAGTCGAATTGCATTGGCAATCAGGTGTTTGCGCCTCGCTCACATTTTGTTGATGCGGGTCTTTTTGATGAGCAGATGCCAGCTTGGCAAGATATGGAATTGTTTTTCCGGATTATGAAAAAATATGGAAAGGCAAGATTACTTGATTTGCATACTTATTTATTTGACGAAATGCCAAGGGATGATCGAATTTCTTCTGGAAGAAAAGATCGTATTATTGAAGCTTATAATCGCATGAGCAGTAAACATGCGGATACACGACAGGCGCGACAGAGATTACTTCTACAGGTTCATGCCCATCATTATAACTTTCCAATAAAACTTTATGAAATATTTGAGTTTATGAAAATGGGTTTTTGGTTCTATGGGTATAAGGAAATATTGACCCGATATTGGGAACGTAAATTTCTTGATAAAAATAGAAAATAAATTAGGGTAGCGGATTTTTATATATGGATATAACAGTCATTATTTGCACACGAAATCGTGCCTCACAATTAAGAGAGGTGTTGAAGTCTGCTGCTGCAATGAAGGTTCCGCAAGGTTTGCAGTGGGAAATGATAGTAGTTGACAACGGAAGCGCTGATAATACACCAGAAGTGGTTGCAGAATTTACCGATAGATTGCCAATTATTACCGTTTCAGAGAAAACGCCGGGGCTTTCAAATGCTAGAAACTGCGGTGTTCGGGCAGCTCAAGGAGCGTATATCTGTTGGACTGATGATGATGTGATCATCGATGCAAATTGGCTCAATGCATATAGTGAAGCCTTCAGAAGTCATCCAGAAGGAATAATTTTTGGCGGCCGTATCATTCCTGTACTGGATAAACCTACGCCTTCCTGGTTTGAAAATGCCATGTCAATCTGGCCGTTAAGCAGTATTGTTGCTGCAAGAGATTTTGGTAATACAGAATTACCTCTGGATTTTAAGAAGGGGATTAATCCTTGGGGCGCTAGCTTTGCCGTCAGAGCAAAAGAGCAAAAGCAGCATTTATATAACCCAGAATTGGGTGTCTCTCCAACGCATAAGCGCACGGGTGAAGAAGTGGACGTAATGTACAAGATGGTGAAAGCTGGTGCGACTGGGTGGTGGGTGCCTGACGCTAAAGTGTTCCATCAAATACCGCTTAAGCGCCAATCATTATCTTATATTTATGAGTATTGCTATCAGGCAGGGGAAACGTTTCAATATGTTAGAAAAAATTACCCAGATGATAATCACTACATGATAAACGGAATCCCTCCGGATTATAAGTTGACCCGTTTAAGACTATATCGGAGATCTTTTTCAAAGTTGGTTGCTTGCACTTTTGCATATATTAGGTTTTCTCCGAAGCGGTTTTATTATTTCGGATTATTTGCCTATTATCTTGGCGCGGCTTCACTTAAATAAGTTGTAAGGGATTTGCCATGAATTTAATGTTGTTAACTATTGTTTGTCCTCCGGATTTATTTATTTCAGAGTATGCAATAAAGTCAATGCTTCCTGCCTTGTCGGAGTCCGTTAATTTAACAGTATTTTTTAACGGAGTTAGTCCGGATGACCAGAATTTAGTCAAGAGTAAGATAAAGTCAAATTACATTAAGTATGTTTCAAATTACGATCGAATAACAAGTCAACATGATCTGATAAGTGGCCAGGTTGGACAATATTATCAGACAGAAACAGGCGCCATGGAAAAACGAGAAGGCCTATATGAAAATGGTGGAGCAATTTGGTCGAGAGAGTTGATTACATTCAAAGAGTGGGATTTAGTTGGTATTGTGGATTCTGACTTTGAGGTATTCGAGCCAGATTTTATTCCTAAAATTGTGAATGCATTTTCTGCCAATCCGAAACTTGGATTTTTCTCATCTGATTTTGGTGAAGATACACAGGGATATGACAGCTTTTCTAATCAGCAAGCCGTTTTTAAGAAACGCTACCATACATGGTTTTGTATATACAGAAGAGAGGCGCTTGAAAAACATCCCCATTTCGAATACACGGAAGAAGTGCGCGACGGAATAATGCATAAATGGGATCACTCAGCTAAGTTACAAGAGGTGCTGGCGAATACTTACGGATACGTGGGCGCAAGTTTGGATAAGAAAGAGCGTTGGAAGTTTATACACTATGGTGCATTTGCCAAAAATAGAAGTTTGAACGATGAAGCTAAGCTAAAAAGATACCGAATAATGAGAATCGGGAAATACAATGGCTTCAGACATATTGTGCGTTTCAGAATTTTTTCAAAACCATTGAGTATTATTTTTGATAAGGCTTATTCGTTGTTTGGAATGACAAAGTTCGATAAAGAACGGAAGAAGTACATATACCAAAACTAAATAAACCTTGTAACTTTTATAAAGTTGATCTTATTTGTAACATCATGTTCTAAATGGCATTTTCTTGCTACATGCATAATATGCCAGTAAAGGCAGCAGCCAGATAATGCGGGTCTGGTAGCGGTCATGGGGGGTGGAGAGGGCGCCGCACACGAAAGCATTGATCAAGATACCTGCTACCACGACCATGGCCATCCAGAAGATGGTGTGCTGTCGCGAGGTTGCCGGGATACGCCCTGCGCATATCAACAGAGCAAGCAGGATGCTCGCCAGGATCAGCCATTCTGAATGCCTTGAGGGGAATGCGCGACTGGCTGCTTTGGAATGCTGAAATTGCATAAAGTCTTGAGCGGGGACTTTCTCGCTGAGTTCATTGAGCATGATCGTGGGATAGTTGAATTCTTCCAGCCCGACCATGGTGAGTTGCGAGAAGAAATTTTTCGCTGTTGTTTCTATCACCGCCAGAGGGTATTTCTTGAAGACCGCCATGGCAAAGGCGGAATCTTGGTGAGACAGCAACTCACGTTAGGATTTGCTAGCCAGGGTAAATACACCGATCTTAGGATTAAGACTCCACAGGAAATCATCTGATGAGCCTTTGCCCAGAGCCGCCTGGTAGCGGCAGATTTCAAATGATGCAGTCGCGCAGAAATGGCTTGCATATATTGTCCCGGGGCCATCCGCTACCAGCCGCGCTGACATGAAAGGCGGACGTATAGGGGCGTGTTGGGTGAAATGTTTTACCGCCGCATTGAAAAATACTTCTCCTGCTATCCCGATCCATACTATCCCAAACGCCAAGATAACCCTGCGTGCCAAGGTCGATTTTTCGGTCTTTAAGAGAAGTAGCGCCATTCCCAGGATGATCGCCAGTATTCCGGAGATGATTAGGATGTTGGCCGTATGAAATAGCACAGCAGAGAGAATGATCAACGCCCACCAATAACGGTAGAACTTCCGTGCAGGTGGAACAAACAAAAATGCCGCGGTAGCGAGAATCCCTAGGCCGGCAAAGATATCGGGCATCAACATGCTGCTGAAAAAGGGGAGCGGGCTGACAAATGTAAGCATGGCGAGCAGGATGAAAGTTCTACCATGGCTTAAACCCAGGGAAAGGCTGACGCTAGTGATCGTGATCACGGCGAGGATAGCAGTGATGAAGGGAACAAGGTTAAGGCTGCATAACGCGGTTATCAGGAAAAGATACATCCCGTAATACAGGGAGCGGCCTGCTAGCACGCCTTTTTTATCCGGGGAACTGGAGTATTCATTGAGCCTACCGCTGTGTTTGCCCTCTACATCTTGTCCTGTCGCTTGTTCCCCCGCTATTGGTTCAGCTGCATGCAGCCAGGCTTCTGCAGTAGATGAGTGTGCGATCAACGCCACACCGCTAGCCGCTCCTTTGATATACGCCGTTGTA
>ERZ1034425.146-NODE-146-length-12266-cov-2.160429_pt1 | contig 12266 bp, 13 predicted proteins | sample MGYA00520608_ERZ1034425 | MGnify/ENA primary metagenome ERZ1034425 (study PRJEB33736, sample SAMEA104288488) | Azolla rubra | place: Australia | collected 1985 | study: EMG produced TPA metagenomics assembly of the PRJEB19522 data set (Is there foul play in the...
CCAGCAGAGCCATAATGCCGCCTTCGCCCCGATTATCTGCCTTCATGATGAAGGCAACATATTTCACCGACACGATCATGATCAGCGACCACAGGATCAGGGACAGGATGCCAAAAATATTGTCATGCGTCAGCGGCACTGGGTGCGGACTGACAGCAAACACTTCCTTCATGGTGTAAAGCGGGCTGGTACCGATGTCCCCATACACAACGCCAAGTGCAGCCAATGCCAGAGCAGGGAGCGGGGTCTTGCCGGTTTTTGCGGATTCCATTCAGACAGGCTTCTGATAATAGTTTGCAAATTTTAACAGGGTTCAAAAAATGCCTGTCCTGCTTTTTGAGATTATTTTTGTTATGCAACTAGGTCCATCACAATGTTTCACGCCAGAAAACCGCCGAAATATTGCTATATTTGTATTTATAAACAGTAACTTGATCATTTTTAATCAAACGGACTATTGCTGGACATAGTCCGGTTTTCTACTATTCGTTCCACAAGCTTGCTCTGATGCCATTGCGGAGCTCGGGGGCTTTAAGTTTTTGCAATTATTTTAATGGCTTAATATAAAAAACACGGGGAATTCAATCATGAACAAAATCAAAATCGGTTTGCTGATCGGTCTGGCAGTATTCAGCCTGAACGCATCTGCTACCAACTCCAGTCATGACCGCGATGGCAAGTACAGCACCTCCAAAGGTGGCTGCGCTGTTTGCGATCCTGACAACAGCATTTTCGGTTCGGACTTCAAAGACGGTAAGAGCACACAAACCTTCAAGAACTTCATTCCTGATACCGATGCCACTTTCACGGCAGTAGGCGGCACCTTCCAGAAGAAAACCCAGGCTGGTTATACCGGTGTGGGCATCTCTGGCAAAACCGCAGGTGAAATTGATATTGGCGAGCGCATTGATGTTTCGTTCACCAAGAACATCGTGATCACCAACATTACGCTTGGTCTGTTGTTTGATGGTCCTGAGTATGGTGATGTGAATGAAACTGCCAAGGTAACTGCGACTTTCCTTGACGGCACCAAGGCTGACTACTTCCTGACCGCTATTGGCGTTAAGACCGCTGACTGGAGCGGCAGCGAAGGTTCCGTGACTAACCTGAGCCCTGCCACCGAAAAGGGTGCTGCATTGTGGGCGATTGCCAATCCATTCGGCAACAAACAAGTTAGCGCGCTGTCCTTCACTGCAGTGACTGGTCTGTGCGGTTCTGGCAAGTGCAACAACCAATCTGACTACGTGCTGCATTGCATCTCGGCAGTACCAGAGCCTTCTACTTACGCCATGATGATGGCTGGCATTGCCGCCGTTGGCTTCAGTGCACGTCGCAAGGCAAGCAAGCAAGCCTAATAACTGGCAAGCTGCATCGCATCAATAAAAAAGGCTCCCTGGCGGAGCCTTTTTTATTGCCTGCCGTGACGGCAGGCAATCATCTTTTACCAAGCAACATTAATAACTGTTGCCGCTGTTTTCTTTCTGCATGTCGCGCGACTTGTTGGCTTTGCTATCCGTTTCCGATTTCTTTTTCAGCTTTTGAATATCGTTGCCACTGCCGGTCGTAGAGCCATCCTGAGAATGCTGCTTGGAATTTTGCTGGGCATTATGGGGCATGTCCATTTGCTCTGGCGGTGTGGTGGTTGTGGCGTTGCCTTGATTGGATTCGGCGAATGACAAGGTGCTGCCCATCAGCAGCATCAGGCTACATAGCGTGCTCACTATAAGTTTCATGACGATCTCCTTAAGTTGTTGTGCTTATTGTTGCGCTTTAACTTTAAGGCAGTCCATCACGCATCCGCATCCGCTAATGGCTTAATTTCATGTAGGAATGATTGCCATGCGGGAGTGCTTGTCAGCGCTTTCTGACACTAGAATCAGGGCTTGGCCGATCAGTCTGACCCCCTTGCATAAGTCATAATCTATTCATGAGGTTCTCATGGATGGGTTGACCATCTTTTTGCCGATTTATCCATATTTTCTAGGGGTTAGCATGTCAAAGTCCGGGGTTGCGCGTGAGGATGTCATCGATTTTGTAATGAGTTGTGAGCAGGTATTCAGGCTGGGTATTTATGAAAAAAGACGGCTGGATGAACTTGATGCGTTTGCTGTGCAGAAAAAGATGGCTCACTATCTCCGCCTGGCGACCGATCCCAGACTATTTCGCCTCTACCCCGAGGCTACTGCAAAGCAGAAGTGCATTTTGATAGATCTGGATGCGGCTCCCTGCGCCTATGTGATGGAAGTGCTGGTGCAATGGAGTTCGCGGGCGCTGGCGTCGAAAGTGGCAGTTGAAGTCAGCGTGGGCGGTCAGCTGGTATTAAATACGCGGCCACAGTTGGCGACGCCTGGCATGCCACAGAAGCGGGCTTCGGTTGTTTCTGCGGCCCTGTAATTCCTTTTTTAAAAAACAGAATTTGTTGCAGGGTATCCCTCTCTGGGATACGTTGCGACGCGCAAGTCTCCATATATTTTATAGAGTTAGGTGAAGCTGGATGATAACTTTTTCGACAGATCGTTATAGTGATATCAGTATGTTCAACGAGGTTGCCGAGCAGCTTCTGCACGCGATAGGGCACAGTGGCACGGTGCCAGGAGCCATATTGGCTGAGGATGTGCCAGCTGCCTTGCAACGACTGAAGCAGGCCACTGCATCGGATGCGGCAGTGAGCCCCAGCAGCGATGATGCTGATGATAGCGGCGAAAGCCCGAGCGTTAGCCTGAGGACGCGTGCATTGCCTCTGATTGCACTCTTCGAATCCGCACAGCAAAACAGTAGCAACGTCATGTGGCGCTAATTTTCAATCCTGCATTTTTCTTTTTTTCTTAATGCTTCATATCTCTTCATAATGGCTTCACAGGCCGCTTTCCACGCGGCTTTCTTGTATATGCGACTAGACTATACTGTCTAGACTAAACGACAGCATTGCGCTACTCTTTGGTCGGTTTACCCAGTGCCGACATGGTTTAGTACAAGGGAATAAAAGATGAAGACCGGATTTCAACAGGCGAGACAGCCTGGCCAGAGTGAGATGCATGCGTTAATCGGGCTTTTAAATGCGGGCAATATGCCGCAGGCGGAGGCGACAGCGAAGGCCATGCTGCGCCAGTATCCGCAAACCCTCATGTTGCACAATGTGCTGGGCATCGCGCTGGAATCCCAGCAAAAGTATGTCGATGCCGCGGCAAGCTATCGAAATGCGCTGGCACTTGAGCCCAAAATTTCAGAAATACATTTCAACCTTGGCGTAGTGCTGGGCCATCTCGGCCGCATGGAAGAATCTATTGCTTCCTATCGCAAGGCAATTTCGCTCAAGCCTGATCTTGCGGTGGCCTATTTCAATCTGGGCTTTGCTTTGCAGACCTTGGGGCGCTTTGAAGAGGCGATTCCTAGCTATCGCAAAGCGGCGGCCATGCAGCCCAACTTTTACGAAGCCCATGGCAATCTCGGCACGGTGCTACAGAAGCAGGGCAAGGTGGACGAAGCCATTGCCAGCTATCGAAAAGCGCTGGATATCCACGCGGATCCGCGTGGTTACTTCAATCTTGCCACCGCTTTGCGCGATAACGGCCAGCTGGATGAGGCGGTGACCGCCTACCGGTCTGCGCTACGTATGCAGCCTGATTACGCGGATGCCTGGAATAACCTGGGCGAAGCCTTGCGCGATCAGGGCAATATGGATGAAGCGGTCAAGGCGTATCAGCAGGCCTTGAGCATCGGTTCCGACCATCCCGCTGCCAACTATAACCTCGCCGAATTTCTCTATCTTGCGAAGGATTACGCGCAGGCTATCCCGCATTTTGAGCGCTCGCACCTGGGCGATTGGCAGGAGCGCATACTCTACTGTCTGTATAAATCCGGTCAGTTTGATGCTTTCAAAGCCCGTCTGCCGCAGGTCATGGGCGAAACCCATGCCTCGCCATTCCTGGCTACCTTGTCCACGCATTACGCCACCAACTTTGGCGAACCTGACCCGTATCGTTTTTGCCCCCAGCCTATGGACTTTGTTTTCCATAGTCGCATCGCACCGCTGGCCGAGCAGGACAGCGCTTTGCTAAGTACGCTATTAAAAGATATAACCCTTACCGAAATCGCAGAGCGCAAGCAGGGTAGGTTGCACCATGGCATTCAATCGGCTGGCAATCTTTTCAAGCGCTCCGAGGCCTCTTTCAAAACTCTGGCGCAGCTCATCAAGCAGCAAGTGCAGGCGTTTCGTGAGCGTTATGCTGGCGAAGCGTGCGAACTGATAGAAAGCTTTCCGGACGAGATCGAGTTCACCAGCTCCTGGTACGTGAAAATGCAAAAAGGCGGGCACCTTACCTCGCATATTCACGAGATCGGCTGGCTGAGTGGCTGTGTTTATCTGGCCATTCCCAAGGAAAAGCAGGGCGAGCACGACGGCAGTATTGAGTTCAGCACGGACGGCGACGAATACCCGCGCCAGCATGATGACTTCCCTGTGAAGGTGATTGCGCCGCAGGTGGGGGATATCGTGCTGTTTCCATCGTCGCTCTTCCACCGCACCATTCCCTTCAATTCGAACGAAGAGCGTATCTGCGTGGCCTTTGACATCAAGCCCAAGGTGGGGAAGGTGGGCGCTGCGGTGACCATGACCGTTGCCTGGATGGCCATGACGTTCGCGGATATTCTGGAAGTCGGGGTCTTTTCTCTGCGCTATGCCGTGTAAGCGCGCAGCCCCATAAAAAAGCCGGGAATCTTCCCGGCTTTTTTAATGCATGAATTTCAACGCGTAAAAGGGTTATACCTTTTTACCGCCCGGCCCGGCAAGGTACCAGACAATCAGACCTAGCACCGGGAATACCAGAACCCCCAGTATCCACAGTAATTTTGCGACAGTGTCAGCCGAGCTTTGCGCGATCTTGATGATGGCAAAAATATCAGCGATCAAAATCAGTAACCCGATAATACTGCTCATGTGATTTCCCCTTTTTTGTTGTTTGGTAAGCTCATCATAAGCCCCGGGCGGTTTCTAGCCTATCCGCGTCTCTCCTATGTGCTTGTAGGACAGAAAATGACAAGGCGAATGTGGTTTTCAAGCAACGGGTTTCGGAGAGTGATTCATTTCCTATTCGATAGGCCCCAATCTGCCGGATATCTTCAATGTTGCGTTTGTGCAACATATCAAACTCTTCACTTTATTTAACAAATGGTAATCGTTATCATTACCATAATAGCAAGCCAATAGCCATGCTTAAAGCCAGCTGCCTAAATCAAACATTAATAACTATTAATTGGAATTCGCTATGGTTTCACCAAAAGGGTCAATACTTTCCAGCCTGACATCTCGTGCTGAAAAGACTTCAATATTCATTTGCTCAGCTTCCCGGGTTTTCCCTGTGGGTGCAATGATGGCTTCTTTAATGATGGCATCTACTGCATTTGCGGCTGATGCAACGCCTGCTGCAACTACAGCAGCCGCGGAGGCGACGCAAGAGTTGCCCGTGGTCAAGGTAAGTGATACCGCTGACAAAAAAGAAAAAGATGGCTATCAGGCAACCAAGACCCGCGTAGGGAAAATGCTGCAGGATCCTCAGGATGTTCCGCAGGCAGTCACTTCCGTAACTCGCAAGCTGATGGATGAACAGCAAGTAGGATCGCTGCGCGAGGCATTGCGCAACGTCTCCGGCCTGACATTCAATGCTGCTGAAGGTGGCCGTTCAGGCGATAACATGATGCTGCGTGGTTTTTATACCTTTGGTGACATCTATCTGGATGGCATACGCGATACCGCGCAATATAACCGCGAAACATTCAATCTCGAGCAAGTTGATGTGTTGCGTGGCTCAGCCGCCATGCTCTTCGGTCGCGGCCAAGCCGGTGGTGTGATCAATCAGGTAACCAAAATGGCGAAGCTGGAGGATGAGAATCGCATTACCGGAAGCCTGGGCAATTATGATTACCGCCAATTTACTGGCGACTTCAACAAGCAGTTGACCGACACTGCCGCGATTCGTGTCAACGTTATGGATCGCTACGAAGAGACCTACCGCAAGAATCCTGCGAACGGTGACAGACCGTCATTTGATCGTCAGGGTATCGCTGTGAGCTTCGGTGCAGGGATAGGCACTGATAACGAATTATTCTTGAATCATGTGTATACCCAGACGCGGGATGTGCCGGATTATGGGGTTAACTTCGTCAACGGTCGACCTATCAATCGTGCAGTTGCTGGCGGTACCATTAACGATGGCACTTTCTATGGCAGCAACAAAACCTTTGATAACAGTGACACGCGCATCAGCACCGCGATTTTTACCCACAAATTCAGTGAGGATACGCAAATACGTACGCAATTGCGTCATGCAGATTACGAGCGAGCATATTGGGCAAAAACACCTAGTGCCACTCTTTTGCCGACAGATACACTAAGCGCAGGTGGAAATGCCACGCGTAAATTGGACTACGAAACTCTTACCTTGCAGTCTGATTTTCTGACCAAATTCAACCTTGCCGGGATGAAACACCAGTTTCTGACGGGGGTGGAGTACTTGAAGGAAGATTCGTATCGTCAATCACTTCTGAACTTGGGCACCACGGCCAACCCGTATTACACCAGTAGTCAGGTCACAGGTACGCCATCCAAGTTCAAAGCGGATAACTACGCATACTATGTTCAAGACAGTATCGAGTTCATTCCTAAATGGGAGGTCTTGCTAGGGGTGCGGCGTGATGAGATGCGTGCCGATTATTCCAGTACTACCTCGCCCAGTCTGAGTTATGGCGAAAACAGCTACCGTACTGGTCTATCCTGGCATCAGAATGACGCTACCCATTATTATTTGAGCTGGAGTGATTCATTCAGTCCCACAGCTGACTTATATCAATTGACCGTGGCACCGCTTCCTCCTGAAAGAAGCAAGACAGCCGAACTGGGTGGAAAGTGGCTTTTCCTAGATGGGGATTTATCTTTCCGCACAGCTATTTACCGCACGACCAAAGATTGGGAACGCAGCACTGATCTGGAGTCCACGGCTTCTGTTCTGACCAAGAAACGCCGTACCGATGGTATTGAGTTTGAAGTCGCCGGACGTATTACGGATAACTGGGAAATGTTCAGTGGTCTTGCATTTATGGATGCCAAAATTCTGGAGGTGGCAGAAAACGTAAACGCCAATACAGGCGTAATTACATCTGCAGATCCGCGATTCAAGGGACAGCGCGCTCGTAATACGCCACCAGTTACATTCAATATGTGGACGACGTATTCATTTGCGGAGAATTGGAAAGTAGGCGGTGGGTTCGAAGCAAAAGGCGAGCGTTATGGTTATAACCCTTCAACAACCAATGCCAGTTCTATTTTCCCAAATGGTGAGTTTACGCCTAACAAACTGCCAGGGTATACCCGTTGGGATGCCATGGTTGCATACGAGCAACCTAAATGGGCAGTGCGTTTGAACGTGAAAAACCTGTTTGACAAAGAGTATTATGACGCCATTTACGATAACGGCGGTTTCTCTGTGCCGGGCAACCGCAGGCAAGCAATCCTGACGACAGAGTTGAAGTTCTAGTTCTGTTGTCCGTTCCCAGCAAAGCCGGATATAGTCCGGCTTTGCTGCATTTATAGATAGGTTTTCAAGATGCTGTTACATGTACCGAGAGTGCTCAATGCGGAGGAGCTGGCGCAACTGCGTCAGATCATGGCCGCCGCCAACTGGGCCGACGGCAAAGTCACCGCCGGCACCCAGTCCGAGCAGGTCAAACGTAATATCCAGCTGCCTGAAACCTCGGCTGAGGCCGAGCAGGCGCGGCAGATTGTGCTGAAGGCGCTGAGTCGCAATGCCTTGTTTTTCTCGGCGGCCTTGCCCAAGAAAATCTATCCGCCGCTGTTCAACCAATACCGCGAGGGCATGGATTTCGGTGCGCATATTGATAATGCGGTGAGAACGCATGCCATCTCCGGCATGCACGTGCGTACCGACATTTCATGCACGCTGTTTATTGCTGACCCAGAGAGTTACGAGGGCGGCGAGCTGGTGATTGAAGACACTTATGGTCATCAGATGGTCAAGCTTCCCGCCGGCGATATGGTGCTTTACCCGGGCACCAGTTTGCATCATGTGCGACCTGTGACCAAGGGCGCGCGGCTGGCGAGTTTTTTCTGGATACAGAGCATGATACGTGAGGATGCCCAGCGCACCTTGCTGTTTGATATGGATGCCGCGATTGCGACTCTGCGCGAGCAGGTCGGGGATAATGCGGCGGTGATACGTTTAACCGGCAATTACCACAACCTGATCCGGATGTGGGCCGATACTTGAGGAGTGAATACCCTATGACGTTGCGTACATGGAGCCTGGGTGCTCTTTTGCTGTTGTCGACCACGCAGGTACTGGCGGCTGCCAATTGCCCGGCTTATCCCAAGGAAGAGTGGGCGTCTGAAGATACCCTGAAGCAGGCCTTGGCGGATGAAGGGTACAAGATCAAGAAATTCAAGGTCGATGGCAATTGCTATGAAATCTACGGTTGGAACAAAGAAGGCAAAAAGGTCGAAATCTATTTCGATATGAAAACCTTCGCCATCATTAAAGCCGAAGTGGAACGCTAGGCTTGCGTGAAGCGGCTGTGTGGCCCGCGTTCGTCAGGCTGACGCACTGGCTGGTGGCCGCTATTGTGGTGGTGAACTGGTTAAATGAGACCGGGGAATGGCACCGCCTGCTGGGGTATATCGCCTTGGGCGTGGTGCTTGCCCGGGTTGCGTATGGCATGGCGACATCCAACCCCGCGGCGCGTTTTTATTGGCCCGGTGTCAGTCAGCTGAAGCTGCACGTATTATCAATTTTGCATGGTCGTGCGGAAACACATGTGGGGCATAACCCGCTCGGGCAATGGGCGGTTTATCTCATCTGGCTATTGCTGGCTTTACTCGCGCTGACCGGCTGGATTAGCCGTACCGATGCCTTATGGGGCGAAGACTGGCCGGTTATCTGGCATGGTTATCTGTCGACCTGCTTGCAGGTATTAGTGCTGATGCATATCGCGGCCGTGCTGCTGATGTCGAAGATACAGCGCACCAATCTCATCAGGGCCATGCTGCCAGGCAAAAAAATGTAAAACTCCCCGCTGACGACGCGTTGCCACTTCCACATGGTCGGTCAGCACGTTAGCTTATGCACCTCTTTTTCGTTGATGTCTTCTCTATGCAAAAAACACTCGCGCAACAAAATGCACAACGTGGCCGTACGCTGCGCCTCTTAAGAAAAATCCATGGCTGGCTGGGGCTATGGGGCGCCGTGCTCGGTCTCCTATTTGGCGTCACGGGTTTCTTGCTCAACCATCGTGCCGTCATGAAGATTCCTGCCGCGCATATGGAAGAAAGTGAAATCCAGCTCAGCGTGCCGCAACCCTATCCGCAGGATGCCAAAGCCTTCACCGCCTTTGTGCAGCAGACGCTGGATATTCGGCATGAGCCCCTGGAGCGCAAGCCCCGCAAAGGTGGAAAAGGCGGGAAGGATAAAGCCGGGGAAGTTAAAGCAGCGGATAACGCAATAAAGGACGTCGCCGCCGCTGCAGAGCCGCGCATGAGGGAAAAGCCCGGGCATGATGCGCGCTTTCTGGGGCAGGAGATGGTGCAACCGGCGAAATGGGAAGTGGAATTCCGCATGCCGCAAATGCGGATTCGGGCGGAGTATATTGCCGGTAACCAATTTGCGACCATTTATCGCGAGGATGCAAATGCCTGGGCCTACATCATGAACATGCACAAAGGCGTGGGTGCCAATACCGCCTGGGTATTGCTGGCCGATACTATCGCTGGCGCTCTCATCGTGCTGTCGATCACGGGCGTATTGCTCTGGACCAAGATGCGCCAGTCGCGCCTGGTGATGGCGGGGCTGATCAGCACCTCGCTGGTGGCTATGTTATGGGCGGCGCTGGGGATGCTGTAGGACGGATTAACATGCACAGGCGGGCATCGCCGCCCCGACGTAAAAAGCACACACCTTCAGGATGTGTGCTTTTTTTTTGGCCGCGATCAACGCGCGTTTGCATAGGCTGCAAATACGATGCAAGCAGCTCAGCCATTGCTATTAGTGGAAAATCTTTACTATAATTTACAATTGTAAATAATTCTCAATATCACAATAAGTAAAGATTTTAAAAATATGCACCCATACGTTATTCGTTCATTCCCCGTTAAAACCATATGCCTGATGCTGGCAGCATTTCCTTCCATGGCCAGTGCAGATGAACCCACCACGACATTGCCCCAAGTTGAGGTACGCTCCAGCAAAGTGTCGGAACCTGCCAAGGCCGAAGGTTATGTCACCAAGTCCACTACCACCGCCACCAAAACCGATACCCCGCTGAAAGACGTTCCGCAGTCCGTGTCTGTGGTAACCCAGTCGCAGATCAAGGATCAGGCGATACGCAGCATGGAAGATGCCATCCGCTACACGCCAGGCGTGGGCATGGCACAGGGCGAGGGCAATCGCGATACGGTGGTGTTCCGCGGCAATGCCAGTACCGGTGATTTTTTCCTCGATGGCGTGCGGGATGATGTGCAGTACTACCGCGATTTTTACAATATTGAAAGCGTGGAAGTCCTGCGCGGTGCCAACGGCATGATCTTCGGCCGGGGTGGTGCAGGTGGGGTGGTCAACCGCGTCAGCAAAGAGGCCGGTTGGGATCCCGTGCGTGAAATTTCGCTGCAGGCAGGCTCTTATGACCAGCGCCGCGGCAGTATCGATATCGGTCAGGCCATCAATGAAGCCGCCGCCTTCCGCCTGAATGCCATGGTGGAAAATGCCGATAGTTATCGCGATGGTGTGTCATTGCGCCGTTATGGCATCAACCCCACCGTGACCTTGTTCCCCACCGAAAAAACCAAGGTGGTACTGAGCGCAGAATACTTTACCGATCATCGTACCGCCGACCGCGGCATTCCTTCGCGCAATGGCCGCGCCTATGCCACCAACGAATCTACCTTCTTCGGCAATGCCGCCAAGAGCCCCACGGAAATTGAAGCCCAGAACTACAGCGCGCTGATCGAGCACAGCTTTGATAATGGGCTGCTGCTGAGAAACCGCACGCGCTACTCCGATTTTGACAAGTACTACCAGAACGTATTTGCCAATAGTGCCGTGGATGCCAGCGGCAACTACACCGTGGCGGCCTATCGCGACGATACCCAGCGCGAAAACCTTTTTAACCAGACCGACCTGCTCTATACACTGAAGCAAGGCTCCGTTACCCACAAACTGCTGGTCGGTATGGAGCTTGGTCGTCAGGATACCGATAACGTGCGTTATCGTCCCAATTCCACAGGCACGCTGACCACCACGCAGTCGGCGCAGAATCCGGTATTTACGGGGCCGGTGACCTTCACCAATCTGCAAACCCGCAACCGCAGCCAGGTCGATGTCGCGGCGTTTTATCTGCAAGACCAGATCATCCTCAACCCGCAATGGCAGGTGATCGTGGGCGCGCGTCTGGATAAATTTGATGTGGATTTCAAAAACCAGATTTCCGGCCAGAAAATCAAATCCGACGATGATCTTTTCTCGCCACGCGCGGGCCTGATTTACAAGCCTGTGGAGCCTTTGTCGCTGTATGCCAGTTACAGCCAGTCTTATGTGCCACGCGCCGGTGATCAGCTGACTTCGCTCACGGTTGTCACCAGTACCTTTGACCCGGAAAAATTCAAGAACACCGAAGTCGGTGCCAAGTGGGAGGTGAAACCGGGCCTGGAGATCAACGCAGCCATATTCAAACTGGAGCGTACCAATGTTGCCGTCTCGACCAGCGCAACGACTTCCGCGCTGGTGGATGGGCAGGACACCAGGGGCTTTGAGCTCAGTGCCCTGGGCCGCATTACCGACAAGTGGAATGTCATCGGCGCCTATACGCTGCAAAAAGCCGAGCTGGTGGATACCACCAGCGTGGGCGCCAACGGTGCCAGCGCCCCCAACACGCCGCGCAATACCTTCTCCCTGTGGAATCGCTACGACATCAACGAAACCTGGGGCGTAGCGCTGGGCGCGATCAGCCGTAGCGATATGTATACCTCGTTCGACAACACCGTGCAGCTGCCGGGTTACACACGCTTTGACGGCGCGGTATATGCCAAGCTCGACAAAAACCTGCGCCTGCAGGTCAACATCGAAAACATCCTGAACAAGGAGTATTACCTGTACGCCCATAACAATAACAACATCACGCCGGGATCACCCACCGCGGCGCGCGCAACCCTGATCTACAATTTCTGATCAGAGCCTTATCCGGCAGGCGTGACCGCCTGTCGGCCAATA
>ERZ1034425.153-NODE-153-length-11971-cov-2.424220_pt1 | contig 11971 bp, 10 predicted proteins | sample MGYA00520608_ERZ1034425 | MGnify/ENA primary metagenome ERZ1034425 (study PRJEB33736, sample SAMEA104288488) | Azolla rubra | place: Australia | collected 1985 | study: EMG produced TPA metagenomics assembly of the PRJEB19522 data set (Is there foul play in the...
GTAAGTCATGTTTGCTGCATTTGGGTGTATGGTGGACAACGTTACAAATCTTTAACGACTGGCCCGACACGAATGAATGATTCGTTGGCAAATCATGCAGTACCAACAACTTATTTGAAATCTGAACTGAGACAATTTTTATGGAAATCAATGACCAACGTCAATTATTAAGAGCGCAGATTGCGACCCTTGTCGATCAATATGCGGACTTACAATACGCGCCAAAACCTTTTGTACCAGGTCAGACCGTCATCCCCCCCTCAGGCAAAGTCCTCGATGGCGCCGAGCTCAAAGCCATGGTTGAAGCCTCTCTGGACGGATGGTTAACAACAGGTCGCTTCAATGCGGCCTTTGAAGAGAGACTGGCAAAATTTTTAGGTGTGAAGTACCTCATCACAACAAACTCGGGATCTTCAGCTAATCTCCTGGCATTTAGCGCCTTAACATCCCATCGCCTAGGCGAGCGTGCCATTAAGCCCGGCGATGAAGTTATTGGCGTAGCGGCTGGCTTCCCCACAACGGTTAACCCCATTCTCCAATACGGGGCTGTCCCTGTGTTTGTCGATATTGATCTTGCCACTCACAATATTGACGCAAGTAAAATCGAAGAGGCTATCACCCCTCGCACAAAAGCGATCATGCTAGCGCACTCACTCGGCAATCCATTTAATCTTGGGATCGTGAAAGCCTTGTGCGAAAAGTACAATTTATGGCTAGTTGAAGATTGCTGTGATGCGCTCGGCGCCCGCTATGATGGTGAATTGGTCGGGACATTCGGTGATATTGGAACCTTAAGCTTCTATCCAGCCCATCACATCACCATGGGTGAAGGTGGAGCAGTATTCACCAATAATCCGGAACTGAAACTGATTGCGGAATCATTCCGCGATTGGGGCAGAGATTGCTACTGTCCACCTGGTAAGGACAATACTTGCGGAAAAAGATTCTGCTGGAAACTTGGCAATCTGCCCGAAGGATACGATCACAAGTACACCTACTCGCACCTTGGCTACAATCTGAAAATCACGGATATGCAAGCTGCCTGCGCGCTTGCACAAATGGATAAAGCAGACCATTTCATTCAAGTACGTAAAGACAACTTTGCCTACCTGAGAGACCGACTAAGCTCCTGCGAAGAGTTTCTGATTTTGCCAGAAGCAACGCCAAATAGTGATCCATCCTGGTTCGGCTTCTTGATGACCCTTCGAGAAGAAGCGGGTATTCGCCGTGTCGATATGGTGAATTATTTGGACCAGAATAAGATTGGAACCCGTTTATTATTTGCAGGCAACCTCGCTCGCCAGCCTTACATGCTGGGAAGAAACTTCCGCATAAGTGGTGAATTAACTCACACAGACTATGTAATGAATAACAGCTTCTGGATCGGAGTTTATCCAGGACTGAGTCGCGAAATGCTCGATTTCTCCATAGAAAAAATTGAAGCGTTTCTGGGCGTAAACTTCTAAAAATGCAACGCATTTTACTTACTGGCGGGCGTGGTTTTATTGGTCGCAATCTTGTTACATCATTGAATGACGACTATGAAATACTAGCTCCGTCCAGCCAGGAGCTGGACCTGACAGATACATTAGCGGTTCAGAAGTATATTGATACACATGCAGTGGATGCTGTTATCCATTCGGCGACGACTCCAGGGCATAGAAATGCCTTACCCGTAAGCGACTTGGTAGCTCGCAATCTTCGCATGTTCCATAATCTGATGCGCTGCCGCGAAGCCTTTGGCAAATTTTTATATTTAAGCTCAGGCGCAATTTACGACATGCGAGCCTATCAGGATCGCATGTGTGAATCCTACTTTGATGTTTCAGTCCCGGTTGATACTCACGGTTTTTCAAAATATGTCATAGGGCAATTTGTTGAACGAGAAGCCTCGGTAATCGAGTTACGGTTGTTTGGCGTGTTTGGCCCTCATGAAGACTACGCCATTCGATTTATTTCAAATGCGATATGCAAAGCCTTACATGGGATTCCCATTACTCTTCGTCAAGATCGCTTGTTCGACTACCTCTATGTAAATGACCTTGATCCAATCCTGAGACACTTTCTAAGTGCGTCTCCCTCAGACAACATTTTTAATGTGACGCCTGATGAAAGCGTATCTCTATTAACAGTAGCGACATTGGTTCGGGAACTTACCGGCGCCGATGTCCCGATTCTAGTTGCAGAATCAGGATTGGCTCTGCCGTACACAGGGGACAATTCGCGCCTACACAATGAAATCCCCCAAATAAAATTCACGCCGATTAAAGAAGCAATTAAAAAACTAATAGAATGGTACCGTGAACATATTCATCTTGTTGATACAACGTTGTTAATGGTCGACAAATGATTTTCAAGATATAAATGGAGTACAAATGAATAAACGCGAAATGAAAATGCTCGATATTCTCCGACAAGGGCGCGAGGAGTTCGGGTACGTAGGGGTCAAGGCAGAATTTGAAGCTGAAGGTACTCGCCTTGATGAGTTTTTGCGTTTGAATGAGATCGCTCGTAAAGCTAATGTAAATATTGGACTTAAAATCGGCGGATGCGAAGCTATTCGCGACATGATGGAAGCGAAGCAATTAGGTGTCGAATATATTATTGCGCCAATGATAGAGTCTGACTACGCACTATCAAAGTATGTTGAAGCAAAAAATAAAGTTTATTCCGAGTTTGAACAACAGCACATCCACTTTTTGTTTAATCTTGAAACTATCGAATCCTATGAAAAAACTGACAAGCTCATAAAAGCGGCAAAGGTAGAAAATGGCGCAGATGGCGTTGTTTTTGGCCGGGTCGATTTTTCTATTTCATGGGGATTGAATCGGGACGATATTAACTCACCCGCCGTCACGGATAAAATCCTTGATGTAGCATCGAAAGCAAAAGATGCTGACCTTGAGCTAATTGTCGGCGGAGGGGTCTCCATTGATTCCTTACCTGCACTCAAGCAGATCTCCGAAGTGCATTTAACTCGGTTCGAAACACGAAAGATTATCTTCTCCGCTGATGCTCTACGCGAGAAAAATATAGAAAAAGGTTTACTTCAAGCCGTACATTTTGAATTACTCTGGCTGCAGAATAAACGTGAATATTACGGTTTGATAGAAAAAGAAGATGATAAGCGTATCCAGATGCTTGAAGCACGCTGGCATGTATTAAATGGCCAGTAAAGAAGCAATGGCACGCAGAGCATTAATCTTTGGTGCAACTGGGGCAATCGGAAGCGCAATATCCGATCAACTCCACAGGGAAGGGTACCAAGTAACTGGCATTGCAAGGCAAGTACAAGATAGTACTTATCCTATATTGAGTTGGGATCCATTTTCTGAACTGCCACCCCCTCAACTAGAGCAAACCTTTGATTCAGTTATTTGGGCGCAGGGGATGAATTTAAATGATGGCATTGATACATTCAATCTGGCTCAGCATGAGCAAATATATCGCGCCAATGTAAGTTACATTCTTTTGACTCTACATCATCTTTTAAAATCCGATCGCCTTGCCAAGCCTAGCCGGCTCTGCATTATTAGTTCTATTTGGCAAAATATTGCACGGCAGAACAAACTCTCTTATATGGTTACAAAATCAGCGCTTCAGGGGCTCGTGCAATCGTTAATGATAGATTTGGGGCAGGATGGGCATTTAGTTAATGCTGTTTTGCCTGGAGCGCTTGATACTCAAATGACAAGAAACAATCTAAGTTCAGACCAAATCAAGCAGCTTGAAACTATGAGCCCTATACGCTCTTTACCTGAACTAGAGGATGTTGCTCAGTTGGTAAGTTTTTTATGCTCCGAAAAAAATTCTGGAATTACGGGCCAGTTCATCAACGCAGATAGAGGTTTTTCTTATGCCCGAATCATTTGACATCAACTCCTCAAGTGGCAGTTACAGTGTAAAAATAGAAGCGAATGCACTAAACGTTCTGAAGCAGTCCTATCCAACCGCTTTTTATATTATCGATTCAAAACTCGCCCCTCACTTAAGCATTAATAGTAATCACTCTCTTGTCATTGATGCGACCGAAGAAAATAAAAGCTTAGAGGCAATAGCACAATATGTGATTGAGTTACGTGAAAAGAAAGTTCATAGAAAAACACATCTAATTGCGATTGGTGGCGGCGTAATCCAGGATATAGCGACTTTTCTGGCATCCATTTACATGCGGGGACTTAAATGGACATATTTGCCGACCACCTTACTAGGCATGGTGGATTCCTGCATTGGGGGTAAAAGTTCGATCAATGTTTCAGGATATAAAAATCTGGTAGGCAATTTTTATCCACCAGGTGAAATCGCGATCGATCTTGGATTTACAGCAACTCTCGATGAAGAGGCAATCGTTGCCGGCTTGTGCGAAGCCGCAAAAATTTGTTACGCATACTCAGAAGATGTTTTCGACAGTTACCTTTCTGGTATATCGAGCAATCGGGAACTACGTGGCAACGTTACTGAGTCCTTAGTTTTTCAAAGCTTAATGTCTAAAAAATGGTTTATTGAGATAGATGAGTTCGATCAAAAAGAGCGGCTTCTTCTGAATTTCGGACACACTTTCGGTCATGCACTGGAAGGTGCCTCAAACTACGGCATATCACATGGCATTGGAGTAGGCATCGGAATGCTGGTAGCCATACAGTATTCAAAAAATCATCAACTGCTTGACCCCAAGGGTTTGATGGCGATTGGGCGTTTAAGCACACATATTGAAGATTTACTGGCGAATATAAAAAATCTCCAATCTGTAATAAAGCAGTTAAATATTGACGAGATCATGAAGAAATTTGAAAGCGACAAGAAACATCTTGCCGATCAATACAGGGTTGTCGTTCCGACAGGCTCTGGACGACTAGAATTGCAACTCATCGAAAAGTCCACTCAATCGCAATTAAATATTGTTAACGCCTTTAACCAAGCGTTTGAGCGCATTACTACATCTAACTAAATCTCATGAATAATTCCTCTAACAAAAAAAAGACGATCTCTATCGTCATTCCTGCCTACAATGAGCGCGACAACGTAGATGAACTTGCGGCACGTCTGCAAAAAGTCTGTTCCAAAAATCCAAATTATGATTTTGAAGTAATCATTGTGGAAAACGGATCAGAGGATGACTCTTTCGAAAAACTCAAGGTCATTCATGAAAGGGATAAGCGATTCAAGATTCTCCAGTTAGCACGTAATTTCCGTATGGATGGAGGTCTTACTGCAGGCATGCAGTATGCTAAAGGAGATGCTCTGGTAATAATGACTGCAGACCTGCAAGATCCTCCAGAGCTTATTAGCGAATTTATCCTGAAATGGGAAGAGGGCTATGAAAATGTTTATGGGATTGTAACGAAACGCATAGGCACTAACTGGATTCGCCGATTAAATTCCCATTTATTTTATTCGATAGCCAATACCATTACTGGCGGGATGATTCCCAAGAATGTAAGCGATTTCCGTCTGGTTGACCGCAAAGTGTATGAGACGCTGAATACGATGCAAGAGCGCAATCGCTTTGTGCGTGGTCTATTTGCGTGGGTTGGATATAAATCCATAGGTATACATCATGAGCGGGCGCCGCGGGTGGCCGGAGTGTCCGGCGCTCATACATTTAAAGTCATCAGTTTAGCTCTCAAAGGAATTTTTGCGCATACATATGTGCCGCTCAAATTAATTCTTGTAATGGGGCTTACTATGTCGGCCCTTTCATTCACATCCTTGATTGCACTTGTCATTAGATCAATAATTTACGGCACTCCATTCCCAGGTTTTGGGACCATTGTCGCTGTATTGCTATTAATGTTTGGAGTTCTTTTTACTGTGCTTGGAGTGATCGCTGAATATATTGGATTAATTTATGAAGAGGTAAAGCAACGCCCTAACTTTATCGTAAAAACCAGAGTCGGATTAAATGATACTCAGTCGCCTGATTAATGATAAAAAAATAAAATACATATTAGTAGGCGGCTTCAATACGGTATTCGGGTATGCAGTTTTCTATACAATTTATCTTTTTCTTATAAAATACATTTCTTACGTTTTGGTTATCTTAATAAGTCATCTAATAAATGCCACAATAGCATTTCTCCTATATCGAACTATAGTCTTTGAAAACCGCAATCCTATTATTCCCTCATTCGTAAAATTCAACATTGCATTAACCAGCCAGCTCCTGTTGAATTTAGCATGCACAGTTATATTGGTTGAGCTTATCAATTTCAATGTTGCTTTATCGCAATTTATAGCAGTGATAATATCAGCATTATTTGGATATTTCGCACACAAAAATTTTAGCTTCAATGAAAAATAAAAAATGAAAAAAAGATTTATTTCATTCGAGCTAATTTTATTTTTAGGCATTTCCACTTTAGCTGGAATTATCATTGGGGGCATTTGTAAATACCTCCAAATATCGCCAACAGACAATATCAACTTAATCATTGATATCTATAACAAAGATTTAAGACCTGAACCGGCAGAAAAAATAGTATTCCTTGCGCTACTATTCTTAACCCCTATAACTTGCTGGGTTTCAAGAAAATTTAGCTATATAGCGGATCCTATCAAGAGAAATGGAGCATGGTCTCTTTTACTTTTATTTCTTCTTTTATATGTATTATTTAACTCAGAGCTTCTGAATTACTATTTAGGTTATTACGGAAATAAAACATACTATGCATTTTTCCTTTATGTTTTTTGCCTATGGCTATTGTTAAAACCTGAGAGAATTGTTTCTGCAAGCGAAAAGCTATTAGAAAAATATAAAATTGGTAAAACGGCGATAATATCAATTTCTTTGATCTTGATTATCGTCAATAGCGTACCATTCAGATTATTAAGCATTTCAGAGATTGAGACAAATTCCGTATGGTCTATAGACCTTGATGCAGTCCTCTACCCAGTTTCTCAAGCCATTCAAGGCAAGTCGATCTTCATTGACTACAGCTCACAATATGGTGGTTATTGCGCCCTTCTTGGCTATATTTTTCAAAAATTTGAATTTTCACTTGAGAAGCTATCATTCATTTTCTTATGTCTGCAAATAGCTGGCACAGGTGGACTAATTTACATTTTAAAAAAAGAAATTCACTCTAAATTCATCTTAGTTCTTGGCTGCATCTTCATTGGCACGATGACCTTTGCCATTCCACTTTATTGGGCGAATATTCCTGACCCTTATTTTCAATATTGGCCAATACGCTTCGTTTTCCCTGCACTTTCCATTGCTGCACTTTACCTATATCTAAAGAACAGAAATTTAAAAACAGCATCAGTGTTCACGGCATTGAGTATTGGTTCAGTATTCTGGAACTTCGACTCGGGAATTATTCTGCTAGTTGCAAGTGTAATTTTTATCACAGTGGACCTCTTGTATCAGGCTTATACAAAATCCAGAACGGCGAACTTACTTTTAATTTTATTTACCGTAGCTGGCACTCTGGCTCTTGCCTTAATGCTGGCAACAAATGCAGTTTCATTCAGTTTTGATAAGATTTTCCAATATCAATTAACGTTCTATCACGCAGGCTATTACATGCTGCCAATGCCAATCAGATATCCAATCTGGCTTTTTTATGTATTAATTTATATTTCTGGATTGTTAAGCTTTTTGTACGTATTTCTACGTAGGAAGATCACCCCTAAGCATCAAATTATTTTTTTCACTGCATTGCTTGGATTAGGATTATTTTCCTACTATCAGGGAAGGTCTCACATACTAAACCTTGTCGCAGCGTCTGCATGGCCATCATATTTCATCATTTGTTTTTTCTGCAATGATCTTTGGTTAAAGATAAAGAAAGGTAAAGGCTGTATAGAGACCAGAACTTTATTCTCCGCAATGATCTCTATTCAGATAGTGGCGTTTATTGGCTTGTTAATTCATCTAGGGACTGCACTCGGTAGCTGCATAAATAAATTTAACCATCTGCTATCGAGCGAGGTAATGAATAAAACAGTCGCTGATGAAATTAATTTCATCAAAAAAGAATCTGGCAATTACAAAAACTGTTTGATTCTTACAAAGAGGCAAGGTCTTTACTACGCCCTTACCAATGTCCACTCAAGCATTAAAGGCCCTGGTCTGGTGGAGTTAATTTCCAAAAAGGATTTAGAGATTTTAAACGCTCAACTGCAAGTGTCGGATTTTGATTGCATATTCCTCGGTATTCGAGAAGATTCGTCTTTTGAGATTTTTGATAGCATGGATAAGGCTCTTAATAATTACATACCCATCAGAACTAACCATTCTAAATCCATAGCCCTCTTAATCAGGTCGCGTATCGATTAACATCCAGTCTGATGGAGAATATGTGTCTGATGAGTAAACCACCACCCATTTTTTATTGGCCACGTTATCCATAATAAACTCATCAAGCTTGCGATGCGGGAGTGGGTTACCGTGATTAAAGATAACTTCATGATTTCTTAAATTGATAAGCTGCCTTTGATACCAAATGTACTTAGGCGTGTCATTCTTCAACCCCATCAAAATCCTTTCTACCGTACTTTTAGTAGAAGTATCAAAGAATGACTGGATAACGCCATGCCAGACAGGAACACCACAATAATAATTTGCAAAAGAATATGGCATTGAAAGCAACGCTGGCTGATTTTTCGTCAACTCACAGACAGGATCTATCGTCATTGCTAGCTTTTTTGAGATCACATAAGGATTACCTTTAGCATCCTCTTTTACCAGGTATTTCTTGCCTATCGGCTCCAATTTATAATCATGCCAACTGTATGGGCTTTTAATTTTATGAGCTAAAGCCTGTAAGGCAATTACCAACAAAACACAACAAACCACAATGTCGATTCTTTTTTTATTGTTGGACTGCAAGTAACAGATATGAAATGTTAATAGGGTTAATGCAGATCCAAAATATAAACCATAGAATCCACCACCCGAGCTCAGTACTGCAGTTGCAAAATACGATGCAGGAAAGACCATAAGCCAATGCTTACGATAATTAATAGACTTATGAAAAATCACTAGAACAATAGTAGAGAAAATTGCATAAAGTGCGCATGCAGGTGTTATTGTTATTGTTATATTGCTGCTATATTTAAACTCGTATAAAAATACCAAACACTCTCTTACGAGTATCAAAGGGGTCAGGTATATAGCGCCCCCTCCCTTTGCGTCCTTGGCTTTTACCAAAGTCTCGTTAAACCAGGAGAATGGTGAATCTCCCAGTATCAGTGTGATCATGCCAATGCATAAGCCAATTGCAATTAAAGAATGTAGCGTCAGCCACTTAAAGTCTATTTTTTCATTCTCGTCTTGTAACCGCGACAAAATTCCGATAATAAATGCAGATGCAAATATGCAAAGACCTTCGTTAATTCTTGTCAGAAAAGCCGCTACTCCTATATAGATACTTAATGTAAAAAATCTTTTTAATGTTATTTTTTTGTCTAGCAAAAGGATGGCGGCATAATAGGACATCAATATGAATAGATCGGCCAATGCATGATAATCATCAAATCTATACGCTTCAAACTGAATCGCAATGGCAAATGCTGTAATAGCTACTATGTGACTCTTTAGATTATTTTGTCTATAGATTGATATCTTAAATATGAAGTAGCAATAGGCAAATGCAATGATAAAAAATATCCACTTTTGATATAAAATGGAATCAGATATTTTTGCACTTAATAAGTTGATTAATACAAACAATGGTTGCTGGTTTAATCCAAGTTCTGAATATAATTTTTTATTAGCAGCGACTTCCTTTGCATATAATTGCCATGTTCCGTCAGCAGGCCCCACAACAAATATGATTAGTATTGATGCTAGGATAAAAGATAAAATCAGAGCAGCATTTTTTTGCATAAGGTTTTTTTTATGAAATATAGTGAATTAATAGCAAACTGGCTCAAAGCAGAAGGTTACACGCATTGTTTTTTTGTTGCGGGCGGTAACATTATGCACTTATTGGAAAGCTTGAGCCATCAACTTACCTGCATCCCGGTCGCTCATGAAGTGGCCGCAAGCATAGCGGCTGAATACTATAATCAGACTGCACCTGATGGCTCAAAAGCATTAGCATTAGTTACAGCGGGGCCGGGACTGACAAATATATTAACGGGGATGGCCGGAGCTTACTTGGAAAGCCGCGAAGTATTGGTGTTAGGTGGCCAGGTTAAAACTGCTGATTTAAGTCGAGGTCTGGTTCGTCAGCGTGGCATTCAGGAAATTGACGGGGTTAGTCTGGCGAGACCCGTTTCTGTGCGCAGTCATCTGCTTGATGACGCAGTACCCATGCAACAATTTATTGAGTTGATCCGATATCAATCTGTGGGACCTCGACCAGGTCCCATTTTTATTGAAATCCCCTTGGATATTCAAGCTCGACAGGTCAGCTTTGAAGAAAGTCTCTCCATACCTGCAGTGACCGCTATTTATGATACAGGTCGTGCAGCAAAGGTCGATTGGGGAAATCTCCTGGCAAATGCATCCCGTCCGGCCGTGCTTTTAGGTGGTGGCGTCAGCCGATCAACGGCAAATCATTTCAGCGACATGGCCGCGCGATATCACTTGCCTATTTTCACAACCTGGAATGGAGCTGATCGTATCGGTGCCGATCATCCATGCTACTTCGGACGCCCTAACACCTGGGGACAACGTTACAGCAATATTCTTCTTCAGCAAGCTGACCTGATTTTGGCTTTTGGTACAAGGCTTGGGTTACAGCAAACAGGGTTCAATTGGCAAGCTTTTGGTCCGCATGCAAAAGTAGTACAAGTGGATTGCGACCAGGCCGAGCTGGACAAAGGGCATCCTCATTTACACCTTGGAGTTTGTGCGGATGCGAATGTCATGCTCAAAGAGCTGGGCAATGTTTTGCATGGAAACTGGCTCGACTGGCACGCCTATTGCCAATCGGTAAAAGAGCGCCTGCCTTTGGTTGAAGAAAATGTCACAGGCACAAACTATATTTCGCCGCATCGGTTTGTTGAGCATTTATCCAATATTGCCGGCGATGATGATGTCATCATCCCCTGTAGCAGCGGGAGCGCCTTCACGGTCATGATGATGGTGTTTAGCCAGAAACAGGGGCAGCGGATCGTGACAAACAAAGGTCTGGCCTCAATGGGTTATGGGCTCAGTGGCGCCATTGGTGCTGCTATCGCCAACCCGGGGAAAAGAACTATTCTGGTAGAAGGGGATGGCGGTTTCTCACAAAATATTCAGGAGATAGGTACAGCCGCCATCAATCAGCTTAATCTTAAAATCTTTATCTTTGATGATTCTGGATACGCTTCTATCCGCATGACACAACGCAGTTATTTCGGGGGACGTTATGTAGGCTGTGACCGGAATACGCTGCTGGGACTACCTAATTGGGAGAAGCTCTTTGACGCGTTTGACGTACCCTCCATGAGGTTACGTCCAGGCTATGAAGCAGATACTGAGTTTCAACGGCGCTTTATGGAACCAGGCCCTTCTGCATTTATTGTTACGATCGATCCTGAACAAACGTACTTCCCAAAAATCACAAGTCGCGTTACCCCAACGGGAATGGAGTCCAATCCGATTCATCTGATGACACCGGATTTGCCCGATGAAGTGATGGCAGAAGTTACCCGGTATCTTTAACGCCCAATGCCATTTATGATAACGCTATGAGCAGCCGTTCTTCAAAGCAACAGCCGGTTGAGCCAGTGCTCATCACCTTCAACCGGGCAGAAAAAGTCCATGCAACGCTCAGTGCATTTTTCAAGGCTGGCTGGGCGGATAGGACATTTCATGTCCTTGATAATGCATCTACTGACAACACAGCAGACGTCATCAAAGCATTTCAAGATAATTGGCCAGGTCTGCATTACCACAGAAATTCATACAATATCGGTGGAAATGCTAACATTCTGCGCTCGCTGGAAATCGCAACGTCTCCGTATCATTGGGTTATAGGTGACGACGATGAGTGGATTTTCGAGAGTGCGGATGAACTGGAGGATATTCTCAACG
>ERZ1034425.158-NODE-158-length-11686-cov-42.766056_pt1 | contig 11686 bp, 14 predicted proteins | sample MGYA00520608_ERZ1034425 | MGnify/ENA primary metagenome ERZ1034425 (study PRJEB33736, sample SAMEA104288488) | Azolla rubra | place: Australia | collected 1985 | study: EMG produced TPA metagenomics assembly of the PRJEB19522 data set (Is there foul play in the...
GAAGGGGCTATATATGCTCTTATGACTAGAATTATGCTACTTCCTCTTGTCTCCTCAACATTTACTTTATAAATCATCTCTCAAGGTCAAAATGTAATACCTGCTACACTAATACAACTTGTTTTGAAACATTCCCATTTCCACAAATAGCAGATATTAAAACAGTAGAAAAAATCCGCGCAAAAGCCGAAGAACTGCATCAATACAGCAAACAACAAATAGAGTCTAAGCAATCGAGAATTACGATATTTTTATATAAAAAATTATTTAATGAACCAAGTAGCCAACTTTATAAACTACATCAAAAATTAGATAAGCTGTTAATGGATGCTTATGAATTTCAACCAGAAGATTATTTTTTAGAAAAACTCCTGATATTGAATTTAGAACTAGCTAAAAAAGAAAAATAGGGAATTAAAATACTAGGACATTGGTCACATAAACTTGGTATAACTTGTCAAGTTATACCAAGTTTATGTGAGGCTGCACAGAATCATGAAATCCATTGATCTAACCGTCTTTATCTGTTTTTATTTGCGTTTATCTGCGGTCAATTATTCTTGATATGATACATATTCTATGCAGCTTCTTATGAATTTGGTATTACAATACCTTAGCCAAAATAAAAGGCTACAAAAATTTTGGCAAAATCGGCAAGGTTAAGCACACATAAGCCTTGTCCTTAAAAGCTAGTTTGGAATCTTAAACCCTTATACTGGAGTTAATAGGTTAAAAAACACTTCTAGGAAACCTGGAAGGAATTTTTAAGACTTATTATTTTTGGCAAGCCTCAAAGAAATGGGAGTTAATAGTTCAAGCATCATCAACTCACCCCCCTATTTTGGCGACGGTATTGGTTTTACAGACTGCTTTTTCTTCCGTTGCGTCTTTCCGTGAGCCTTTTAAATCTTGAAACAAATATGAAGAAATTTAGGGTGCATCAGCAAAAAACCCAACACACTCTAAAGATTTATGAAGAAACCTACCCCTTAACTTCAGCCAATTCAATCACGCGTCCTTCGTAGTCTTTTACCAAAAAATTCAAAGGCTTCTGATTGCGAATCTTGAACTTCAAACCTCGTGTTTCCACCCGCATTAAAATCAACTCCAAACATTCATGGTCAAAACAAACATGGCGTTGCTGATTTTTAGTACCTATACTCGCACCAGTAATAATGTGGAGTTGAGTATTTTTCTTTAATTGATACCACAACCCATCCTTGGCGTTATTCATCATTTTATTTGACCAACTGGGACTGGTGGACAGATAAAGCGGGTCTATGCCAGTTGCACCAATGGTTTGTTCGTAGTTGTAGTAATAGTGCAAAGGTACTTCTGCTGCTGGCAAATCTAGTAAGCCTTCATACAACTGTCGAGCAATTTCCAAGTCCGACACCATGACAGTATAGACTTTGGGGGCGCTGGTCAGAAACATCCACATTGCACCAGCATAACCTGCCAACAGCATAATCATTATGCCTTGGGTGGAGAACAGGCTATCCAACGGTAGGGAAGGTAAGAAAGAGCCTAAAGTAAAGGGACTAAGCAGGAAAGGTATCAAATTAGCTGCTATAACCATGAATAAACAAAGATTGTATAAGGGAGCCGCTTTTAGTATTCTCGATAAAGACTAAATATTAAGTCCTCTTTTTTAGTTTATCTCATAGTTTGAGGCAGGGAATAGGGATTGGGGACTGGCGAAGATGAAGGGAGATGGGGAAGTAATTTTCCCAATGCCCTATTCCCCATGCCCAATTACCCTGTATATTTTAACCACTACTATTTAAAGGCTTGTGCAAATTCCTTCTTTTCCTGAAGCTAATCATCCTCTGGTTAAATCGCTGTTTCATCACACCGACCAGGAATTACTGACTCTGTTTAGGCGCTATCCCGATGATGGTAAATACTTTACGGTCATTTTTTGCCGCTATAGCCCTATAGTTTACACTTTGATTCAACATTCGGCGCGATCGCCTGTCCAGGCAGATTATCTATTTGCGCTCACATGGCGACATATATACTATGAACTCGGTGCACTCTATCTAACTAACCCGGAAACAGGTGAGGATATATTAACCTTGCAAAACTGGTTAATTAACATGACTGCGTTCTGCATTAATGAAATTAAATTACCACCAACAGAGGCAATTCATTATTCACTCAAGGACACTTCACCACCGTTATGGTGTTATATAGAACAGTCATTAGACCAACTACCGTCAATATTACGCTTAATTGTCTTGATGGCTCAAACCTTGCACTGGAGTGAAACACGCATCGCTGCTTATCTGCAAGCTGAAGGCGAAAAGACTTCCCCTGACGAAGTAGCCAATTTTCTCCAAGAAGGTTATCGTATCCTAGAAGACAAATTACCAGCTGATATTCGCGCCATTTACTTAGGTGAACATGCCGCGTAAGCTTGACTTAGGTATCAATCTGAAATTAGCTATTTTGTACCTAAAAATTTAAACTTTTGCTTACACGTTTTTGAAAAGCCAGAATTTCATGGTTAATTTTTATGAAAAAACTACATTTCTTATCGAATTCTACTATTTTCAGTTTACATGATTCCCTGATTTTACAGCAAGTTCATAAATTGCCACCGATTATTGTTTATACTCTATTATTTACTGCCTCTTCCATACCTACTGGGGCTAATGCTATTGATATTACCAACCAAATCTATAGTCCTTTAAATCATCCTATTGGCAAACGATTAAATGTTAGACCGGTCAGAGAAGAAGCTGATAGGTTACTGTGCCTCGGTAGACAACAATATGCTTCTGGTTCTGTGAATAAAACCATTGAATATGGATTAAAAGCACTAGAGATTTATCACTCTCTTGGTGATATGAACGCACAGGGTTTAACCTATGATTTACTCGCTGGTGCTTATCTAAAATTAGGTAATCTCAAAGATGCTGAAGGTGCTATCCGTCGTCGGTTAGGAATAGCGCGTGATAATAAGGATTTTAAAAATCAGATTTTTGGACTTAATAATCTTGCAACTCTGTTGTTACAAAAAGGCGAGCCAAAAGCCGCTGGAGAAACTATTCAAGATGCTTTAGTGATTGCTCGCAATCTTGATGATATTGAAGGAAAAGGGCTTTCTCTGAGTAATTTGAGCCTGGTATATATAAGATTGGGTGATTATAATCAAGCTGTTAAATTAGCGGAAACTGCTTTATTTTTTCGCCGCCAAACAGGTAATGTTATCGGTGAAATAAATACCCTCAATAACTTAGGTGATTCTTACTTAATGGTGGGAGATTATGGAAATACCATAGGTGCTTATGGGACAGCGATGCGGTTAGCGAAAATGAATTCCTATCGTCGTGACCAACTACGAGCAATTGATGGTTTAGTGACGGCTCATAGTGCTGTTGGTCGTTATGAACGGTGTTTGGAATTACTAGAACAACGGCTTGCAATCGCTAAATTTTTAAATAGTCCCAACGAGGAACTAAAATATTTCGTATCCTCCGGTCAATTGTATGAACAAATCCGTGATTATCCCAAAGCACGTAATTTCTATGAACAGGCGCTTTCACTAGCACGAAAATTAGATGACATTAAACAAGAAGCGAAATTGATGCATAGTCTCAATCAATTGAAAGGAAGTTAACTGTATTAAAGCAGGTGACAGTTAACAGGTAACAGGTGACAGAAGATGCTATGGTCATTAAGTTATATAATGACTAATGAACAATTACTAATGACTAATTCAAGAATACTGAACCGTTTGATTGAATATTCATTGCACTTCTATCTTGGTTAAAATCACTTGTTTCTTGCAATGTTACTTCTAATGTTCCTTTTTCTTGACCAGGTTTAGGTGTGACCATCAAAAATCCGCCATCTTCCCGTTGAAATGTCACAGTTACTGGTGTACTTAAACTTCGTAGAGTCACTCCTGATTTACCTTGTAACTTGCGTGGGGCTGTATCACCAATAACTTGGTAAGTAACATTTGCCCCTGAATTATTAATTAGCTTGATATTTACTTTGCTATCTGGTAGTGTCATTCTTGCACTGGGATCTTGTCTTTGTTCTGATGCAGGTAGTTGTAAGCTGTTGGATGGGGGAAGAGTTGGTACAGTTTGTACATTATCTCCTGACCGAAATCCGCGTTGAGAACGATTATAAGGCTGTTCACTAAAAATACCGGGATTAGGATTCAGTGCTGATGGTGCTGGTGCTTCACCTCCCACACCCAACCTTACTTGGTATGGTGGTGGAGTAGTAGGGACTGGTAGTAACCCAAGTTGCATGAGTATGAGTGTCAAATCATTGGGAGGACAAACTGCGGGAACTATAACCCGAATATTATAAGGTTCTTCATAAAGAATACCGGGACAAGGGTTAAGTTTAGAAGTTGTTTCTTTTGCCAAAACTGCTTGCGGAATGATTGGTAAGTTCATCAATAATCCACTACAAACAGTCCCAAATAATTTCATATATTTAGGAAAATCCATTATTTTTACTCCTCTTGTGAAAATATTCAGAATTGGGAATAGGGTGTAGGTTGTAGGTAAATCATTTTCTCCCTGTTACCTGTTCCCTACCACCTAATTACGCCTCTTCCCACATTTGATGAATTCTATCAGGTAGCCAGGTAAAATTTCTTGAATTCGTTCTGCTGATAATTCATCTTTGGTGGTATAAAATACAGCTTTAACTACTTGTTCTACATCTACATTTGGTGGTATTCCTCCTTCATTTGCAACTCGTAATAAAAAGCGAGCGCTATCAATTGCTCTGAAAATTCCTGTTGGTTGTAAAGGTGGACAGAGTCGACTTAAAAATGCCACAATTGGGTTGGTATCATGCCACAAATCGGCAATTTCTACTAGTTGTAGGGATTTATCTCTAGTTATTTCTGCTTTTATTTCTGCTTATTCATGGAGTTCCGCTTCCACTCTGTAAGCAGCTTCAGTTCTCATTAAATCCCCCATGACTCGGAAAAATACTTCTGTTAAATCCCTCACATCGAAAATATCTATCAACCCACTTTTAGCCATTACTTTGTCTAAAAACGGCAAATTTTTATCAGCAATAGCTACTGATGGTTTTGTTTCTGAAAATTGGGGCTGATTAACTTCTAATTTCTCTAATAGATTCTGGACTTTTTCGGTTATTTCTGCTTTTTTGAAAGTGATCAAATGTGGTAAAGGTCCATCCCGTGCGCTATATATAATTGTTGGGAATTCGCAGGTCAATTTCCTGGGGGTGAATCAAATCAGGAAGATATTCTTGTGTTGCATAGGTATTACCTGTAAACTCAGCATTGATATAATGACTTTGATTTAAGTAATCTAAGTGTCCTAAAAATTCACCTATAGTGATTTGATGTCCGGGAAAATCACTTTGATGAAAGTGAACTTCATGCATTCCCCTGCCAGTTTCTTTAATTTTATTTAGTAAAGTGTAAGTAATATCTTGTCTCATGGTATTTGGCATCTGTACTGAAACCTAATGTTGTAATTTTTTCATGTTTAAGTAAGTAGGAAGGCACAAAAAAACCGTAGACGCGCAGTGGCTTGTCGGAGATTAGTATGTAACGAAAAATAAAATTGACCAAAACCTCTTCCCTATTGCCTTTTACTTCTTGCCTTGTCATAACGACAGTTTTTAACAACCACCTACTTAATATCTACACTTCTACACTAATAAGTCAATATATTTGTCTCCCTCTACCACAGGAAACAAATGTTGAATAAATGTTTAACTATTAATTTAATACTCAAGAGTGATGGGTAAAATCACGGTAAAAGTAGTACCTTTACTAAAGATACTTTCTACTTGGATTTGTCCTTGATGATGTTCAACAATTGCCTGTGCGATCGCCAGTCCCAATCCTGAACTAGTTGTAGTTTCGCGACTTTGATGAGTTCGCGCTGGATCTACACGATAAAATCTATCAAACAATCGTGGTAATGATTCTGGAGGTATACCAACTCCCGTATCACTGATTTTAACTTCCAAACAAGCCACACCATAACGCACACCAGAAACCCGTGCTAACTCAACCTGCACTTCTCCCTGAGTTGGTGTATAATGCAAAGCATTACCAATCAAATTTGTACATAACCGCACCAATTGGTCCCAGTTTCCCATCAAAGTAAACCAATTGTCTTGTAATTCTGGGTCAAGTTCTAAGGAAGGATCAACCAAATTGAGAGTTAAGGTAATTTCTTTTTCTTTAGCTACCAGTTGTTGTTCTTCCACAACTTCCATTAGCAAAGCATCAAGGGGACAAGTTGAAAAAACTTCTTGGGCAATTTCACTATCTTGTCGTGCTAAAAATAATAAATCATTTACCAATTTACCCAAACGCTTGGTTAATCTTTCTACTAATTTTAATTGTTGCTGATAATGAGCAACACTGCTGGTTTCTAAGTCTAAATCAGCCAGTGCAACTTGGACATTAGTTTGAATCAAAGCAATGGGACTTCTCAGTTCATGGGAAGCATCAGCTGTAAATTGCTTGAGACGTTCGTAAGACTCTCCCACTGGTTCCATAGCTTTCCCAGACAGAAACCAACCACTCGCAGCTACTGACAACACCATTAACCAAATTCCTAAAGCCAAATCGAAAATCAACTGACGACTGGGTTTGGTGACTTCAAACCAAGGATGACTCACGCGCAGATATCCTAAAACCTGTCTTCCCATTTCTACCCGATGGGTAACTTGTCGCAGTAGCAGTTCTGAGTCTCCCCATCCCCCCAATCTCACCACACGAACAGTTTCACCTGTATTTCCATGAATAGGAATATTTATAGGTTCGGAAAAAGTTGACCACCATAATTCACCAGTGGGGCTAAACCATTCTAGGTCAATGCGATCGTCTTCTGCTGTATGAGAATTATTACGAAAACTCGCTTCTACATTCACGCGGAGTTTATCAGGTTGGAAGTTAACAGGTTCAATTACCAATGAACGCTCTACTACTTCGACTACATGATTTAATGTATCATCAACTCGTTCAATTAGCGTATTGCGAACATATAAATAAACCCCAGTGGCAAATAAGAGTAGTAAAATAGCAGTAACAGCAGTGTACCAAAGAGCAAGACGACGACGAGTAGCTTGGAACATTATTTCCGTATTGTTTGTTAAATATCTCTTAACCAAAACTCACTATATTAACTAGACAGGTCCGAAAATTCACAAAGGAGTCTGTGTCTGGCTTTCCATAGTGTTAAGATGAGGAAAGAGCGAAGAAAAGAATCAGGTTTGGGAATAGTTAATGATAGGAACTATCCATGAAGATATTGATGACAAATTCATAACTGACCTCATATGCATAACATTTATGAAATGGGCAAAACTAATGAACTAATTCCTAATATAATGTGACTAAACCACAAATACTTAGTAAGAATTACTTGTGAGTAAATTGGGGAATTCAGGGGAAATCTTTGTTTAGGTACCCGGAATATTTTTACAAGTCTAATGATCTATTCAATAAAAATACCCTTGGTGAAAAACTCTTTGTTTCCTACCTTTGATTCTAAGGTTAATTCTCCTTTAAGTGGTTTCTTATAAGGTGTGCTAATATTCCTTCCTCCTTGATATGCTTTATCTCCTTCAAACATGTGGTTGTTATGGAACTTTTCTTGTTGCTCTCGAAATAAGCTAATATCACTGGTTGGGCCTTTTTCTCCTACTTCTATATCAACAATATCTTTTCCTTCTGGAGCTAATATCACTGGTTGGTCCTTTTTCTCCTACTTCTACATCAACAATATCTTTTCCTTCTGGTAAGTTGACAAACTGATTTTTAAATCTGTGCTGCTTGTTCTTACCTGGAAAATACTCTTTTGCTCCTGATGATCTCAATGCCTTCCTCATTGCTGTTCCATGCTCTCCACTATTAAGTTAAACTCCGTCAGTAGTTCTATCGCGATGGCATAGTCGCTATCATGTTTTTCTACTTGTTCAAGGAGACTAGCATGGAAAAGATTTCGTAATATCTCTAGCCAGTAATGAAATGTGTCTTTTGCTTCCGTTGTCAATATACCGAAATGCAGACCTAACACCTCAAATATTGGCATTTTCCTCCAATAGCACAAGCATAGACATACCTGTTATTTTATCTCTAGTTTCCCTTGCCCCCTCCTCCTTTCTGATTTATACCTATCTTTTTACTTTCTATGTCACCTTGAAGTTTTTTATGCTACATTCCAGGTTGGGCTAACAAGTCTTGAAACTGATGGTTAGTTATTCCCAGTATTTGTTTTCTACGATGTGGATATTCTTGAATATAGTTAATTTAGCGGATTTTTCCTTTTGGTAGACGGTCAGAATTCCCTTCTACCATTTTTTGCACACCAAGTTAATTTTCCTGACAGGTCTACTACATCTTCTCCAGTTTGCTGCGCGATATCTACTAGCCTCTAAAGTAATCATGCCAAAATCCAAAAAGACTAACCCTGCCATTAATTTAAGTGATGCACAATACTATATAAACCGAGAGTTAAGCTGGTTACAGTTTAATAGTAGAGTATTACATGAGGCTTGTGATGAAAGAACTCCCCTACTAGAACGCCTCAAATTTTTAGCTATTTTCAGTTCTAACTTGGATGAGTTCTTTATGGTGCGGGTGGCAGCCTTAAAGCAACAGGTAGAAGCAAAAGTAAATCTCTTAACTCCCGACGGTCGGACACCACAACAACAATTAGATGATATTCGGTCGTACCTCAATCCAGTAGTTACAAAACATAACGAACAGTTTGAGCGAGTTTTACAGCCATTGTTGCTTAATCAGGGAATTTACATTTTAGATTACATAGAACTGAATTCAAAACAACGCAGTTATCTGGATCATTATTTTAAAGAACAAATCTTTCCGGTTCTAACTCCTCTTGCTGTTGATCCTAGTCATCCTTTTCCTTACATTTCTAATCTCAGTTTGAATTTGGCTGTTGTCGTGAAGAATCCAGAGACTGAAGAAGAATTTTTTGCCAGAGTCAAAGTTCCCAGTGTTTTACCACGATTTTTACCGTTACCGTCGGAATTAGGACTTCAAAACAACGGTAAACCTGTGTATTGGACAGGTATACCTTTGGAACAAGCGATCGCACACAATCTAGAGTACCTGTTTCCAGGGATGAATATACAAGAATGTCACCCCTTCCGCATTACTCGTGATGCTGACCTAGAACTGGAAGAAGACGAAGCCGATGATTTGTTATTAGCCATTGAACAAGAACTCCGCAAACGTCGCATGGGTGGGACTCCCGTCAGGTTAGAAATTAAATCCCAAACACCAGAAGTATTACGTTGTCGGTTGTTGCAAGATTTGGAACTAACGGAAAACGATATTTATCAAGTCGATGGTTTATTGGGACTGCGAGACTTAATGTATTTTATGGCCTTACCATTATCAGCACTCAAAGAACTACCACGTCAATCTGTTGTTCCTTACCGTTTACAACGTCTCAGAGAACCAAACATAGATCCCGATTTATTGGAACTAGAAGAAGGGAAAGACTTCTTTTCTATTATTCGAGAAAAAGACCTCTTAGTACATCATCCTTATCAATCATTTTCTGGCACAGTCGAACGGTTTATTACTCATGCCGCTTGGGATCCAAATGTATTAGCTATTAAAATGACTCTCTACCGGACTTCTGGTGATTCACCCATAGTTAATGCTTTAATTGCTGCGGCTGAAAATGGTAAACAGGTGTCTGTTCTAGTAGAATTAAAAGCCCGATTTGATGAGGAAAATAATATTTATTGGGCCAGACGTTTAGAAAAAGTTGGTGTTCATGTTGTTTATGGTTTAGTCGGACTCAAAACCCATAGTAAAATCGTATTAGTAGTGCGACGAGAAAAAGACCGGATACGCCGTTATGTCCATATTGGGACCGGAAATTATAACCCGAAAACAGCACGATTATATACAGATTTAGGTTTGTTGAGTTGTCGTGAAGAATTAGGTGCAGATTTAACAGATCTGTTTAACTTCTTAACCGGATATTCTCTGCAAAAATCTTATCGAGAAATATTAGTTGCACCTGTGAATATGCGTGATTGCTTTCTAGGATTAATCAAGCGAGAAATCGAAAATGTTAAAAACGGATTTTCCGGCCGTATCGTTGCCAAAATGAACGCCCTAGTCGATCCCGAAATTATCGCTGCCCTATATGATGCCTCCCGTACTGGTGTGCAGATTGACCTGATTATCAGGGGTATATGCTGCTTGCGTCCTGGACTCAAAGACATCAGTGAAAATATTCGTGTCATCAGCATTATTGGCCGATTTCTAGAACATTCCCGCATTTTTTACTTCTACAATAATACTCAAGAAGAAATATATATTGGCAGTGCTGACTGGATGCGTCGTAATCTAGATCGTCGAGTGGAAGTTACCACTCCCATCAAAGACCAAGATATTGCCAAAGATTTGCAAGAAATCCTGGGAATTATGTTAGCTGATAACCGTCAAGCCTGGGAACTACAGTCTGATGGGAGTTATATTCAAAGACGACCCTGCGATAATTGTCCAGAAGCTAATTCCCAAAAAACTTTCATGTCTATGGCATTACGTTCTACAAACATGACTTAAATTTTGAGGACTTTAAAAAATTTGACTAAGTAGGTAAACACAAATAAATATAACTATGTAACAAAATGTAAATCAGTAAATAACTTGAAACCTTTGGGATTGCTTGATTCCCCTTTGCTGCATTCGCTATGACATAGTTATAAATTTTTCCGCCCACCTACTTATACCTTAAAAAGGGTATCAACTTATATTGTCTTATCAATACCTTGGCCAAGTTACGAGGATTAAACGGCTGTAGAAGCATTATGAATACGACCAAGAGAGGTAAGCTTGGCAAAAATCTGGGCTAATAAAATAGGGTCTGGCGGTTGCGGAAGCATTTTTAATATTTCACGAACATATTGAAAACCACGACAGTAAGCCTTCACATCAACAATGCCAGCACCAGAATTATCTTGACGAAACTGAGCTAGAAGATAATGGGACAAATTAACCATGAAAAAAGAAAGATTAGCAGCATTACTCACCACAGTTTGACCCAGATTCATAAAATCTTCCAATCCCCAAAACTCCTTAGCATCCCGAAAATTAAATTCGATTTGGAAACGAAGTTCGTAGTAGTCGATTATTTTCTCATATGATAAATAATGGTCACTAGAAAACAGAATTATGTGACTGCGAGCATTAGTTTTCAGATTTGTTTTCACCAAAATAACTACATTCAGGGATTGGGCAAATTCTTTGTGGCATAAGGTGGCTTGCTAAGTATCGGTTTGGATATCCTCTTCAATACTAGTGTGACGCAAATATGCCCCAGGAATATTACGCCAGTCCAACTTCTCTCCGTATTTACGACGCGAACGATGATGAGGATCAGCATTGTGATTAAGTTATATATAACGCTGAATCGTGGCGTAAGTCTGAAATTATGTGCAAGTTTACCTGCCGAGCCATCTGCAAAGCATTATTATTTCCAAAGTGACCGTCTAAAGCTAAGTATGTGAGGGGAATAAAGTTAGCTATTAACTGAAATAGCTCTTTAATCATCTTCTCTATTCTGATACCAATTCTCTATGAGGCTGCACAGAATAAAGCTTGGTGAAACAGAGCTGCAAGGATGAAATCATAACTGGTCAAAGAGGAGATGACCTCAGAAGATAATTGAGC
>ERZ1034425.161-NODE-161-length-11477-cov-61.139030_pt1 | contig 11477 bp, 10 predicted proteins | sample MGYA00520608_ERZ1034425 | MGnify/ENA primary metagenome ERZ1034425 (study PRJEB33736, sample SAMEA104288488) | Azolla rubra | place: Australia | collected 1985 | study: EMG produced TPA metagenomics assembly of the PRJEB19522 data set (Is there foul play in the...
GGCTATGAAGCTTATACACCAAGCACTTTAGTTCGCTTGTCGCCCCTTGAACTATGTGCCTTTTTACATCCGTCAAAACCATACACATCCCCTTTTTTTGGTCAGTGTTGACCGACTGACTGTCTGCAGCGAGCGCGGTAGGTTGTGTTCATTTACCTAATTTCGAGCGAACTTGACCACCCAATGTATGGTTGAATTTTTCCCAAACCCCCTGGCCCTGCCATTTCCTGTAATAGCTATATACCGTTGACCTTGGCGGGAAGTCACCTGGAAGCATATTCCATTGACATCCAGTTTTCAAATGATAATAGATGGCATTACATATTTCACCCATATCTGTTGTGGGTGGATGCCCTCCTTCTTTAGCTGGTGGAATCAATGGGGCCAGGATTTCCCACTCCATATCAGTTAAGTCTGTGGGGTAAGACTTTCGTTCCATCAGTAGCTATGTAAATACACTACATTTTATGTATCCTATCCTTCTAATATTCCTTTTCTACTCCCCTTTACATTTACTTTATCAATAGCCTCTTAATGTATTCGTATAGTGTTTAGAAAATTGAATCAAATATTCATTTCTGGAATGCTCTTAAGCTGGGTACTACCCACCCGACTATACTAGTAGAGTACGGCGTAAATATAGCAACCATTTAAAATAGAAGAAAAGCCTACTCCATAAGATTTTGGACTTTTGAATTTCACCTTGCAGTACTATCGTTAGGGGACAAAGGTAAGGGGTAAGAGGAAAAGAAAAATCTTTAACCTAAGAGCATGTTTGAAAAGTTTTAGGAGGTACAAATTGTCATTTTGAGGGCAATTAAATGGAGCGTATCCCTTCGGGACACTGCATGAACGTGAAGCGTGCCGGAGGCTCTAGAATCTAGGTTTTGAGCGTGTACTGAGATGTTTTATTCCGCTCCGCTGCATTCAACATGCTACAAAGACCGACTTTTCAAACAACCTCTAAGACCACTTACCTTTCCTCGTCCTTTTAGGGTATGGGGAAAACTGTCTTTCCCTACACCGCACAACTCATACCTCAGACCCTGTTTTCGGTCAGTCATACTCCTCAACTTCCTATATCAAGATGGTAGTTATAGCAACGGATAAGGAGGTTAGGACATCAAGTGATAGCGTGGTATAAGCCATTGATGAAACTCTATGCACAACAGAGTTTTACTCCTGAATTCTGACTCCTGCTATAGCTATGCTGATTTTTTCTCTCTGTGGCTACCGCGTACTTCTGCTTTTTGCTTACCCCCTACTTCCAGATAAGCAATATCTTTAATTTTGCTCAAGCAAGCAGATGCTAGATGAGCATCACACCTTTTCTCTGTTGCTGGTTTAGCAAGTTTCAGACTTTCATTCTGTTGGGTATTTGACCTACTAATACGAGAGTTTTCTTTGAGTAATCGGTTATAAGTGCGGTAAGGAATGTAATGCAAAGGATTGTAACCAACAAACCGCAGCATTAAAACACAAGCCCAAGAATACTTACCAGCTAGGATAGCTTCTATTACTTGGTCAAACTGTTCAGGATTGATTTTCTTCTCTAAGTTGCTACTTTTACCAGAAATGTCTTGATTCATAATGAGTGTTAGTTTTATTTGAATGAAGTTGACTAGTCCAGTTGTTTTGAGTCTTATTGTGTCAAGTGCTATTTACAAACTGCAATACTAGTCCACCACACCATCTTTGATGAATTCACAATGGGAAGATCATGTATATTCTTTCCATGGGTACCTTGACCCACCAATTCTGGTTTGGTTGATTACTAGCTTTGAGACAGCAGTTGAATTAATTACAGGAATATATTGGTAATGGATTAGTACTGAAAATTGAAAAAGTAGATAACCTTTTCAACAGGCACATCCCGAAATTTCTCAAGTTCTCAGAGGTTGCTGTAACTCCCAGTGGAAAAGGCTTTTTCTAAAACTGCTCTTTTGTTTTGTATGTGTATGGATACTTTTGAGCCAAGTCTTAGTTTCCACAGTGTTGGTTGCTGTCTGGGTAGTTTTCTGTATGTCGAGGAGCAGCTTCAATAAATTAATTTTCAAAGCTAAAGCTCTTCGGGTTGCTTGTTCTGCTCTAGCTATAATCTCCCCAAGGGTTTGAGTCTTTAAAGAACTATGAGCCATCCCATCTATGATTTTCGTTCCTTGGGTGTGGCTGACTTTGACAATCTTTCCTATCCACACCCAAACCACAACTATGGGATAGAAATCTAACTTGCTCCCCCAAACTAAATACAGAAGGTTTGAAAACACCTCAGTTTCAAAGGATGCTGACCTGTTGCTTATATTCTTAATTGCTATGTCACTACTTGTTCGTAGGACTGATAAATTTAACTTTGGTAAAAGTACAAGACTTTCATGAATAGATGCCTGACGAGGATGTAACTCAGAGAGTTTGACCCCTACAAGACCCCGCTGGCTTGATGTTTCGACTGCATTTGACCTGATGATTTGTTTCATGACCTGACCTGTGATTGAAAACCTGACTGTTTTTAATCAAGTCTGTGTGCTGCTTTGCTGTATTGACCCTGTTGTGCAGTTTTGTAACCTGGTGGTTTGAGTTGCTGATGAAAGACAACTACCATTGGTTACTTCTCGGCTGTAGCTTTTGCTGATTCGTAAATGAAAGGTAAAAGTTTACCATCTTTCTGTAATCTAGTGGTCTTAGTAGATGCTGTTGTGTCTTCTAAAAATTAGACAATCTTGAGTTGAATAGATGTTCCCTGGCTATTATTGTATAACTTACGGCTGAGAATTAGTAATAATTTTCAGTGAAGTCTTATAATTTTCAATTGAGCCGAGAAGATCATTCATATTAGGATCTAAATAGCTACATTCGTATTTATACTATTTTTTGTCGCTAATGTCATCTGCCAATTTTGCAGGCTTATAAGTTAAATTTACTGAATATCTCAGAATGTTCATTTGAGGGTTGTGCAACTTTGACTTTTGTCCCATTTTTGTTAAAAGAATGGGGGGTGTCACCCCTCATTTTATCTACTAAAAAACTTTTATTATCTGTAGTTTAACAGCAAATATTACTAGTTATTTAATTTCAGAAGCCTTATAAATAAACAGGCTTAGACCTTTTTCTAAAAGCCTTATTCGTTATTTTTAGCATAATTAGCCCTGAAAGTTTAGTGATTATATATTGTTATATGTTTTTCTTGGAGGTGTTCTCTGAAAATCTTTTCATCCATACCTATTACCTATAAGTGCTAGTCATATCTGACTCATAATTACCTAAGAACAGGTCAGTGCATCCAGAACCTAAATGGTTAAGAATACTATCTTAGAATATGATGTATTTATGTTCTTGATAACACAAACTTTTACAATAAAAAACACCCATAAAGGGTGTGTTTACTAAAACTTTAGCATCTTAAATCTGTATGCAATTATATAATCAACGAAATCAATCTAAATTAAGCGATAAAATACACCTATGAGTTGATTTTAAATAAGTTATATTTTTTTTGATTAGGCAGGAAGTTTACTAATTTCGGTAGGAAAAATTACATCCTCTGTTTCAGCTTTATTGAGTACAGGTTTCAACAGTTAGTTGTTATTAATTTGCCACAAGTAAATGCTGGAGGATTAATACTTCGCTTTAGTAGCATTATTTAATTTGTTGAGTCCTGGTCTGAGATAATTAACTCTCTTGGCTTGTTACTTGCTAATTAGAATTAAAGGAGTTATAATGTAATTCCCTCAAGCTATAACTCGCTACCAAAGGTAAAGAGTGAAACGACTTGTAAACCTGACATCATCAATCAAGACGGTTTTTCCTGCTTTTACTTTCACTACATAGACAGAGCTAAATTTCTTTTTGCTGTGGTTTTTTCTGGGCAAGAGTTTAGAAAAATCTCTTTTTGTCTGTCATCTAACCGCTTATTACCATATGTTTGTCAAACCATGTTTTATGGTTGATGAGGATTTTGCTGTTTTTATCTCTGGTAATCATGTTTCTGATTTTTCTGGGGGATAGATTGTGAGAGAAGGTGAAAAATCGCAATCTGGGATTGTAGTAATGGATAGAGTAGTGAGGACATAAATTAATAGGCTCTTTTTTACCTGAGTTCTGTTTCCTGCTATATAACAGGTCTGAATACTTGCCCGTTCAGGGAAAAAGGGTGAAAACCTTGACTTTGTACCCATGCCAACCTAATAGCATGACACGAGTCTCAAGGTTTAAATCTTTCAACTCTTACCATTACTTATTTTTTCTAAGGATTCCGGAAATAACCGGAAAATACTATCACATTTATTGAGAGAATTATTTTTCCCAAGTAGGTATTATCTATTACCAGAGATGGCGGAGATAATAAGAGTATTTAAATGAACATCATATAAATTGCCCAAATAGCCATTGGGCGCAGATAGGTACTAGCGCGAAAAGTACCAACGGGGGTAATGGCTTCGGGGGTGCGAAATTGTAAACCATTGTCGTAAATTTGCTCAACAACGGCTTGCGTTAACTGCATAGCTTCATTTTTCATACCCATCTGCACTAGGAAAGCTGCTAAACCAAAGTTAATTCCAGTCCATACTTCTAGAGGATGGGTGGCTTTGGGGTTTTCTGGAGAACCGTCGGGAAGAACGCCGTTAGCTGCACCAAACTTACCATCATAAAACTTTACAAAGCAGGCTTCATATACTGTTTGCAAGGCAGAATGGGCATGATTACTGGGGACAATATCCGGTAAACCCAGTAACCGCGTGTAGAATTGTCCACATAACTGGTCTGCCATGACTACATCAGAACCACTTTCACTGTCTAAGCGGTAATACTGACCGTTCCAAAGCTTTTGTTCATAAATTGGTCTTGATTGTTGTAACCAAGATTGATAAATTGATTTTTGCGATCGCAATTTGTCTGTCTTCTCTGTGTTCTCTGTGCCTCTATGGTTTGTTAAAATATCAGCTATTGCGATAGCACTTTCTAAAGCCGCTAACCACAACCCGCCACAATATGCACTAACACCATTTAACAGCCAATCATCAAAGGTTTGATCAGGTGCGCCAGAATTTTCTGGTATTCCATCACCATCTAAATCAAAGGTTTTCAAATAATCGAGAGTCTGCACAATTGCATCCCAACAGTCTACCAAAAATTGTACATCGTGACTACCTGTAAATAGAAAATCTCGGTATACTTGCAATACAAAATCGCTACTTAAGTCTTTCCATAAGTTGCAATCTTGATAACAGGTGTAGTTGGTTTTTTCCCACACCCATTCATTTGGTGCGCCTAAGTCATGGGGTGTAGCTTTAGCTACTTTGCGGATGGCTTTTTTTGTTTCAGCACCAATTGTATAATAATAGCCAATCACTCGCAGATGATCATCGCTGTGGGGAATTGCCCGTGCAAAGGCGCGAATTACTGACTTTTCGAGTTCTGGGAATAAGATTAGTAGGGCGAAAGAACCATATAACCTGACATCTAAACTTTCATACCAACGGTAATCTAAACATTCTAAGACAGCAAACTGACCTATGGGATCAATTTCTGAGGCTGCACTCCAGAGAGTTCCACCGCTTGTGAGGTCATAAAGTTCGTTAAAAAGTGCCATCTTAAACCATTCTGGCAAATCTTCGCGGTCAAGAATCGGTTTTTGCCAATTTTGAATGTGCGCTCGCCAAACTTGATATTGTTCTAGTCCTGTAGATGTGATTGCAAAAGCATTATCACCATAGCGACTAAAAAAATCTGTATATCTACGGTAATAATTAATGCCCTCAGCAAATTCCGTTACAGGAAAATCCCAAGCCAGAGTAAAGGGAATTTCCAGAGTTTCCCCTGGTTGGAGAGTACAACGCACAGCCAAGGCAGCCCCTAACCGTGTATCTGCATCTGCGGGAGTTGCATTCAGATAATTAGGCAAATAACCATCAGTTGAAAAGCTTTCCCAAAGATCCGCACCTGAACCGACTGGATTAAAATGCGTATGATAAAATACTTCCATGCGGGGATTTTTAGGAGTAGCAATACACCAGCTACCATCACCTTCCTGTAGAGGTAAACCAGTAGGCACACGACCCAAAAAACAGCCAAAAAATTCTGTATTTTCCACTATATCATTGTAGTTTCCTTTACTTTCACCTAAACGCGGCTGATATTCATAAACCGGACTCCCATCATCCCGTATCTGCAAATCAGGAGATTTCAGAGCATTAGTAAACCAACCCACTATGTTTTCCCAAGTCAGCATGATACTGAGGGTAATAGGTGCATTTGTGGGGTTATGTGCTTTCCAAACAAAAACAGCTACAGGATAACTAGTTTCTTGATAATTATTTGCCCAAATGGGGGAAAACTGCTCACAAGTTAGCTGGGTTTGCAAGACATTTTCATAAACAAACCAGCTGCGAGGATAAAGTGCATGATAGGTGCCGGTTGCTTGGGTAGTAGTTGATGGTGGATACCATTGCCAACTTTGTAGAGTCCCATCTTCCGGGATTTCGGTCGATAATGCATAAGCTTTAGAAGATGAACCAGTAGATTCAAATACACTAAATTGGCAAGATGGAAAGGATTTGAAGAGATGTTCACCACCGTCAATGTGCCACAGATTAAAGTCTCCTCGTGAAGAACGGCCAATACAACCAGCACCAAAACCCCCCAAAGGCATTCCGTGCCATGGTCCATCATCTATATTACTCACATAGCGGACAGTATAAGGCTTGTCCCAACCTAAACCGATGGGACGCTGCCAACTACAGGAGGGAATTTCTGGGAAGGGGGAAGTTGTCATTATTTTTCGGGAACAGGAAATAGGGAACAGGGAAGAGGCAGGAGGCAGGAAGCAGGAGGTAAGGAAGGGGCAAGAGTAAGAATTTATTTTTCTTCTCTACAACGCCAGTCGTCTCAAATCGGGAAACCTGCCCACGACCCTGGATCCCCTACAGACCACACCCTGTTCCTAATTATTCTTCGTCTAATTCAATTTCTTCTTCCTCTTCTTCTCCATTGACTTTAGATACAGAGTTAGCAGAAACTACTGCCCCTTTATCTAGCTTTTCACACACTAACTCTCTAATCTTGTCAGCAAATTCTGTTTTTTCTTCTAAATATCTGATAGCGTTATCTCGACCTTGGGAGATGTTTTCACCGTTATAACTGTACCAAGCACCTTTACGCAGGAGAACTCCTGTTTCTTCTGCTAGGTCAACTAAACAACCTAGGGTAGAAACTCCCTTACCAAAAATAATGTCAAACTCAGCGATTCTAAAAGGTGGTGCTACTTTATTTTTGGCTACTTTCACTTTGACGCGATTACCAAATTCATCAGAGCCTTTTTTTAAGGTTTGAATCCGGCGAATATCTAGACGCACGGAAGCGTAAAATTTCAAGGCGTTACCACCAGTTGTGGTTTCTGGACTACCGTAGGTGACACCGATTTTTTGCCGCAATTGGTTAATAAAAATTACTGTGCAACCAGATTTACCAATATTACCTGTAATTTTTCTGAGGGCTTGGCTCATTAATCGGGCTTGTAAACCGACGTGAGTATCACCCATATCGCCTTCGATTTCAGCGCGGGGTACTAGGGCGGCTACGGAGTCAATGACGACAATATCAACTGCGGCAGAACGCACTAGTTGATCAACAATTTCTAAGCCTGCTTCTCCTGTGTCAGGTTGGGAAACGAGTAAATTTTCAATATCTACACCTAATGCGCCGGCGTAGGTGGGATCTAGGGCGTGTTCTGCATCAACGAAGGCAGCTATACCGCCGTTTTTTTGTACTTCTGCAATCGCATGAAGAGCTACTGTAGTTTTACCAGAACTTTCCGGTCCATAAATCTCAATTACCCGCCCTTTGGGTAGACCTCCACCCAAGGCTAAATCCAAAGTCAGCGCCCCAGTGGAAATAGTTTCTACACGCATCCGGGTAGCATCACCTAAACGCATGATTGCTCCTTTACCAAAACTGCGCTCAATCTGGTTGAGTACCATCGTCAGTGCTTTTTGCTTGCCAGAAGTATCTGCTGTGTTGGTTGCCATTAGAGCCTCTAAATATAGGATTTAAGGAAGTTTACGTTGGAAGCTTAATTAGAACAGATATACTATCTTAACCGGAAAGTGCGCGATTGGTACTCTTGGAAAAAAAGTTTGAGAAGATTGTAACGCGATCCAGACGGCGTGACTATTATAATAGGGCATTGGGCATTGGGAATTACTTTGCCTGTGGACTCCTGGTTATTGCGATTTCGGTAAAATAATACACAGAACAGCTAGCAAAAATGCCAATGCACCAGCTATACAACTGACTATCATCGTTATCCCTAGGGTAAACACATATCCAAATACACTCACTGCCAAAGAGAACCCACCAAAATAGCTGCCAATACCTAAACCAGGCCAGTGAGGGGGCATTAATTCTAAGATAAATGGAATTGCCCCATTGACAATCAAACTGAAACCCGCTGCTATAAAAAGTATAGAGAGAATCTCTGGGGGCATATAGACCATTAACACTATTAAGAAGATAGTTTAAATAATACCTCCGAGCATCGCCCGACCATTACCTACTTTGGTAGCGCAAAATCCAGCAGGTAAAGCTGTAAAGGCAAGAGCTAAACTAATGATGCAGAGCATGATTGCAGTGACATCGTTTGTATTGAATTGGGGTTTCAGGGTTTTGCCTAAACCATTCATGAGGAAAAGCTAACCCCAAGTAATGCTAGAACCTGTGAGGAAAATAAAAGATAGGTTTTGAAAAGGTATTTTTGGTGTTTTTAGGTTTTGTAATTCTGTTGGTATTTCTGGCGCGTGCAAAAACCGCAGTGTAAATGCTGCTGCCAGAAGAACAAAAGATGTGATCGCAAAAGCCCAAACTGGCCCTAAACTCAGAATAAAGGTATTAGCAACTCCAGGAAAAGCACTAATCAGACCCCCTGCTAAAGTTACAAAACTGAATGCTAAAGGTAACTCAGCAGGCATTAACTACTTTAGCAACAAGGCAAAAGCTGGAGAAGGAAAGACTGTCATTGCTAACGCCCAAGCAGCTAAAATACTGCCGCTCACCTCACTTCGTGGGACAAAAGTAGCAACACACGGAATAGCAATAAACAAAGTTGACGCGAGAATCACACCAATGGAAATGAAAGGAAAGCGAGTTCCGAATTTCCGGTGATTTTGATCGGAAAGTCCCTCTATTAGTGGTTCCATCACCACAGCTAAAGCATTTTCAACAACCAGCAAACCAGCTGCTAAAGACGCAGGAAAACTAAACTGAGGCAAAAGTTCCGGTAAATAACCATTATAAACCAACCAACTTAATGTAATTCCTCCCTGCAAACCTGCTAAAACCAAAACTTGAACTCATAAAACACTTGGTTGAGATTTTGAGGTAGTCATATTGATATGGGGAGAGGAGGAGGTAGGGAACAGGTGACAGGTGATAGGTGATAGAAGTTATTTTACTTTTCCCCTACAGCCCCGCTCCCTTAGAGGGTGTTTGAAAAGTTAGAAAAGTATAATTTGTCTTTTGTATCCCTTCGGGACACTGAGTGAACGCCATGCCTGGCGTAGGACTCCTACGTAGTCACGTAAGCTATAGCCATGTGGAACAAAGTGGGGCGAAGAATCTAGGGTTTGAGCGATTACTCTGAGTGCTTCACTACGCTGCGCTAGGTACCCTATGGGAAGCAAGGTACAGCATGACTTTTCAAACATCCTCTCACACGCGTTGTTGTGTCACCAATAATTTAATATTGAGGAACAGAAGGATCTACTTCTTGACTCCAAGCATTAATTCCACCTTTGACATTTGTTCCCACAATACCCGCATCCGTGAGGATAGCAAGAGCTTTGGCAGAACGTCCGCCCATTTTACAATGAGCAATTAAGCGGTGTCCCTTGAGTAGTTCCTTCACCTGAGTCACACCATTACCATTTTCAATATCTGGTAAAGGTACTAATACAGAACCGGGAATTTTAGCAATTTCGTACTCATGGGGATTACGTACATCCAGCAGCACAAAATCTTTTGCACCACTATCGAGTAATGCCTTCAATTCCTTGACGGTCATTTCTTGAATTTCCATCTGCTGTTTCGCCTCTTCTGCTTTTGCTTGGGGAATACCACAGAATTCTTCGTAGTCTATCAATTTTTGGATGACTGGACGGATGGGGTTAGGACGCAGTTTTAACTCCCGGAATTTCATATCCAAGGCATTGTAAAGCATCAAGCGTCCACTAAGAGTATTACCTTGACCAATAATAACTTTGACTGTTTCCGTGGCTTGGATCACACCAATAATTCCAGGTAAAATTCCTAATACACCACCTTCTGCACAGGAAGGAACCATTCCTGGTGGTGGTGGTTCTGGATATAAGTCTCGATAGTTGGGACCACCTTCGTAGTTAAATAGGGTTGCTTGTCCTTCAAAACGGAAGATAGAACCGTAGACGTTGGGTTTCTCTAATAATACGCAAGCGTCGTTAACTAAATACCGTGTGGGGAAGTTATCAGTTCCATCCACGACGATATCGTAAGGATGAATGATATCTAAGGCGTTTTCGGAACTTATCCGAGTTTCGTATAAATCAACCTGACAATGGGGGTTAATTTCATGAATACGGTTTTTTGCAGATTCAATTTTGGGTTTACCTACCCAGGATGTCCCGTGAATTACCTGACGTTGCAAGTTAGAAGTATCAACCACATCAAAATCAACTATACCGATGCGTCCAATACCTGCTGCGGCTAAATATAACAGCAATGGTGAACCTAGTCCACCTGTGCCGATACATAATACACTGGAAGCTTTCAGGCGTTTCTGTCCCTCTAGTCCCACTTCTGGTAATATTAAGTGGCGAGAGTAGCGTTCATAGTCGTCTTTTGTCAACTGGATTTCATCCAGATTGGGATTTAGCATAGTAGTTAAGATGTAGAATGTCAGACTATTAATGTTAACTTAAAGTTGCTAAATTTATACATTCAATGGTTTCAAGTTGAAATTGGTGGTTGTCGTCAATACTCCAGCTTTGTAATTCACCAGCTTTACCATTCATTGTGGAGGGATACTATCACATAAGAGTTTTCTGGACAAGTATATGGGCTGTGGGCGATCGCATTTTCCAGGTATTGCTTAATGATATGGTTTCGTGCAAAGATACAAATAACTAAAGGCGCAAAGGACAGAAGTTTTCAAAGTTGAGTTTAATATTCCCTTCCCACTAAAAGAATAAGGTCATAGTAATAGGGTAGCGGGATAATGCTTTTGTGTAAGGTGGAATCCCACACACCTAATTTCATACTGGGAAGGGAGTAAGTACGATGTTGTCGCTTGCAAAATTAAATGACCACTTGACAAATAAATGTCCACAAGAAGATTAACTCTATAAACCCTTACACAGTAATGGTTTTATTATTTCAGCCTATGTTTAGCTAGTAGTCAACCAAGGCAATGTTGCTGGGTAAGCCCCTCTAATTGATAAACTAGTCAAAAAAGG
>ERZ1034425.162-NODE-162-length-11476-cov-3.168724_pt1 | contig 11476 bp, 15 predicted proteins | sample MGYA00520608_ERZ1034425 | MGnify/ENA primary metagenome ERZ1034425 (study PRJEB33736, sample SAMEA104288488) | Azolla rubra | place: Australia | collected 1985 | study: EMG produced TPA metagenomics assembly of the PRJEB19522 data set (Is there foul play in the...
GTGCTCGAGCACCTGGACCACCCTGTCGGGCGCCTTCAGGAATGACGTGCCACCACAGGTCGGGCAATTGCAGGGAGCCGCATAGACCAGTTCTTCGGTGGGAAGACCATCGGGCAAAGGCTTACGCTTCGGCTTTTCGGATGCGTCCTCCAACTCTGGCAGAAGAGTTTTGCAGGAGCGCAGTTCAGCCTCGGCACGGGAGGCCTCGATCTCCTCCAGCATCAGTTCGAACTGCTCGATCTTCCGGTCGATCTTTTCCGAAGAGGCGCCATGCTGCCGATGTCGGAGCAGCTCCAATTGCGCGCGAAGAAGCCCGATTATAGAGTCACGCTTGATGACCTCGCGCTTCCTGGCTCTCAAGTTTCGCCGCCTGTTCGGCGACCAGTGCGCGCAAAGCAGTGAGCTCGTCCTGACTGTCCAGCGGCGCTATTTCCATACCCGCAAATCTAGCCGATTTGCCCCTGAGGCGCCAGCACTTTGCCTCGGATGCCCCTGCAAAATATAGCTGGACGCCTTTCTGTAATTGGTCAACGGTAACTCCGTTTTGAAGTGCCAGTCGTCAGCGGGTTTCACGCTTCTGTTCGTGGTCGTCGCGATGGACCCCACATTCTGGGCGCTTCGGTGGTGGGTTTGAATACTGCCAGCTCTAAATCGTGCTCTTTGCATCACAAGACGCCCAACGCAGTCATTCAGGCCCACACGCTCTCCGCATTCTCACGACGAGGCGTGATCTTTGATCTTGTTCATCCTTACATTGTGGCGGGCCTTTTCATCGAGAATTCGGTTCCGTCATGCCACATGCGGTGAAGCACTACGGCAAGGCGGCGCGCCAATGCGACTTTGGCCTTTCGGGCTCCGCGGCGGCGAGCAATGCCGAGCGCCCACGATTTCAGCCAGTTGTCCGCCTTGCAGCGGGTCATCATAACATTGGCCGCCTCATAGAGCATGGCTCGCACCATGGCATCGCCGCATTTGGTAATGCGACCGAACTGCTCCATTTCTCCGGAAGCATAAACGCGCGGCGTCAATCCGAAGACGGCGGCAACCAGATGAGATTTGTCGAAACGCCATGGAACATCGACGCCGGTACGGAAGGTCAGTGCGGTTACCGGGCCTACGCCTGACACGGTCATCAGCAGACGACAGACCGCATCCTTCTTCACGATGTCGAGGACCATCTTGTCTATCACCGCCAGCGTGCGCAGCCCGCCTTCATAGGCCGCGAGCAGCGGTTCGGTCATCGCCAAAAGCAACGGATCGTCAATGGCCTCACGCACACGCCTGGCATAGAGTATATTCTTGCCGCCGCCGGTGCGGATGCCAAACGCCTTCAGCGTGCCACGCACCGTATTGATAAGGTCCTTGTTGCGCCGGACCATGGATTGTCGGTGACGCAGCAGCAATCTGATCCGCTGGCTGTAGTCGGTCTTTACATGCGTTGCCTTGAACAGGCCGGTGCGCATGGCCTGCGCTATCAGCCGTGCATCACGGCGATCTGTCTTCACCGGCGATGCCTTGGCGAAGGCCTTCATCTGCGCTTGCGGGAAGATTTTGATGGAGAGGGCCTGCGGCGTCTGGCGCGGTAGACGAAGGACGCAGCCCAGGTTCGACGTCTGTTGGCGCTCGCGTCGATCTATGATGGCGGCTCGCGATCCGATGCGGCCCGTCTCGGCAATGTCACGCTGCAGATTGTTCGTGATTGGGTCATGCGTTTCAACGAGCGCGGCCCCGAAGGCCTCGTCAATGGCAAGGCTCCCGGTCAACAGTCTCGATTGAACGACAATCAGCCTGCGGCGCTGGCGCAGGCCATGGAGCGTGGCCCGACACCCTATCTCGACGGCGTCGTTCGCTGGCGTCTGTGCGATCTGGCGCAGTGGCTTTGGCAAGAGTTTCGGGTGTCCAACAGCGAGCAAACGCTCAGCCGTGAAGTCCGGGCCATGGGCTATCGCAAGCTCGCCGCCCGCCCCAAACATCACGCACAAGACCCTCAAGCCCTTGAGGATTTTAAAAAAGCTTCCCCGCCGCTGTGGCAGAAATTGCCGCCGGAGCGGCCGACGGGAAGCGCATAGAAATCTGGTTCGAGGACGAAGCTCGTATTGGCCAAAAGAACAAGATCACGCGCCGCTGGGCCAGGCGCGGAACGCGGCCTTCATCGCCACATGATCAGCGCACCAGATCGGCCTACATCTTCGGGGCGATCTGCCCGAAGCTCGGGAAGGCCGCTGCACTCGTCATGCCATGGTGCGACACATATGCGATGACCCAGCACTTGGCCGAAATCTCGCGCCATATCGCTGGAGACGCGCACGCCATCCTTATCATGGATCAAGCGGGTTGGCACATGTCCAACCATCTCGTCGTACCCGGCAACATCACAATCCTACCGCTGCCGCCGAAGTCGCCTGAATTGAACCCGGTTGAAAACCTCTGGCACTTCATGCGCGAAAACTGGCTCTCAAACCGCGTTTTCAAATCCTACGACGACATCGTCGATCATTGCTGCGATGCATGGAGAAAGCTCGAAAGCCAGCCATGGCGCATCATGTCCATAGGACAAAGAGAATGGACAAATGGGTTCCGATCAGTGAGGGCGCGTATTAGGAGACCTGTGCGCGGATAGCTCTTCGCGTTGAATTAGTTTGATTTTCCGATCATTTTGGGTTTTTCGTGCTTTCGCGCACTGGCAAGTTTTGGGTCGCCCCCAATTCTCGTCAATTCGCCGCCTATGCTTGCCGCTTCATTGGGCGACGGCCATGATGGTGTGGCATCGCTTCATGTTATAGGCGATGGCGGTCAGACGGATTTGCATGGCAGCTTTTGCCATGCCTCTCCAGCGCATCCGGCGTAAGCCATAGGACCGTTTCCACGTTCCGAATATCTTCTCGATCCGCCCACGGATACGGTGGATCGGCTGGTTATGAGCTTCGAGGCGCGCGCGTATCTCAGGACTGTCAGGAATTTCGTGTACGGGCGTGCATAATTGGTATGAAGGAGAGCACCCATGGCACGACGGAAAGAGCCGGTTATCCCGGACGCGATATTGGACCAATTGCTGGGCGGGGCTGATGCAAAGACGGCCTTTGATGGCGGCGGGCTGATAGACCAGTTGAAGAAGGCGCTTGCGGAACGTGCGCTGAACGCGGAGATGGATCACCATCTCTCAAGCGAAGGTTCCAGCGGCAACAGCCGCAATGGCTATGGAAAGAAGACTGTTTTGACCGAGGATGGCTCCCTGGAGCTGTCGATACCGCGAGACCGGCAATCGAGCTTTGATCCACAGCTCCTTGCCAAATACCAGCGGCGGTTTCCCGGCTTCAACGACAAGATCATTTCGATGTATGCGCGAGGGATGAGTACACGCGAGATCGTCGGCCATTTGCAGGAACTCTATGGCGTGGATGTTTCGCCGGACCTGATCTCGGCGGTCACGGATGCCGTGCTCGATGAGATCGCGACCTGGCAATCGCGTCCTCTGGAGCCGGTCTACCCGCTGGTGTTCTTTGATGCACTTCGGGTCAAGATCCGCGACGAAGGCACGGTGCGCAACAAGGCCGTCCATGTCGCGCTCGGCGTTCGCGGCGACGGAACCAACGAAGGCGCGAAGTTCTGGCTGCGCGTCATGAACGAACTGAAGAACCGGGGCGTTGAGGATATCCTGATCGCTGTCGTGGACGGTTTGAAGGGCTTCCCCGATGCCATCAACGGGGTCTTTCCGGAAACGACTGTGCAGACCTGCATCGTCCACCTGCTCCGAAACTCGCTGGATTTTGCCTCCTGGAAAGACCGCAAGGATTTGGCGCGCGCCATGAAGCTGATTTATTCGGCCGTCGATGACATCACCGCTGAAGCCGCGTTGACCTCGTTCGAGGCAAGCTTCTGGGGCCAAAAGTTCCCGGCCATAGGCCAGATGTGGCGGCGTGCCTGGCAGGAGGTTATTCCCTTCTTTGCCTTCCCGAAGGACGTGCGACGGATCATCTACACCACGAATGCCATCGAGGCCCTGAATTCCAAGCTACGACGCGCGGTGCGCGCGAGAGGGCATTTCCCCTCCGATGAGGCGGCCACCAAACTCCTGTATCTGGTCTTGAACAGATCGGAGAAAGAGTGGAAGATGCCGCCGAGAGAATGGGCAATGGCGAAATCGCAATTTGCCGTTCTCTTCGCGGATCGATTCCAGGCCGCGAGGGCGTAAACAGAAATGTTCAACCGCACGCCAGTACATGAAATTCCTGACAGTCCCAGGTCCGCGCCGTGAACCATGAGGCCGACCATCAGCCCGAGCGTGTCGACAACGATATGGCGCTTGCGGCCCTTGATCTTCTTGCCCGCATCATAGCCTCGGATGCCGCAGCTTTCCGTGGTTTTGACGCTCTGGCTGTCGATCACACCCGCCGATGGCGAAGCCTTGCGCCCATCCAATTCCCGTGCGTCCATAACAAGGTAATGGTTGATCCGTGTCCACAAACCCATGGCTCGCCATTCATAGAAATAGCCCTGCACTGAAGTGAAAGGCGGAAAATCCTTTGGCAGCATCCGCCATTGGCATCCAGCAGACGCGAGGTAGAGGATTGCGTTGACAACCTCCCGCAAACTCGTCGTGCGCGGGCGGCCCAGCCGCCGTGTTTCAGGCATGAAAGGCGCAATCAATCCCCACTCCCGATCCGTCAGGTCGCTTGCATAGCGCGACGATTTGCGGACATATTGCCGACGGGTGATTTCGGTCCAGGCCATAGTGATCTCCTTCGAATCTTGAACAAATCAGACGGAATCACATCCTGCTGAAATCACTCAACTCTTTTTCGGTCGGGCTCTTAATTTGATTAACAGGAAAATTCCGGCTACCTTGGTCCTGCACCCGAAATTAAACCACCTTGACGGACGCTATCTTCTCGCCCTTGTTTGCGAAGGAAGATAGCCAAACTTCGCTTTATACCGTCGGCTGAAGTCAGTCATATGTTTGAAGCCCCAGCGAATTGCGATCTGGGAAACGAACTCAAACTTTTGACTTTCAAGTATTTCTTGATGAACAAGATCAAGTCTCTTATCAAGTAAATATTGTATCGGGCTCATAGCTAGATCTCTCTTGAATCTCTTCTCTAACGTACTGACACTCACGCCCGCATAATTTGCTATTTCGGAAATATGAACTTTATTTTTCAAATTATATTTTATAAAATCTAGAGCCATTTCTGTAACTCTATCATATTTTCTAACTTGAATTAAGCTAGAAAAATTTTCAGACATGAATATCCTGAATTTTGACATTAGCATTTCTTCAAAGAGTGGATAGACGATGTCGAGATCACCTTCCGTCAAAACGATCGCGTTGTGCGTTCGCGTAAGGAATTCGCAAAATTCATCGACGCTGGATCGAGGGAAACTCAATACCGTACAGCTTTCTTGAAATCTAAACTCGAAAGGCAGAAGCCTCTTCAGATACAACTCAATTTTCTGCCTAGATAACTCAAGGCATATCATATCGACTTCTTCACCGGCCACCATGGGATTTGTATCAGATGCGGCAATTATTGTACCTGCCCCTGAGCGACAGATGTTGCCTTGACCTATTTCATAATGAAATGAACCTTTTATCGGAATCCGAATATGAATTTGCCCGCGATCAACTTGGAGGCTTGACCGAAAACTTCTCTTCGATTGGGTTCTCCAGAGAGAAACCGATTGACTACAAACACCATATATTTTCAAGTTAATATCGTTATGATCAAAAATATCTAATCTGAGACTAAATGGGCTCAATTCATTGATAGAATTTACTTCTTCTATCGTCGTGAATAGTTTCGAAAATATTTTTATTCCAGTCATCTATAATTCTCTCACTATCGTTTCCCCATATGAAGCAGCAAGGCACTGTTTTGGGATTTTTTTGTAACTAGTCGCCCTAGGCCAGTCGCTTCGATAGCTACAAAACTGTTATATTTCACACATCAGACTTGCAGCGAGCACAAATGCTAAGGATGCCTTTTCATAATCCATAATCGATTCACAGATTAGTACTCAATATGATATCTAGCGTAGAATAAGATTTTTTAATGTAATTTCGTAATATTTAGGGGACCTGTGCGCGGATAGTTGTAGGCTGAGAACCTGAATCGAAAAGGCTTCAACGATAGCAATATCTTGCGAGCCGCCGGGTGAGGAGACGGATATGGGCGATGGTGATCCAGGCCTCGGCTGAGGCGACGGATTTCTCCTAGGCCGTCGACTCATAAACTCTGACACCAGATCCTTGCCGCGACGAGTTTGACGGCTGCGAGATAATTTTCCGGGCGCTTGTCGTAGCGAGTAGCGATACCTCGAAACTGTTTGATCTTGTTGAAGAATCGCTCCACGAGGTTTCGTTGCCTGTAAACCCAGCGCGAGAACGAGAAGGAGCCCTTGCGGTTTGCCTTCGGCGGGATGTTGGCCCAGGCCTTGCGCTCGGCCGCCTTGGCTCGGATGGCGTTGGTGTCATAACCCTTATCGGCAAGCAGGATATCACCTTCGCCGAGGTCGTCTGTCAGCGCATCGGCTTCAGTGCAGTCGGCAATCTGGCCGCCGGTCAGACGGAGCGTGACTGGCCGACCTTCGGCATCGACGAGCGCGTGGATTTTGCTCGTGAGCCCACCGCGGGAACGTCCCATGCCACCATCGTCTCGATCCCCTTTTTTCCCGTGGCCGCGTGATGATGAACGCGAACACAGGTCGAGTCGATCATGACGATGTCGCCGTCGTAAGCCTCTGAAACGGTTTCAAGAAGACGATCCCAGACACCGGCCTTCCGCCAACGCACGAAGCGGTTATCGCAGGTGGTTGGCGGCCCATAACGTTCTGGAACTTCCGCCCACGGCGAGCCGGTTCGGAAGCGCCAAAGGATGCCATTCAGGACCCGCCGGTCATCGACACGAGGAACGCCGCGAGGCTTGTTCGGCAGTAGGGGCGAAATAATTGACCATTCGTGGTCCGTGAGTTCGTAGCGGCGGCGTGTCATCATAGCTCCCAATTCGGAAGCCTTGAATCACGCGGAACGCAATACGCCAAGAGAATTTATGAGTTTACGGCCTAGACAGCCTAGGGTTACGTTTTCTGCTGTTTCTCGAACTCGACAGGCGACAGCATCCCGTTCCTGACGTGTTTGCGTTTCGGGTTATAGAACATCTCGATGTAATCGAACACATCCTGCCTGGCTTCGTCCCTTGAGCGGTAGACCTTTCGCCGTATCCGCTCTCGCTTCAGTAGATTGAAGAAGCTCTCGGCCACCGCATTGTCATGGCAGTTGCCGCGTCTGCTCATCGAGTGAACCAGATTGTGGTGCCTGAGGAACGAAGCCCAGTCCATGCTGGTGAACTGTGAACCCTGGTCCGAGTGGATCAGCACCTTATCCTTCGGTTTGCGTCGCCAAACCGCCATAAGCAGGGCCTGCAATACGACGTCGGTGGTTTGGCGGCTTTGCATCGCCCAGCCGATGACACGACGGGAATAGAGATCGATGACGACGGCGAGATAGGCGAAGCCCTCACAGGTCCGGATATAGGTGATGTCCGTGACCCAGGCCGTGTCTGGAGCTGCGACGTCGAACTGCCGGTCGAGCGCATTATCTACGACGACGGAAGGCCTGCCGCCGTAGATGCCGGGACGGCGTTTGTAGCCTATCTGCGCTTTGATCCCGGCAATGCGTGTCAGGCGTGCGACCCGGTTCGGGCAGCACATCTCGCCTTGGTCGAGAAGATCGTCGTGCAGCTTTCGATAGCCGTAGACCTTGCCGCTCTCTTCCCATGCCTTCAGGAGCAGATCGGTCTGTCGCTTGTCCTCGCTGGCCCGCCTGCTCAGCGGGTTCTTCAGCCAGGCATAAAACCCACTCGGGTGAACCCGCAGAAGGCGGCACATCGTCCGCACAGAAAACTGCAGGCGATGCAGGGCAATGAACGCGTACTTCACTTTGCATCCCTGGCGAAATACGCGGCCGCTTTTTTTAGGATGTCGCGCTCCTCGGTAACGCGAGCCAATTCCTTCTTTAGCCGCCTGATCTCCTCGGTCTCGTCATTGCCCTTGGCGTTCGACGCCGCGAACTTCTTCTTCCATTCATACAGGGAATGCTGGCTCACGCCCAGGCGCTGCGAAACCTCCGCAACCGGATAGCCTCGCTCCGTGATCTGACGAACAGCGTCGCGCTTAAACTCTTCGGTGAAATTCGATTTGCTCATGATGCTCTTCCTGCCTCAAAATTAGGAAAGAAGACGTCTACAAATCTCGGGGCTATTCACGCCGCCTCAGTCACCTCAACAAGAACCCTCATCGGCGTTTCCTCACCAGACCCGCTCATGCAAGACCGCATCGAAGACCAGATCCGTCGAGACCAACGCGCAGTGCTCCAGTCGAGACTGCGCGGCGAGGATCCGGTCCCAGGGATCGCGGTGGTCCCAGTCGAACGCGGCCGCGAGTTCTGCATGCAAATCACTGATGGCGAGCGTCTGCAGCCCGCTGGCGCTCACGGCAGCGCGCAATTCCTGTGGCTTGAGATCGAGCTTCTTCAAGCGCATCTTGTTGTCGAGCTCATAAAAGGAGACCGCGCTGACAAGGACCGTGTTACGCTTGTCCTCGATCAACGCACGGGCGTGCGGCGACAAACGTGAACTCCCGATCGTCCACCAATAGACGGCATGGCTATCGAGGAGGAGCTTCACGGGTTCTTCCCGCCATCACCAGCTTTACCTTGGAAGATCCCGGTGTCATCATTCCAATCGCCGGCATCGATCGCAGACTGCTCTGCGTCTTCAGCATCGAACAGATCGTCCGGCAGTCCGCGCTGCGAAGGGGCGCTTGCCCAAAGGGTCGGCCGGACCGATGCGCGCATAGATTTTGTTGCCGCGCGTCACGATGATTTCCTCGCCCTGGTTGGCGCGTTCGAGCACCTCGGCGAACTTCTTACGCGCCTCGCTGATCTTGTAGTGGGTCTGAGGCATCGTCGGCTCCGGTTGGTCGGTTTGGCGAATAATAACACCCGAAAGAACGATGTACAAGTGATGCGTACATATCATAGTCGATAAGGGTTACTTATCGAGTGTTAAAGTGCGAAAAAAAGATCATCTAGACTATGAAACTTTTCCATATTCACGCTTTCATGTCGCTGAAATTGATTAAGACTTCATAGTCTTATCGCTTTATTGACGTCAGCATCTCTCGGCGCAAAATCGCATTGATGCGCGATTGATACCCTTTCCCTTGACTGCGCAACCACGCAAGAACGTCGGAATCGATCCGTACCGTCGTGGAGGTTTTGGTCGGCTTGTAAAACCGGCCTTGAATTGCATTTGAAAAAAATGCCTCGGACAAAGTCGGCACATCACCGACTTCGATCTCGCTGTCCGGCTTGGCCGCCAGCGCCTCAAGCTCAGCCTTCTGCGCCTCACTAAGGGGCGGCAGATTGGCGAGGTCAATATCAAAACGAACGTGTTTCCTGCTCATAGCGTCGCCTTTCTGATTTATCGGCCTTGCGGGCTGATATGATGCGGATCACCTCGACAGCATGCCCGTCCTCGTCGGTCTCACGGATCGTATGAACCACCAACAGCAGTACATGCCCTTCTACGAGACCGAGAGTTTGCCAGCGATATTCACCGCCCTCGATCCTGTCGTGTTGCGAAAGGGCAAAAGGATCGGCGAAAACGCGGATCGCCGTCTCGAAGCTCACGCCATGCTTGCGCACATTACCGGCCGCTTTGACGGGATCCCATTCGAACCGAGTGTTCATACAATATTGTTACTACATATTCGTGTTTCAAGAAAGAGGGGCCCGAGATTTTGTTTCGTATACGTTCAAGGGTGGCCTATGCGCGGATGATTGAGAAGCGGCTGTGCCGGTGTCAAAAGCCCCATTATGGTTCCATCTGGGTCGATGAAACCTATATCTAAATCCGCGGCCAGTGGCGCTATCTGTACCGCGCCATCGACAAGCATGGCAATCCCGTGGGTGTTGATTTGCGCCGAGATCTGACCCAGGAGTGGAGTGAACCCTTCGGGCTGGACCAGCGGGGCGCTTCAAACTAAGCCGCCTGCTGGGCGAGTTGGGTTTCAAATTCTTCTGGCGATCGATAGCCAAGGGCTGAGTGCAGCCGCTTGGCATTGTAAACTTCTTCGATGAACCTGGGCAATCGCTCGGCGACGTCAGCGAAGGTTTCATACTCGGCCGGATAGATGTCCTCTACTTTCAGAGTCTTCATGAAGCTTTCGGCCTGCGCATTGTGATAAGGGTTGCCAACGGCGCTCATTGATCCCAGTAGGCCTGCCGCTTCGAGCGCTCGTCGATAGGTCTCACTTGCGTATTGGCATCCGCGGTCCGTGTGGTGAATGCAGCCAGGCGGAGGCTTTCTGCTCTCAATGGCCGAATATAGTGCAGCCAGCGCCAGCGGCGTATCCAGGCGTTTTGAAAGGCCATAGCCGACGACTTTCCGGCTGCAGGCGTCGAGAATGACGGCAAGATAGCAGAAGCCGACGGCGATGCGGATGTACGTGAAGTCTGCCACCCAGACCATATCGGGTCGCGCCGGGATCACGTTGCGATAGAGGTTTGGGTATACAGGCGAATTGTGGTTGCTATCCGTTGTGCGAACATACCGCTTGCGGGGCTTGATCCCTAGGCCATTGGCCCGCATGACGCGGGCGACCCGCTTGTGGTTGACGAGATGACCTCGCCTTTGGCGCTCATGCGTCACGCGTCGATATCCATAGCAAGGCAGCTCGTCCTGGATATCCTCGATGATTGCAACGAGCTGACTGTCGCTGAGGTTTAATGCTTTTGCCGTCGATCGGTAATAGTAAGTGCTCCTGGGGAGATCGATCATTTTGCACCCCCGTCTGACAGAACAGGCCGGGGACCGGTGACGATGGAGGAGTTCCCGCTGCCGCCCGCGATCGGCTGGCGCGGTGTTTTTTTAACCAGGTCCAGCTCCATGGTGAGCTGGCCGACTTTACGTTCGAGGGCCGCAATGTGGGCCTCGTACTCCGCAATGACGCTGGCCTCGGACTCTTCATCATTCAGCTCGCCGCGATCGAACTGCGTGAGCCATAACTGGATGAGGTTGGCCGAAACACCGTAAGTGCGCTGCGCGTCGCGCCGTCCGATAACGCCGTTTCGGATATCTTGGCAAAGCTGCAATTTGAACGGCGTCGAATGCCGACGATATGGACCTCTGGACTTCATGAGCCTTCTCCGATTGAGGCCCGCAGAGTGTATCAGTTTTTCTTGGTCCCGTGGTCCAGCCTGAGGGGTTCACTCCAAAACCGGCTCAGTTCTGCGTGGAAACCAACAACCGGTCATTTTTCGCTCTGCTTCCGGACTTCTCACCGAAGGATGTTGTCTGGCGCCGTCTCTTGATTGCAGAAAAGTAGTTTATGGACTACATTCGCACCATGATCGAATTGAAGATGACAGCAATTTTTTCAAAGTGGGAAAGTCGCTTGCGTGACAAGCGGGCAAGAA
>ERZ1034425.171-NODE-171-length-10621-cov-2.114140_pt1 | contig 10621 bp, 9 predicted proteins | sample MGYA00520608_ERZ1034425 | MGnify/ENA primary metagenome ERZ1034425 (study PRJEB33736, sample SAMEA104288488) | Azolla rubra | place: Australia | collected 1985 | study: EMG produced TPA metagenomics assembly of the PRJEB19522 data set (Is there foul play in the...
TGGGACATAGTCGTCCGCTGGAGCCTGCCCATCTGCATGCGGTTGCTGAGACTCTGGCGGCGCAGTTGCCTCCCAATGTCGATGTATGCGGCTGGTCCATGGGTGGCCTGGTGGCGATGCGGCTTGCCCTGACGCATCCTGAAGTGGTACGTCGCATGGTGCTCATCGGTAGCTCGCCGCGCTTTGTCAATGCGGGCTCAGAGGATCAGAAATGGGACTATGGCATCGCAGCCGATGTATTTCATCAGTTCGCCAGCCAGGTCAACACCGATTACCACGCGACCCTGATCAAGTTTCTCACCCTGCAATGCATGGGTTCCAGCGATGCGCGCGCTACCGTTAAGCAATTGCGGGCCACATTTTCCGAGCGCCCGGTACCGACGGCAGGTTCGCTGCAAAAAGCGCTGCAGATCCTGCTGGAGAATGATTTGCGGCAGGAGATTCTGCATCTGCATAAACCCGTGCTGCTGATACATGGCGATCGCGATACCCTGGCTCCGCTGCAGGCGGCGCATTGGCTTTCGCAGCATTTGCCGTTTGGTCGGCTGCGCGTGATTGCCGGCGCCGGACATGCGCCATTTCTATCGCATCCTGATCAGTTCGTGCATGCCATCGATGAATTCCTGGAACCCGGCAAATCGGCCCATCCCCTGGAGCGCCAGCCATGACGGTAGATGCCTACCTGATCGATAAGGCCCGGGTGCGCCGCTCGTTCGACCGGGCCGCCAACACCTACGATGCCGCGGCCCTGCTGCAACGCGAAGTGCGCGAGCGCATGATGGAGCGGCTCGATCTGGTTAAACTCAACCCGCAGGCGGTGCTGGATGCCGGCTGTGGCACCGGGCATGCCAGTGTGGCGCTGTCAGCGCGTTACCGCCAGAGCCAGGTGATTTCGCTCGATATTGCCATGGGCATGCTTAAAAAAACCATGGCGGCACGCTCGCTTCTGCAGCGCCTTTTCGGTTTTGATCGTCGCCATGCGCTCTGTGCCGATATAGAACGCTTGCCCCTGGCGGCCGGCAGCATGGACCTGGTGTGGTCCAATATGGCGATTCAGTGGTGTAATGATCTGGATCAGGCCTTTACCGAAATACACCGCGTGCTCAAGCCGGAAGGCTTGCTGATGTTCAGCACGCTGGGCCCGGATACCCTTAAAGAACTGCGTGCCGCGACACGACAGGATGATGCGCATGTCACGGTCAGCCGCTTCATCGACATGCATGACATAGGCGATGCCCTGGTGCGCGCCGGGTTCAATGCCCCCGTGCTGGATGTCGAATACTTTGAGCTGACCTATGACGATGTCATGGGCGTGATGCGCGACCTCAAGGCCATTGGCGCTCACAATGCTGCCGAAGGCCGTCATCGCGGTCTGCAGGGCCGCGGTTTTTTGCAGCAGTTGCAAGCACGCTATGAATCTTTCCGGCGTGATGGCAAATTGCCTGCCACTTACGAAGTGATTTACGGCCATGCCTGGAAACCGCAGGGACGGCAGGCGCTGCCCGATGGCATGGCGCCTGTGCAATTTCGTCCCCGCGCCGCTGCTCCCAAATAACCAAGACCGAAATAACCCAGATCCAATTAAATCCATGCACGACATCACCCAAAACACCGCCTGGTTTGTGACCGGCACCGATACTGGTGTTGGCAAAACCTTGATCTCCAGCGCGCTGGTGCATGCGTTTGCGGCACAGGGAAAACGCTCGGTGGGCATGAAGCCCGTGGCCGCGGGATGTGAGTGGCGCGATGGCGCGTTGCACAATGACGATGTCGCCATGCTGCGGGCGGCCAGCAATCTGCCCCTTGCGCGCGAACGGATCAACCCTTATGCCTTTATGCCGCCGATTGCCCCGCATATCGCGGCAGAGCAGGCCGGCACACCGATAGCCCTGCATGTATTGCTGCAGGCCTATCAAGACTTGCGGGCGGAGGCGGAGCGCGTGATTGTGGAAGGCGTGGGCGGTTTTTGTGTGCCGCTGGGAGATACCCTGGATACCGCCGATCTGGCCGTGGCGCTGAACTTGCCGGTGATTCTGGTGGTGGGCTTGCGCCTCGGCTGCCTCAATCACGCCTTGCTAACACAGGAGGCGATCTTGTCACGCGGTTTGCGCCTGCAAGGCTGGGTAGGCAACCATATTGATCCTGAGATGGCGATGCCGCAGGAAAACATCACCGCTTTGCAGCAGCGTTTGCAGGCGCCCTGTCTTGGGATTGTGCCTTGGCAGGCAGGGGCGAGTGCCTCAGTATCCGAGCCAGACTTTCGGCAGGTAAGTCCCTTATTGGATATTGCCTTGCTGACGGATTGATGTATCCCGACCAACTCTTAAGCTAGGGAATTTCTAGCGGTCAGCGTTGAGTTTTGAGTAACCTATTTCGACCGACGCTTATCTCCCCGATCCAACGTCTACTTATCCTATCCTCAAGCCAGTCGTTACATGGCGCCAAGAAATTCCAAGCAAGCGTCAAGCGTTATCGCGATATAGCTTGTGCTGGTTGATATACGCCAGCACATTGTCTGGCAGAAGGTAACGTACGCTCAGGCCTTGCTCCAGGGTTGCCCGTATATGCGTGGCGGAAATATCCAGTGCCGTGATGTCCTGCAGGTAAATATGTCCGGCGGGTTTCTGATGCAGGCGGGCGCTGTCATGCGTCTGACGTTTGCCGAGCAGACTACGCAATTCCGGGCTGAGGTCGGCGTGAATCTCCGCAGGGCCAGGGCGATAGGCGACCACCAGGTGACAATAGTCCAGCAGCTCTTGCCAGCGATGCCAGCTCGACAAGCCCATGAATGCATCGCTACCTAATAACCAGCTGATGGAGACGCGGTCGCCCAGTTCTTTTCGCAGAGAGAGCAGGGAATCAATGGTGTAAGAGTGGCCGGGCCTTTCCAGCTCGCGGGTGTCGAGCATGAAACGCGGGTTACCCGCGATGCCGAGCTCTACCATCGCAACGCGGTGCGCGGAGCTCACCTCGGGCTCGGCGCGGTGCGGCGGATGGGCGGCGGGCATGAAGCGTACCTGCTCCAGACCGACGGCATCGGCCAGTTCCTCCGCCATGCGTAAATGCCCCAGATGCAAGGGGTTGAAGGTGCCGCCCAGAATACCGATGACTGCGGGAGATTTCATGGGCGGCGTGGGGATCAGGCGCGGACCTGGCCGTCACCAAACACGATGTATTTGAGCGAAGTCAGCCCTTCCAGCCCGACCGGTCCGCGTGCATGCAGCTTGTCAGTCGAGATGCCGATTTCGGCGCCCAGGCCATACTCAAAGCCATCGGCAAAGCGCGGCGAAGCATTGACCATGACGCTGCTGGAGTCGACTTCACGCAGGAACTGCCGCGCACGGGTGTAGTTCTCGGTGACGATGGCTTCAGTATGCTGCGAGGAATACTGGTTGATATGGGCAATCGCCTCGTTCACATCTGCGACCACTTTGCATGAAATGATGGCCGCCAGGTATTCGGTGTAGTAATCCTCTTCGGTGGCGGCCTTGGCTTCAGGCACCAGCTTACGTGTTTCATCGCAACCGCGAATTTCCACACCCTTGGCGGTCAGCATGGCTGCCAGCCGTGGCAGGGCTTCGGCGGCAATACCACGTGCAACCAGCAGGGATTCCGCTGTATTGCAGGTGCCCAGGCGCTGGGTTTTGGCGTTTTCCAGAATGCGCACGGCTTTGTCGAGATCGGCGTTGTCATCTACATACACATGGCAATTGCCATCCAGATGCTTGATGACCGGGATGCGTGCCTCATTGGAGATGCGCTCGATCAAGCCCTTGCCACCGCGTGGCACAATCACATCCACATATTCTTTCATGGTGATCAGTTCACCCACGGCGGCACGGTCGGTGGTTTCCACCACTTGCACAGCCGAGGCTGGCAGGCCCGCGGCGTGCAGGCCTTCATGCACCAGCTTGGCCAGAGCGCGATTGCATTCAATGGCTTCAGAGCCACCGCGCAGGATGGCGGCATTGCCGGACTTGATGCACAGCCCGGCGGCATCGACCGTCACATTGGGACGCGCTTCGTAAATGATGCCGATGACGCCCAGCGGCACGCGCATGCGGCCGATCTGGATGCCGGATGGACGGTATTTGAAATCGGACATTTCGCCGATAGGATCAGGCAGGGAGGCAATCTGCTCAAGGCCTTCCGCCATGGTGGCGATGGATTTTTCGCTCAAGGCCAACCGATCCAGCATCGCCGCTTCCATGCCATTGGCTTTGGCGCGGTCGAGATCGGCCTGGTTGGCGGCCAGCAGCGCGGCCTGATGGCGGCGTATGGCCTGGGCAATGGTCACCAGCGCCAGATTTTTGATGTTGGTGTCAGCGCGGGCCATGGCACGCGATGCCTGCCGCGCCTGTTGCCCCACTTGTTGCATGTACTGTTTGATATCCATGAAAGTCCTTTATGCCGGGCGTGACGATGGCGTTTTGCCCTTGCCCTGCGTTCTTATGTCCGCCGTGTCTGGCGGCTGCTTACTTTTGCCAGGCCAAAGCACAAGCGCGATATTTCCAGCCAGGCATCCTGACGGATCAGGCCCTTGGCGGTTTTGTCGATCTCGGCCAGCTTGTGCAGCGCGGCCTGCAATTGCCGCAAGCTCAGTCTTGCCAGCGCGCGCCGGGTCAGCGCTTGCCGGTCGCCATAAATGCGGGCTTGCTGCATGGCCTGGTTCAGGTTTTCACCCCGGGTTTCGGCCTCTTTTACCCGCACTAGGGGGCGCAGCACCCATAACAGCGGATTCATGACGGCAATCGGTTGTACGCCTTCATCGCGCAGGCCCTGCAGGATGCGCACCGTACGTTCGGTATCCCCTGCCAGCACCGCTTCGCCCAGCTGAAACGCATCGTAGCGCGATACATTCAATACGGCATCACGCACCGCATCCGCTGCCAGTGGACCGGCTGGATACAGCAATCCCAGCTTCTGGATTTCCTGATGCGCCGCCAGGAGATTGCCTTCAACCTGATGCGCCAGAAATTCCAGCGTCGCCTGGTCGGTTTCCTGCTGTTGCAAGGCCAGTCGGCGGGCAATCCATTGCGGCAACTGACTTGGCTCTACTTCTTGTAAGGTCAGGGTAACCGCGGCATTTTCAAGAGCACCAAACCAGGCGCTGTTTTTGCCATCGCGATCTAGCTTGGGCAGGATGATGATGGTCACTGTGTCCAGCAGCGGGCTGGCCGCCAGTGCCTGCAAGGCCTTGCCGCCATCGGTGCCCGGTTTGCCGGACGGAATATGCAGCTCCAGTATGCGCCGGCTGGCAAACAGCGAAATCGATTGCCCAAAGGCGGCGATCTGTTGCCAGTTGAAATTGCGCTCCACCGTCAGGCTGGTGCGCTCATCAAACCCCAGGGCGCGAGCCTTAGCGCGTATGGCATCCAGCGATTCGCGCTGGGCCAAAGGTTCGTCGCCGGTGAGCACATAGATGGGCTCCAGGCCCTTATCAAGATGCTTGGCGAGTTGCTCTGCCGGTAAACGCATCAGAGCTTGGGGGTTGCCAGGTTGCCCGGTTTCTGGACGATCAGACGGCGCAGCAACTCACGTGCAGCTTCGGCACGCATGTCGTCATACAGGCGCTGTTCTTCGCCCTGCTTGGCGAGCAATTCGGCATCGCTGTAGGAGTAATCGCGGCGTTGTTCGATCATCTGTTCCTTGCCCCACAAATCGCTATCCGGGTCTTTCAGGCGGAAATAGACGCGATAGTAGAGATCGAATTCCCGCACCAGACCCGTACCGCTCAAGGACAGAATGCGCTTTTCGGTCTTCTCGCCCACCATCTCCAACATCAGCTCGGCGTTTTCCTTGTCTTTCACAATCGTCACACCATTCACAGCCAGGGCTTTTTTCAATGGCCCATTGATGCTGGTGCTGGCGCCCGTCATATAGAGATTCTTGAACGCCAGGTCAGCCGTGCCGCGCATCTGGAAACCACACGCCGTCAGCACGAGGCTGAGCAGCAAGGCAATGACGGCTGTCCCGGAAAGACGGGAACCAAGCTCATGGCTAAGGCCGGTAGTACGCATTCTGTGCATGGACTATCCCACTACGATGTTGACGAGTTTGTTGGGTACGACAATGATCTTGCGTACAGTGCCTTCCGCCAGATGTTTTTGCAAGCTTTCATGCTGCAGCGCCATCTGTTCGATACTGGCTTTGTCCAGCGTCTTGGGCACGGTCATGTTGCCGCGCAGCTTGCCGTTCACCTGCAACACCAGCGTGATGTCGTCCTGCACCAGGGAGGCCTGGTCGGCTGTCGGCCAGGCGGCATCCACAATCTGGGCGCAGTTCGCTCCACAAGGCCTGGCTGATGTGCGGCACGATGGGCGACAGCAGCAGGGTGACGTGCTCCAGCACTTCCTGACGTACGCTGCGCGTTACCGCATCCTGACCTTCCAGCTTGGCATAGGCATTCATCAGCTCCATGACAGCTGCAATCGCCGTATTGAAGGCATGGCGGCGACCATAGTCATCACTGATTTTTTCAATGGTGAGATGCAACTGGCGACGCAGGGTTTTCAGTTCGGCGTTCAGATCATCTGCGGTTCCAGCGCTATATGCGCTGACCACGCCTTGTTCCACATGCGCAGCCACGGCAGCCCACACGCGCTTCAGGAAGCGGTGCGCGCCTTCCACACCAGCGTCGGACCATTCCAGGCTTTGCTCCGGCGGCGCGGCAAACATCATGAACAAGCGGGCGGTGTCCGCGCCGTATTGCTCGATCAGCGCTTGCGGATCGACCGTGTTGCCCTTGGATTTGGACATCTTGCTGCCATCTTTCAGCACCATGCCCTGCGTCAACAGCTTGTTGAATGGCTCATCGTTTTTCAGCAGGCCGACATCGCGCATCAGCTTGTTAAAGAAGCGGGCATACAGCAAGTGCAGAATGGCATGCTCAATGCCGCCGATGTACTGATCGACCGGCAACCAGTAGTTGGCGCGCTCGTCCACCATGGCCTTGTCAGCATCAAAGCTGGCGTAACGGGCGTAATACCAGGACGACTCAAAGAAGGTATCCAGGGTATCGGTTTCGCGCGTCGCCTTGCCGCCACAAGTGGGGCAGGTGGTCTCGTAAAAGCCGGGGTCTTTCTTGATGGGGGAACCCACGCCATCCATCACCACGTCTTCAGGCAGAACCACGGGCAGCTGCTCGGCAGGCACTGGCACTTCGCCACAGCTGGCGCAGTGGATGATCGGAATCGGGCAACCCCAGTAACGCTGACGTGAGATGCCCCAGTCGCGCAGGCGATATTGCGTGCGGCGCTTGCCGAGGTTTTTGGCGCTGAGGGCTGCGGCAATGGCAGCCGAGGCGCCATCGAAATCCAGGCTGTCAAACTCAGCGGAGGCAAACAGCACGCCGTGTTCGGTATAGGCGGCGGCCAGTGGCAGTTCCAGTTCGGCATCGGTTGGGCGAATCACTGCTTTGATCGGCAGCTGATATTTACCAGCAAATTCAAAGTCGCGTTCATCGTGCGCAGGCACGGCCATTACGGCGCCTTCGCCATAGCTGATCAGCACGTAATTGGCGATCCATACCGGCAATTTTTCACCGGTGAGCGGATGCGCAACAAACAGGCCGGTCGCCATGCCTTTTTTCTCGGCGGTGGCGAGGTCGGCTTCGGCCACGCTGCCCATCTTGCATTCGGCAATAAAGGCCTGCAGCTCAGGAATGTTTTCCGCAGCTTGCGCGGCAAGTGCATGCTCAGCGGCTACGGCAACATAGGTCGCACCCATCAGGGTATCCGGACGGGTGGTGTAGACCTTGAGCGTGTCTGCGGTGGCATTGCCAGCCGCATCCAGAATGGGGAACTCAACCTCACAGCCGTAGCTCTTGCCTATCCAGTTGCGCTGCATGGTCTTGACCTGCTCAGGCCAGTCATCCAGCTTGTCGAGGTCGGCCAGCAGCTCGTCCGCATACGCGGTAATCTTCATGAAGTACTGCGGAATGTCGCGCTTTTCGACAATGGCGCCGGAACGCCAGCCGCGACCATCAATCACCTGCTCGTTGGCCAGCACGGTCTGGTCCACTGGATCCCAGTTCACCGTGGCGGTTTTTTTGTAGATCAGGCCTTTTTTGAACAGCTCGGTGAACAGCCATTGTTCCCAGCGGTAGTATTCAGGCTTGCAGGTGGCGATCTCGCGCTGCCAGTCTATGCCCAGCCCCAGTGACTTCAGCTGGGTTTTCATGTGCTCGATATTGCTGTAGGTCCAGCCCGCGGGCGCGACGTTGTTCTTGATGGCGGCATTTTCCGCAGGCAGGCCGAAGGCGTCCCAACCCATCGGTTGCATGACATTGAAGCCCTTCATGCGATGAAAGCGGCTCAGCACATCACCAATCGTGTAGTTGCGGACATGACCCATATGCAGGCGGCCGCTGGGGTAGGGGAACATCGACAGGCAATAGTATTTTGGCTTGTCGCTTTGCTCGCTGGCGGCAAAGGTCTGATGGGTTTCCCAGTATTGCTGGGCCTGTTGTTCAATTTCGCGGAAAGGATACTGCTGCTGCATGAGGACGTAGGCTTTTGTAATGATTTATAAAGCTAAAATTATACCTTGAAGCCGTATGCCATGTCAGACTGCGGCGTAAAAACATCGTCCGGCTCACGCCATGAAAAAAAGCCCGCATCAGCGGGCTTTTTGCTAGAACGATCAACGGCTGATGGCTTATTTCAGCGCGTCAAAAATGCTGTCGCGGATCTTGTTCATGTCGCCCAGGCCATTGACCTTGACGTATTGCGGTGCGCCGCCGGTGCCTGACTTGGCCCAGTCGGAGTAGTAGCCGATCAGCTGTTCGGTCTGCTCGTGATAAACCTGCAGGCGTTTCTGCACGGTCTCTTCCTTATCGTCCTCACGCTGCACCAGGTCTTCACCGGTGATGTCGTCCTTGCCTTCCACCTTGGGTGGGTTGAATTTGACATGGTAAGTGCGGCCGGAAGCGGGGTGCGAGCGGCGACCGCTCATGCGTTCCACAATCGCTTCATCGGGCACGTCGGTTTCCACGACGTAATCAATGCCGACACCAGCTTGCTTCATGGCTTCGGCTTGTGGAATGGTGCGGGGGAAGCCGTCAAACAGGAAGCCGGCCTTGCAGTCGTCATCCTTGATGCGTTCCTTGACCAGGCCGATGATGACTTCATCCGGTACCAGACCGCCTGCATCCATGAATTTCTTGGCTTCCAGCCCCAGTTGCGTGCCTGCCTTGACCGCTGCGCGCAGCATGTCGCCGGTGGAGATTTGCGGAATATTGAATTTTTCCTTGATGAAGTTGGCCTGGGTGCCTTTGCCGGCGCCGGGAGCGCCAAGAAGAATCAGTCTCACGTGAGGTTCCTTTTTTGTACTGAGTGCGGAATCGAAACCGCGATTATATCAAACGAGGTAATTGGCGATGCTGACAAATGCCGACAGTGGCAGATTTTCTGCGCGCCATTGGGAGTCTATGCCCAGCGCGGCAAAGCCTTCATCGTCCAGCAGGCCTTTGAGCGTGTTGCGCAAGGTCTTGCGCCGCTGACCAAAGGCGGTTGCCACCACGCGCGAAAACAGGGCGTAATCCTTGGCCGGATGCGGCAACTGCGTATGCGGCACGCAGCGCACAAATGCCGATTCCACTTTGGGTGGCGGATCAAACGCTTCGGGCGGCACGGTAAACAGGTATTCCATGTGCAAATGGTATTGCAGCATGACGGATAGCCGCCCATAAGCTGCGCTGGAAGGCTCGGCAACCATGCGTTCGACCACTTCCTTTTGCAGCATGAAATGCATGTCGATGATGTGCTCTACATTGTCCAGCAGGTGAAACAGGATGGGCGTGGAAATGTTGTAGGGCAGGTTGCCCACCACGCGTAATCGCGGGGCAATGCTGGCAAAGTCAAATTTCAGCGCATCCATGTTGTGGATGGTGACCTTGCCAGGGGCGTAGTGCTTTTCCATCCAGGCAATGATGTCGCGATCGATTTCCACCACATGCAGTTTTTCCAGCCGTTGCAGCAAGGGCTGGGTCAGGGCGCCCAACCCCGGGCCGATTTCAACCATGAGGTCCTGCGGCTGCGGGGCGATGGCATTCACCAGACTGGTGATAATGGCCTGGTCGGTCAGGAAATTCTGGCCAAAGCGTTTTTTTGCAACGTGTTTCATGCGGAAGCGGATGTTTTCTGTGAGAGTTCGATCGCCAGCTGGATAGCGGCGAACAGGCTGCCTGGATGCGCCTTGCCGGTGCCGGCAAGGTCAAGCGCGGTGCCATGGTCAACCGAGGTGCGGATGATGGGCAAGCCCAGGGTGACATTAACGCCGCCGCCGAAGCTGGCGTGCTTCAGCACCGGCAGGCCCTGGTCGTGATACATCGCCAGCACGGCATCGCCATGTTGCAGATGATGCGGCGCAAAAAGGGTATCGGCAGGCAAGGGGCCTTGCAGTTGCATGCCCTCGGCACGCAGTTTTTCCAGCACCGGGCTAATGGTGATGATTTCTTCATCACCCAGGTAGCCACCTTCACCGGCATGCGGGTTGAGGCCGGCGACCAGGATGCGCGGTTCGGCAATGCCGAAGTGATGGATGAGATCGTGATGCAGTATGCGCAAGGTGGTTTCGAGGCTGCTGCGGGTAATGGCGGCACTGACGGCGGTGAGCGGCA
>ERZ1034425.172-NODE-172-length-10566-cov-64.923128_pt1 | contig 10566 bp, 15 predicted proteins | sample MGYA00520608_ERZ1034425 | MGnify/ENA primary metagenome ERZ1034425 (study PRJEB33736, sample SAMEA104288488) | Azolla rubra | place: Australia | collected 1985 | study: EMG produced TPA metagenomics assembly of the PRJEB19522 data set (Is there foul play in the...
ACTTATTTATGGATGAATAGTTAGCTCATTTATCCTTAGCTAAGAGTTATTCAATTAGAGATAAGCTAATTCATCGCTTAATAAAAAACTGATTTATTTTGTTTATATATCCATCAAGCTTTGCACTTATATATATAGATGATTTTAAAATCCTCATTAGTTTTTATTAGGAAATAAGGTGCATTTCCCCTGCTGTAATAATCCGATATATCGAAATAGCAACACACAGATAGGAGTCCACTAAGCAGTCATTAATTCTCTACGTCCTTGACTCACCATTTGTTGGATTGCAAATACAAGTCTAGGAAGAAAATTTCTGAACTGCTGATGCATAAAAACCTCGTCTCAGTCCTTATTTTATTTGGCTAAAGTACGCTTAAATCTCAATACTACTCGGTTAATAATCAGGAATTAGTAAATTTTTTTGGGGAAAGCTGACTGTGTTTAGGGTAAAGGTTTTTTCTCCTTTTCCCCTTTCCCTTGTCCCAAGCCAAATTAAAAGTATAAGGTAATTAACCGAGCCATATTGAAGCGTAAGTTACGTGTGACGGGTTGATAATCAGGGTAAGAAGAAGACAGTGTAAGGTGTGTTTTGAGTGGAATGAGGCACTTTACTTAAAATACTTGAAGTTTTGAGGTCCTGTATAACCAGTTATCTTTGCCAGTTCGTTTAAATTCTGCACACCACTGTATGTTTTACCATTCATAACCCAAGAAGGGTAACTTTCAATTTTCGCAGCTATGCACTCTTGTGTTGGTGTGCCAGGGTTATCGGGAGAAGCACATTCAATGTGGTTGATTTCTTTGTAAGCTTCTTTGCCAAAGAGTAGCTTTTGTTCATGACAGTGAGGACACCACCAAGCAACATATTCTTTTGCACCGATTTGGGTTAAGTGTTTTGCTAATTGAATTTCTGACTCTCCAGAAGTAGTAGTAATTTGCCAGCCTACTTGTGGTTTTGGTTCTTCTTTGGCGTCAAAGAAAATCTGTACGGCTTTACCATCAGTGGGTTCGGCTATATTCCCTGATGTGTTTATATCGGAGTAAATACTGAATGTAGTAATTAGTGTCACCATACCGACAATTAGAGCAGTGAAGAATATTTGTCCAATATCTTCCCAGTCACGACCCAGGATGGTGAGAGTTAAGATACTCACAGCAAACAAAGCTGAGGCAATACAGTAAAGACACAAAGCTTGGAGTTGAAATGCTAGGACATACATTAAATATCCACTAAATACTGACATAGTGATCGCACCGACCAGCAGCAACCACCAAGTCAGATTTTCTATTTGTTTTCGATTTTTGTTCCCTTCTACTGAGTTCAAAGCCAAGGGAGCTACAGCCAAGAGCAACATACCGATGTATGTCAGCAAACCAAACAGAGCTAAAGGCTGGCCAAAAACTGTACCCCAGGGGCTAGAAAGTACATCAGTACAACCTTTAACACCTTCTGGAGTAGTGCAAACAGGATTACCTCCTGTTAACTTTTCAAACGTGAGATAACCTGTGTTGAGGATACCAAGCCCAGTGATCGCCCCAATCAATGGACGCGACCATTTATGAATCCAAGGAGTAGAACGACGGTGAATCATAATTGGTAATTGGTAATTGGTCAGTAGTAATTGGGCATTGGGCATTTGGTATTAAGAAAATTACTTCCCCATCTCCCGTATCTCCCCAGTCTCCAGTCCCTAAGAATGTAATTTTATTGAGGAACTTGATTTACTTTCACCTTTAGAATTCCAATTCCGGTGAGCAGCTTCCACAAATTGACTGACACGAATTGGGTCAATAGGCTGGGAAATTTGATCGTGGCGTTTGAGAGAACTGGAAACAATCACACCATTTGCTGCTTGCATCAGCGTACCAATATTTTCCCAATTAGCTCCGCTACCAATGAACACTGGTGTACCAGCAGCAGCACCGCAAGCCAGTTCCAAGTCTTCTAAGTTAGGAGGACTGCCAGTAGCCCAACCTGATAAAATCACCCCATCAGCTAAACCTCTTTCTATTGTGTCTTTGACAGCAACTGTTAGATTGGGTGAACTTAAAGGACGCGCGTGTTTAACCAACACATCAGCCAAGATTTTCACATCAGAACCTAGTTCCCGACGATAGCGGAGTAATTGATGTGCCTCTCCTTCAATTAATCCCTGGTCAGTGGCCATTACTCCTGTAAGGATGTTAACCCGGATAAATTGTGCCCGTACACAACTAGCGATCGCCATTGCACTTTTGCCATCATTCCGTAAAACATTTAAACCCACAGGCAAAGTTACTAAATTCTGTATTCGCTGTACCACCACAGTCATAGCACTGACAACGGCTGGATCAACTTGGTTTTTAGTAAAGGGTGCATCGAAAAAATTTTCTACAATTAAGCCGTCTACCCCACCACTGGCCAGGGCGGTTGCTTCTTGTTCAGCACGGTCAGTTACTGCTTTCAGACTACCACCCCAACGGGGTGAGGTAGGTAGGGGTAGCAGATGAACTACGCCAATAATCGGTGTTCGAGTTTTGAATAGCTGATATAAGTCCACGTCTTTATTTTGCTTGGCAAAGTCCAGGGTTGAGAATTTCTTGTTTAAGGATCAAGGATGAAAAGACAAAAATAATTTTGCATCTGACCTGTCCCTTAATAGGTGGTAAATTAGGTATTGGCCTGCTTTTGACTATATCTTCTGGTAATTGAGACAGTCTCCGCCTTCATATTTCATATTTCACCAAACTCTTGACTTTATATCTAGACTAGTGAATTCGTTTGATTATGAATGGTTCGTTACCTCCTTCTCAAGATGGAAATTAGCGTTAAACCTTTCATAAGATATGTTAAGATAAAATCTGGCTACAAGAGGAGTTTGCCACTCACAAGACGCAAGGCAGCTTTCCCGTAGTTTAGGTATTATGCCAGCGCATCATCGCGGGTTTAGCCTAAGATATAGGGTAGCATTACTGCTTTATGGGCGCAGTCGCGTTTGCGATTTCCCTGAGGGTAGCGACTTCTCAAAAACAGCCCTTTGGGCGGCTTCCCGATGGGTAAATTAACAACGCACACGCTGCGGTAGCGTAAAATACCAATAAGCGAATCGTTAAGAAATATTAAGAGTGTCAAAATTGCCATAAGACACTCAGGTTTACCCTAGGAAACAGATTAATAAAAACATCATAGCATGACCGCTATATCTTTACTGATTAGGGTCATACGTCCACTGGCACTTACGAAAAACAACTGGTAGTGAAAATACATTACTGCGGTGTCCTGATCAGGGTGCGGGAAAAAGCACCTAATTATTACTTGTTATGTTTGACTGCACAAGAAAAAAACTGAAGATATTTTCAAAATATGGGTGACAAACCAACAATAGCCATTTCTCACTTGGGCTGCGAGAAAAACCGAATAGATACAGAACATATGTTGGGTCTGTTGGTAGAAGCAGGTTATGGTGTAGATACAAATGACGAGTTAGCTGATTATGTAATTGTCAATACTTGTAGTTTTATCGAAGCTGCTAGAGAAGAATCGGTAAAAACCTTAGTAGAACTGGCAGAAGCAAATAAAAAAGTCGTTATTACTGGTTGCCTAGCGCAACACTTTCAAGAACAATTATTGGAAGAGTTGCCAGAAGCACTAGCCGTGATTGGCACAGGTGATTACCACAAAATTGTCAATGTCATTGAGCGGGTAGAACAGGGAGAGAGGGTGAAACAAATTACCCCCCAACCTACTTACATAGCGGATGAAACCACACCACGCTACCGAACTACAACCGAAGGAGTAGCTTACCTAAGAGTTGCTGAAGGATGCGATTATCGTTGTGCATTTTGCATTATTCCTCATCTGAGAGGGAATCAGCGATCGCGCACTATTGAATCAATAGTTGCTGAGGCCAAGCAATTGGCAAGTCAAGGGGTAAAAGAAATTATTCTGATTTCCCAAATCACCACCAATTATGGTTTGGATATTTACGGAAAACCAAAGTTAGCGGAATTACTTCGTGCTTTAGGGAAAGTAGATGTACCGTGGATCAGAATGCACTATGCTTATCCTACTGGACTCACACCAGATGTGATAGCGGCAATTCAAGAGATACCAAACGTGCTGCCTTATTTAGATTTGCCCTTGCAACATTCTCATCCAGAAATTCTTCGAGCCATGAACCGTCCTTGGCAGGGAAGAGTGAACGATACAATTATCGAAAGTATCAAAACTGCCCTCCCCTCAGCAGTGCTAAGAACCACATTTATTGTTGGTTTCCCTGGAGAGACACAAGAGCATTTTGAACATTTACTAGAGTTTACCGAGCGACATGAATTTGATCATGTTGGTGTCTTCACCTTCTCACCGGAAGAGGGAACCCCCGCCTACAATTTACTAAATCAATTACCACAAGAATTGATGGTAGAGCGTCGTGATCAACTCATGGCACTCCAACAACCAATTTCCCTCCTCAAAAATCAACAGGAAGTAGACAAAATAGTTGATGTCCTGATTGAGCAAGAAAATCCCGAAAGTGGAGAATTAATCGGCCGTTCCGGCAGATTTTCCCCAGAAGTTGATGGTCAAGTCTATGTTAAAGGCGACGCAGGGCTAGGAACCATCGTGCCAGTAAAGATCCACAGTGCCGATGCCTACGACCTCTATGGTCAAATAATTATGAGTAATTAGTCATGGGTCATAGCAATATGACCCATGACCAAATTTACAAATAAGTATCGGTTTACAAGTCCAAAAAAACTCACAATAAAATCTTTAGGAGAATTAATGAATCTTACCTTTCAAGAACTAGGCATTTCCCAAGAGCGTGTTGAAATTCTAGAAAAACTTAGCTTTACCACACCTACAAATATTCAGACTCAAGCTATTCCGCAACTATTAGCGGGTCGTGATGTAGTTGGGCAATCGCAAACAGGAACAGGTAAAACAGCAGCCTTTTCACTGCCGATGTTAGAAAAGCTGGATGTCAGCAAAAAAGCTGTACAAGCTGTTGTACTAACACCTACTCGTGAATTGGCAATGCAAGTTCATGATGCTATTTCCCAATTCATGGGGAATGATGGATTACGAGTATTAGCAATCTACGGTGGTCAGTCAATTGACCGTCAAATGATGCAGCTAAAACGCGGTGTTCATGTAGTTGTGGGTACACCAGGACGGGTGATAGATTTGCTAGAGCGTGGTAGCTTAAAGCTGGATCAAGTGAAATGGTTTGTCCTTGATGAAGCTGATGAAATGTTGAGCATGGGCTTTATTGATGATGTAATCAGAATTCTGTCCCAAGCTCCCACAGAGCGCCAAACGGCTTTATTTTCGGCAACTATGCCCCCATCCATTCGCCAATTGGTGAATAAGTTTTTAAACTCTCCGGTGACCGTAACCGTTGAGCAACCAAAAGCTGCACCCAATAAAATCAATCAGGTAGCTTACTTGATTCCTCGCCATTGGACAAAGGCTAAAGCTTTACAGCCAATTCTGGAAATGGAAGATCCAGAAACAGCTTTAATCTTTGTTCGCACCAGACGGACAGCCGCAGAACTAACCAATCAATTGCAAGCTGCTGGCCATAGTGTGGATGAATATCATGGTGATTTGTCTCAGCAAGCACGGGAAAGATTATTAACCCGTTTCCGCAATCGTCAAGTCCGCTGGGTGGTAGCTACTGATATTGCTGCACGGGGTTTAGATGTGGATCTACTTTCCCACGTGATTAACTTTGACTTACCCGATAGCGTGGAAACCTACGTTCACCGGATTGGTCGGACTGGTCGTGCTGGTAAAGAAGGAACTGCGATTTCTTTGGTACAACCATTTGAACGCCGCAAACAACAGGCATTTGAACGCCATAACCGCCAAAATTGGCAGGTGTTAACAATTCCTACCAGGGCGCAAATTGAAGCTAGACACATCAAAAAATTGCAAGAACAGGTAGCAGAAGCTTTAACTGGTGAACGTTTGGCTTCATTTTTACCAATCATCAGTGAGTTGATTGAAAAATATGATGCTCAGGCGATCGCAGCTGCGGCTTTGCAAATCGCCTATGATCAAACCCGTCCCGACTGGTTGCAATCTGGTGTAGATATTCCCCAAGAAGAACCATCTCCCAAACCTAAACTCAACAAGCATCGTGATAGTGGCGAATACCCACGCAGCGGTGGTGGTGAACGTGAACGTAGCCGTTCCTCTTGGTCTAAATCAGATAACGGTGGTGATGAAGGACGGGGAACACCAAAACCCAGATTACGGACAACAACTCAACGTGAATCTTCTGTTACACCCAGCCAAAAACTAGGTTCACATAGGGAATAGATCACAGGTGACAGGTGACAGGTGACGACTATCAGATTATGCTTCCCCTGCTTCCCCTGCTCCGCCTCCTTACTCCAAGATTGGATATTTTATTTGGAAATCCCTTATGTTTTTCTAGGGGTGGGTAATTTTATCTAACTTACCTAACCCATCATCAGTCAATTTCCAACCAAAAGCGCCAACATTCTGTTTTACTTGTTCGGCGTTTTTAACCCCAGCAATGGGAATTACGTTCCCCTGAGCAACTAACCAGTTAAGGGCTACTTGGGCAGGGGTACCACCATATTTTTCACCCATGTTTCTGAGTAAAGATAATACCGGGGCAATTTTATAAAAAAGTAGGCTGAAAACCCTTACTAAATTGCGGGTATATGATTGTTGCACCTGTAGGATTGAGTCTTCCTTGACCTAAGGGACTATAACCTAATATTGTGACATCTAAATTACGGGCAGTTGACAAAATACTGTTGGTTTCAACTTCGAGTGTTAATAGAGAATAACGAACTTGATGAACTGCTAAAGGTATTCCCCATGCTGCTAATATTAAGTCCTCTATACCCTATCACAGCGAGGTTTTTGCTGATATTACGTTGTGATTTTGTCTAATGTATCTTTCCGAATGTTGGCTTAGTTAGCAAATCAATCACTAGCTACTAACCCCTCACACCCATAAATACTGAAAGCACATAACTGTAATAATTTTTCACGATTGGGATTGGCTACTCTTGATTTGAGTAGTTGGCAAGCTGCGGGAAATGCCGCAGAACCTATTAATCCTAGAGTCTTAGAAGAATTTTTTGAGAAATTTTCTGCTTGTGGTTTCTGCTGGGATACCTTTGCACCTGCCTATGGTTTGGCAGAAGATACATTGCTAGTATCAACTAGTCCTAGACAACAACCACAGAAATTGAGAAAAACACAATAGTTGAAGTTGCTGGTTGTGGTGATGGTGTTCGGGCTATTCCTGGATGTGGACAACTGGTGTGTGATACTCAAGTAGTGATCGCCAACCCCGAAACTTTAACTCGTTGTCAACCTGATGAGGTGCGTAAGATTTGGGTATCTGATCCTAGTGTGGCTGGTGGTTATTGGAATCGTCCAGAAGAAAGTGAGAGTACCTTCTGTCCCTACACTGCTGATACTAAAGAAGGCCCATTCCTGCGGACAGGCGATTTAGGTTTTATGAGGGGTGGTGAGTTATTTATCACAGGATGGATTAAATATTTGATCATTATCAGGGGTACAAATCACTATCCTCAATATTTAGAGTGGATAGTGCAGCAAGTTCGTCCTTGTTTGCGTCCTGACTATGGTGGAGCCTTCTCCATAGATGCGGATGGTGTGGAAAGACTGATGATAGTGCAGGAAGTAAAACGCAATCCTGAAGAGTTTACAGCGGATGAAGTAATGACTGTTATTCGCCAAGCGATCGGAGAAATTCATGAACCTCAAGTTTTCGCTGTTGTTTTAGCTAACCCAGGTAATATCCACAAAACTTACAGCGGTAAAATTCAACGTCGCGCTTGCTTGCAAAACCACCTTCCTCCCAGGAGAGTTGGAAGTGTTAGCAGACTGGAGTGACAACCCTAAATACAACGCCAACTACCGCAAATTATCCAAGAAAGTTGATACCTCTTACTAGATCAAGTGCAAGTTGCTCACTAAGGAGAACATTATGCAGCCACTTAAACAATTTTGGGTTGCTGAAGGACTAGAACGAGATTTAGGCAACCCTGGCAACCCAGATAATATGATCTCCCTTCAAACAGGTAATCGACCTGGATGAAAAGGAAGAATTTCCCCAGGAAATTATCAACTGGTTATATAACTGGAAACTACAATATTACTAGATTCCGACAGAATACGGTGGTGAATTTACAAGCTTTGATGAATCTATTTACTTTGCTGATATGCTCATACAGTTTGCTGTAACAGCAATAATCACTTTAGCACCCATGTTCTATTTATACATGGATGGCACGAACAGACGGGCAGAAACAAACCCTAGCCAGATTTATGAAGGATACCAATGGCACTATGTGTTTAGCTTATTCAGAAAAAGTACATGCTAGTAAATTTTTAAGCGTGGATATGCAAACCACAAAGATTCCTGGTGGTTATCTCCTAAACGGCGAAAAATGGCCAATTAACCGTGCTACCAATTCTATAATCGCTTTCGTACTAGGTAAAACAGAGCCACATGGGGGACCCCGTAGCCTCTCCCTATTCATGGTCGAAAAGAGTAAAATCAACCCAGATAATTATACCACTCATATCCAAAATCTATGCGGTTAGGGGCTGAACGTGCGGGTTTGGAAATAGCTTTGACAGGCTTCCAAATTACTAGAGCCTTATGTGCAGCCTTTTCTCAAGGTGCGGCTGATACCACTTTAGGTACCACCCTGAAGTCTGCTATAGAGCACAAACTATACGGCAAAATATTCTTCGATATACCCCAACCCCAATGCACTCTCAAAGATGCGTTTTTGGATATCTTGATTTGTGATTGTTCAACCTTTAGTGTGGGACGTAGTTTTAATACCATCCCAGAACAAATTAGTGTCTGGTCAGCAGTGGTGAAATATTTTGTTACCACTAACTTGGAAACAAGGGTACAGAATGTATCCGTCGTTTTAGATTCACGCTTTTATTATGTGGGAACCACACCACTAGTAGTCCACCAAGGCAATGTTGCTGGGTAAACCCCTCTAATTGATAAACTAGTCAAAAAAGGGGTTGACCATGGCAAAAAAGTATGTTGTAGATTTAGGCGAAGAGGAAGTTTTATAAATGCAAGCAATCCTCAAAAAAGGAAAGCACAAAGCAAGAAGTATAGCCCGTGCAAACATTCTTTTAATGGCATCTGAGGGAGAAACGGACACGGCGCTGCCGCAGTTTGAGTTCATGTTGCCACGGTGGAAAGGACAAGAGAAAAGTTTGTAATTGGTGGATTAGAGTTTGCTTTAAAGGATGGGGAAAATCCACCAAAACCCAAAAAATTAGATGAAAAACAAGAAGCATTTTTGATTGCGACTGCTTGTTCTAATCCGCCAGAAGGAAGAGTGCGTTGGACAATGCAATTATTAGCGGAGCATTTAGTGAAGCTTGGTATCATAGATTGAATTTCAGACGAAACAATACGCCAAACTCTAAAAAAAATGAAATTAACCCGTGGTTAAAAGAACAGTGGTGTATTCCCGAAGTTAACCCAGAGTATGTGTTCAGAATAGAAGATGTTTTGGATTTGTATAATGAGCCATATGATCCGAAAAAACCTACACTCTGCCTAGATGAATGCCCATATCAATTAGTAGAAGAAGTAAGACTTCCTTTGCCACCAGAACCACATCAGCCTGAAGGTTATGATTGTGAGTATAAACGCAATGGTGTTGTAAATTTATTTGGCTTTTTTGAACCAATAGCCGGGTGGAGGCATATTGAAGTTACACAAAGTCGGACAAAAGCTGATTTTGCTAAACAATTAAAAGATTTAGTAGATGTTTATTACCCCCAAGCTGATGTGATACCTTTACTTGTTGATAACCTAAACATTCATACTCCAAGTGTTTTATGTGAAGTTTTCTCTCCACAAGAAGCATGCCGCATTATTCAGAAATTAGAGTTTCACTATACTCCTAAACACGCTTTTTGGTTGAATCAAGTAGAAATTGAATTATCAGTGTTATCTCGCCAATGCTTAGAACGACGTATTCCTAATGTAGAAATATTATCCTCTGAAACTGCTACTTGGGAGTCATAGCGTAATCAACAAAAACCCAGTGTTTATTGGGGGTTTAAAACCAAGGATGCACGTAAAAAAATACAGCGTTTATATCCGAGCATTTAACCTAGCAAAATTGCCTTGGCAGACTATTAGTAGTTCCAGGATTATCAGAAAGTTGGCAATCAAATTCTATTCCTGGTATAGGTTCAATTCCACCAGGATTGTCTTATTATACCTTTCAAATAGTGGGGTTTGTGGTTGACTCCTATACCGGCAGAAAAAAACAACCCATTGCTGCTTTAGATTAGGTCAACTTTGTTTCCTTTTTCCCCCAAGTGGTAGTAGGTCCAATTGAACGCAGGTCAGACTTGTTTCCGGAAATTGAAATCGAAAGTTTTCAATTGACCTTTGATAACTTTGAATCTGCTTCTCGTTGGTTATCTCTAGGACTATTTATGAAGTTTGTCCTGGCAGATAATATTCAGGACTTAGGCAACTGGGACAGGCGATGGGTGAAATATAGTACATCGGTATT
>ERZ1034425.174-NODE-174-length-10561-cov-2.197982_pt1 | contig 10561 bp, 9 predicted proteins | sample MGYA00520608_ERZ1034425 | MGnify/ENA primary metagenome ERZ1034425 (study PRJEB33736, sample SAMEA104288488) | Azolla rubra | place: Australia | collected 1985 | study: EMG produced TPA metagenomics assembly of the PRJEB19522 data set (Is there foul play in the...
GGCGGCCCCGGCTCAATGCCAGAGCTGGGGACTTAACAGCCGCAGACCCACGCTTAGCCAGCGATCCTCGTTACCCTGATCCAGCCGGTTGCCATAGGTCGTGTCGATCTGCACACGCTCTTTTACCAGCCAGTAGCGCAGCCCGATCTGGTAAAACGGCCGCTCACGGTCATCCCCAAACACTTCTGCGATTGCCTGCAGGCGATCATTCAACCGCGTTTCTGAGCCCACGCCCCAGGTCAGCTTGTTCTGGTGCTCGGCTTTTTCATGCAGCCAGCCCAGATTCAGGTGCAGGATCAAGGCATCGTCCGCTAGCGAGAAACTGGCCGGCAGATAGGCATAGGCATCGCCCAGCATGCTGGATTTCTCGTCCACACTAGGGTGGCGCGCATGGCCGACTACCAGCCCAATACCGTAATTGTTGGTTGTTAGCGGCCGGAACAGGGGTTTGGCTTGCAGGATGACATCGGTGGTATTGGCGTTGCCGTCTTCGCGCGAAATGGCGCCGCCGTAGGTCAGTTCCAGGTTATCGCCGACATTGCAGCCCGGCAGCGCCCAGTATTCATCGCTGTTTTTATTGTGTTTGGCCCAGCTTTCCAGCTGGCAGCTGCGCGGGTCGACAAGGCGTGCATCGTCGGTGATCATGGGGCGGGCAGCGTGGGCGGCCGCTGGCAATACAAGCAGTATCGCCAGCAAGAAATGGCATGGTTTCATGACGAGATTCCCTGATAAGCGGCTGCATTATAAAGACCCAATATGACGACTGCGTTGCAATTCACATAAGCGTCATAAATCCTCTGTATCTTGCCAACAAAGCGTTATATGCGTGTTGCGAGAGGCAGATGTGAAGATTTTATTTATTTCCGATGTGTATTTTCCCCGTATCAATGGCGTGTCCACCTCTATCCGGACCTTTGTCGGGCAATTGCAGGAGCTGGGGCACGAGGTGCACCTGATTGCGCCGGATTATGGCGTGCAGACGGAAGATGAACATTGGATCCGCCGCATCCCGGCGCGTACCATTTATTTTGACCCCGAAGACCGTCTCATGAAGTACGGGGCGGCGCTGGACAAGCTGATTGAGCTGCGCGCCGAGAATTATGACCTGATCCACATCCACACGCCGTTTGTTGCCCACTATCTCGGGCTTAAGCTGGGGCGTTTGCTGGATGTGCCTTGCGTGGAAACCTACCACACCTTCTTTGAAGATTACCTGCATCACTATCTGCCATGGATACCGAAAGCCATGGCCAAAGGACTGGCGCGCATGGTATCGCGCCGTCAGTGCAATGCGGTGCAGGCGATTGTGGCACCTTCGCGCCCCATGCTGGATGTCTTGCGGCAATATGGCATCAGTAGCACGGCAGAGGTGATCCCTACCGGCCTGCAACCCCATAGCTTTGCCGATGCTGATGGTGTGGCCTTCCGCACCAAATACGGTATCGCGCAGGACCGGCCGGTTGCTTTGTTTGTCGGTCGCGTGGCGTTTGAGAAAAATATCGCCTTTCTGGTGCGTATGCTTACGCATCTGCGCCAGCAGCAGCCGGATGCGCTACTGGTGATTGCCGGCGAAGGCCCTGCGGAAGACAGCCTGCATGCCATGAGCAAGCAACTGGGCCTGCAGGACAATATCCAGTTCATCGGCTATCTGGACCGCGAGAAAGAGCTCAATGCCTGCTATCGTGCGGCCGATGTGTTTGTGTTTTCGTCCAAAACCGAAACGCAGGGCCTGGTGCTGCTGGAAGCCATGGCACAAGGCACGCCGGTGGTCGCGCTGGCCGAGCTGGGTACCAAATCCATCCTGATTGAAGGCGAGGGCGCGCTGATCGCGCCAGAGGACGAACCGGTGTTCGCCGACAAGGTATCTAGCCTGTTCAACGATGAAGTTAAACGCAAACGCCTGGGTGAGTCTGCCCGCCAATATGCAGCCAAGCGCTGGACCTCGCGCACGCAGGCAGAGCGCATGCTGCAGTTTTATGAGCAGCTGGTTTCGGCCTGAGCCTGCACGCTTCGTAGTCATCGGCATCTCCAGAGGCCGATGGCATGCTGCATGCAAAAAGAGATTGATTGCCAACCCTTAAGCTTGCTCTAATCAGGGGGAAGATTACACAGGGGTAGACTATGCATGTGCTTGTCATTGGCGGTGGTGTCATCGGGGTAACAACCGCCTATTACCTGGCTCGCGCCGGGCATCGTGTCACTGTGCTTGAGCGCGAAGCAGGCCCTGCCTTGCAAACCAGCTTTGCCAATGCCGGCCAGGTGTCTCCTGGCTATGCCTCGCCGTGGGCCGCGCCCGGCGTTCCCCTTAAAGCCCTCAAATGGATGTTCATGCGCCATGCGCCCCTGGCGCTCAAGCCTGACGGCTCACTCGCGCAGATTGAGTGGCTGTGGCAGCTGTGGCGCAACTGCGATGCCAGCCACTACCAGCGCAACAAGGAACGCATGGTGCGTCTTGCTGAATACAGCCGTGATTGTCTGGATGCGCTGCGCCGCGATACCGGAATTCAATATGAAGGCCGTCAGTTAGGCACCTTGCAGGTATTTCGTACCCAGCAGCAGCTGGATGCCGCCGGGCGGGATATTGCCGTGTTGCAGGCGGCAGGGGTGCCATTTCAACTTTTATCCAGCACCGAGCTGGCCGGTGTGGAACCCGCCTTGCAGCATGCCGGCAAACTCACCGGCGGTTTGCGGTTGCCGCATGATGAAACCGGCGATTGCTATCTCTTTACCAGCCGCCTGGCGGCGCTGGCCGCGTCAATTGGCGTGACGTTTGAATATGGCACAAGCGTACTTGCCATGGAGACCGCAGGCGGGCGATTTGCCAGTGTGCATACCAACAAAGGGCGCATCAGCGCCGATGCCTGCGTGCTCGCCGCCGGGGTTTACAGTGCAGATTTGCTGAAGGGCATCGCCAGTATTCCGGTGTATCCGGTCAAAGGATATTCCCTGACTTTGCCGATTGTGAATGCCAGCCTGGCGCCGCAATCCACAATTCTCGATGAAACCTACAAGATCGCCGTGACGCGCTTTGATCAGCGCATACGCGTGGGCGGCATGGCGGAAGTGGTTGGCTACGATACGCGCTTGCGCGCGCGTCGGCGCGCTACGTTGGAAATGGTGGTGCAGGATTTGTTTCCCGGCGCAGGCGATAGCGCCCGGGCTAGTTTCTGGGCCGGTTTGCGCCCCATGACGCCGGATGGCACGCCGCTGGTGGGCGCCACCCATCTCCCTAATCTTTTTCTCAATACCGGCCATGGCACACTGGGCTGGACCATGGCGTGCGGCTCCGCCCAGCTGCTGGCACATCTTGTTTCCGGCCAGGCCACGGATATCCGCCATGACGATCTTTCCCTGGCGCGCTATCGGGCATCTTGAATGCCAGATTGACTTGCCTTGCCAGCCATAAAAAAAGCCCGGGGCTGAGCCCGGGCTTTTTGCTGCCTGACAGACCTTGGTAAAAGGCCCGCCGGACGGACGTCGATTAACCGAACTTGCCGGTAATGTAGTCTTCGGTTTCCTTACGGGTAGGGCGGGGGATGACGTCTTGTGACTGGAGTTCAGACGTGTGCTCTTCCGATCTGGTATCACCGTACTCGATCAGCTCGCCCAGATACATATACGCCGTGTAATCCGATACGCGGGCGGCTTGCTGCATGTTGTGGGTCACTACCAGGATGGTCAGCTTGTTGCGCAGCTCGGACATCAGTTCTTCGATGTTGGCCGTGGCAATCGGATCCAGTGCGGATGTCGGTTCGTCGAACAGCATGATTTCCGGATCGGTAGCCAGTGCGCGGGCAATGCACAGACGCTGTTGCTGACCACCAGACAGGTTGAATGCCAGATCGTGCAGGCGGTTTTTCACTTCATCCCACAGCGCAGCACCTTTCAGTGCTTCTTCAACTTTGTCATCCACCACGCGTTTGTTGTTTTCACCACGTACGCGCAGGCCGTAAGCCACGTTTTCGTAGATGGACTTGGGGAAAGGGTTGGGCTTCTGGAACACCATGCTGATGCGCATGCGCACTTCGATCGGATCCACGCCATTGGCCAGCACATTGGTATTGTCCGGATGCATGATGATCTGACCGTCATAACGGTTGCCAGGGTAAAGATCGTGCATACGGTTGAAGCAGCGCAGGAATGTCGATTTGCCACAGCCGGATGGGCCGATCAGGGCAGTGATCTTCTTCTCATACAGCGGCATGGTGATGCCCTTGAGTGCCTTGTGACCACCGTTGTAGTAGAAATTCAGATCGCGCGATTCAGCTTTAATCGGAGTTGAGGTTGTCACCATTTGATTAGTTTCCTGATTCTTAAATTAGTCTGTTCAGCCAGTAAGCGGGGGATGTCCCGATTACCACTTGATATTCTTGCGGATGCGGTAGCGCAGCCAGATCGCGGTGCCATTCATCAGCAGCGTCACTACGATGATGAGTGCCCCCGTGGCCGCTGCATTCATGTGGAATGCGTGGTCAGGACGCGACAGCCAGTTGAACATCTGGATCGGCATGACGGTAAAGCCCGAGCTCAGCCACTCAAAGTTGAGGAAGGGCGGCGTATCGGTAATAGGCGATGGTGGCAGGAAGGCAATAAATGTCAGCGCGCCAATGGTAATCAGCGGAGCCGTTTCGCCCAGTGCACGTGCCATACCGATAATCACACCGGTGAGTATGCCGCCGAAGGAGTAGTGCAGCACATGGTGCAGCACGACTTGCCATTTGGTGGCACCAACGGCGTAGGCTGCCTCCCGGATCGCGACAGGAATGCCGCGCACTGCTTCACGGGTTGCCACAATGACCACGGGCAGAATCAACAGGCCCAATGTCAGGCCAGCGGTAAGGATGCTTTGACCCAGGTCCAGAATGTAAACAAACAGGCCCAGTGCCAGCAAACCATACACAATCGAAGGCACACCAGCCAGGTTGGTCACGTTGATTTCGATCAGATCGGAGAACCAGTTCTTGGGAGCGTACTCCTCCAGATATAGACCTGCTGCCACGCCCATGGGCACGGCGGAAAGAAAGGTCACGATCATTACCAGCAGTGAACCTATCCAGGCCGACAACAAGCCGGCATGAGCCGCGCGGCGTGATGGGTACTCGGAGAGGAACTCAAACGTGAAGCGTGGATAACCATCCATCACCAAGTCGACAAACAGCGTCAACAGGGTCAGGAGGCCGATCATCAGCGCAATGAGGCCGATAATCGAGAAAACATAGTCGTTGAATTTGTGCCGGCGTATCATCGCCCGCACTTCTTCCAGGTTGTCCAGTACGGATGCTTGGTTGCTCATGGCTTAATAAGTCTCTCTGAATTTCTTGCGGGTAAGGTGGCCCAGAATATTGAAGATCAGGGTCATTAACATCAGTACCAGGCCCGCAGCAAAAATACTCTGGTAACCAATACTGCCGTGTGGCAAGTCGCCCATGGCTACCTGTACGATGTAAGCCGTGATGGTGGATGCGCTTTCCATCGGGTTGAACGTCAGGTTGGGTTGTTGACCAGCAGCGAGCGCCACCACCATGGTTTCACCTACGGCGCGGGAGATACCCAGAATATAGGCCGCGATAATGCCGGAAATCGCCGCCGGGGTAACAACGCGGATCGCTGTCTGGAAACGCGTGGCTCCCATGGCGTAAGAGCCTTCACGCATGCTCATCGGCACGGCCCGCATCGCATCTTCGGCAACCGAGCTGATATAAGGCACGATCATGATCCCCATGACAATACCTGGGCCGAGCATATTGAAGCCAGGCAGGCCGGGAATGAATTTTTGCAATAACGGGGTCACAAACAGCAGCGCAAAATAACCAAATACCACGGTAGGTACGCCGACCAGCAGTTCCAGGATAGGTTTGACGATTTCGCGTGTCTTGTGTGAAGCAAATTCCGACAGGTAAATGGCGCCTATTGTCCCGATCGGGATGGCGACCAGCAATGCAATGGCGGATGTCGTCAGGGTGCCGGATACCAACGGCAGAATGCCGTAATGCGCATCTTCAAACAGCGGTGTCCATTGCGTGTCCGTCAGGAAGTCAATAATGGAAACGTGCTCAAAGAAACTTAAGGATTCGTAAAGCAGAATGGCCACGATGGCCAGAGTGGTTGCCACTGCCGACATGGCAGCCAGCATGAGAATAAATTCGATGACGCGTTCAACAAAATGTCTGCGGACGTTTTTTGCCAAACGTGCACTGATTTTCAGTTCAGTCTGATTTGGTAGCACTTGAGTAGCCGTGTTCACTTTGATTTAGACCCGTGCATTGTAACGGAATTGAAGGGATGGATGCGACATCGGGCGGGCAATAATGCCGCCCGATGTCGCAAGCCATTACTTGATACGGCTCAGCAGTTCAGGGATCTTGACACCCACTTCTGGCACACCACCAAAGCCAGTACCCGGCTTGAGTGATTTCCAGTGTTCAACCACGGCAGCGTATTCGCTGGCTGGCAGAGGAACGTACTTCACTTCCTTGGTCAGCGCAGCGGCATTGGCCAGGTAGAAGTTAATGAATTCCTTCACTTCAGGCTTGAATGCGCCGGCAGTTGCGTTCACGTAGATGAACAGTGGGCGGGACAAAGGCTGGTAAGTGCCGTTCATCACAGTTTCAGGCGATGGGCTAACGGCTGGTGCGCCAGTCTTGGCAACGATAGGCACAGCGCGCAGCTTGTCGCGGTTTTCGTCAAAGTAGGCATAACCAAAGTAACCCAGACCGCCGATGTCGCTGGATACACCTTGTACCAGGACGTTGTCATCTTCAGAGGCAGTAAAGTCACCACGGCTGGACTTGGCCTTGCCAACCACAGCTTCTGTAAAGTAGTCGAACGTACCCGAATCAGCACCTGGGCCGAACAGCTTCAGAGGCTTGTCTGGCCAAGTGGCGTTCACTTGCTTCCAGGTCTTGACGCTACCCTGTGCAGCAGGTGCCCACATCTTGTTCAGTTCTTCTACGGTCATGCTCTTGATCCAGTCATTCTTTGGATTCACGACCACGGTCAATGCGTCATACGCAACAGGCAGTTCGATATACTGAATGCCGGCTTCCTTACAGGCGTCCATTTCCTTTTTCAGGATAGGGCGGGAAGCTTCGGAGATATCGGTTTCGCCACGGCAGAATTTCTTGAAACCGCCGCCAGTACCGGAAATGCCCACGGTTACCTTGATGGCGTTTTTCTTGGCTTTCTGGAATTCTTCAGCAACCGCTTCGGTAATCGGATAAACCGTGCTGGAACCGTCGATCTTAACGATCTTGTCAGCGGCGTGCGCAGTTGGGATAGCGAACAGAGATGCGACAACGGCCGCCAAACCCATGCTTTGTACAAACTTCGATTGCATATAACCTCCATGGTGTGAATAAAATCCGCACGCAGACATCAGTTTCCGAGAGCGGGGTACATAACTTGGGAGCACTTTAAAGGCTCTATGTTACAAGTTTGTGACAATGATGACGAAAGCTAAATTTAGTCGCTGATTTAAATCAGCAGGCGATGCCGAGTCCATCAGGCCGACAGCTCAACTAATCAGTTTTAGTTGATTTCTATCACTGGCGACTAGTTATGAATATTTGAAAATGATGACAGATCTGTGATTCTCCAATGCGACTGACAACGAGGGTCGAGGATCTGGGTATATGATTTAGTCAACCTTTAACTCATGAAAATGAAAATAATGACGAAGCACTCCATGTGGTTATTGATCGCGGCACTCATACCTTCAATTGCTTATGCATCTGCTCTGGATGCCACTCAATATGGATATATCGGGCTCTCTCCTGCAGATAATTACAGGCTGTCCACTGGAGATTGCCATGACTGCTATACATCTTCTGCGTCACTTTGGTATTTCAAGGATGAGATTATTGCCAGTCCTGTTTATCGACCCTCAGGTGACACTCCCTCGTTAGTCTGGCTTGGATCAGGCAAGGTACTGCCAAATGTAAAACTGCTCAATGAACATACGATCACATTCGGTGCTGGAGAAACCTTGGCGTTCGGTATTGTTCCCAAAATCAAAACCAATCTGTCTTACTTCAATCATGCAAGTTTTGATTACTTGATGAAATCTCCAGTTCGGCTGCGCGGTGAGGTCATTGAGGATAAAGGCAAGCCCAGCTTTGTAGCTCGTGTCATATGGCCTCTGAATTTCAAAATTGTCCCTTCGCTTCCCAAGCCACTTACCCAGGATGAATCCCTTCAGCAGTTGGTGAGATCAGACAATGGGGGCGCTCAGCGTCCCTTTCAGACTCGCGTTCTGTGGCAACGTGATTCTTCAGCTAGCCTGAATTGGCAGGGTAAAACCGTTATTGGGTTAATGCTGAATGGTGCTCAGGGGGATGATGATGAAGCTCATGGTGGGCACTTTGGCATCATGACGGGACATTATGAGTCGGATGGGGACTGGTCTGGCTGGCTTGTGAATAACTTTTACAATTTGGATTCTGTGAGTGAAAAAGGCATTGTTGCGGCTCCAACGTCTGCAGATAAATACTTGATGGATCTAAATAATGGTCAAAGTTACTATCGGCCATCCTATATGCTTGTGGCCATCATGCGAGCCCCGGCAATTCCAAGGCTATACCAAACAGCTATCAATAACGTCTTCGAAGCCTTCTATCAGCACAGCATTACATACGATCATGCTAAATCGAACTGCGCGGGTCTCAGTATCGATACGCTACGTCAGATTGGCTGGAAGGTCCCTGAACGAGGCAGTGACGGATACTTGAAAGCCTTGGCTGCGTATTTTTATGTGGCTGTTACCAGCAAAAGTCTTAAAGATGCCCGCAATGTATATAACTATATTACCGAAGAGGCCACCAGGCTGAATCCTGCAGCGGCGTTTGATGCGATTGGAAATGATATGCTGGCATTGGCTAATCAACGGGCGGGGCGGCCTTTGACCTCAACAGAACGTCAATTTTCTGAATCGGTTGAGGCTCTGGTTTATGTTCACATTCCGCAGATCCCATCATCGCGTGCATTTGGTCAGGCTCCTGTGTATTCATTTGATGAATATCTTGAAAGAGCCCCAGCAGATCGTACTCAATGGAAAATCGTGCCGGTTGAGCCTAGACCATTACCCGATATGCTTAAAGAAAAACCAGCGCTTAAGCATACTCAGTCTTCCGTTGTACCTGTACCGGTTTTCATTGCATTGCTTTTAATAATTGCCAGCATTGTGATGGGAGCATGGTGGGTTGTAAGGAAAATAAAAGCACATCGCGATAAAAGGATGAACTCTTAATCGTCGCGCTGAAAACTGCTTACTAGCTTCCGCTCAAAAATGAGCTGGCCAGGTTTGATGTATAATCGCGTTTTTATTAGGTTTTATGGTAATGGAAGCAGAACAACTCAATCTGATCGCCCACCGCCTGGCTGATCTTTCTGAACGTAATCATGCCCTTCGGGGGTATCTTTGACTTCGAGACCAAGCAGCAACGCCTGGAAGAAGTATCACAATTGCTGGAAGATCCCAGCATCTGGAACGATAACGAACGCTCGCAAAAATTAGGCAAAGAACGCCGCGAGCTGGAGTTCGTGGTCAAGTCGCTGACGGAAGTCGATAACAGCTTGCGCGACAGTGCCGAGCTGTTTGAAATGGCGCGCGAAGAAAATGATGATGCTACGCTGCTCGGTATTGACGACGACAGCAAAGCACTCGAAAAGCAGGTGGAGGAAATGGAATTCCGCCGCATGTTTGCCAACCCGATGGACGGCAATAACTGCTTTATTGATATCCAGTCCGGCTCAGGTGGCACGGAGGCGCAGGATTGGGCGTCCATGCTGCTGCGTATGTATTTGCGCTATTGCGAGCGCCGCGGTTTCAAGGTGGAAGTGCTGGAAGAATCAGAAGGGGATGTGGCGGGCCTGAAGAGCGCTTCGCTGAAAATCTCCGGTGATTATGCCTATGGTTATTTGCGCACCGAAAGCGGCGTGCATCGCCTGGTGCGCAAGTCACCGTTTGATTCGGGCAATCGCCGCCATACCTCATTTGCCAGCGTGTCAGTGTTTCCTGAAGTGGATGATTCGATTGAAGTCGAGATCAACCCGGCGGATCTGCGGATTGATACCTACCGTGCCTCGGGCGCGGGTGGTCAGCATATTAATAAGACAGACTCCGCTGTGCGTATTACCCACTTGCCTACCAACACCGTGGTGCAATGTCAGAATGACCGCTCACAGCATCGTAACAAAGCCGAAGCCATGAACATGCTGAAAGCGCAACTGTATCAACTGGAACTGAACAAGCGCAATCAGGAAAAGCAGGCGCTGGAAGATGCCAAGACCGATATTGGCTGGGGTCACCAGATCCGCAGTTATGTGCTGGATCAGTCGCGCATCAAGGATTTGCGCACCAATGTGGAAATCGGCAATACCCAGGGCGTGCTGGATGGCGATCTGGATCCATTCATCTCAGAAAGTTTAAAGCAGGGAGTGTAGTAAGTGAGCGAAGCACAACAGCCAATTGAGGCGACACAACAAGACGAAAATCATGTGATTGCCGAGCGCCGGGAAAAGCTGAAAGCGATCCGGGCTCAGGGTGTGGCTTTCCCCAATGATT
>ERZ1034425.175-NODE-175-length-10512-cov-2.396003_pt1 | contig 10512 bp, 4 predicted proteins | sample MGYA00520608_ERZ1034425 | MGnify/ENA primary metagenome ERZ1034425 (study PRJEB33736, sample SAMEA104288488) | Azolla rubra | place: Australia | collected 1985 | study: EMG produced TPA metagenomics assembly of the PRJEB19522 data set (Is there foul play in the...
CACGGTTGAGGTTGGCCTGCGCCAGCGCATCGGCTTTTTCCGGTTTACTTTCGGTTTTGGTGTTGACCAGCACAATATCCAGGGAGGACATTCTGTCCTTCAGCACCTGCAGGTCAGGCGCCTTGAAATCCAGGCTGGCGATAAGCGCAATATGCAGCACTGCCGACACCAGCAAGGTGATGCCCAGCGCATCCAGACGGCTCAGCAGGGGCAGCTTCAAGCGGCCAGCCTTTCCAGCAGTTTTTGATGAATCCCGCCAAAACCGCCATTGCTCATCACCAGAATATGGTCTCCACTACGCGCTTCACGGGCAATAGCCTCCACCAGCGTGTTCATGTCGGTTTCCACCTGGGCTATATCGCCCATGCCCTGCAGAGCCTCAGCTGCATCCCAGCCCAGGTTGGCGCCATAGCAATACACCCGGTCGGCGGCTTGCAGACTGGCAGGCAGGGCGGCTTTCATTACGCCCAGCTTCATGGTGTTGGAGCGAGGCTCCAGCACCGCCAGAATACGGGCCGAGCCCACCTTGGCGCGCAGCCCTTCCAGCGTTGTGGTAATGGCGGTGGGGTGATGGGCAAAGTCATCATAAACAGTAATCCCCTTCACCTCGCCGCGCACTTCCATGCGGCGCTTCACATTCTGAAATTCCGCTAGCGCTGCAATGCCCACCTCCACCGGCACGCCGACATGGCGCGCTGCTGCGAGCGCCGCCAGGGCATTCATGCGGTTATGCTCGCCAAGCAAGGACCAATGGACGCGTCCCAATAAGGCTTCACCCTGCAGCACATCAAATCTGCCGTCGGCATCGGCAGGGCCAGCATGCCAGCCCTGAGCATCGCCAAAGGTTTCTACCGGCGTCCAGCAACCGCGATCAATCACGCGCTGCAGGCTGGCCTCGCGCCCATTGGCCACGACCAGACCTTGCTGCGGCACCGTGCGCACCAGGTGGTGAAACTGGGTTTCAATGGCGGCCAGATCAGCAAAAATATCGGCATGATCAAACTCCAGGTTATTCAGCACCGCCGTGCGTGGACGGTAGTGTACAAACTTGGAGCGTTTATCGAAAAATGCCGTGTCGTATTCATCGGCTTCGATCACGAAAAAGGGTGAGCGGCCCTGAGGCTCCTGCCTCGGAGCACCCGGCAAGCGGGCGGAAATATCAAAATTCTGCGGCACTCCGCCAATCAGAAAGCCAGGGGCCAGACCAGCGTATTCCAATATCCAGGCCAGCATGGAGCTGGTAGTGGTTTTACCATGAGTGCCGGCTACCGCCAGCACCCATTTATCGCGCAAGACATTCTCAGCCAGCCATTGCGGGCCCGACACATAGGGCAAGCCGCGATTCAGGATTTCTTCCATCAGGGGGTTGCCGCGTGTGACCACATTGCCAATGACATAAATGTCAGGATTAAGCGCAGTTTGCTCTGGGGAGAAGCCCTCGGTAAGGGCAATCCCTTGGGCCTCCAGCTGCGTGCTCATGGGCGGGTAGACATTGGCATCGCACCCGGTGACGTGATGCCCTGCAGCTTTGGCCAGCACCGCGATGCCGCCCATGAATGTGCCGCAAATGCCGAGGATGTGAATATGCATGATGTGTTCTTAACGAGTGATGACGGGAATGGAATGTATAAAAACTATTGCTTAATGTTCCCGTTAGCTTTTAAAGTATTTAAACAATAGTGTCCTGTGGCATTTTATGCATAATGATAAGCGATAGCAGGACTAAAAGGCAGTCAGTATCACTTGAATATGGGGAGCATCTTGGATGAGTAGCGCAGTAATCGAGTCGTTTGGCTCAGGAGGGGCAGATGTCTTTCTCGGACGTCAGCCCATATTGACTGCGAACCGTAAAATCATCGCTTATGAATTGCTGTTTCGGTCGGAAGCCAGCCTTTCGACCGATGTAGTGGATGATGTGCTTGCCACCTCTACGGTCATCGTCAACATGCTGAGCGAGTTTGGCCTGGAACTGGTGCTGGGTAATGAAGATGCATTCCTCAATGTCTCTGCCAGCCTGTTGATGAGTGAAACGCTGGAACTACTCCCCCCCGAGCGGGTGATACTGGAAATTCTGGAAGATGTACCCATCAATGCGCAAATCGTCGAACGGTGTGCCGCATTAAAAGAAATGGGCTTCCGTATTGCCCTTGATGACTTTCTTTACCGCCCTGAATACGATCATATTCTGCCCTTGGTGGATATCGTCAAAGTTGACCTGACCCTGACCCCCCTCAAGCAAATGGCGCCATCGCTGACCGTGTTGCGCCAGCATAAACACATTCAGCTGCTCGCAGAAAAAGTCCAGAACGAAGATGAATTTGAAGCTTTCAAGAAACTGGGATTCGAGTTGTTTCAGGGCTATTTTTTCGCCCAGCCCGTTATCCTGCAAGGCAAAAAACCGCAGCCCAACCAGATGACGCTGATGCGCATCATGGGCATGCTGATCAGCGATGCCAACCTGCAAGCGCTGGAAGAGCCTTTCAAACAGAGCCCCGATCTTTCGGTCAGCCTGCTGCGTCTGGTGAATTCGGTCGGGATCAGCGGAGGACGCCAGCAGGAAATCGGCTCCATCCGCCAGGCGATTGCCGTGCTGGGCCAGCGCCAGCTGCTACGCTGGGTGCAGCTGCTGCTCTATGTATCGCCGGAAGCCGGTAATGCCAGCAACCTGATGCAGCAAGTGGCGAGCCGCGCCCGACTGATGGAACTGATCGCGCTCAAGCTGCAGTCGCCCGAACCTCGTTTCAGCGATCAGGCCTTTATGGTGGGCATGCTGTCCCTGGTCGATGCCGTGCTGCAGGTGCCCATAGAAAAAATCCTGAATGAAATCGGCCTGATGGAGCATCTCAAGCAGGCGATCCTAGCGCATGAGGGCCCACTGGGGCAGCTATTGCAGCTGGCCGAGGAAATCGAGCGCACTGACTTTGAGGCAGTACGTGCCGAGCTGCATGCCCTAGGTATCAGCGTCGGTGACTTTACCGCGATTCAACTGCAGGCCATGCAATGGGCTTCCGAGCTTAATAAGCAGGCCGCTTGAAGCCCTGAAATTCGCGGGTGTTTTAAGGGGTGATTAATGAAAAAGCCGGATTAATTCCGGCTTTTCATTTCGACGATGGTGATTATCTGATTAACTACAAAATCAGAACTTGAGCCGCAAACTCAGCAACGCACTGCGTGGCGCTCCTGGCGTATTGTACAAATCAGCGCCGCCATGGGCTGAGATGTAATACTCTTTATCTAACAAGTTGTTCAATGTCAGGCGCAAATCATAGCTTTTGGTCTCATAAAAAGCGCTAGCATCAAAGCGGGTATAGCCGGGCAACTTAACGACGTTACTGGCCGATGCATACTGATCTCCCACTAACACCACACCCCCCGCCAGGCCGAAACCATTACCAAACCGGTGCGATATCCAGAGATTCGCGCTATGTCGCGGAGTGAGACTAGCGCGATTACCTTCAAGCGCCACTCGTGCAGGTTCACCAACGATATTGACGGCCATGGTCGAAGGAGAGTCGGTAATCTTCGCATCCATATAAGCATAACCAGCATTCACGTCCCAGCCTTCGGCCAGGCGTCCCATGGCCGATAGCTCCAGCCCATCGGTGCGTTGTTCGCCGACGGGAATCAGTCGACTACTGTTAGCCGGGTCTGCGCTCTTGATGTTGGTACGCTCAAGCCGGAACAGGGAAACCATGGTCGAGAGATTGCCATTTAACCAGTCCATTTTGGCGCCCACCTCATAATTGGTGGTTTCTTCAGGTGCCAGCTGAGCAGCATTGTTGTTGAACGCCAGATTGAAGGTTTCCTGCGATGGCTGGAATGACTTGGTATAAGAGCCATAAAAACTGACGTCATCCGTCGGCTGATATACCAGCCCGGCACGAGGGCTCCACTCTTTGTCTACGCGATCCAGCTTGGCCGGGCTCAGATTGTCTTTTGTTTCCTGATTGAAGCGATCATAGCGAGCGCCTACCAGCGCTTTCCAGCGCGCGGACAACGTCACCAGATCCTGCATGTAGAACGCTGCCGTCGTGCTGGTGCCGGTAGAGTCAGAAGGCGCGAGGCCCACACGGGCAGATGGCGTCAATACCGGATTGTATAGGCTCACCGAGGCAGGGTTCTGGTAATTTCCAGACAGGGCATCTTTCTTTTGCTCGCCAAATTCCATTCCAAACAGCACGGCATGTTCAAGGCCAAATGCGTGCGCCTTGATACTGAGGTCGGTCTGGTTGAAATAGCCATCCTCCTCGCGTTGAACGGTGCTGTAACGCCGGTTAGCTATGGGGTTAGTGATGGTACCGGTAATGCTGCTAACCACGGTGTTGTTACGATCAAGATCATAGCGATACATGCGGAAAGCATTGCGCAGTTTCACATCCTCGCTGAATTTATGCTCCAGCACAAAAGAGCCGGCACTGACACGGCTTTGTACATAGTCATCGCGCCGCGCATTGGCCGAGCCATAGTAAGTATCTATATTGACCTTGGCCGGACGGCCATTGATAGCAGGCACACCAAAGTCATTCAGCCGACGATCATCCAGATACTCCGCCTGCAACAGCAGCCGGGTTTTCTCGGAAATATCAAATTGAATGGATGGTGCAATAAATTCGCGATCTACAAAATACTGGTTACGGAACCCATCACTGGTCTGCCGCGCCCCATTGATACGCAATGCAACGTTGTCACCCAGCGGCTGGTTGATATCGGCTTCGTATCGCTGAAAATTGTAGCTGCCCAGAGTCGCGGTCAGGTTAATCATCGGCGTATCGAATGGCTTTTTGGTAATGCGATTGATCAGACCGCCAGATGAGCCACGTCCATAAAGCACCGCCGCAGGGCCTTTCAGAACCTCAATCTGCTCCACATTAGCAAGGTCACGGAAATAAAGCGCATCATCCCGTATGCCATCCACGAACTGATCGGCAATCGCGCTGAATCCGCGGATATTCACCTGGTCGCGCTGACCATCGCCATTACTAAACCCAATACCCGGCACGTTGCGCAGTGCATCCTGTAGCGATATGGCGCCCTGGTCTTCCATCAATGCTTTTGGGATCACATTTACCGTTTGCGGAATATCACGCAAAGGGACATCGATTTTTGCTGCCGTGGTACTGACAACAGCCTGATACGGAGAAGCCACTTCTTTTTGCGCCTTTACCTTCACCTCGTCGAGCTCACTGGTGGTGTCTTCTGGATTAGGCGTAGCGCCAAATGAAGCGGTGGAAATACTGCTGAATACAAACATTAATGCTAAATGCAATGCGGAATAGCGATACATGGCCCCCTGAGCCTTTCTATTTTTTTACTGACTGATGAGTTGAATTGCATTGGGCAGAAGTAATCTGCTGGGTGGGGACCGCTGAACGACGTCGGTGGGTGGTGACTTGCCTATCCAATGATGTTAATTATTGTAAATGATAACGGTTATCAATTGCAATATATGTATTTTTATGATGACTTAGGGACCGAAACCAGAGCTAATACGGATGTAAAACAGGATCGAAAAGCAACTTCTTGAGGGATTAGGAGGCGATGCAAAACGAAAGCCATGCAGGAGAAAAGAGGAGCCCAAAGCAGCTGAGAGGGTAAAAGCCGCAAAGGGATGTTGAAGAAGTAGCAATGCCAGTTCGCAAGACCGCATTGCCATGTGGAGAGAATGACCCTCCACATGGCGGCATTAAGTCATTGTGATTGTTATAAATTAGGCGCGAGCCAGCGCTCCAGGTAATCTTCCGAAAGGCCGCGCCGTGCTGCCATGTCCTTCAGCTGATCCTGGCCTATCTTGTCCACGCTGAAGTACTTGGCATCCTGATGAGCCAGATAGAAGCCTGACACCGCCGCCGCCGGCATCATGGCCAGAGACTCGGTCAGCGTCATGCCGATCTCGTCGCACTGCATGACCTGGAACATATCCGGCTTGACCGTATGATCGGGGCAGGCCGGATAACCCGGTGCCGGACGGATGCCCCGGTATTGCTCCTTGATCAAGGCTTCGTTATCCAGCTGCTCATCCGCGGCATATCCCCACAAGTCGGTGCGTACCCGCGCGTGCAGATACTCGGCAAAGGCTTCGGCCAGACGGTCAGCCAGTGACTTCAGCATGATGCTGCTGTAATCATCATGATCCTGCTCAAAACGCTGCAGGTATTTATCGATGCCCAGGCCGCCAGTCACGGCGAACATGCCGATGTAATCGGCAACGCCCGATGCCTTGGGCGCAATATAGTCGGCCAGACACTGGTTGGGGCGCGGCACCCCGTCAATCACCGGCTTGGCGGTCTGCTGCCGCATGCCATACCAGGTAAACGCTACCTGGCTGCGGGTTTCGTCGGTGTAGATTTCAATGTCGTCATCGTTAACGGTATTGGCGGGCAGCAGCGCCACTACGCCGTTGGCAGTGAGCCAGCGTCCTTCGATGATCTTTTTCAGCATGGCCTGGCCTTCTGCCAGCAGCTTGGTCGCAGCCTCACCCACCACGCTATCGGTCAGGATGGCGGGATAGAACCCAGCCAGATCCCAGGTCTGGAAAAAAGGACCCCAGTCGATGTATTCGGCAATCGTGGCAAGATCAATATTCTTGAATACGCGCCGACCAATGAATTTCGGCTTCAGCGGGGCATTCGCACCGTCAAAGCCGGCTTTCACCTTGTTGGCACGCGCTTCCGCCAGCGTCAGCATGGTCGGGCCTTTTTTATTGGCATGCTGGGCGCGCGCACGATCATAATCCGCCGCCACTTCGTTGATATAGCTCTCGCGCTGTTCCGGTGTCAGCAGCGATTGCATGACCGATACCGAGCGCGAGGCATCCGGCACATAGATCACCGGACCTTCGTAATTGGGGGCGATCTTGACCGCCGTATGCGCACGCGAGGTGGTGGCGCCGCCAATCAGCAACGGTATCTTCAGCATGCGGAAATGTGGGTCACGCTGCATTTCCTTGGCCACATAGGCCATTTCTTCCAGCGAAGGCGTGATGAGGCCGGACAGACCGATGATGTCGGCATTTTCCACCTTGGCCGTGGCCAGGATTTCCGAGCATGGCACCATCACACCCATGTTCACCACCTCAAAATTATTGCACTGCAACACCACCGAGACGATGTTTTTGCCGATGTCGTGCACATCGCCTTTCACTGTGGCAATCACCACTTTGCCCTTGGGCTTGGCAGCCACGCCCGTGCGTTTTTCTTCGGCGGCTTTTTCTTCCTCAATAAACGGAATCAAGTGGGCAACCGCCTGCTTCATCACGCGCGCAGACTTCACCACCTGCGGCAGGAACATCTTGCCCTGGCCAAACAGATCGCCCACCACATTCATGCCGTCCATCAGCGGACCTTCGATCACATTGATCGGGCGGCCACCGGCGGCCATCACCTGCTGGCGGGCTTCTTCGGTATCTTCCACGATGAATTCGGTAATGCCATGCACCATGGCGTGCTCCAAGCGCTTGCCCACCGACGCGGGCTGCTCGGGCGTACCGCGCCATTCCAGCGTGGGCGCTTCTTTTTTGCCACCCGCGGTCAGGGTGGCAGCAAATTCGATCATGCGCTCGGTGGCGTCTTCGCGGCGGTTCAGCACCACATCTTCCACACGCTCGCGCAATTCGGCAGGCAGGTCATCGTAGACCCCGACCATGCCGGCATTGACGATGCCCATAGTCATGCCGGCCTTGATGGCGTGGTAGAGGAATACCGTATGGATGGCCTCGCGCGCCGGGTCATTGCCACGGAAGCTGAAGCTCACATTGGAAACACCACCGGAAATCTTGGCGTACGGCAGGTTTTCCTTGATCCAGCGCGTGGCGTTAATGAAATCCACCGCATAGTTGTTGTGCTCCTCAATACCCGTTGCCACGGCAAAGATATTGGGATCGAAGATGATGTCTTCCGGCGGGAAAGCCGCCTCGTTCACCAGCAAGTCATAGGCGCGCTTGCAGATCTCAATCTTGCGTTCATAGGTATCGGCCTGGCCTTTTTCATCAAACGCCATGACGATGACTGCGGCTCCGTAGCGGCGGCACAGGCGCGCCTGGCGCAGGAATTCCGCCTCGCCTTCCTTCATGGAAATCGAGTTGACGATGGACTTGCCTTGCACGCACTTCAGGCCTGCCTCGATCACCTCCCACTTGGATGAGTCGATCATGATGGGTACGCGCGCGATGTCAGGCTCGGAGGCGACCAGGTTCAGGAAATGCGTCATTGCCTTCACGGCGTCCAGCATGCCTTCATCCATGTTGATGTCGATCACCTGTGCGCCGTTTTCCACCTGCTGGCGCGCCACCTGCAACGCATCCTCGTACTGCTCATTCAGGATCATGCGGGCAAAGGCCTTGGAGCCGGTGACATTGTTACGTTCGCCCACATTCACAAACAGAGAGCTATCATCAATGATGAATGGCTCAAGACCTGCCAGCAGCGTAGCGTGGCGCGGCGCGGGCACCTGACGCGGAGCAATGGTTTTCACCGTCTCGGCAATCGCCTGAATATGTGCAGGCGTGGTACCGCAGCAGCCCCCTGCCACATTGACAAAGCCGCTCTCGGCAAACTCTTTCAGCAGGCTGGAAGTGTCTTGTGGTTCTTCATCAAAGCCGGTATCCGACATCGGGTTGGGCAAACCGGCATTGGGGTAAATGCAGACAAAAGTATCGGCGATCTTGGACAGCTCTTCGGCGTAAGGGCGCATCAGCGCAGCACCGAGGGCACAATTGAGGCCTATGGTCAGCGGCCGCGCATGGCGCACGGAATGCCAGAACGCCGGCACGGTTTGTCCGGAAAGTATGCGTCCGGAGGCATCTGTCACCGTCCCCGAAATCATGATGGGCAGACGTTTGCCACTCTGCTCAAAATAGGCATCGATGGCAAACAGCGCGGCCTTGCAGTTCAGCGTATCAAAGATGGTTTCCACCAGCAGGATGTCGGCTCCGCCTTCCACCAGCGCGATGGTTTGCTCCAGATAGGCTTTCACCAGCTGGTCAAACGTGATGTTGCGGGCAGCGGGATCGTTCACATCCGGAGAAATAGACGCGGTTTTCGGCGTAGGGCCCAGGGCACCGGCGACAAAACGCGGCTTATCCGGCGTGCTGTATTTATCGCAAGCCGCGCGCGCAAGCTTGGCGGCTTCTACGTTCATCTCGAACGCAAGATGCGCCATGTGGTAATCCTCCTGCGCGACCGTGGTCGCCCCGAAGGTATTGGTCTCGATAATATCGGCGCCCGCCGCGAGGTATTGCTCGTGAATTTCCTGGATGATGTGCGGCTGTGTCAGCGTCAATAATTCATTATTGCCTTTGACGAACAGTTCGCGCGTTTCCCCTTCCGCTGGCGCAGCATGCGGTTGACCGCATCCACAACCATCGCCATTGGGGCAGAAGGCGAGACCGGGCTTGAAATCGGCAAAGCGTCCCTCTGGGCCGCCGCGGTAATCTTCTTCCGTCAGCTTGTAACGCTGAATCATGGTCCCCATGGCGCCATCCAGAATCAGGATGCGCTTTGCCAGCAGCTCGCGCAGGCGCAGCTCGGTGGCAGAAACGGGAATAGCGGAGCTTAAGGTAGACGGCTGGTTCATGGGGCGCTCGTTTGTAGATGGCCAGTCAGCATGACTGGCCATGCGCAGACCTTGCGGTCGGCAGGTGTTAAGACAAAGGCGTCATTATAAAACAGGCACTGCGTCAGGCACAGACGATTGTATATGCGCAGCTTTCGCCTGTGCATGTCTGGCAAGGAGACATGAGACTGCATTCCACAGCACAGGTTCAGCTACGGACAGGCTTGGCGCCTTTACCGGCAAACTTGCCACCACCGGCCCCAGGCAAGCAGCACTAAAGCACCGATGTGCCGAGCAAACTGCCTATCCAGTAAGTCATGGCGCCAGCCGCGCCACCTATCAGCAACATGCGCAGGCCGCCCTGCCAGGCATTGCGCCCGGTAAACAGGGATAAAGCTGCGCCTATGCCAAACAGCGCCAGCGCGGTCATGGCAATAGCCGTGGTCAGCGCATGGGTTCCGCCGCCCAGCAGATAGGGCAGCAAGGGCACCAGCCCGCCGAAGGTAAATGCCAGAAATGATGAAAATGCCGCCGCCCATGGCGAACCCAGCTCATCGGGATTCAAGCCCAGCTCTTCCCGCGCCAGTGCATCTAGGCCTTTCTCCGGGTCTGCCACCATACGTTGTGCCAGTGCCTGCGCTTCGCTTTCACTCAACCCCCGCGCCTGATAAATCAACTGCAACTCACGCGCTTCCTGTTCCGGGTATTGCGCCAGCTCATCGCGCTCCAGCCCGATCTGGTACTCAAACATCTCGCGTTGCGACCGCATGGAAATATACTCGCCTGCCGCCATAGAAAACGCCCCTGCCAGCAAGCCAGCAACTCCGGTCATAAGGATAGTTGACACATTGGCCGCCGCACCGGCCACGCCCATCACCAGGCAGGCAATCGACACCAGCCCCGCCCCTATGCGCAGAGCCGCCCGCGCCGCCAGACGCGCCGCCCCCGTAGAGGCCACAGGTC
>ERZ1034425.176-NODE-176-length-10488-cov-53.409087_pt1 | contig 10488 bp, 10 predicted proteins | sample MGYA00520608_ERZ1034425 | MGnify/ENA primary metagenome ERZ1034425 (study PRJEB33736, sample SAMEA104288488) | Azolla rubra | place: Australia | collected 1985 | study: EMG produced TPA metagenomics assembly of the PRJEB19522 data set (Is there foul play in the...
ACTTAGCTGCTGGTGATGTTGCTCCTGTTGCTCTAACCGCACCTCCAATCAACGGCTAATCTTAAGTATCTCACATAACTAAAAAATACCCCCCATTTCTGGAGGGTATTTTTGTTTTGTTTGCACTTAATTGATCTAACTTAATTTATCTATCTGTATCACTTTTTATTTTTAGATTTGTGTTTTTATTTCTAGATTTGTATTCAGCTAATGCCTAACTGCAAGCTACGCGAACAGCCATCAGAAGTCAGTTTTTTCATGATAGTTTTTCATGATAATTAACCAATTCCTCAAACATTCTGACTCCTGAATTCTTACTTAGATTTTCGCTTCTTGAGTAACTGAAGAAGTAAAGAAGTTGTGAAGAGTAAATCTTACCCCTCACCACTCACTCTTATTACGGAGTCCCCAAACCTACGCCCCTACAGCTTCTTTGGCAGCGTACAACACCTCAGCAGAGATGTCTTTAAACCCGCGCTCACGAGCAAACTTTTCGGTATTTCTCTTCACCTTCCCGCGCACAAAACCAGGAATCTTATTCAATTCTGCTTGTCCATCTTTTGTCCAATTCAAACCAGATTCAGCAGAAATACCTTTGGTAATGACTTCTTTTGTATCGTGGCCACCAAAGATCTCTAACAGGTGATCTTCCATTCCCAAAGTGAAGGAATTATAGATTAAATCTGTGATTTGATTTGTGCCTTCATAACCCATAAATGGTTTGTAACCAATGGGGAAATTCTGAACGTGAATAGGTGCAGCAATTACACCACAAGGAATATCCAAACGTTTACCCACATGGCGTTCCATCTGTGTTCCAAATATAGCAGAAGGTTCAACGCGAGCGATAACATCCCCAATAGCCCCATGATCATCTGTAATCAGCACCTCATCGCAATACTCACTCACCTGTTCTCTAAACCAGTCAGCATCATACTTGCAATAAGTACCAGCCCAAACAACATGAATCCCCATTTCCCGCGATAGAATCTTAGTCAGAGCCGCCGCATGAGTATTATCACCAAAGACCACAGCTTTCTTACCAGTCAAATTCTGACAGTCAATAGAACGGGAGAACCAAGCAGCTTGAGATACGTGCAGAGTTTGTTCATTGATGAACTCTTCATAATCAACCTCAGCACCTTGGGCGTTAATTACCTGCTGAATTTTGCGGATACATCTTGCAGTTTCCACAACCCCCATCGGGGTAATATCTACATAAGGTGTCCCGAATTCTTCTTCTAAATATTGAGCTGTAGTTAAACCAAGTTCCCGGTAAGGAGTTAGGTTAAACCAAGCTTGAGGCATATTTTTCAAGTCATGAACCGAAGCACCTTCAGGAATTACAGTATTTACCTCAATTCCCAAATCAGCCATTAACCGTTTCAATTCAGTGCAATCGTGGTTATTGTGGAAACCAAGAGTAGAAATACCAATAATATTAACTGACGGTTTAGCAGTTTTCTCCGTTGGTAATTCCCCTTTTTTACGGGCTTTCTCAATGTAGTACTGGACAATTTGGTGTAGAGTCCGGTCTGCAGCTTGTAGTTCGTTGTAGCGGTAATGGTTCACGTCCGCCAACATTACATCCCCTTTCGCTTCCAGTTGCGCCCTTTCCACAAAATTGTGTAAATCTTCTTGCAAAATACTGGAAGTGCAAGTAGGAGTTAAAACTATCAAATCGGGGTGTTCTTCAGCATCCTTGCGGATAATGTTGTCTACCACCTTTTCTTGAGAACCACGTGCCAAAACATTACGGTCAACCACACTTGTTGTCACCGGGGTAAAGTTCCTTTCCCGCGATAACATGGAACGCATAACATTAAAGTAATCATCACCCAAGGGTGCGTGCATGATAGCATGAACATTTTTAAAAGAACTAGCTACCCGCAAAGTACCTATATGAGCGGGACCTGCATACATCCAGTAAGCCAATTTCATCTCGTCTTCTCCCTTTGAAAATTAAATAACTTTGACACTCCCCGAAAGATACAGGGATTCTTAAGTAGTCCAAAAGCGAACTCTTAAAGGTGTAGTCAAAACACCTCTAATAGCTTCACTGAGTTAAACTCAGTGTTACCTTTACTTTGTTTGTAGCTGTCTCGACTTGTCAGGTTTTTAATGCCCTTTTAGAGATTGAGTGACACATTCTTCATGCTAATGCATTAACATAAAGTCGTTTAACGATAAACTGCTTTACTGCCTTAACATGCGGCAACTGTCCGCGTATATTCCTGAACTAAAGGGAGATTAAACAACAAATCTTTTGGATTTATTGTTTGCAGCTAACGCCACCCAATCAGGGTTTTCAGCCTATTTTCTCAATAAGTGCTTGATAATTAAATCGTTTCTTATTCTCTCAAAGATATGAGTGAATAAGGAATAGGACTATTTACTGTTTACATTGATCAATAATGGCTAAAATCTAGTTTTAGCTTGAATTCTGGGTCTTAACTAACTAAAAATCCTGTGATTTAAGCAAATAAATCTTAACTCTTTGCAAAATATTTTTATCAACTTTTAGAGATATGTTAACCATATAAATTTTAAACTATCGGAGAAGAACTTCATAATGTTAACTATGCTGCACTAAGTAAAATAGGACTTACGCAGGTTTCACAATCCAATCTCTTGTAGGGTGCGTCAGATTTTGAACATCGATTGATATTAACCAATTTATAGGTATGATGCATCCAGCCCTTTTAACTGTGTTTCCCCACATACACTCTAAATCCACGTATATCTTTCATATTCTACTATTTGGATTGGCCTGTCCACCACCTCCCCTACTTGTTGTGTTTGGATTTTTATTAGTTCGCCAAACAATTGCCCCTGACCTCACCATCCATAAACTTGCCGTCCCACTATCTCAAATCTATCTACTCCACCAAACCCCTTTCTCCTTTTTCCCCTATGCCCTGGTTGTCCTCCTGGTTTCCGTTTTCGTGTCTGCTTCTCTTCTTGTTTGTTCTCAGTTTTTTTGAGGATGTCTCCCGACGGTGGTTTGGATCATGTTATGGTCTCTAAATCTCTACTGACTTTGAGTTTCTCTATTTCTTTTTCCAGTTCTACTACTCTATTTCTTAGGTTCTCTATACTTTTCCCCTGGTCAATAATGATTTCTACCAGTTGCTCTGTTCCCAACTGCTTCAATATCTCTCTGTCTAGTTTTGGTGGCAGCTTCTTTTCCATAACTGCTATATTCTCCCTCTCCTATCACACTTGTCAATACCCCACCACCTGAATCCTTACCTTTTAGATTGATGAATCAGTTTGCTTAAAGGATGAGCCTCTGTATCTGGAATTTACTGGATTAATTCCATGATCAGATTCACATTAGCCTCTAGTGACCTGTCATATAATCTTACAATCCATTCTTTTGTCATTACCGTTAGATTTTCTGAAGTTAATAAATTTTCTAAATTATGGATGCTTCCACTGAGTGTCATATCTGCATAAAGATATTTCAGTCCCAAATCCTTAGATAGTGCTTCAACAATCGTATGCTCCGCAAAGGGTTTACGGAAAAAATCATCACAACTGACAGAAAGTATAATCGCTTTTTCTTCTTCTAAAACACTAGCGGTTAAAGTAATTATAGCTGTGGCGAGCACAATTCATGACTCAATATTGGCAATAAATACACTTTTAGCTTGATTGGCGACTTCAGCTTTTTCTTTAGCAATTACTAATTCTGCTGTGCATTCCTCTGCCCTATTTTCTAAATTTTCAAAATAAGTTTGTAATTGTTCTGCCATCTGATTAAATTCGCCTACAAGGGTTTCTAATTAAGGAACTCCTTTTATCTCCACAACTTGACCAAGTTCACGATTAGCGATCTCTCTTGTCCATCGATAGATTCTTCCCAGTTATCTTTTTAGCTTGTTCAAGAATCTTTTGACTGAGAATATCGGTATACCCAATCTCCTCTCCCTTTTCATTGAAGAACCCACAATTGGTAATTGACAAAGAAAGATATAGGTTGATTTGTTGCCAAAAGTATTGACGCAGTTCCTCAAAGTCATTGATGTTCATGGGACCTTCTTAGACAGCATGATCATTAACAGTTACTGCTTGCTCTGGAGCTTGTAGAGATACCTCAAGGTGATCCTGTACCCGATTAGTGGCCTGATCCATTAACTGATTTGCCATATCTTCTACCACTTTTTTCCCACTCCCATAGGAAAGATAACCCACTAATCCCACTGCACCGAAAATTTGTAAAACAAAGGGAACAATTAACACCCATCTCAAGAAAATATTCGGAAAATTCCTAGGTGTAAGCCATTGTCAACATTGCTTATTTGACTGGCTGTAATGCTTAGAATTTTGGGAGTTTAATGGTTGCTGCATTTTTTAATGCTTCCTGAAAGTCAGCGATAACAATGGGTTTACTAATATAATCATTCATACCTACATTTAAACATATTTGACGATCAGCATCTAAAGCATTAGCAGTTAATGCGATAATATAAGGTTGTACTTTGGCAGATTGACGAATTATCTGTGTGGCTGCAATGCCATCCATTTCTGGCATTTGCATATCCATTAAAATGACATCATAAACCTGGGTTTCGATTTTTTCCAAAACTTCTAAACCATTGTTAGCAATATCAGCACTGTAACCTAGCTTTTTTAGAGTAAGTAGTACAACTTTTTGATTAATTTTGTTATCTTCAGCTAATAAAATTTTCAGAGTAGAGATTTTGCTAATTGTCGTTACTGGAAATACCTGGGGAGATTTTCCTGATATTAAACTACTAGGTAAAACCACTTTTGCTATAAATGTAAAATGAAAGATTGAACCTGGTAAATGATTATTTACCCAATTTGATAACCAATTTTCAGGAGGATGACCACCAATATTACCTAAACTTTCTACCCAAATTTTGCCTCCCATTAAATTCACTAAACTCTTACTAATAGCTAAACCTAAACCTGTGCCACCGTATTTACGACTAATGGAAGTATCGGCTTGCGTAAAAGGTTGAAATAATTGATTCAAGCGGTCATGCTCAATACCAATTCCTGTATCTTTAATAGATATCATCAATTCTATTTTTTGATCTTCCTGGTGTTTATTAGCTAAAACTGCAATAGAAACATGACCGTGTTCAGTAAATTTAATGGCATTACTAATCAGATTCAATAAAACTTGTCGGAGGCGCGTAGCATCTCCTAAAATATTAGTCGGTACATCAGGATTAATCGAATATTCCAGGTGAATATTTTTAGTTGCTGCTTGGGTAGAAAGAAGCTTAAATACAGATTTAATAATATCTCTTAAAATAAATCGATGTTCTTCTAATTGCAAATTCCCTGATTCAATTTTCGAGAAATCAAGAATATCATTAATAATTACTAAAAGAGCATTACCGCTATCTCGAATTGTTTGGACTATATCTTGCTGTTCCTCTGAAAGGTTTTTCATGGAGAGAAGTTCAGCCATACAAATCACGCCATTCATAGGAGTACGAATTTCGTGACTCATATTGGAAAGAAACTCACTTTTAGCTTTAGTCAGCGAAGCAAGTTCAATATTAGAAATAGAAAGTTGTTCGTTAGTTTCCTTCAATTTAGCTTCTATAATTTCCCTTTTTATTAACTCCTGCTGTAGGATTAGGGTATTTTCCTGAATTTTACTCGCCATGTGATCAAATGCTACAGAAATTTGTACAAGTTCATCTGAGCCTAATAATCTAGTTCTGACATTGAAATTTCCTTCAGCTAAGCTATTACTAGCAGCAACTAACAAAGAAACTCGCCGGGTTAAGGTTAAATCAAAGAAAAGCCATAACCCTAAACAAAATATAGTTAAAAAGATATTGAACATTAATGAACGTCTCAGAGCATCACAAAATGCCTGTTGTTTAGCACGAGTAAGATCGTATTCAAAAAACAAAATTCCTACCCTAGAAGAGCTTACTTCATCAGGCAAAACCTGTAAAAGAATAGGATAAATTGCAATTAGTTTCTGCTTATCTTGAGAAAGTATAACCTCTCCTGTAAGTGTTGCTCGCACAGTAGTTAACTTAGAAGCGTACGCGGCAGCAACTGTGTTACTAATGGGAGTATTTTTTAGTTCGTAACGGTTAGATACATGAATAATATCTTGCTCATCAATTACCATTAATACATCAATATTTGGATCATTACTTAGCTGACTAATAATCGAAGTTTCTCCATCTTTAATATCTGATCTACCATATAAATAATCTAGGATCTTTGATGTTTGTCCTGCGGAAATTCGTAGATAATTTTTAGTACTTATTTCTGTTTTTTTATATGTTTCCGTAATTTCTTTATTAAAGGAAGTTATGCCAAATAAGCCACCAAAAAATATTAAAATTAACGGAATTGAATATCTTAGAGGGAGGGGGAATTTTTTCATCATTATTTTTATAATTTGGCATTTTTAATAAATTCATTATCGAGCAGAGTTACAAGATAAATCACCTTTTTATATCAATCGAATTTCCAGCATAATTTCCACGTTTCTTTGTATAAAATTTTTCATATTGTTAACAACTTTAAGATTAGTCTCATTAAGTATTTTTTTATTTTCCTGTAAATTATTTTGACGTAATAGTTTAAAGGTATTCCAAATTCTTTTTGGGGTTAACTGAGTTCGTTTAGTAATACAAATGTCTGCATATCCAGGACTTTTTTTATAATGATTGAAGGCGCAAAATCGTGGATTTATTAATGCTTGAATAGTGTCAGAATAATTAGCGAGCGCTTCTGTACTAACAGCGAGAATATCCACAATTTCTCCAGGAATTTGCTTGCTATCAAATAATGACCTTGACCCTGCTACCAGTAGTTTAATTTTCACTAGACCAAAGGTAAAAACAGCATCTAGGGTTCCTTGTTTATAGGCTTGTTCATGTTCTGTAAGTTCTAAAGGAAAAATCTGAATATCTTTAACAGATATCCCATGTTTTTCCAGCGCATGAGTAATAAATAAAGCTCCTAAGGAGGTTGCTTCTACCCCCACTCGCTTGCCCTTTAAGGCTTTCATGTCTGTAATCTCTGGTTTTCCTAAAAACACGTCCCCACCATGAGAAACTTCCATAATGGTAATAATCTTAATATTTTCTTGGATTGCTGCTAGAGAGATCGCTTGGTCAATTGATAACCCTGCACCTTCAATTTCATTGTTGCGATAAGCTCTTACTTCCTCTGTTCCTGAAGGATAATCTACCAACTTGACCGACTTTTTGTCATAATAACCCAAGTCACGGGCGAGATATAAAGTTCCATATCCTGTCCAAAGATTAGCACCAATGCGTAATGGTGCAACGGGTTCAGTGGTACGATTTGCGAGAGCAATCCCTAAAACTACCGTAACTATACTCCAAGTTAAATGTTTTAAGAGTTTAACAAACAGAACTCCTGAACTTTTATTTAACAGTCTGTTTTGGTACTTTATGAGTAAATTAATTAAATTCATGTAATCGCCATGATCTAGATTGACATTTTATGAGAATTTTAACAAATTTTACCGAATATGGGAGTTTAAAACCCCCTATTCCTCAATACAGAAAGTTTTGTAAGTAGTTATAAATATCTCTTTCAAAACTTAATTACAAATTATGAATTATTTTCATCCAGATTATGAATGTTTGTTAATTTAATTAAATTGGTATTTTTGCTAAACCTAAACCTATCCTGCCATATTTTCTACTAATAGAAACAGATTTAAGTAACCAGAAATTAGATGAGAATAAGTTTGGCTCTTGCATTGACTGTTTTTATGGTGATTGAGGATTGATTATAATAAAACCCTTACTGGGAAAGGTGTATAAAGAATTATGCCCTTATTTACTTTAAATAAAATGCCTAGAGAATAAGGTCTTTAATGATATTTACCAGGTTCTTCACAAAAAGAACTGAAGAACCAGAATTTTTTAGTCAATTCTATGTTTATTTACATAATTAGGTTTTGTTATGTCTTTCAAATTAATTTCAAATGACCTTATTTCAATTTATCAGCACTATGGCTATTCATTGCTGATTAAAGTCGCAGCTAAATCAACTAACTTTTCAAGTTCAAATTCTCTAGCATGTTTTGTCAAGGATTGAATCGAAAAAGTTTCTGTTTTAGGAATTGATTCAAGAAATTCCATCACATAATTAGTGTTTGCTTCGAATGCAGCTTCGTATAACTGATTAGTCCATCCTTCTGACATACAGGTCAAATTTTACGATGTCAAAGTGCTGGCTTCTGAATTATCTAAATTAAGCGCAGTTGTTTTTGCATAGAGATATTTTACACCTAAATGTTTCGCAAGCCCTTCAAGAGTTGTATGCTCTGTAAAAGGTTTACGGAGAAAATCATCACAACTGGCTGAAATAACAATGGCCGTTTCTTCTTCTAGAAGACTCGCTGTTAATGCTATTACAGCGGTAGCATTGCCTAGTAGACTTAATATGTTTAGTTCCATCATAGCCATCCATAATCAGCATTCTCATATCCATCCAAATTCAATGAGGTTCCCATTTATCCCAAATGGCGATCGATTATTGTCCATTACTAGCTTCTTTCATTTCAAAAACCAACTTTTATAAAGGCTTAAACAATAATTGACGATTAATAAATAGGTTGCTCATCTACTGCTAATATTTTATATGTAGGTTGTCCTGGAGCAATTCCTATGACTCGTTGATATTCCTCTGGATAATTAATTATTAACTATTACTTGACCTAATGTTGCTTGAATAGAAACTTTAAAAGTTGTACATTTCCCTATTGCAGTTTAAACTTAAATATCTCCACCCATGAGTTGTACAAACCTGCCACTAATAGCTAAACTAAACCCATTTCTTCTTGTATCTCTTTTCCTCCTTATGCTTGAGCAAAGGCTTCAAATCCAATATTTTTGGTAATTTAGCCGCAGCAATACCCACACCTGTATCACTTACTCTGAAATGAACAGTAAAAAATATTTCTACTTTCTTCATTCACCTTGTTTGTACTAACTGTACTATCACCTTTATGGGTAAATCTGATGCTATTAATTATTAAATTAATTAAAATTTGACGAAGTTTAACTCCATCAATACAAATATACCGGGTGACATTTTTAGTGCGTCGTAACATTAGTTTTAATTCCTCATTGCTGGCGCGTAAATATAGCATATCTTCTAAATCATCTAGCAAGCGATATAGCTCAAAGTTATTTACATTCAGAAAACCTTTACCTACTTGAATTTTTGATAAATTTATAATATGATTAATCAGGGTTAGCAAACAATCTCCACTGCGATAAATAATACCTGCATTTTCATATTGCTCAAAAGGAAGATTATTTGCACGTAACATCAATTGTGAAAAACCGATCACAGCACTCAGTGGCGAGCGCAATTCGTGACTAATCTTAGCAATAAACGCGCTCTTGGCCTGGTTTGCAGCTTCAGCTTTAGCAGCTAATTCCTGTGCTTTAGCTTCGCTCTCTTGCAAATCCCTGGTGCACTCAAAAACTCGTTGTTCTAATTCCGTATTGACTATTTTTAGATTTAACCTATATTGATGATTCTCTGCAATGATGGCTAACATCACCATCACAGTTATACTAATCACGCCAATAAACAGTTGTAATAATATGATTGAATGATCTTTTAAAGCTGCGTCATAAAACACTCCTAAACGATAACTCGTAGCTACAGAAGCTATTATAGATATAATTGCTACTAACCAAGTAGTAATTTTTCGACCAAACTGAAAAGCAGACCAAAGTAACGGTGCTAAAAGTAAATACTCTAATGGTTGTGGTTGAAGAAAAGTAAAATAACTAAGTATACATAAAGTAATTACTGCCAATAAGATTTCTTTGTTTGGTCTGGATTCAACTTCCGACTTAACTATCTTTTGAAGAAAAATTAAAATAGGAGGAGCAAATACCAAAATTCCGATAGCATAAGCGACCCACCAACCAGAAAAAATATCTAAATATTTATTCCACCCTTCATCACCACCTAAGCGAACCGTAATCACACTTAAGAAAGATTGAAAGACAGTTCTAGTAAATAAACTACAAAAAGAAAAAATTACTACATCTCTAAATTGATTAAAAGGGTAATTAGTTCGACTTGATCTAACGATTACTATTACAGTAATTAGTGAGTTAATAGTGGTACCAATACCTCCAAGAATTGTAATTGCTAAAATTATAAATTTAATGTCGGTATAATTAGCCAACATTGCTCCTAAAAATACACCGAACCAACGCGATCGCCCCCACAACAATAGAAAGCCAATAGTAAAACCCGTACCTGGGCAAACAGGAGTACCAAAAGGAGGAACAGACATTTTTTTCAAAACCAGCCAAGAACTAACATAGTAGCTAATAGCAATAATTAATACATCAAACCACAAGCGAGGATTTTGGTATTCAATACCAAGACGTTGCAGAATTTCCATAGGGTATTGGGTATTGGGTATTGGGTATTGGGTATTGGGTATTGGGTATTGGGTATTGGGTATTG
>ERZ1034425.179-NODE-179-length-10423-cov-2.051987_pt1 | contig 10423 bp, 13 predicted proteins | sample MGYA00520608_ERZ1034425 | MGnify/ENA primary metagenome ERZ1034425 (study PRJEB33736, sample SAMEA104288488) | Azolla rubra | place: Australia | collected 1985 | study: EMG produced TPA metagenomics assembly of the PRJEB19522 data set (Is there foul play in the...
AGCCGCCGCATCATCGGCTGGAGCCACACCGTACGGCGCGACGGCCTGCTCAAGCTGGAAACCCAGCTCTATACCGAGACCGATCCCTTCATCAAAAAAGGCCTGCGGCTGTTGATCGATGGCATCCCCGCCGACAAGATCCGCGAAATCTGCGCCATTGATATCTACTACTACGAAAACCAGTACCGCACTGCAGCCAAGATCTGGGATTCCGCCGGTGGTTACGCGCCCACCATCGGTATTCTCGGCGCCGTGCTGGGCCTGATTCACGTGATGGAAAACCTGTCGGATCCCAGCCGTCTGGGCAGCGGTATCGCCGTGGCGTTTGTCGCCACCATCTACGGCGTCGGCCTGGCCAATATCGTCTTTCTCCCCATCGGCAGCAAGCTCAAGGGTTACGTGATGCAGGAAGCCAATCGCCGTGAAATGCTGATGAATGCCTGGGTATCCATCGCCCAGGGCGACCACACCCGCGTGGTGGAAGAGCGCCTGAACAGCTACCTGCGCTGATGCGGAGCCAGCATGCGTAGAAGACAAGTCGAGGAAGATGAGGACAACAAGGAACGCTGGATGGTGTCCTATGCGGACTTCATCACCTTGCTGTTTGCCTTTTTCGTGGTCATGTACGCCATTTCCTCGGTCAACGAGGGCAAGTACAAGGAACTGACCTCCTCGTTAGGCAGCGCCTTCACCGGTGAAAATACGCCACAACTCAACAACCCGCCCGATGGCAATAACGAGCATGCCAACATCAAGGGCCTGTATGGGCAACCATCGTTTATCCGCCCGCTGGAGCTATCGCGCCGCAACGACAAGCAGCGCCGCGAACGCGAAGCTATGACCGCCATGGCGAATGACCTCGCCAACCATCTGGCACCCATGGTGCTGGAGGGCAAGATCAAGGTCATGCAGAACAACCGCGGGGTCAGGGTCGATATACACGACAGCCTGCTATTCGCACCCGGCGCTGCCGATCTGGAACCTATCGCCAGTGGCCCGCTCAATGAAATCGCCCAGGCGCTGAAAGCCAACAACCACGCCATTCAGGTGGAGGGCCACACCGATAATCTGCCCATCCATAATGACAAGTTCTTTTCCAACTGGGAGCTATCGGCCATGCGGGCCAGCAGCGTGGTGCGCATGTTGCAGGATAGCGGGCTGGACGAAAAACGCCTCAGCGCCGTAGGTTTTGGCGCCTCGCAACCGCTGGATGACAACAGCACGCCGCTGGGCCGGGCGCGCAACCGCCGCGTATCCATCATGATTCTGTACGACTCGCTGATGCCCAACCAGACCGATGTCTCCGAAATCACCCCCGACAAAACCACGGTGATACGGCCTACCATCGCACCCGTCACCGAAGATTCACCCTTGGCCGTCACCACCATGCCAGCACCGGCATCGGCCAAACCCGCACCAGCCGCCAGCGGCAAACCCGGCGCCAACTAGCGCCAGCCAACGGCTCAGCTAGCCGCAGGCCCCGAATTCTGCCATTATTCAAGCCTTCTCTTACCACCATAAGGCCTGACCATGAGCTCAAGTTCTCGCCTGCGCTGGGGCATACTCGGTGCTGCCCGCGTCAATGAACGCCTGTTGCCTGCCATTGTTGCGGCACCCAATGCCGAACTGGTCGCGATTGCCAGCCGCCGTCCGGAAGCGGCCGCCGAAACCCTGAAAAAATACGCACCCGGCACGCCCGGTGTCTCGCTTTACAACCACCTTGATGGCCTGTTGCAAGACCCGCGTGTGGAAGCGGTCTACCTGCCCATGGGCAATGACGAGCATGCCGAATGGGCGATCAAGGCCCTGCAAGCCGGCAAGCATGTACTGATCGAGAAACCCATGGCGCTCACCGTGGAAGACATCACCGCTAGTGCCCGTAACCTCAAGGTGATGGAAGGCTTTATGTACCGCTTTCACCCGCAACACCAGCGCGTGCAGGAAATTGTCGCCTCCGGTGTGCTGGGCGACCTGCGTTACGCCCATGCCAGCTTTTCATTCCTGATGCGCCCTGCCCGGCTGTATCGCCTGGCCAAGGATACCGCCCACGGCGGCGGCGCCATGTGGGATGTCGGCCCCTATGCCATCCATACCCTGCGCCATTGCTTTGGCAGCGAGCCGATTGCCGTCTCCGCCATGGCGAAATATGCCGAAAGTGGCGCGGATATTTCCGCGAGTGGCATTCTGGACTTTGGCGATGGTAAACGCGGCCACTTTGATGTGAGCTTTGAATGCAGCCGCCAGTCCGAATACCGCATTGTCGGCAACAAGGGCTCGCTGATCTGCCACACCGTCTGGCAATTGCCCGGCACCAGCGACGTGCCCACCATCAGCTGGTGGACCGATGACGGCCAGAAGCACATCGAAACCTACGCCCCCAGCAATCACTTCAATCTGGAAATCGCCCATTTCAGCGACTGCGTCCTTAACAATAAAACGCCATTGCTCAGCCTGCAGGATGCCAAAGCCAATTGCAGCGCCATCGTCGCCACGCTGCAGGCCGCTGCCAGCGGGCGCACGGTGACGATTGCCGCGCAGTAAGCGAAGGAAACTGAAGGATGGATAGTCTTCTGAACGACATCATGCGCACGCTAGTGGCGGAATTTTCCGATCTGCCAAACGGTGCAGAAGTCACGCGCGTGATTCTGCGCCTGGGCATTGCGGCGCTACTGGGCGGGCTTTTGGGCTACGAACGGGAATTCCGCGGCAAGGCTGCCGGCATGCGCACCCACATGCTGGTAGCGCTGGGTGCCGCCATGTTTGTGCTGGTACCGATACAGGCCGGCCTTACCGATGCCGAAATCAGCCGGGTGGTACAAGGCGTGATTGCAGGCGTGGGCTTTCTCTGCGCGGGCACCATCATCAAGCATGGTCATGATGGCGAAGTACACGGCCTCACCACCGCTGCTGGCTTGTGGATGACCGCCGCCATTGGCGTTGCCGCAGGCCTGGGTCGCGAATCCACCGCCATCCTGAGCGCTTTGCTGGCATATGGCATTTTGCACATCGTCCCCAAGCTCGCCCACCAATATCACCAGTCGCAAGCTGGCAATAAAGATGACATCCAGGGTCAGTAAACAGCAAACGGGAAACAGCAGGCAAAAAAAACCGCCCATCGGGGCGGCGGGGCGTTAACTACACTTAACGCCTCTGGAGGAACTGGAAGTTCGCTAGGCCTGTAATCCACTCCGCAGATAACTTTGCGTCGTGGCCTGGCCGTTGGCACCGTACATCTGGCCAGGTGAGTGATGCGCATGCAGCGCATTAAGAAACTGTTCGTTACGGCTGAAGTGCTTGTTGATGAGCACGCCATTCACGCGGTTCATTTCCTGGGCTTGCACCAGCATTTTGTGAAATTGCATCCATGCCTGCTGCACAGCAACGGTTTTCTGGGCAACCAGCCAATCGGCCATGCCTTTTTCACTGCCTTCAAATCCTAGTCTGACCAAGGCGTCGTGACGCTTTTGCACGGTGCTGCCAAGCTGGCTCAGCAACTGCGCCTTCTCATCCAGAATCTGCTCGATCTCGTCCATATTGGCTCTCACCAGGCTGGCCTGTTCACGGGATAATAATACGATCAACTGATTGACCAGCTGGCTATCCTGCTCGAACGAGATGCTTGTGCTCATGGTTATCTCACGATTTGGCTGAAGTTAATAAATCCTTAACGGTTTCAATCAGGCCATCGGCAACCTTGCCGGAGTCGACCTGGAATTGGCCGTTGGTAATCGCCGTCTTGATGGCGTCTACCTTGTCTGTGTCATATACCGTTTGCGTCGCAATGCGTGCTTCCAGCGACTGCAATTGCGAAGACAGAGGAGAAAGCGTGACGCTTTCAGTGGCAGATGCGCCGCCCGCTGTCGAAGCCGGTGTTTTCTTTGCGGTGCCGGATTCGATCTTCTCGGTCACCAGCCCAGTGGTTTTCTGGATGGAGTCATTGATCTTCATGGTTTTTCCTCATGCATGAATGTGTGTGCATATTGCCTTCTATAAGGCTCATATCGGCAGGGTTTTATTAAACTTTAACACCGATCAGCAAGTTTGAAACGGCCGCTTTCAGCCTTTACATTCATTCGATGCAAAATTCCATGCTCAAAAACTGACTTCAATTTTTCCGCCATTGCGGGCAATCCCGCTAACCACCTGACCATTGGCGACTTTGACCCGCACCAGCTGACCATCGGTGGCATTATTCAGCGCCTGGCCTTCGGCACTGATGCTGAACCCTTTGCCACGCGTAATCAGCGTAACAGCCTGCCCCTGCTGCACCACTGGCGAAGCTTTCAGCATCTCCTGGCGCAACACGGTACCTGCATTCATGGAGACATTGACGATACGGCCAATGGCCTGGTCGGGATCAGTAAAAATACCCGGCGGCAGCTGGGCGAGATCGCCGCTTTCAAACAGCAGATCACCGCTATCTACCACCCGGCCCTGGGCCAGGGGAGCAGCAGCGACCAGGTATTGGCCGACCACATTCACCGTGGCCTGCATGTATATGGTCCAGGTCGGGGCATTGCAGCGCACGCCGACATTGGTCTTGCCCCAGGCACGGCTGCCCTGTGGCATGAAGACTTCCAGGGCTGGACATTTGGCAAGCTTGAGATTGTTATCGATGGCGCCGGCGCTAACGGTGACGCGACCCGGGTAACCCGCGGTCTGCACGCTCAGGAATTCTTCGACTTTCTTGCGGATGGCACTCAGATTCTGCGTCTGGTCGGTATTCGGCATCGCTTCAGCATCCACAGCCAGACTGCCAGCCAGGAGCAATAATCCTGTGCACAATGCCAAAAATTGCTTTACGATAGAATGACTTGCCATGATGCGTTCCTCGACTGCGGAGAAAGATACAGCCTGCATTCTACGTAGCGGGGAACAAAGCAAAGGGTGGAAAAAGACGAGAATTCCCCCTTTACTCTCCTGATTGAAGTTGACTGTCGCACTCTACACTCGCCCTCATCATAGATAACGGCTGTACCAAGTAAAAACTTGAGCTGAGCAGAACTTGAGCTGGGTAAACACTTGAGCCGGATCGAAACAGGAGGTCAGTACACATGAACAGACTAGATGCAGCACTGGCATTTCAGCAGTCCGCCCTACGCGTGCGTGCGCAACGGCAGGAGCTGATTGCGGCCAACATCGCCAATGCCGACACCCCGAACTACAAGGCCCGCGACATCAATTTCAATGATGCGCTCAACAATGCCCTGAGCGGCAACGACGCCAGCAACAGCCTGGGCGTGAACAAAACCGCCAGCACTCATCTGGATGGCGACCCGACCAGTGTCGACTATGTGCCCACTGGCAAGCCCGGCGAACCCATGTTCCGCCCCCTGATTCAGGGCAGCGTAGACGGCAACACCGTGGACATGGACGTGGAGCGCAACCAGTTTGCCGATAATGCCATCCGTTACGAAGCCAGCCTCAATATGATCAACGGCCAGATCAAGAAGCTGCTGTCGGCGATTCAGGGCCAATAGCCGGATTATAAAGGAGCACCATCATGTCTCTGTTCAATGTATTTAATGTATCCGGCTCGGCCATGAGCGCCCAGTCGCAGCGGCTTAATGCAGTGGCCAGTAATCTGGCCAACGCCGATAGCGCCACCAGTGCCAATGGCCAGCCCTACAAGGCCAAGCAGGTTGTCTTCAGCGCCACGCCCACCAACAACCCCGCCGTCAGCGGTGTCAAGGTGCAACAGGTGATTGAAGACCCCTCCCCACCCAAGGTGGTGTATGACCCCAAGCACCCGGCGGCCAATGCCCAGGGCTATGTGACCATGCCGAACGTGAATGTGACCGAAGAAATGGTCAACATGATCTCGGCCTCGCGTGCTTACCAGAATAACGTGGAAACCATGAACGCCGCCAAGACCATGTTGCTGAAAACACTGACCATCGGACAATAATTTCCTTAAGGATCACGCCATGACCACCATTTCAAATGACCTGCTGACCACCATGAACACGCGCACATCCAGCTCGGGTTCCAGCGCTTCCGATGTGCAGGACCGCTTCATGACCTTGCTCATCACCCAGATGAAAAGCCAGGACCCGCTGAACCCGATGGACAATGCGCAAGTGACCAGCCAGCTGGCCCAGCTTTCCACCGTGACTGGCATCGACAAGCTGAACAGCACCATGGAATCCATGATCAGCAATGTGCAGTCCAGCCAGACCTACCAGGCATCCAACATGATAGGCCGCTATGTACTGACCAAGGGCGACAGCCTGACGCTGTCCGAAAACAAATCCTACCTGGGCGTCAACCTGCCAGTAGGGGCAGACAAGGTCACCGTCACCATCAAGGATGCTTCAGGCAACCAGGTGCGCCAACTGACCTTGGGCAAGCAGGAAGCCGGCGTGCTGCCACTGAGCTGGGATGGCTACAAGGATGATGGCTCCAAGGCCACCGACGGCAATTACAAATTTGAAGTCACGGCCACGACGGCCAATACCAGTGTCACTGCCACGCCGTTGTCGTACGATCAGGTCATGAGCGTATCCAACAGCAGCAGTGGCATTAAACTTAACCTGGGCAAACTCGACTCCATCGGTATTGATGACGTCGTGGAAGTCTTCTAGTCAAAGCACGTCATCACGCCAACAAGGAGAGCATCATGAGTTTTCAACAAGGGTTAAGCGGCCTCAATGCCGCATCCAAGAGTCTGGACGTCATTGGCAATAACGTAGCCAACGCCAACACCGTCGGTTTCAAGCAATCGCGTGCCGAATTCGCCGATGTGTATGCTAACGCACTGAATGGCTCCGGCACCGGCTCAGCCGGTATCGGCGTGAAAGTCGCTGATATTCAGCGCCAGTTCACCCAGGGCAATATCACCAACACCGAAAACCCACTGGACATCGCCATCAACGGCAACGGTTTCTTCCGCCTCAGCAACAGCGGCGCCATTACCTATAGTCGCAATGGACAATTCCAGCTGGATAAAGCAGGTTATATCGTCACCTCCAGCGGCGAACGCCTCACCGGTTATGTGGCCGACAGCAATGGCGCCCTGCAGACCGGCGCATTGACCGACATCAAGATCAGCTCGGCAGATCTGGCCCCGCAGGCATCCACCAAGGTCAATGATGTATTCAACCTGGACTCACGCAGCGCAGTGTTGCCCATCGCTTCCTTCAATCCAGCAGACCCCACCACCTATACACAAGTGGTGCCAATTTCCGTGTATGACAGCCAGGGCAATCCGCACACCCTGCAAAGCTATCTGATAAAAACCGCCGCCAATACCTGGGATGTGCGCACCACCGTTGACGGTGGCACCACCGCTGTCGGCTCTTCCCAACTGACATTCGACACCAATGGTTTGCTGACCGGCACAACCACGCAAGCCGTAGCGCTGGCGCCGCCCACCGTTCCCGCAGCCCAGGCCGTCACCATAGATTTTGCCACCTCCACCCAGTTCGGCTCCGACTACAGCCTGAACAGCCAGGTGCAGGATGGCTACGCCTCCGGCCGCCTTTCCAGCTTCAGCACCGCCGCTGACGGCACCATTATTGGCCGTTATACCAACGGTCAGGCCAAGTCGTTGGCACAGGTGGTACTGGCCAAGTTTGCCAACCCTAACGGCCTCGCCGCCCTGGGTAACAACCAGTTCGCCGAAACCGCCGACGCCGGTGTGCCGGTGATCGGCAAAGCCGGTACCGGCGGCCTGGGCACCATGCAATCATCGGCCACCGAAGACTCCAACGTGGATCTGACGGCGGAGCTGGTGAACATGATTACCGCGCAGCGCTATTACCAGGCCAATGCCCAGACCATCAAGACGCAGGATCAGGTCTTGCAGACACTGGTCAACCTGCGTTAAGCATTGATCCCGGACTGAAGCCGTAAAGGAGAGACCGTATGGACCGTATGATTTACACCGCGATGTCAGGCGCCAAGCATATTCTGGAGCAGCAAGCGACCACGGCGCACAATCTGGCCAATGCCACCTCTACCGGCTTCAAGGCCCAGGTGGATTCTTTCCGCGCCGTGCCTATCGTCAGCGAAGGCTTGCCCACGCGGGCCTTCGTCATCGATACCACGGTGGCCACCGACTTCACGCCCGGCACCATTATCGGCACCTCGCGCGATCTGGATATCGCCATTCAAGGCCGTGGCTGGATCTCGGTACAGCGGCTGGATGGCAGCGAGGCTTACACCCGCAATGGCTCGCTCAAGGTCAATGAAAACGGCATTTTGCAGACCGCCGACGGTCTGACGGTACTCGGTGATGGCGGCCCCATTACCATTCCCCCCGACGAAAGAATCGCCATCGGCAAGGATGGCACGGTTTCCACCGTGTCACGCGTCACGGTCCCCAGCCCGACCAATATTGTCGGCCGCATCAAGCTGGTAAATCCGGACGAAAGCACGCTGGTGCGTGGTACTGATGGTTTGTTCAGCACGCAGAACGGCCAGCCTGCCCAGGCCGATGCCAATATCCAGGTCACCAGTGGCGCGCTGGAAGGCAGCAATGTCAATGTGGTGGATGCCATGGTCAACATGATCAGCCTCGCCCGCCAGTTCGAAACGCAGATGAAACTGCTGGAGAACGCCGAGAATAACGCCAATAAAGCCGGTCAACTCTTCAGTTTGGGTTGATCAGGCTTACGTTAATATGCAGTCATACCAACGCCCGTTTATGCATCTCGGGCATGAGAGGACATCACCATGATACGCTCACTGTGGATTTCAAAGACCGGCCTGGATGCGCAACAAACGCAAATGGACGTGATCGCCAATAACCTGGCCAACGTCAGCACCAATGGCTTCAAGCGCTCGCGCGCCGTATTCGAGGATCTGCTCTACCAGAACATCCGCCAGCCGGGTGCGCAGTCGTCGCAGCAGACCCAATTGCCGTCCGGCATGCAGCTGGGCACCGGTGTCAAACCAGTCGCCACTGAGCGTATTTTCAGCCAGGGCAACCTGCAGCAAACCGAAAACGCCAAGGATCTCGCCATCAATGGCGAAGGCTTCTTTCAGGTGCTGCTGCCCGATGGTTCCACTGCCTACACACGCGATGGTTCATTCCAGGTAGATAACCAGGGCCAGATGGTCACCGCCAGCGGTTACACCATACAGCCCGCCATCACCATTCCGGCCAATGCGCAGAGCATTACCGTGGGTCGTGATGGCACGGTATCCGTAACGCTGCCCAACTCCGTGGCCACCACGCAGATCGGCACAATTCAGCTGGCTACGTTTATCAATCCGGCCGGCCTGCAATCCAAGGGCGAAAACCTGTATGTCGAAACCTCGGCTTCCGGCACCGCCAGCACCAATACGCCAGGCGCCAACGGCGCAGGTGTGCTGAATCAGGGTTACGTGGAAACCTCCAACGTGAATGTCGTTGAGGAGCTGGTCAGCATGATCCAGACCCAACGCGCCTATGAAATCAACAGCAAGGCCATCACCACGTCTGACCAGATGCTGCAAAGGCTATCGCAGCTATAGTCATGGCAAGGCCGGGAGTTTGAACATGCTTAAGATCATTCGTCATATCGCCGCTCAGCTCAAGCCTGCCATGCTGGGCTCGCTGGCAGCCGCTGCGCTGAGCTTGAGCGCATGCACGCCGACCTCCATTACCGAAGGTCCGCTGACCACCAAGCCCTACCCGGCTTCGGCGCGTCCGCCGACCAATGGCGCGATTTACAACGTGGCAGCCTACCGTCCGCTGTTTGAAGACCGTCGTGCGCGCCTGATCGGCGATACGCTGATGATCAACATCGCAGAAAACACTTCTGCCACCAAAGCCAATGCCAGCTCTGCCAGCAAAAAGGGCAGCGTAGATTCGTCCATCACGACCTCGTTTGGCAGCCCTGTGCCGCGTGCTGCGTTCAACAGCGCGTCTGATATCTCGTTTGATGATGCTGCTGCTGCCAATGCCAGCAACATATTTACTGGCTCGATTGCGGTAACGGTGATTGATGTCCTGCCAAATGGCTATCTGGTCGTCGGTGGTGAAAAACAGGTAGCGCTGGATAAAGGCACCGAGTTTGTACGAATCTCTGGTGTAGTTAATCCTGATACCATCAGCGCCGCCAATACCGTACCATCAACGCGCGTCGCCGATGCTCGTATCGAATACCGCACCAACAGTCGTGTGGATGCCGCCCTGGTGACCTCCATCCTGTCGCGCTTTTTCCTGAGCTTTATCCCGCTGTGAGAACGCCATCATGATCACGCTTTTAGCTAAACGCCGCCTGAATATCCTGCTGACTGCCCTCTTGGCCGCAGGCCTGGGCATGAGCTTGCCAGCGGAAGCAGAGCGTCTCAAAGACCTGGCGACCATCCAGGGCGTACGTTCCAACCAATTGATCGGCTACAGCCTGGTAGTCGGTTTGGACGGCACGGGCGACCAGACCACACAAACGCCTTTCACCGTACAAAGCTTGATCAGCATGTTGCAAGGCATGGG
>ERZ1034425.180-NODE-180-length-10381-cov-1.913519_pt1 | contig 10381 bp, 9 predicted proteins | sample MGYA00520608_ERZ1034425 | MGnify/ENA primary metagenome ERZ1034425 (study PRJEB33736, sample SAMEA104288488) | Azolla rubra | place: Australia | collected 1985 | study: EMG produced TPA metagenomics assembly of the PRJEB19522 data set (Is there foul play in the...
ATGGGCTGCCGAACATGCCAAGGAAGACCAGGTGGCCGCTGTTGCCATGCTGCAACTGGCAGGTATCCAGTTTGAAGAAAAAGACCATGAGGCTGCGCTGAAAACGCTGGCACAAAAACATGATGCGGCATTTGATGGCTTGTTTGCCGACCTCAAGGGTGACATCTTGCTGGCCCAGGGCAAAAAGGCCGAAGCCAAAGAGGCATATCAGGAAGCCTTGCTGAAACTGGATGAGCAGGGCCGCTATCGCCGTTTTACCGAGCATAAACTGGAATCCTTGGGGAGCTAAACCTTGCGTCAGATTTCTTTAGCTGTGCTGATTGCCTTGGCCATCAGCGGCTGCTCCACCATCACTGACATGAAAACCGATATTTCGGAGCGCATGTTTGGTCGCGAATTAAGTGACCCACCGGCTGAGCTGGTGGATTTCAAGGCCAGCATGACCCCCAAAGTCATGTGGCGCGCCAGCCTCGGGGCGGCAGATGACTACGATTTCACCCCTGCATCCATCAATGGTCAGGTATATGCGGCCAATGCCGCTGGCGACATCTTCAAATTTGATGCCATCAAAGGCACCCAGGTATGGAAGGTAAATGCAGGCCAGCGCTTGTCGGGTGGTGTCGGGGTAAGCAATGACCTCGTCCTGGTTGGTTCTGCTACGGGCTATGTGGTTGCCTTTGACCCTTCTGGCAAGATGCTATGGAAATCCAAGGTGAGCAGCGAAGTGCTGAGTGCCCCGCAAGTCAATAATGGCGTCGTGGTCGTGCGCTGTGGCGATAGCCGCATTTTTGGCCTTAACGCAGCAGATGGTGCTCGCAAGTGGGTATATGAGCGTGCTACTCCGGCACTCAGCCTGCGCAGCAGCGCTGGCGTCGCCGTTGATGGTGGCGCCGCTTATGCGGGCTTTGCCGGTGGCAAGCTGATAGCGTTGCGCGTGGAAGATGGCAAGGTTATCTGGGAAGCTTCTGTTGCTCAGCCCAAGGGCACTACCGAAATCGAACGTATTGCCGACATCACCAGCCTGCCCGTAGTCGATGGTCCATTGGTGTATGCCGTTGCATATCAAGGCAAGATCGCCGCGGTTGACCGCGCAACTGGTCGTGTCAGCTGGGGTCGTGATATTTCCAGTTATACCGGCCTTAATTCTGAAGATGCGCGCGTGTATGTTTCTCACGCCACCGGGTCGGTGTATGCGCTGGAGTACTCCAGCGGCAAGACCTTCTGGCGTCAGGGTGATCTCAAAAACCGCCAGCTCAGCGCACCGTTGCCCATGGGCGGCGTGGTCGCCGTAGGTGATGTTCAAGGGTATGTGCATTTTCTCGGCCGTGAAGATGGCGCTTTTGAAGGCCGTATCCGCACCGAAGATAGTCCCGTCATGCCGCAAATGCTGGCATTGGGCACCAACGGTATTCTTGTCCAGACCCGCAAGGGTGGGCTTTACGCAATCTCACTGAAATAATCCATGCTACCCACCATCGTACTGGTCGGCCGTCCCAATGTCGGCAAATCCACGCTTTTCAACCGGCTGACCAAAAGCCGGGATGCGCTGGTGGCCGATCTGCCAGGGCTCACCCGTGACCGTCACTATGGGCGGGGCATAGGGGGCGACAAGCCATTTCTGGTGGTGGATACCGGCGGGTTCGAGCCGCTGGTCGATAGCGGCATTTTGAAGGAAATGGCCAAGCAGACATTGCTGGCCATCGATGAAGCCGATGTGGTGATTTTCATGGTGGATGGGCGTAATGGCCTGGCACCGCAGGATAAAGTCATTGCCGATCGCTTACGCAAAAGTCAGCGTCCCGTATTGCTGGCCGTGAACAAGACCGAAGGCATGCAGCGCGCCATTGTCAGCGCCGAGTTTCATGAGCTGGGTCTTGGCGATCCGCTTTCCATCTCCTCAGCGCATGGCGAAGGTGTGCGTGACCTGGTGGAGCTGGCGCTGGCGGATTTCCCCGAGCCTGAGCCCGAGGAAGAAAATGATGGCAGCCGCACGCCCAAAGTGGCGATCGTGGGGCGGCCGAATGTGGGTAAATCCACCCTGGTGAATGCCCTGCTGGGGCAGGAACGTGTGATTGCCTTTGACCAGCCGGGCACCACACGTGATTCGATCCATATTGATCTCGAGCGCAACGGCAAGCATTACACCATCATCGATACCGCCGGTGTGCGCAAGCGCGGCAAGGTATTTGAAGCGATTGAAAAATTCTCGGTCATCAAGACCATACAGGCGATTGAAGAAGCCAATGTGGCGATTCTGGTGGTGGATGCCCAGGAAGGCATTACCGAGCAGGATGCCCATGTGGCTGCTTATATTCTGGAAGCTGGCCGCGCGCTGGTCGTGGCCATCAATAAATGGGACGGCCTCAAAGAAGACGAGCGCGACTGGATCAAGCGTGAAATTGACCGCAAGCTGCAGTTCCTGGATTTCGCCAAATTTCACTACATTTCCGCCCTGCGCAAGAAGGGTCTGCCAGAGCTGTTTACCTCAGTAGATGGCGCCTACAAGGCGGCCATGGCCAAGCTTTCAACGCCTCAGCTTACCCGTGTGCTGGAAGATGCCATCATTCAGCATCAGCCACCGATCAGCAAGGGCATACGTCCCAAGTTGCGCTATGCGCACCAGGGCGGCAGCAATCCACCGATTGTGGTGATACACGGTAACCATGTGGATGGTGTCAAAGACAGTTACAAGCGTTACCTGGAGGGGGTTTTCCGCAAGGCATTCCAGCTCACGGGTACGCCATTGCGCGTGCAATTCAATCAGGGCGCCAATCCATTTGCCGAGCCGGAAGACAAGCGCAAGGCTGGCGAGGGCATTGTCAGCATGCGTCGTCGTAAAACGGCGCAGCGCGCTGAACTCAACGCCAAGAGCCGTGCCGAAAAAGAAGCACTGGCACAGCCTGCAGGCACTCGCCTGAATACGTCCGTGAAACCCAAAGCGCCCGTAAAACCAAAAGCGCCCGTAAAACCAAAAGCGCCAGTCAAGCCCAAGGCTGCTGCGAAACCCAGAAATGCAACAGGCGCCCAAAAGGCGCCTGCAGCTAGTAAAGGCCGCGCCAGCAAGAAGTAACGCTGGCGCTTTCCTGAGGGTGCATCAGGAGGCGTAGAGTCCTTCCCAGAATTTCCACCATACACGTTCTTCTGGAACACCTTTCTTCAGCATTTTGCTGTCTGGGTAGTTGGTCTGAAGCACGCGCATGGTGTCCTGCTTCAAATCGTCCATACCCATGAGGTCGTAGGCGCTGATCATGATGACAAGGGCTTCTTCTACCGATGGGGAGTCAGGGTAGGTTTCCAGAACGAACTTGCAACGATTGACGGAAGCCAAGTACGCCTGACGCTTCATGTAGTAGCGGGCCACATGCAGCTCACTATTGGCCAGCATATCCACCAGATACGTCATGCGCAGTGTGGCGTCCTTGACATAGCGGCTGTTGGGGTAGCGGGTGACCAGTTCCTTAAGCGCCAGGAATGATTCGCGCAATGACTTGGGATCGCGGTCACTGATCTGCTGCTTGGTGAGTTTTTCAATCACGCCGCGTTCATTGAATGTCGCCAGGCCCTTCATGTAGTAGGCGTAGTCGATATTGGGATGATCCGGGTGAAGTTTGATGAAGCGATCTGCAGAAGCAATGGTGGAAATCGGGTCATTGCGCTTGTAATAGGCATAGATCTTGTCCATTTGCGCCTGAGTGGCGAAGCGGCCATGCGGATAGCGGGACTCGAGCGTTTCAAAATATTTGATGGCTTTTTCATAATCGCGCGATCGCATTTTCTCGTCGGCTTCGGTGTAAATGCGTTGCGCCGACCAGCCCTTGGTCTCATCCAACTCCGTTGGCGCGCCGAAGATGGCGCAACCAGACAGCCAGAGTACCGCAATAAACGCTAAACTATGCTTCATTTAAAAATATCCAGATTAAAAGTCTTGTAGATTATAACCGATGACCCAAACCACTCCTATTACTCTCATTATTCCACAAGACCTTGGCGGCCTGCGACTTGATCAGGCACTACAAAAGCTTTTACCTGAACATTCACGCTCGCGTTTGCAGCAATGGATCAAGGATGGCCTGGTGACGCTGGACCCTCCGCAAGCCGTCACCGCCAAGACCAAAGTCTGGGGTGGCGAGCGTCTGCAGGTGCAAGTGCAGCCTGCCCCGGACGAAAATGCATTTGAGGCGGAGGACATTCCGCTGGATGTGCTATTTGAAGATGAGCATATTCTGGTGATTAACAAGCCGGCCGGCCTGGTCGTGCATCCGGCGGCAGGCAACTGGAGCGGCACCTTGTTGAATGCCTTGCTGCATCATGCGCCAGTCGTGAAGGATCTGCCGCGTGCCGGCATCGTGCACCGGCTGGACAAAGACACCAGCGGCCTCCTGGTGGTGGCCAAGACGCTGACAGCGCAGACCAGCCTGGTACGCCAGTTGCAGGCCCGTACCGTCAAGCGTGAATATCGCGCCATTGTGTGGGGCCAGGTGTGGCAGAACGGACGTATTGATCAGCCCATAGGCCGCCATCCGCATGCCCGGACCAAAATGGCGATCAACCGCAATGGCAAGCCTGCGGTTACCCGGTATGAGGTGCTGGAGCGCTTTGCGGTACATACTTATTTGCGCTGTAATCTGGAAACCGGTCGCACGCACCAGATCCGCGTCCATATGCAGCACTTGAAAGCGCCTATAGTCGGCGATCCCGTTTATGGGCTGAAAGGCATCGTGCCCCTGCGCATGATGCCGCAGCACTTGCGTGACGCTGTGCTTAACTTTGAGCGCCAGGCCTTGCATGCAGTCAAACTGGGCTTGATTCATCCTGCCAGTGGCGAATTCATGGAATGGCAGGTGGAATTGCCTGCGGACATGAAGTCCTTGCTGGAAGCCATGCGCCTGGCGCCTGAGGAAGAGATCGATCTTCCCTTCGAGTTTGGCGATGATCTGGATGAGGAAGAGCTGGACGAAGTCTATGCCGATGACGAGTTGCTGGATGACGAAGATGACATTGACTGATGCTGCGTTGATCAAACCGGACTGGCCTGCGCCTGCCAACGTGCGTGCGGTGCAAACGACAAGGCTTGGCGGCGTGAGCGAGGCGCCTTATGACAGTCTGAATCTTGGAACGCATGTCGGGGATAATCCCCTGCATGTCGCGGCAAACCGCCAGCGACTCAGTGGCATTTTGCCCTCCGAGCCTATATGGATGGATCAGGTGCATGGCACCGTGGTACAGAATGCCGCGCTGGCCTCCTGCCAGCCGCAAGCCGATGCAGCAATGGCGCGGCAGGTGGATACCGTATGCACCGTGATGACGGCCGATTGCCTGCCCGTGTTGTTATGCGATCAGGCGGGTACGGTAGTGGCTGCTGCCCATGCCGGCTGGCGAGGATTGAGTCAGGGCGTGATTGAACGCACGGTCGAGGCCATGCATGCGCCAGCCGATCAATTGCTGGCGTGGCTGGGGCCCGCTATCGGGCCTGATGCCTTTGAGGTGGGGGATGATGTCCACCAGGCATTTATAAGCCATGATGTGCAGGCTGCTGAGGCCTTTGTAGCAACCGAAGACGGTAAATGGCTGGCCGATATCTATCTGCTTGCCCGTCAGCGTCTTGCGGCATTGGGCGTGACGCGCATCTATGGCGGCGAATATTGCACTTTCCACGATAAAGCCCGGTTTTTCTCCTACCGCCGCGATGGCGCATGCGGTCGCATGGCCAGCATGATCTGGTTATCCCGGTAAGCCCTCGTAGTCGATCATTCCGTAATAACCTCTTTAGTAGCTGAATTCCGCTACTATCCGCACATTTCGCCCCGGCGCAATATTGCCTATGGTTCCGCCAAACGCGCCATCCAGTCGATATTCCTGATTCGTCAGGTTCTCGCCTATCAGGCGGAAACCCATATTAGGGGAGGCGGCCCAATGTATGCCTGCGTTAAATACCTCGTAACCATCCTGTGTGCCAAACGCCAGAGGGATCGAGCCTCCACCCGCAGTCACCACGGTACGCTGGGCAACCCGGCGATAGCTGACATTAGCATCCAGCTTGGCATGCAGCTTGGCCCCCAGCGTGATATTTAGCGCGTTCCCCGGTACGGTATACAGCGGGACATATTCCTTCCCATCAAACAGACTGCCGCTGATGCGGGAATACGAGACGCGGCCATAGACTTTGCTTGTCGATATCGTGCTTTCAAACTCCACACCATTTCTGCGCTCCCATCCATCCTGCACAATCTCCCCGGCACTGTTCTGGCGCAGCGAGGTCAGCAGGTGGCTGGTGTGGATGTGGAAAAAATTCAGCTTGGATGTGAGCTGAAGATCGCTGCCAAGTAATCTTGGTGTCTGGTAAGTGATGCCGGCCTCGGTGGATTCTGAGGTCTGGGGGCGATAAAGATCCCCACATATCTGCGAATCCGGACCATTGGATGTGTAGACACTCAGGCAGCGGCTGAATACCCCCTGCGTGAAATATTCATCCACCAGCGGCGGCCGAAAGCCCTGTCCATAATTGGCGTACAGCGTGAGTTGCTGGTTTGATGTTGGCGGTAATAAGGCATACGCCAGCCCCAGTCTGTAGCTCTCCTGGCGAAATTTGATGGTGGCGGCCTGGTCGTAGGATTCAAGCAGCGCCAGGGTGCCGCCAGCGGCGTCGACCTGGTAAAAATCCTTGCGGAAACCGGGCATGATGCTGAGGCGTCCCAGGCTCAGCTTGGGTTGCAAATAATAGGCCGCATAAGACTTGGTGCCCGGCGGAGCGGAGGCATTAAAGCCATTGGGGTAGAAGCTCTGGCTATACGCGGTATTGTCGTAATAGCGGCTGACTTCACGCGTGTTTTTGTTGTATTGCAGACCGAGCAATAGCTCCAGGCTCCAGTCTTTATTGTCGATAATGCGGGTACGGTTGCTGAGGTCCAGGTTGCTTGTTTCGTAACGGTAGTAATCATTCAGGTTGCCGCGGCAAAGGGAGGGAGTACAGCGCGGATTGATGCTTGAGTCACCGGGACGGATGAGATCATGCAAGTCTGTATAGCCCTTACCAAATACGCCTTTGAAATCTACCCAGCGATTGTCTGGCCGGTATTGCAGCGTTTCTGACCAGGTCAGGTCTTCAATGCTGCGGATGACGTTACCGAAGGTACCGGGTTGGCCGCCGGTGGCATCATAAGGCTGCAATCCGCTATCTTCAAAGCTGACCACGGAGGTGGTGAGTTGCAGGCTTTCGCTGGGGAATACACTGACTTTCAGCAGTTTGGAAACGGAACTGATGGCGGAGCTATCCAGCCTGACGCCGCCCGGCTGCATGATGTCATTGGACTGGCGGTTGGCGTAATTGAACAGAATATCAATCCGGTCATCCGGCCGGGCATACACCAGGTAGGAACGCGAGTATTCGTCATTGTTATTGGCGTAGCCGAATTTGGCGCGTGCGCCATAACGCTGGCCCGGCTTCAGCAGGTCGGCGGCATCCTTGGTGGTGGCGACAATGGTGCCGCCCAGCGAGCCGGAGCCACTTGTAATTTGCGGGCCGCGCTGCACTTCCACGCTTTTCAGCAATTCCGGCTCAAGAAAGGTGCCGCCCATGCGGTATTTCTCGAATCCCTTGGGGATACCATCGACTTTAACCGCGACATCTTCGTTGTCGGCATAGCCCCGGATATTGAATGACATGCCACTGGGACGTGGTCCACCATTAATGGCAACGCTGGGCACATCTCGAATCGCATCAAACAAAGTGGCTGGTTGCAGGCGTTCCAAGTCTTCGTTGGTGATAGTAGTGATCGCGCGGGTGGAATCAATGCGCTCATCCTCAAGCTTGCGCGCGCTCACGTTGACCTCAGGCAGGGTTTCTACTGTGGTCGGTTCGGATGATACAGGTGTTGGGGCATTAGCCTTGCTGGCCGATGGGGTGGCTGAGTTTTCCTCATTCAGCTCAGCGTTCGCTGAAACAGGCATTGTCTGAAATGCGAGCATGCAAAGCAGGATCAGCCTGGCCCCGACATGCAGGCGAATTCCCGCGGGCGGAAGATACATGGATGTGACTCGGATGGGAGAAGTGAGAGCCCCGACCGGCAATAAGGTCGGGGCGCTTGCCGTTACGCCAGGTTATGACGATGCTGGCTGCGACGTCGGCCCATGTAGCCGATGAGGCCGAGGCCCGCTGCCATCATGCCGTAGGTTTCAGGCTCGGGCACAGGTGAGGTGGCAACAGGTACCGATGGACGGGCCACCGTTGCCAGTGCCAGTTGATCCAGACTCATGCTGGAAGAGGTTGAGCTGAAGGCGAACGTATACAGCGAGGAAGCGGCGACATTGCTCCACAGCCAGTATTGCTCTTGTTCGGCGGTAGCGCCGCCCATGACGGTCCCTTGATCTTCATGAAATGCGAGGGTCGATGTGGCAGAAACGCCATTCAATGTCGCCGTGGTGTTCGCCAGCGTCCCCAATGTGCCAATGCGCAGATACACATCAAAAAAGCCGGTGGATGCGCTGCTGATCAATGTGGAAACGAAGCTGGTGGCTGAGCCGAAGCTGTAGATATTGCCGCCGCTGGTGACAAACGATGTGCCGCTGGTTTCGCGCACTGTGCCGCCGCTGCCGTAGTCAGCTGAATTATCAGTGCTGGCGCCGAAATTGTCCCAGGCGGCAAAGTCGGTCAGTGTGGCGCTGCCCCAGGGGGCGGCTGAATCCCAGACATTGGTGGTAGCAAAAGCACTGCTACTGAACGCGGCTCCCAGTACCAGGGTAAGTGCGGATAGTTTTGTAGATAACGTCATGATAGTCCTCGTGAATATGCCGTTGACCCTTCCTCTCGAAGGCGCTGTTAGGCGATTGGCTCAACATTACAAATCCACGGTCCCACACCGTCGGATGAATACATACACCGACCATGGTCGGTAAGAAAAAATGAATCAGGACTCCACTAGCGAAGTTACTTCTTCCCTCGGCGAGGGTTCGATGCCTTTAGGCTGAAAGTCGACCACGAAGCGGTATTGTTTACCGCAATCAATGATGATCTCCTTTTGCCCGCGACGCAGAATGCGCATTTCGACGCTCATGTTGCCAAAACCATCATGAGCGAGCAGATCGTCAAACAATGACAGCAGGCATTTTTTGGCGGAGGAGGAGGAGGTGGACATCGTGCAGTGCTTCCCTGTTATCGTATTTTTATTAATGATAATCATTATCATTTGAAAGATCAAGCGTCCTGTGCACCTGATCCCATTTTCCTCATCGTGAGCAAGGGGGTTATCCCGTATAATGCGCAGCTATGTCGACATTATCAGCCATCATTTTTACCAACCTGGCCGGTGGCGTACTCAGTATTCTGTGTGCAGCACTTTTCGTTCTTAAAGCTCGTCCCGCCTGGATTCCCATGCTGGTCAGCTATGCTATCGGAGCCCTGCTTGGCGCAGCATTTCTTGAAATATTGCCTCACGCACTGAACGAAGCTTCCAGCGTGGAAGCGATGGCCATGACCGTGCTGTTTGGCATCCTGCTATTTTTCATACTGGAAAAGCTGGTGCTTTGGCGGCATTGCCACGGCAATGAGTGCGAGGCCCATAGCGGGCATGACGCTACGCCGTCAGGGCATGATCACGGACACGATCATGGTCGTAGCGGCATGATGATCATGGTGGGCGATACCTTCCATAATTTTGTCGATGGCATATTGATTGCCGCTGCCTTTATGGTAGATATGAAGCTGGGCATGGTGACCGCGCTGGCTATTATTGCCCACGAGATTCCGCAAGAAGTAGGGGATTTCCTGATTCTGCTGCATTCTGGCTATACCAAACGTCAGGCCATTTTGCTGAATCTGCTTTCCAGTCTGGCGACCTTGGCTGGTGGCTTGCTAGCTTACTTTGCCTTGCAAACCGTACAAAGCTGGATACCGTACATTCTGGGTTTGGCTGCTGCCAGCATGATTTATGTCGCCGTGGCGGATTTGATTCCCGGCCTGCACAAGCGTACTGAGCTCAAGGCGACGGTGCAGCAGGTGCTATTGATCATTCTGGGTATTGCTTACCAAGTTTTTCCTGGAGTAGGGCGGCTTTTTCCTGCGCCAGTTTGCGACGTCGACGCTGTGGCGTACCAAATAACCACAGCAGCAAAGCGCATGGCACCAAGCCATAAAACACGAAGGTCAGGATTCCAGCCACCACGCTGGGCTCCGTGGCGGCCATCAGTACAGTAACGTACAGCCAGGCGATGGCAACAATATACATAAGGGCTTTTCAGAAACTCAGGTGATATGAGTGCCCAGATTTTAATTGAGAATATACGTATGAACCAATCCATTCCAAAAGTAGGCTTTGTTTCCCTGGGATGCCCCAAGGCGTCTTCGGATTCCGAGCGCATCCTGACGCAGCTTCGTGCTGAGGGCTAT
>ERZ1034425.185-NODE-185-length-10264-cov-2.108434_pt1 | contig 10264 bp, 4 predicted proteins | sample MGYA00520608_ERZ1034425 | MGnify/ENA primary metagenome ERZ1034425 (study PRJEB33736, sample SAMEA104288488) | Azolla rubra | place: Australia | collected 1985 | study: EMG produced TPA metagenomics assembly of the PRJEB19522 data set (Is there foul play in the...
GAGGAAAGGCGCAGGCACGATATTGCGTATGCACAGCACATTATTGGCCTGCAAGAGATTCGTGCGCCCTTCTTTCAGGGTGATATCGAACATGGAATGCGGGCCGAAGGCATCCGCCAGCGTGGCAAACTGCAGCGCGTCAAAATAGAAATTGAGCAGGCTGGGCGCATTATCGGTCGGGTGCAGCGCCAGGTAATCGGTGATGCGGGTAACCACGCGTTGCAGCGATAGCTCAAAGTCTTCTTCAATGGCCGGGTAGACTTCATACGGCGCCACCTGCGGCTGCACCATCTGCTGCCAGGCCTGGCTGAGTTTTTCCAGCGGCGTTTTCAGCGATTTCGGCGCCTCTTGCCGCATGGCCTCAAACACCTGCTGATCAAGCTCGGCGCTATACATCTTGCGGCCGCGCTCTATCATGTTGTCCACCAGTATGCTCACCCGCCACTCGTTCATCACCGTGCCCGCATACAGCACCGCATAGAGATCAAAGTAGTAGTTGTAATCGCCCACCACCACATCGCTCCAGCTCACCAGATCCTGCGCCAGATAATACGGGCAGATCTGATGCTGACGCGCCACCGCCGCCAGCGTCTCGCGGTCCATCATGCCGCGCTCCAGCGCATCAATTCGGGCTTGTGGCAGCCGGTCGTAAAAACCCTTGGCCAACGGGCAGGAATCGCCATGGCAGGATTTATCGGGATGCTCACAGGCTTTTTCGCGCGCCACCAGCTCCAGCGTGCGCAGGCGCAAATCCGGGTTGGCCGCGTGTATCACGTGCACGGCATCCAGCGCGAGCTTGCGGCCCGAGGTTTTGGCGGTGAGGAAGAAAATCTTGTCCAGCTTCTTTTCCGGCATGGCTTTCAGCAGCGGAAACAGCGTGCCCAGCGTTTTGCCGATGCCGGTGGTCGCCTGTGCCATCAGGCATTTGCCCAGACTGGCGGTTTTGTAAACCGACTCTGATAACACGCGCTGGCCGAAAGGTAGGATGCGGAAACTGCAGCGCCGTCAGCTGCTGATTGCGGCGCAAGCGGTGTGCCACCTCGCGGTCTGCCCAGTTGCGCAGCTGGGCGCATTGCGCATTGAAATACGCCGCCAGTTCCTCTGCGCTGTAGAGCTCGCTCAGCGCGTCTTCGGTCTTGCTCGATACGTTGTAATACACCAGCGCAGTGTTGACCTCGCGCAGCTCGCGCTCCTGCGACAGCAGCGCCGCATACACCTTGGCCTGCGCCCAGTGCAAAAAGCGATGATTCTCCGGCATGCGATCCAGCAGGCCCTTGAAGGTTTTGATCTCCTCCAGCTGGTTAAGCTCCGGGTCATAGCCATCCGCCCGCCCCCGCACGAAGATATTCTGGTACTCGCCCGTCAGCGCAATCTCTGTCTCGTAGCAGGCATGGCGATTCGACGTGACCGAGGTATGCCCCATCATGCCCTCCAGCGCGGTCGGCGCAGGCGTAAAACGCTGATCCAGATCACCACGCCGGGCCACCAGATCGCACATGGCACGCACTGAAATAATGTAGCGAAAAGGGTCCGCGGGGTTTTCCGACACCACGAGACTGGGGGCGAGCTTGATATCAGATCCTTAATGCAGAGGGATGAAGAGGCCAGCGCGGTGCGAACATCATGAGAAAAACATAGCACTGCACGCTGACGTAGCAGGGATATTGTAGCGCGAAGCGCATGCAAACTCGCGGTCAGTGATGTGGGTTCGTTATGCGGTAGAAAGCGCCGCCGGAAGGACGATGCGCATGGAGTAGTGCAGAAGAAGAACAGGAAAACTCAGGAACCACCACGGGAAAGAACTCGGAAGAACGAAGGCTAAGCCGCAGCGGCACAGGCACCTTAGCCGGCTTTGGCACCGGGTCAGCCACTCAGCGCCAATACTAGATGTAAGCTACGAACATTACTCCACCTTCACAAAATGCCCGCGCGGCTTGTCTTGCAACAGACTCAGCAAATCCGCCGACTTCAAGGCCAGCGCATAGCCCAATACCCCACTGCCAATCACCACCGTCTCGTACGCCGCCACGCTATCATCCACCAGCACGCGCAAACCCTCCGGCAACGCAATCGGCGGCACCGCCCCCACCACATACCCGGTCGCCTCCGGCACCTCCGCGTACTCCGCCATGCGGCACTTGCGCTCCCCCAGAAAGTTACGCAACAGCGCCCAATCCGCCCGACCACCTCCCGCCACCGCCAACAGGCAAAACCCGCTCTGCTCGCCCTTGAACACCACACTGCGCACCACCGACTGCGGATCCAGCCCCTGCGAAGAAAGCAACTCCTCCAGACTGCGGATAGGCTTTTTATCCTCGCTCAATGGGATTTCGATGATCTTAAAAGCGATGTCGTTGCTTTCGAGGAGAGAAGTGACGTTGGATTGGATGGTCATGCAAACTCCTGATAGTTGGTTTCCTGTCCATAACGATACTGCAATCCTCATCAGCATAGAAACATACCGATCGGTTATTGCCGCACTGGATAATGTGCTAGGGAATATTAGGTAGGATAATTGGAGCGCGGCGGGGCATGATTGATTCTTTAATGGTAATTGGTGACTAGGTAATAGCAATTATTAGTGCCCTGTCCCCTATTGTCTAAAATGCCAAACTTACCAAGCGCCTCCTTTGTATCCATTAACTGCACATGATGAAATCAGAATCACCATGGCAATAACAAATATTACCTTGATAATTTTTTTCAACTATTTATCCTAATTTTATTATTTAAAAAATAATTAGTTTATTTTACAAAAATTATAACACCTATTTTCACGCAATATGATGGCAACTAAATACTTAGTTAGGATTAAAAATATCATTTCACAAGCAATGAATTACTAATGACCACATGCATCATAGAAGCATCTAAATGAACATCCATTTAACAAAAAAATCCATAAATACATTAGTATTATTTTTAACTTTTTCATATGAATTTTATTTAAATTTAACAATACTAAACACCGAACCCCAACCTTCATAAGGAAGAAGTACACTTAATGGAAAAGGTGTTGCCAATGACACATTAGTTATGTTCGCAACTTCACCAACCTTACCAATCATACTCTTATCAAGTTTTTTACCATTACCGAGTTCGCCATACCAAATAATACTATTTAAAGTCTAATGAGTACCTGCATATGCTTCCGCCAACCTATTCCAGAAGGAACCTGCGACATATTAAAATTGAATCGCCCAAGGATCCACGGACAGCGTATTAATATTAAAAAATAATAATCAACTCTGTTTACCAGCTCCCTCCCCACCAATTCTTACAAGAGGCTACTAAAAAAACAAAATGTTATTAAAAATACAATTTTAATCAACTTCATTTAAACACTACCCTGTATATTATACTCACCTTCCCTGACCAAAATGCCTAGAACATCCAACCATTAAAGCAATTAGAATAGCAATCGCAATTTGAATAATATTTATGATATTTTTCATAGAAAGCGCTCTTTTGGAATAACAATAGGAGATAGACCACGATTAAATATCATTATTTATTTTTTTAATGGTACTTGTTGACTCGTGAATAGCAATTAATCCCGGCCTCATCCTATTTTTGGTTAAGGAACTAATTACGATCGATCATTTACACTTCACTTTCAACATCCAGAAACACTACAATTTGAAGAGCATCCACATAATAAAAAAATTAAAATATCAATTCCTATTAATAATAAAAAAATCATAATAGTCCCTTTTTATTATTTCATTATCGAGAATGCAGCATTCCATATTTCTGGGGGCAGCAATACACTTAATGCAAAAGGAGTAGCCAAAACAACATTTGTTTTGTTTGTAAGATTGCCAACCTGATCTAATATTAAGTTTTTACCATTTCCCAATTCATCATACCAAATAATACTATTTAGCGTATCATGCGTTCCAGAATATGCCTCAGCCAATTTATCCATGAAAGAGTTAGCAACATATTCAAATTGCATCCCAAGAAGTTTCATTTGCCCCTCCCCGCCCTGCACACCGCCCAACTCACTTCTAAGCTCCTGATGTTGGTTAATGAACTCATTTATTGTCAATGGATTTCCGTTTGTATCAATTGGGTTAAAAATGACCTGACCGCTCTCATTCTCCTTCCAGCCACTTTTGGTGGTTGTATCTCGCTCGCAGGATGCGCTCCCTCCTTTCTCGCACCATGTTTCTAATACAATCCGCCCACCCGCGACTTTGGTATTATCTCCATTCACCCCAACGCTATCGCCAGACACATTACTAATGCAATTCCCCTGAGCATCACAAATCCCTGGGAATTTCTTGGAGTCTTCAATCATTTTCTGCCGCATCTGATCAGCGGCCCATGATAGCGACTCTTTGGTGACTGATGATGCAGCCCCCGTTGCACCTCCACCAATGGCTGCAATGATGATATTGGCAGCTCGCAGATAATTTCCGTTGCCATTCCAGTTATCGTAATCTTCCTTAGCTTGTTGATCGTTCAATGTCGACTGCGCTTTATCAGACGTCATCCCTCCAGCTTCAAGCTGCGTTAAACGGGCAATTTCATAAGCCGATAATTCCTGGCCACTTTCTTGGCGATTTTTTATGTGTTCGTAGTCTTTGGCATCTTGATATGGTTGAGTTTTACTGGACGCAAAGCTTGCAAGCGCTTTTGGTGCCTCCTGATTAAAGGCTTTTGTAATTTCCATTTGCGCTTGAATTTCTCGCGTCACTTTTTCTTTATCAAAGATGGGCGCTATCGTCCCAGCGGTACTATTACCTTGGCTATCCACAGCATTGCCTTGGCTATCCAAATGAACATCTCGGTTAAGAAGGGCGACTGTGAGGGCTGCATCTTGTCCAGTTTTGGCTTGTTGCTGAGCAGAGTCCGTAACATGAACAGCACCATTGCTTATAGCGCTTAAGGTTGTACTGCTGGCATCACCACTATCCTCACCATACCCGGCACCAGTGAGGGTTGGTTTACCGCCTTGGGTGCCCATGCCAATCGAAACACTAGAAGCTTTAGCCTCATATTCCGCTTTGTTCTCAATATTGCTGACGGTGAGCGTATCCGTGATGAGGCTGTTCTTGTTGGTGGTAATGGCCTTGTCGTTGCTGGCAATCACAGCGCCATTCAGGTCGGTATTGCCGTTGACCTTGACCTGGAAGCCACCGTCGCCGGCGTAGATGCCCGCCTGTTCGTTGACGCTGGCGTAGTCGCTGTTGATCTTGGTGTTGCTGATGTTGGCACTGGCACCGATCTGGTTGGTGCCGACGGTGATGCTGCCGCCAGCGCTCTTTTGTTTGCTGTCGTAGGTGCTGGTGTCTTGCAGGCTTTGGATGGTGAGGTTGCCCTCTCCACTGGTGCCGACATTGGCGATGACTTGCTTGCCTGTAACCTGGGCACCGATGAGGCTGGTGTCGGTGCCGCTTTCGAGGGTGACGGTGTTGCCGCCCTGTAGGGTGGTTTCGGTCCAGGTGGTGTCATTGCCGTTGGCTTTGCCTTTGCCAGTGCTGCCACCGACAGTGAGGGCGGGACCAGCTCCGCCAGCACCCAGGCCAACACTGACGCCTATGCTTTGACTGCTGCTTTTGCTGGTGCCGATGGAGAGGCTTAAATTGACGCCCCCTGCCGTGCCGGGGGATTGCTGCACGGCGTCATAGGCGTTCTTGGCGCTAAGACCGGTCGTGGCGGCAGCGAGCAGTTGCATGCGGCTGTCGCTGGTGTTGCTGGCGGCCTCGGCCATCTGGGTGCCGGTCTGGATGGCGCTAATCACCGGGTTGCTGAGGGTGAGGCTTAAACCAGTTTGCTTGTATTTGGTTTCGGTGGTCTGGGTGCTGGTGTTGTTGGCGGCTTCAATGTTCACTTGCTGGGCGCTAATGCTGATGTCGCCTTCGGGAGCCAGAACATCACTGGCGGTCTGGGTGTAGGTCTTGCCAGCCTGGATGGTGACGTCGCCTTCCACACTGCCTACGGTGCTGCCTTGCTGGGTGACGGTGGTGCCGTTCTGGTTCTGCGTGAGTTTGCTGTTGCTGTAGCCTATGCTGCTGCCGCTGGCGGAGAAGCCGCTTTGCTTGACCTTCTTGAAATGGCTTTCGGTGAGGGTGTCTTCCACGGGGGTGATGCTGACGTCACCCGTGGCGCTTAAGTTGGTGCCACTGGTGGAGACGACATTGCTGCCTGCTATGCTGAGGTTGCCAGCTGCAGTGGGGCTACTGGTTCCTGCAGCAGGAACGCCGGCTTGCAGGGTGATGCTATCAGCACTGAGGGTGCTGCCGGTATGATTGGTTTCGCTGATGGTGTCGCGAGACTCTTTGGTGCGGGAGGTGCCTTTTATTTTGAGCCAAGCATCACTATCAAAGGTACTGGTTGCGGCGGTGATGCTGATATCACCGCCTGCGGTCGCCATAAGGGCGCCGTCTTCGGAGGTAATGCTGGCGCCTTTGATACCAAGGTCTTTACCAGCCTGTATCTGGATATCGCCAGTCGTGCTGATCTGGCTGCCGATTTCGTCGGTGCTGGCTTCCTTGGTCCATGTGCGTTTGGCGGAGGCGTAGCTGTTACTGGTTTCGGTGACGACGCCCAGGTTGACGTCATTCCCCGCCTGCAGCAGGGTGCCGCCGGTACCCTCTTTATTCGCTCCGCTATTCTGGATGACAGCAGCCATCAGGTTGAGGTCGTTGCCGGCGCTGGCAACCAAGACCGCATCGGGGTTGCTGACATACAGCCCGGCCACCCGGTCGATAACGTGGCTGCTGGCGGTGGCAGTGCCATCCCGCATCCGATCTGACAAATCGACCGTGCTGCTTTTGACGGTGATATCGCCACTGGCCTGGGCAATCAGGCTATCTTGTCCTTTGATGCTGCCGCCTTCGACGGTAATGTCTTTCGTCGCAGTGACGGCGACATCGTTACCGCTGATCAGGCCGCGTACATTCTCGATGTTGTCCGCATTGAGGCTCACCACTTTGCGCCCGGCAATGGTACCGCTGGTACTGAGGGTGCCATTGGTGACCTTGAGGTCGACGTTGTTGCCAGCGAGCACGGCGCCGCTGGGGCTAATGTCGTCTGTTTGCAGCTTGACGTAGACCTGGGCACCAGGGCTTTAGTGACGGTGCCATCCGGCAAGGTGACGGTTTGCTCAACCAGCCAGACGATGTCGCTGGTGAGCTGGGCAATTTGCGCGGCGGTGAGTGCAATGCCGGGCGTAAGGTTGAACTGGCTGGCGGCGCTGACACCGGCATTCATCAGGGCCTGGTATTCCGCTTCATCCGAGCTGTAGCCGTCGAGGAAACGACGGCCAGTTAATTGGCTCACCTGTTGACGCACCAGTTGCTGTTCGTAAAAGCCGTCTCCCAGGCGCTTTTGCGTGAGCGCCGGGTCGTAGCTCAGCGCGGTGAGCATGTAGTCGCTGGAGAGCCAGGTCTTGTAATTGGCAAAGCGGGGGTCGGTCTGGATCAGGTAATGCGCGGTGCTATCAGGCGCTTGCTTGAACAGGCTGCTGGTGTTGGCGCCGTTCACATTAGTAGGCGAGGTACTGCCCGGGGCGCTGCTGGCGGTATTAACCGGGGCGGTGTGCTCGCGGATGGTGGTGTTGTCGATGCGGTCAGTGTAGCTGCCTGTGAGGTTGCCGCCGGCGCTGATGATGCCGGGAACAGTGCCAATGAGGGTACTGCTACTGCTGTAGGTTGTTGTAGATTTACGTGCATGCCCCCAGTGAGTTTCAACTACTCTGGTCATGACATCGGTCTCGTGATAAAGCTCAGCACCAACATTGGTCAGGGTATTGCCAGTGAGCGTCATGTTGCCCCCTGATTCGATGGTGCTGTAACGGTTGGTCAGTTCACTCACCCCCAACGTGGCATTGCCACCTGCACTTATTACAGCGGCAGAAGTACTACTAGCAACTCGATCTTCGTATTCGGTAGTCTCTTTTGTAGTCTGATCCGTCCTACTGTGACTCTTATTGGTATATTTCTCCTGATAGCTCGAGGAGAACCCGACCTGCACGCGCCCGATAGTCAATGAGGTACGCTCATTCGTCAGGCTATCCGCCGTAATGGCGAGATTGCCCAAGGCCTCAATATTGGCACTGCTGTTGAGGATGCTCTGTGCGGTGCCCGTGGCCTGGTGGGCGCTCGTGAGACTCCCGCCAATCACCATGTCGCCACCACTGAAGATGAGGGCGCCCGTTTGGTTGGTGAGAGTTTTGACGCCAAGGTCGAGACGTTCACGCGCAGCCAGGGTGGCGGCTGTGGTAGTGCCGTTCAGGGTTTCGGCATTGTTGGTGAGTGTTACGGCCTGGATGGCGAGATGGTCGCCGTATATCCGGCCAGTACCGGTATTGGTGAGGGTGGTCGCTTGCAGATAGGTATTGCCACCATCGATCAGTCCGCGGTTCGTCAGGCTGGCAGAGGCATTCAGCATAGTGTCGCTGCCGACCAAAGTTCCGGTGGCGGTGTTATCGATCTGGTTGGCACTGACGCTGAGCGCTTTGCCGGCCTCCAGCTGGCTTTGGTTGGTCAAATTGCGATCGGTGGTGAATTGCAGGTTGCCATTGGCCAAGATACGTCCGGTATTGTTGACATCCCCCTGCGTGGTAACGCCCATATTGCCCTGGGCGAGAATGTCACCATCGCCAGTGAGCGAGGTGCTGTCCACTTGCAGATTGCCGTTGGCTTGCAGAGTGCCGTGGCTATTGACCAGGGCACCGGTGTTAATGGTCATGTTGCCGATAGAGACCAGGCTGCCCTGGGTGTTGGTCAGGCGGCTGGATTCGATATTGAGCGCGCCCTTGGCGGCAATGCTGGCACCGGTGTTGTCAATGGCACCTGTGGTGGTGAGGCTGGCGGCGCCTTGTGCGGATATCTTGCCGGTATTGACCAGCTGCCCGTCATTAGTGAGGGTGAATTCACCGACACTGGCCCCCAGTTCACCAGCATTACGAACGCCCAGACCTGCTTCGGTGCCAATGAGGTGGATCTTGCCGGCATACATGCCGCCCAGCGCGGCAATGTCGAGGGCAAACGCGGGGGTGCTGCCAGCGTTGGTGTTGGGGCTGATGACGCTGGTGCTGGTGGTGTTGCTGGTGGTGTTGCCGCTGGCATCGACGTTGATCTGGTTGGTGCCGGTGGTGACATTGAGGGTGTTGGCCCAGATGCCGGCGTTGACTTGCACGGCACGGGCAATCAGGTCGGTATAGTCGGCTTGCCGGGCATCGAGGCCGTTACCGCTGATGCTGATGTTGCCTCCCCCTACCCGATAGCCCAGCAGGTTGCCGTTACTCATGATCGGGGTACCCGTGGTGAGGGTGCTGCGGGTGGCATTGATAAAGCCGCAGCCATCGCAGCTGATGCCGGAGGGGTTGGCGATGATGAGTTGGGCACGGCTGCCGGCGATTTCGACATAGCCATTGAGCAGGCTGGGGTTGCTGCTGTTGACTTCGTTGAGAATGACACGGGCGGTGCCGCCCGCGAGGTTGGGGTTGCCTTGTACCCAGCCACCGAGTTGGGTCTGGGCGTTGCCACTGCTGTTGTTGAGAATGGCGCCCTGGCTGCTGACATCAAACTGGGTGTAGACGTTGCGCGAAACACCGGCGGCGCTGGGGGTCTGGATATTGACCAGCGGGACACCGCTGGCACTTTGCAGAATGATGGCTTGCTGATTTCCCGGGGCGCTGGGATCAGCCACAATGCCGCCCGCATGCACATCCGTGATCATGACTAGGCCCATGAGGCTCCAGAGGCTTAGTGCCAATGGCTTCAATGTGACGGTGATGGCGCGACCTTGCTTCACTGCCGGGCTTCCATCACGCCCCGCTTTGCTCCGGCTGGATACCGTTTCTGCCACGGCCAGCAGCAAGCCGCGTGCTCGGTTGAATATCAGGCGGTAGCAGTGTTTGTTCATTGAAATTCCCCAGCGATTAAGAATCTGACTTACGTTGTTCATCTCCGCCGTCAACAGAACGGGGACGTCGGAGCATTTACAGAGTTAAAGACGTGTAAAGTCCGCAATATCAAGGGTTATTCGCGAAGAAGTAATATCCCCAAAGGGCAGGACCAAGAGATGTCTGCCGAATAACTGAAAGATGTGTGACTGGAGATACACGCCACGGACAAGGTCAGAGTTGCGCAGGTAGAGTAGAAAAAGCCAGATTTTAGTATTGTCAGAAGCTGAGATTGAGATTGAAGCCAGCCGTGGTATGCGCTGTCTGGAAGCCATCGGGTTTCTTGAGGGGCTGGCCGGTAAATAGGTCGTAACTGAGCGCTTTGTATCCCCCACGCAAACCGAT
>ERZ1034425.186-NODE-186-length-10262-cov-2.307338_pt1 | contig 10262 bp, 6 predicted proteins | sample MGYA00520608_ERZ1034425 | MGnify/ENA primary metagenome ERZ1034425 (study PRJEB33736, sample SAMEA104288488) | Azolla rubra | place: Australia | collected 1985 | study: EMG produced TPA metagenomics assembly of the PRJEB19522 data set (Is there foul play in the...
ACCTCTTGCATGCCATGCAAGCGCTCTCCCAGCTGAGCTATACCCCCGAAAAAGTTGCGCCATATTAATGACCGAAGCCGCGCCTGTCAACGACTTTTAGCGAGATGGGTGAAAAAACTTAAGGCGGCTCGCGGGACGTTTTAAGGAAAACGAAGCTAAGCCAATGATGAAAATGAACAATCCCGCATGAGCTCCGGATTTGATATTTTGCGATGGCACGCGGCAAACATTCTGTGTGGCGGCAGCCTCATTAAAGCAGGGCAAATGCTGACCCAAAAAAAACCCGAGAAATATCCTCGGGCCAAGGGATTGAAGTTTGCAGTTTGTTAACCGCACCTCACCGTACTCCGGGGTATGGGCAAGTGTAAAGATACCCAAAGCATGCATAACTAAACGAAGACATCATTTGCATTGATATATGAGGTGAAGGTTTGGCTCTTGCTGAAAAGCAGGGCGGCAACGCTGAGGTTAATACAATTCTTACACTGATTTGCTGGTTTATCTTATAGGCATCCTGTTGGCATCGCGGGAAACTGATTACTCAACCATGAGTAATAAAAAGGAGTTATGTGATGGATAACAAAGAAGTCATTTCTACCCTCAATGATCTGATCGAAATTTCCAAAGACGGTGAAGAAGGTTTTCGCACCGCCGCCGAAAATGTCGAGGTCACTCCTCTGAAAGAATACTTTCTTGATCGTTCGCAAGAAGTCGCTTCATCGGTACATGAGCTGCAGGATCTGGTCCGCACCCTTGGGGGGCAGCCTGAAACCGAGTCCAGCGTGTCAGGCTCCCTGCATCGGCGCTGGGTCAACTTCAAGGCAGCGCTTACCAGCAATGACACCGTAGCCGTACTGAATGAAACCGAGCGCGGTGAAGATGTAGCGCTGGCCTCGTATAAAAAGGCAGCGGAAAAGGAACTGCCCCCTACGGTGCGTAATGTGATCTTGCGCCAGCTCGAAGGCGTGCAACGCAACCATGATCGCGTTAAACAATTGCGCGATGCCGCCCGAGCAGAAGTGGGTTAATCCCTAGCGCTTGCCTGCATTAGCCCAGCGGGGTTGATACAGGTGCTAAAAATGAATAAAGGCACGCTATAGAAGCGTGCCTTTATTTATGGCTTCAGATTAGAAGCGCGTTAGCCGCGAAAGTTGGACTGCGCATCAAACTGGCTCAGCTCCACTCTTGGCAAAGGCTGCCAGCCCGGCTTGCGATGCTCGGCCACCACATTGGTGAAAATGCCGCCGCGCACATAAAACTTGGCGGTCAGTCGCATGAATTTGGGGTCTGTCGCAGCAACCAAGTCATCCAGAATGCGGTTGGTCACGGCCTCGTGGAAACAGCCTTCATCGCGGAAAGACCACATATACAGCTTGAGGCTCTTCAGTTCCACGCATTTCTGATCGGGAATGTAATCCAGATAAAGCACCGCAAAATCCGGCTGACCGGTTTTGGGGCAAAGGCAGGTAAATTCGGGGATTTCCATATGGATATGAAAATCACGGCCTGGCTGCGGGTTGTCGAAGGTTTCAAGTGCTTTCGTGGGTTGACTAGACATAAGGGCTACCGTATAAATTGAATGGATTGGATGTGGACTCACTTGGGAGAGTTCGGTTCACATCGCACAATCGCTTATTATACAAGCTCGCCCTCACGATAAAACACATTATAAAGTGCGCCTCACCCACCTTAAACTTGCCGGCTTCAAATCCTTCGTTGATCCCACTACCTTGCATATCCATGGTCAGCGGGTGGGGGTCGTTGGTCCGAATGGCTGTGGAAAATCCAATGTCATGGAGTCCATACGCTGGGTGCTAGGCGAATCCAGCGCCAAGGAAATGCGCGGCGATTCCATGGATGCCGTGATTTTCAATGGCTCCGCCAACCGCAAGCCTATTTCACGTGCCAGCGTAGAGCTGATTTTTGATAACAGCCTGGGCGGTGCCGGTGGCGAGTGGGCGCAATATGCCGAAATCTCCGTCAAGCGGGTTATCGAGCGCGACAAAGGCTCCAGTTACTACATCAACAATAGTGCCGTGCGCCGCCGCGACGTGGCTGACCTTTTCCTGGGCACAGGCCTGGGCGGGCGGGCGTACGCCATTATTGGCCAGAACACGATCTCCAGGATTATTGAAGCCAAGCCGGAAGAGATGCGCGTTTTTCTCGAAGAAGCCGCTGGCATTTCCAAATACAAAGAGCGCCGTCGTGAGACGGAATTGCGCCTGCGGGATACACGTGAAAATCTGTTGCGGGTGGATGACATACGCCAGGAGATGGTCAAGCAGATCACCCGTCTGGAATCCCAAGCCGTGGTTACCCTGCAATACCATGCGCTGCAGAAAACCCTGAAACTGAGCCAGGGCCAGCTGTGGCTGCTGAAAAAACGCGATGCCGGCAATGCCTGGGAAAAAACCCAGCGCCAGGTGGAGAAAGTGGTTAACGAGCTCGAAGCGCAAATGGCCGCCTTGCGCCATAGCGAGAGCGAGGTAGAAACCTTGCGTCAGCGCTATCAGGAAACCAATATCATCACCCAGCAAGTGCAGACGCTGTATTACGAAAGCAATGCCGAACTGGCCAGACTGGAGCAGCAGGTAAAACACACGCAGGAAGCCCGTGACCGCCTGCAGCAACAGTTGCAGCAAGTTGAGTCTCAGCGCACGCGCCTGGAAACCCAGCAGGCAGGATTCAAGGAGCAACTGACGGCCCTGCAGGCGCAACAACTGACCGCATCGACGGGCGAAACAGAAGCCAGTGCAGCGCTGGCAACGCTCAAGGCGGCCATGCCTGACATCGAACGCGCTTTCCAGTCGGCCTTGCATACGCATTCCGCCGCCCAGCGCAGCCTGAATGATGCAGAACAAGCCATCCGTCTGGAAACTTCCGGGATTGAGCACATGGAGCGCAGCCTCGCCGACCTGACGCAGCGCGAGCGCAAGCTGGAGGCCGATCGCCAGCAACTGAGCGTTCCAGATGAAAGTGCGCTGACGCAGTTGCAGACGGCGCATGCCGAGGAGCAGCAGGCCATCACGGCGCTGGAGCAGAGCATTACCCATCTTCGTCAGCGCGAGCAGGAGCAACAGGATGCGCTGCGGCTGGCCCGCGAAGCCTTGTTGGCAAGCGAACGACGTTTCGCGCAAACAGAAGCCCAGGTCAATTCGCTCAGCAAGCTTCAGCAATCCCTGGGGCGCGAGAGCCAGCTCGAATCCTGGTTGAAAAACAACGGCATCGCCTCCGGTGAGCGCTTGTGGCAGCAACTCAAGATTGCCGATGGCTGGGAAGTGGCGGTAGAAGCGGCCCTGGGCGCTCAACTGAATACTCTGATGCAGAATGGCAGCGCTACGGCGCGGGCTTCCGCCAGACCGCCAGCCGCCATCACGCTGGGCACTCTCACCGAAGTCAGCACAACCGGCACACATGCTCCCGAGCGCCCATGGTCGCGTCTGCTGGATCGTATTGATCTCAAGCACGCCGGCGCAGCAGGGGTGCTGGCGGACTGGTTAAGCCAGATATACATCCTGGAGGAAGACAGCCAGGCAGAACGCATGCAAGGCGAGCTGCGGGCTGGCGAAATGCTGATCAACCGGCAGGGCGATATCTACACCCGTCACAGCCTCAGCCTGCACGCTGCCAAGTCCGAGCTCAATGGCGTGCTGGAACGTCAGCGTGAGCTGGATGCCTTGAATGCCGAGCTGCCGCAACAGGCAGCCATGGTCAGCGAAGCCAAACAGGCGTTGCTCGCGCATGAATCCACCCTGCAAACCCTGCGGCAAGACAGCCAGCAACAACAGCAGGCTTTGCGCGGACAAACCCAGCAGCATCACCAGCGGCAACTGGAAATCCAGCGCCTGCAACAGCAGCGACAGCACGCGCTGGAGCGTGGCAAGCAACTGGCCAGCGAGCTCGAAACCCTGCATGAGCGGCGTGCCGAGCTGCAAGCCCAGTTGCAACAGAAGCAGAACGGCATCAACACCTTGCAGGCATCCGTGGCGCAATTGCAGGAAGAGCGCCAGCGCACCCAGCAGCAACGTTTTACCGCAGAAAATGCCTTGGCACAGGCGCGGGCCAATCTGCAGAAAGCCGAGCGTGAGGCGCAAGAGCAGGTTTTCAATAACAAACTCATCACAAACAATATCAATGACTTAAGCAACCGACTTCAATCCACTTCTGAAGAAATGGACGCCCTGGCGATGCGGCAGCAGGAAACAGAAGCCCTGCTGGCCGCCGCGAAAATGGATACCTTGAAATCCAATCTTGAGCAGGCCGTGAACGCCAAGCAGGCGCGCGAAGCCGAGCTGGCCGCCGCGCGAGATGCCATGACAGTCGCGGAGCAGGGCCTGCAGGTACAAGAACAGCAGCGCATGCAGATTGAGCAATCGCTGCACCCCATGCGCGACAAACAGGAACAAGCCCGGTTGGCAGAGCAGCAGGCGCGTTTGCAGTTCGAGCAGTGCCAGCAAGGCCTGGAAGCCACCGGGCTGGACGAAGCCATGCTGGGCGAGAGCCTGCCCGCACAACTCAAGGCCAGCGATCTTGAGCGCAAGCTCGGCAGCCTGCATGAAGAGATAGAGGCTTTAGGCCCGGTCAATCTGGCTGCGGTACAGGAGCTGGAAAGCGAGAAAGAGCGCAAACAGTATCTGGATAGCCAGGCGACCGATCTCGATCAGGCCATCCAGACGCTGGAAGATGCCATCCGGCGGATTGATCGCGAAACCCGTAGCCGCTTGCAGCAGACCTTTGAAGAAGCCAATCGACATTTTGGTGAGCTGTTTGCCTCGCTGTTCGGGGGCGGGCAGGCGCGACTGGAATTGCTGGGCGATGAAATACTCGATACCGGCATGCAGGTGTTTGCCCAGCCGCCCGGCAAGAAAAACAGCACCATCCACCTGTTATCGGGCGGCGAAAAAGCCCTGACAGCGCTGGCGCTGGTGTTTGCCTTATTCCGCTTGAATCCGGCGCCGTTCTGCCTGATGGATGAAGTAGATGCGCCACTGGATGACAGTAACACCGAGCGTTTTTGCGCCATGGTAAAAAAAATGTCAGAGCGCACGCAATTCCTGTTTGTAAGTCATAATAAAATAACAATGGAGATGGCCCAGCAGATGATAGGGGTCACTATGCAAGAGTCGGGGGTTTCTCGCGTGGTGGAAGTAGACATGCAAATGGCGCTGCAGATGCACGAGTCTGCCGCCTGAAAAATACGCAATCCACCTTAATTTCCTAAGTAAACACCTATTAGAGTGCATTAACACATGACCGATTTACAGCTAGCATTGATTGCCTTGGGCGCACTGATCATCATCGCAGTCGTGCTTTTCAACTGGTGGCAAGAGCGTAAGCTGCACAAGGAAACCGAAAGCCGGTTTGCCGCGCCTGAAACCGATGTACTGATGGATGACGACTTTCGCATAGAACCGACCACGGTGTTGCGCGATCACCCGCGCGAAGAGCCTGAAGAAGAGGAATTCGTGGTGCGCGTGCGCATTCAGGAGGATGAGCCGGCAGCGCCAGTCGCGGCCTCTTATCAATCTGAGCCACGTGTTGAGCTGCCAGAGCCAGCCGTCAGCTCCGCGCCCGCTATCACTGAGGAAGTCCGCATCGAAGTCACGGAAGAGCTCACGGAAGAGATCGCGGAGCAGGAAACCGCATCTTTCGAGCCTGATACAGCTCTGCCAGAAGATACCGTTGAGGAAGAGCCTGTAAGCTATGCCCATGCACAGGAAGAGGAAGCGCAAGCACCTGTGGCTTCGACAACCGCACCCTGGGATGAGCCTGTCGCAACACCTCAGCAAGAAGCCGTGGAATCCATTCCATTGCCTGCCGATGTTGATGCACAAATCGATCTGAGCGCCGTGCTGTATCTGCCCCGACCCTACACTGGCGCTGCGTTGCGCCAGCAGTTCCTGAATTTTTCCGAGATCGATAAACCGGTTTATGCCTTTGGCCTGGATGCTTTCCGCGAGTGGCATTTGCTGACGCGCGAGCAGGAGCAGGGGGAATTCACCCGCTGTGTATGCAGCCTGCAGCTGGCAGACCGCTCCGGCGCGGTTTCGCGCGAGATGCTGATCCGCTTTCAGAATGCCGCAGAAGATATTGCCCTTAACCTAGGCGCACAAGTGGAGTGGCAGGGCGCACCAGACCCGCTGCCTTATGCGCAGGCGCTGGATGCGTTTTGTATCGAGGTGGACAAGCTGGTCAGCCTGCACATCGTGCAAGGCAGCAATGGCCCCTTCACCGGCACCAAATTCCGCGGCCTGGCAGAAGCCAGTGGCATGGTGTTAGGCAATGATGGCGCCTTCCATTACCGCGATGAGCAGGGCCACACCTCGTTCTCGCTGATCAATCAGGATAGCAACCCCTTCAATGCCGAGATGCTGCGCACCGTGGTGATCAAGGGCGTGGTGTTCCAGCTGGACATCCCCCATGTGAAAAACTGCACGGAAGTGTTCAACCAGATGGTGCTGGCCGCACGTCAGATGTCGCACAGCCTGAGCGCCAATCTGGTGGATGACAACTACCGCCAGCTGACTGACACGCAGATTGACCGCATACGCCAGCAGCTGAAAATGCTGCATGCCCAAATGATTACCCGCGGCATCATGCCCGGCGGACAGACCGCCTCCCGTTTATTTTCCTGATATTGAATTCGCCTCCTGCCTATGACGAAGTCCGATCCCAGCCAGGGAGCCCTGTTTGACCATACACCCGCCAGCGTGAGCGCTGCCACGCCGGAAGCCCAGATTCGCCAGCTGCGCGAGCAGATCAACCTCTACAACTACCAGTATTACGTGCTGGATGACCCCAGCGTTCCCGATAGCGAATACGACCGCCTGTTCCGCGAGTTGCAGGCGCTGGAGCAAGCCCACCCCGAGCTGCTGACGCCGGATTCGCCCACGCAGCGCGTAGGCGCATCTCCGCTCAAGGCCTTTGCCAGCGTACAACACCGGCAGGCCATGCTTTCCCTCAATAATGCATTTGAGGAAAGCGAGCTGACGGCGTTTGACAAGCGCATACGCGATGCCCTGGGCATTGCCCAGGTGGAATATGCCGTAGAACCCAAGTTTGATGGCCTGGCGATCACGCTGACCTATGAAAACGGCCTTTTCGTGCAGGGCGCCACCCGTGGCGATGGCTACACCGGCGAAGATGTCAGCTCCAACCTGCGCACCATACGCGCCATTCCCATGCGCTTGCCGGTGGAAAACCCACCCAAACTGATCGAAGTGCGCGGCGAAGTGCTGATGCTGAAGCGAGATTTCGACAAGCTGAACCGCCAGCAGGCCGAGCGCGGCGAAAAGCTGTTTGCCAACCCGCGAAATGCGGCCGCCGGCAGCCTGCGCCAGCTGGACCCTGCCATTACCGCCACTCGCCCGTTGATGTTTTTTGCCTACGGGCTCGGCATTGCCGAAGGCGTACCCACGCTCACCACGCATGCGGCTGCCATGGACTACCTGGCATCGCTACGCCTGCCAGTCAGCGATCAACGCGCCACCGTGCAGGGGCAGCAAGGGCTGCTGGACTATTACACGCGCATAGGCGCGGCCCGTGCCAGCCTGCCATTTGATATTGATGGCGTGGTGTATAAGGTCAACAGCATCGCCCAGCAGAACGAACTCGGCTTTGTCTCACGCGCACCGCGCTGGGCTGTGGCGCATAAATTCCCGGCTCAGGAGGCGCTCACCGAAGTGCAGGCGATTGATGTGCAAGTGGGCCGCACCGGCGCGATCACGCCGGTAGCGCGCCTGAAACCGGTGTTTGTCGGCGGCGTGACGGTGACCAATGCCACTCTGCATAATCAGGATGAAATTGACCGCAAGGATGTGCGCGTCGGCGATACGGTCAGCGTGCGCAGGGCAGGGGATGTTATCCCCGAAGTGGTCGCCGTGGTGCTGGAAAAACGCCCGGCGAATACCGTGGCCTATCGCCTGCTGGAGGCCATTAATCATCAATGTCCCGTCTGTGGCTCGCATGTGATTCGGCAGGAGGACGAAGCCGTCGCCCGCTGCACCGGCGGGCTCTTCTGCTCCGCCCAGCGCAAGCAGGCCGTGCTGCATTTTGCCTCGCGCCGGGCGATAGATATTGAAGGCCTGGGCGAAAAACTGGTCGATCAGTTGGTGGATGGCGCCCATATACATACCCTGGCTGATATATACCGACTGGATCTCGCCACGCTGTCGGGGCTGGATCGCATGGCGGAAAAATCAGCACAGAACATTCTCGATGCCCTGCAAGCCAGCAAATCCACCACGCTGGCGCGTTTTATTTACGCGCTGGGCATCCGTAATGTGGGTGAAGCCACCGCCAAAGACCTGGCGCGCTACTTTGGCAGCCTGCAAGCCTTGCTGGCAGCCGATATTGAACAATTGCAGCAAGTGCCGGATGTCGGGCCCATCGTCGCCGAATCCATACGCCAGTTCCTCTCCGAACCACATAACCAGCAGGTAATCCGCGATCTGCAAGAAGTCGGCCTGCACTGGACCGAATCCGATGGAGCAGGCACACAGCAAGGTGTGCTAACCGGCAAAACCCTGGTGCTCACCGGCACCTTGCCCACCATGTCGCGCGATCAGGCCAAAGCACTGATTGAAGCCGCCGGCGGCAAAGTGGCGGGCAGCGTATCCAAGAAAACCGATTATGTGGTGGCCGGCGAAGAGGCCGGTAGCAAACTCACCAAAGCCCAGGAGCTGGGCGTTGCCGTGATCGATGAAAGCGGCCTTCTGACCTTGCTGGATGACCATCAGGCCGTCGAGGATGACTGAGACTGCTATGGCATTGCAGGCGCTATTGCCTGAGGTCATCCGCATTGCCAAAGAAGCTGGCAAGGCCATCATGAAAGTGTATGAAGGCGAGATTGCCGTCACGCGCAAGGCGGATGCCTCCCCGGTGACCGCCGCCGACCTTGCCGCGCACGAGGTCATCGAAAATGGCCTGCAGGCTTTGCCCTGGCAACTGCCGGTGTTATCCGAAGAGTCGGTGCTGGCGCCGTATTTCGTCCGGCAGCAGTGGCAGCATTACTGGCTGGTAGACCCGCTGGATGGCACGCGGGAATTCATCAAGCGCAATGGCGAATTCACTGTCAACATCGCGCTTATCCACGAAGGCGTCTCCATCCTCGGCGTGGTTTTTGCGCCGGTAACGGTCGATCTCTACTATGCAACGCAAGGCGAGGGGGCTTTTCACCAGGCGCACGATGGCGCGCCACGCCGGATTCATGCGCGCCCTCTGGCATTACCGCATATCACCATTGCTGGCAGCCGCTCGCATAGTCAGGCACGTATGCAGCACTTCATGGCCGAGCTCAGCAGGAACTATTCCCCTCCCGAGGTAATCTCTATGGGCAGCTCCCTCAAAATCTGCCTGGTGGCAGAAGGGCGGGCAGATGTTTACCCCCGGCTGGGGCTGACATCGGAATGGGATACCGCCGCCGGCCAATGCTTGCTGGAGCAGGCGGGAGGACATCTGGTGGACATGGCAGGCAAGCCGCTGGCCTACAACCGCAAGGAAAGCCTGCTGAATCCCGAATTTTTCGCATGTGGCGCCACGCCGCATGCCTGGCAACTTTATCTGGAATAACGATGCGTTTAAGAGTCTTTTTGTTTGCAGTCATGGTGGCCGCCAGTACGCTGGCCCAGGCCGGAGATGAATCGGTAGCGGAAAACATTGCTGCCTGTAACCGCGCCATCGGCGAAGGCGATGCCTCCAAGGCGCTGGCATTTGCCGAGCTGGTATTGAAGCAGGATAAAGCCAACCGTCAGGCCTTGCTGTGCAAAGGCCGGGCACACGGCGGCACCGGCCAGTTTGATCAGGCCATCAATGCCCTGATGGCGGCTGAGAAGCTCTCGACCACGCCCATGGAACATATCATCGCGCTGACGCTGATCGGCAATGTGCAAAAGAGCGCCCAGCATTATCCGGAAGCCCTGGCGGCCTACCAGCAGAGCCTGGAACTGGCCAAGAGCGCTAATGACGCCAATTTCCAGCGCATAGACCTCAATCTGATCGGCGATACGCTGGTTGCCTCGGGCGACCTCAAGGGCGGTCTGCAGCATTACCTGCAGGGCAGCACGCTGGCCGCCAATGATAACGAACGTGCCGATGGCTTCGCGCGTATTGCATCGACTTACAGCAGCCTGCAACAACACGACCAGGCAGTGGAATACCAGCTTAAGGCTGTGATGATGCAAGAGCGGGCAGGCGACCTCGATCAGTTCTGCGATGCCAATCTGGAGCTGGGCCGCATTTATACCAGCGCGCAGGATTACCCC
>ERZ1034425.188-NODE-188-length-10136-cov-35.551235_pt1 | contig 10136 bp, 10 predicted proteins | sample MGYA00520608_ERZ1034425 | MGnify/ENA primary metagenome ERZ1034425 (study PRJEB33736, sample SAMEA104288488) | Azolla rubra | place: Australia | collected 1985 | study: EMG produced TPA metagenomics assembly of the PRJEB19522 data set (Is there foul play in the...
GTGCCTCCCAAACCTTTATTTGGCTGGGTTTAGAGGCGATTGTCGCCCCTTGAAGAAACAATGGTTTAGAGTGTGGATTTTGCAATAATTTCTCCCCACACCCTACACCTATTTCATCTATACAGATATCGAAAACAGCACTGACTCACCAAAATCTAAAACTTGATGATTTTATTTTTCTTGATTTGAGCTTTCTCTTTCTTCCTTAATTTGACGCAACTTTTTGATAAGCTTTTGAGCAGGTTCTGTAGATACATTAGACTGATTACCACTGACTACAGGTTTAGATGATGGATTGGGGATAATCACAGCTTGATTATTCCCCTGATTTTTTCTTCCTTCTACCTCAACAATTACTTTTTGAGCATCTAGATTTTGTGAAGGATTTACCTCAGAAGTTTTGCTAGTCTGATTGCGATCGCCAGTATTTTTAAACCGCAGTTGGAATGGATAAGAGCTAATCCGCTGCTCACCTTTAGGTGGATTAGCGTTGAAAAATGCCCTAGTTTGGGACTGTAATTCAGGAGCTACTGATGTATCTTGAAACTTGATATCCAAGACCTTGCCATCAGGATCTAGAACTAATCTACCCAAAACAGTACCTTCCATAGTTCGTTTATCTGTAGATACAGATTCACGAATCACAGGCTTTTCTTTAGCGTTGGGATATTCCTGCTGAATTTTTCGTCTCAGGTTGTTGTAAGAGTTAACGTTAGCCATTAACTCCTCTCTTTTCTTCGCTTGTGAATCAGACGAGCTTAAAACAGGTTGATTCCTAGCAGTTTCTGGTGATGGAACAAACTTTGGTACTGCTGATATTAATTGGCGTTTATCTTGTAGAGATTGTTCACCAGCAACCCCAGAGGGAGAATTTCCAGCAATTGGAACTGAGTTATCTGCTAACAGTCCTCTTTGCTGAGGAGTAATTTCCTCTGCTGTGGTTGTAGAACCAATATCAATAGCATTAGGAGATGGGTCACTCAGGGTTTCTTCTGGTAATTTATTATCCGCTTGAACTTCTGGCAACCTATTTACATTCAGCGGTTCGGGTTCTTTAATTTTGGCATCTATATCATCAACAAAAGGAGATGCTGAACCAGAAAATTTACTTGTGGGTCGATAGTTAGAAACTTGTGTTCTAAAATCGTTTCTGCTAAATTTCTGAATAGGCTGCCTGGGAGGTAAGTTAGAAAGATTATAGTTAGTTTGTGACGCAGGAATGGATGGCAATACAGGCTGGATAGTTAAATCAGGTTGTAAGGGTGGTAATGCTATTGCTTGGGTGTCTTTGGCCGGAGGAACTTGCTGTTGTAGCGGCAATTGGGGCGGTTGTAAAGCAACTTCAGACGTACCAGGAGTTTGTGGTAAGCGGTTTTGGTCAGCCTGACTTAATTCCATTAATCCCACAGCTTTGGCTGTATTGTTTTCTGAAGATTTATTGGAACTAACAGGCATTAATGGCACAATTAAGGCAATAGCACCGTGGATGCCAAGAGAGGCTATAGCTGCTATCCCAGTAGGTTGACTTAATATTTCTGGTAAATTTTTCAGCAGGGAGACGTAAGACATAGCTGTTATCGTTCACTCGGCTCGGTTGCAGTTGATTAGTTCAATAAGGCAGAAGGTTGTTATCCTGATAGGATTTACTTATCTGTTGCTGATACAGATAACTTTCTGCCTCACTGTACAAGGGATTTTATCTTTATAAATTATATTGCTATTTTCGAGAATCGCTTCTCTAACAATAATAACTCCCTATATTGGTATCCAAAACAGGAAGATTCAAGTAATGTGCAGTTTTTATTTTGCAAGAATTCAGGAGTCAGGAGTGAGGACAACATCTCTATGGGATTCAAAGTTACGTGATTGCTTTCACTGCTATCATCTTGGCAGTAGCACATCTATCTGCTTTGCTATGGCAAGAACAAGAAATGTCTCAAGAAAATATTAACTTTCAATTACCCGAAACTTCAGTAGCAGAAAGTTGAGACAATTTAGCAATGGGAACTTCTTCCACTTCTGGGAGCTTTTCTAAAGCTAAAGCCGTGGATTGACTGGCACCAGATAAGAGTTTTAACAGATTTGGTCTGGAATCGTACAACAGATAGATAATGCGATCTCCTACTTCCCAATCTTGGTTGACTGACATTACCTGTAGGTGTTCTTCCCTCTCTAGTAATAGCGGTACCAACACTCCAGACCTAATCTTCTCTTGGATATGCTCCTGTTGACTAGAAAATTCTGCCTCATTTAACGTTGTTGTCCCCAATTTCACTCGTCCATTGCTTAAATACTCATTCCAAGTTTTAACTGCTAAATCAGAGACAAAAGCTTGATTAACTTTCACATTGGCAGAATTAGGAGCTTGCGGATCACGGGGAAACACTGCTAAAACACGAGGTGGACTAAATTCCTCAGATGCCCGTTGTGCTAACACAAAATTCACCTCACCATTATTAGTCATAGCCAGAAAAGTTCCCATCGAGGCAATGCCAGCCTCCTCCAAAACCTCTGCATCTAGCGCACTATTAGCAATCACCCGCAGATTTTGAGCCTCAGCTTGAGCAAAATATTCCGAGTCCGTGTCAATCATCACTACACCTTCTCCCCGTTCTTGGAAAAACCGAGCAATCAACAAACTCAAGGGATTACAACCCACAATCACTGCCCCAGTTGCATCCTTGGAAGTTATTTCCAGCCACCTAGCAATCCAGCCAGCCGTCAAGCCTTGACAGACAACAGTCATGATAATTGTCAAGAACACCAGAGCTTTAATGGCATCACCACCATTAACGCCCCTTTGCGTCAGCGAAATACCAAACAAAGAAGCAACAGAAGCAGAAACAATTCCTCTCGGTGCAACCCAGCTTAAAAACAGTTTCTGTCGCCAATTCAGATCACTATTCCAAGTACACAACAAAATATTAATTGGGCGTACCACAAACATCAAAACCAAAACAGTAAATAAACTACCCCAACCCAACGCCAAGACACTAGCAATAGATAAATCAGCGGCTAGGAGAATAAAAAGTACAGAGACGCTAAGAATTGTTAGTTGGTTTTTAAAGCTCCGCAACAGCCTTTCTTCTGGAACTGATGAATTAGCAAATACTGCCCCTGCCACGACTGTAGTCATAACTCCTGACTCAGTGCGAATCATCTGTGCTAGGGAAAACAACCCCCACAACGCCGCCAGCACCACCAGGTTTTTTAGTTCAAAAGATAGAAAACTGGCTCGTTTGAACACCCAACTCATCAAATAACCACCTACAGCACCAATCATTGCTCCCACACCCAAGCGCAATATTAAACCCATAATGGCTTTGAGTGGGTCAGCATCACCGTTCAAAATTGTATCTAGGACAACATAGGCCAGGATAGCTCCTACTGGGTCAATTAAAACCCCCTCACCTTCCAATAGAGTTGCTACTTGTCGATCTACGTTGATTTGTTTGAGTAGGGGTCCAACGACGGTAGGCCCTGTAACGACGACGATGGAAGCAAAGAGAAAAGCTATATTCCAAGGAAATTCTCCCAGCCAGTGAGCCGCTATGCTACCGCCCAGCAGTGTTATGAGTGTTCCCAAGGTGACAAGCAATTGCAAACTCACCGAAACTCTGCCCAATTCGCGCACATCCAATTTGAGTCCGCCCTCAAACAAGATAATTGCTGTGGCCAGAGAGACAATTACTTCTAGTCCAGTTCCCAATAAATGCGGATGTAATAAGCCAATACCATCAGCACCCAATAGGATGCCCAATAAAAGTAATAAGACGATGCTGGGCAGCTTAAGATATGCGGCCATTACCTGGGCGCTAATGCCTGCTAGGACTGTGAACACCATCTGTAGGGTAATTTGAAAAGATGCTTCCATGTTGTAGATTTTGAGTGATTGATTTCAAAATCCTTTGTAAAGAATCATAAATACTAACTCTACAGGGTACAACACCACACCCATCGTTAAGAAATTAAGAGATTTTTTTTTAACGATGGGTGTGGTGATCGCCACGCTATGCCGTAGGTACACTATGTGTAGCTTGCTTGCCGTAGGTTACGCTATCAGGAGTTCAGGATTCAGGAGTTACAGGAGGAATACTTAATTTTCCTCCTGTAACTCCTGCCCCTTTGCTCAATTTAGAGGCTATGAAAAACTTTTTAGAAAAAGGTGTTGACATCCTCTCAAAAATACGGTATATTGTTAAAAGTCTGGAGTCCAATGCCCCCATCGTCTAGAGGCCTAGGACACCTCCCTTTCACGGAGGTAACGGGGATTCGAATTCCCCTGGGGGTACTTTAAAAAAGAACCATAATTAGAAAGATAGAAAAGATATACTAGCTAATTCTTTTCTACCCTAAAACTAATTAAATTTTATCTGCTGACTCTCATCTTCAACTAATGCTTAATTCCCCTGCGCGCTGACGAATTGCGAGCAGGTTTAGTTGTAGGTCCTTGCTGAGTCGGTTTTCGATGATGGATATCGGCATTGTTAGCTTAGGCCATACTTGGATGTTGTAACAGAGATTTGTTCCTTGATGCTCTCCCAGGGAATAAGGCTCTAAGCACCAAAAACCTGAAAAGCCTTTGAAATCTCCTTCTACCATTTCAAAGTTGATCAGTTTGGGGAAGATTTCTTCTAGGTCTAGAACTACATGCGCACAAAATTTGAAATTGAGTAAGCTTTGAGAACCTATTTGTTCTATCCGTATGCCTCCGTTGGGATGTTCTAGGAGAGAACTTTTGGCTAGATTGGGAATAAATTCAGTTAAGGCTTCATAGTCTGTAAGAATCTTCCAGACTTTTTCGACCGGGTGGGGAATTTGTACTTTAGCGGTAATTTGCCGTTGTCGCTCTGATAATTTCTCGACTTGGATGGTTACTTGATCAGCAATTAAGTTGCTTTCTAGTCCACTCTCGTCCATAGGTGTGGGGAAATCAAGTCCCACTGTGTTGTTTTCTGTAGTCACTGTTGAGAATTTGGTTTAGTTGCTGCGCAAAACTGACGTAGGGTAAGGGTGAAAGAAATTTCGCTCAATTGAGAGTTGGCTATTGGGGTACTCTCTATGGCGATCTCTCCATGTAAATGCTGTACTAGGGACTTGACTAAGGCCAGTCCTAAGCCAGTACCTGGAGTCCAACGTCCTTTACCACGACGGAACTTGTCAAAAATGTAGGCTGCTTCTTCTTGTGAGATGCCACGTCCTATGTTGGTTACTTTAATAATAACTTGATCAAGTTCTTGTTCAACTCTGTGAGTTGCTTGTAAATTAACGATGGTATCGCGTTCCGAGTATTTGTTGACATTGGTTAATAGTTCTTGCAGAATGCGGTCGAAACTTTCGATTTCGGTTTGAAGTTTTAATGGTTTTTTGGGTAAATGTATGTTTACAGATAATCCTCGCTCTGCTAGTGGCCTTTCTACAGCAGCTACTAAGTCCTTAATTCTGGTATTTAAATCTATGGTTTCTAATTGCGGTGCTTCTTGATGGGTTTCTAGTTTCTGGAGGGTGAGGAGGTCATTAATTAAGTTAATTTCTTTGGTACATTCTGACTCTAGAATATCTAGATATCGAGTTTGACGTTCTGGGGTAATTCCTGGCAATCGTAAGTTACGAATTGACATCCGCATATTTGTCAGGGGATAACGCAAGCGATCGCTAATGTTGCTGACAAATTCATCTTTGAGTTCGTTGAGTTGTTGTAGTTGCTCAACATACTGCTTTGTTTTTTCGTACAATTTTGCCTGTACTTCCAAACTTCGTTTGAGTTGCTCTGTCCTTTCATCTACTAAATTTTGTACTTGCCGCAATGTTTGTGATTGAATTATGGCATTACTCAACTGAGCGCAGACCATTTCTACAAGATTCAATTCTGCGGGTTGCCAATTACGAGTAATTTCTTGCTGTAAAACCACAAATCCTAAAACTTTCCCTTGATTCTCTAATGGCATTAAGATTGTGGCTGGAAATTGTTCAATGGCAAACAATGGATTTAGCTGTAAATTATCGTTCTGCTCTTTCGAGTTATCAATCATGATCGGTTTCCCCGATTCTGTAAATACACGCTGGCATAAATCACATTCTGATAAAGAAAAACTCTGCTCTAAGTTTTCTCGTTCAGTGTGATTGGTGTTTTGAGCTTTAGTCCACTCTCCCATCAGGGTGGCTTTGGCTTTAGGAATTTGCTTCTTGGGACGATTCCTGAACATGGGATCTGTATATTTCAATAGGATTAGTAATCCTCGATCTACTTCTAAGGATTCAGCAGTCGATGAAATAACTAACTGGAGCATTTGATTTAACTCCAAGTTACTAAGGCTTAGTATAGTTAATTGTTTAATTAAAATTTGATGCTGGCTGCTCTTGTGTAAATACTGCTTTTGAGTATTTAATATCTGTACTTGTGCTACTTGAGCCAAAGCGATCGCACAAGATGAAGCTATTGATTGGAGTAATTTTTTTTCTGACTCATCCCATTGATATGTTTGGAATTTTATCAAGCAAATTACACCGTTATTATGACCACTAAATCGGGTAGGAATCGCTAAAACCGATTTAATCGGGATTGGCAGAGATTGACAGCTAAATAATAGAGTTTGTTGAACTAAGGAAATATCCTCAACTGTCAATGGTTCAGCAACGCATTGTACAACTGGCGAACTTACTAATAACTGATCCATTGATAAGATTTCTTGGGAATGGGGTGATCCCAAATATTGTTCACTACACCAATTAACGGCAGAATCTTTATTTGGAGTATCTCTGGTCACGCTCATCAAACAGCAGCAATCTACCTTGAATACATCTCCCAATAAGTGAGCAATTTCTTGCAAGATCAATGATGTCGCCTCGCTATTGGCAATGATATAATTTATCTTTTGCGCCAAGGCTTGGGCGGTGTTTTCTTGTTGATGCATGAGCTTGGCTCGATATGGCTGTAGTTGTTCTACATCATTGTCGTCTACGTATTTTGGCGGTGATAATAAACGCTTTTTCATTATTGGTTCGCTGGTGGATAAAAATCCATTTGTTTACTTTGCACCCAAGTTACTTTGCACCCAAGTTTTGTGTATTTTTTAACTTTTGAGTTATATTGCACCACCCAGATAAATCGTAAGTCGTTTATGAAGACTTTTTCTAAAATCTGATTACATAATTTATGTTTTAGTTAATGGTATTTGTTAGCTTTATCAACTAATGTTTACTTTCTAGATCACGATAATGTTCCCAATTTGAGAGCCTCGTTTCCAAGATTTGCCAAAATTTGAAGTTGATTTTGAAGTTGATTTAGTTTACTACCTCAAAAATAGGATATCTTGTCTGTAACTCTACATAAACCGTAATTCCTCTGGAATTAAAGAAAAATTATCATAAACTTGTATACGCATTACTACTTAAGATATTAGTGATTAATAAAGTACCTTTCACTTAGTTTACCTGAGTAGTTGACATTTAATTAAATTCTATCGAATCAAGTCAAATTTATCCAAAAAATATTGTATAAATACTGCTTGTGTTGAATATGTTCAGCAAATATAACACCTCTGTCTTAGAAAGATTGTCAGCAATAAATGCAGCTTAGTTATTGCTATAAATAAATAAACTGCATTTATTCTGACCTGTCACGAAAGCTTAAAGGTTATGGATCTGTCATGAACTAGTCACATAGACTTTCAACACTTAGAGGCACTATATCACCATTCTTTGTTAGTCCCAATAACATAGGTTGTTGAGATGGAATTAATTTACCTGTGAGGACACAGCGTTCATCTTGCTGTGCTGTGGCGGCTATACTGGCTCGAATATCAGCACGAGAAAATCGGGGTTTCCATTCGCCGGATTTTTGCTGCACATAATTCCAGAGGACATCTCTGATCAAAGCCTGATATCCCTGATTACCTGCTATTTCTTTGAGTTTATCTTTTAGTTCGCGTTCCAAACGGATGCTGGTAACTTCCATATCAGTGGTTGAGCTGCGTGTGATAGTATGCATGATTTTCTCTCCTTAGAGGTCTAGACAAGATAGTACTACAGGTGTAGTATGTTTACAGTAATATTTAATATGTGAAATTTTCTGTGAAATCCATTTACCCTATTTCTACTACTGCGCATTCCAACATTTGGCTGGTCTGTTGGGAATCTGCCGCTGTGGGAGTGGAGTATCTATTTATGGGCGAGCGCAGCCTGCATGGTGGGTAAAAAACTTAGGATAATGATGATTTTAGATATATAGTTTTTGATACGCCAAATAGTAAAGCACAAATAGAAACAAGAAGTTGGAGGTACAAGAGCAAAAATGCTGTACCCCTATAAGACCAGAAAAATATCAGGTCAAATTTTAACCCCCGCTTCACCTAAATCAGAAGTGGGGGTTTTTTAGTCTCTTCATAGTTAACAGTGAAGAGACTGACAAATGTTGATAAGGAGTCAGACTGTGACAAGCGCCATGCAAGTTTGAGAAAAATCCGTGGTGGTTTTTTCTCAGAATTACTTGCCACTGTATCACGTAAATATCAAGCGAGCAATTTTGTTGTTAGTGAGTAATAAAGCTGAACCAGTAGATTTTTCTACTGTGTTGTTAGTGAGTAATAAAGCTGAACCAGTAGATTTTTCTACTGTGTTGTTAGTGAGTAATAAAGCTGAATCAGTAGATTTTCCTACAGAGAGGGGATAGTTAGTTCACTCACTTAGCTTGCTAGTTTCCGTACCAAAACACATCCGCTTAAAAATCGCTGCTGCTGAAAGGATGTGGAAAGTGCCGCCAGTGAATCGACAAGAAGTACTGCGGAGAGACCATCACAGTTGTCAATATTCCGGTAGTACCAAACGTCTGACTCTGGATCATTTGATTCCCCGATCTAAGGGTGGCTTGCATATGTGGGATAACGTAGTGATAGCTTGTGAAAGATGTAACTCTCGGAAAGGTGATAAAACCCTTGGGGAAACTGGTATGCAATTGCAAAAGAAACTAAAGGCACGACAACATCCTGCTGTTTCTTTTGCAGAACAGTTTTGGATAGATATGCAAGCCAACCTGGAATAACAGGAGAGCAAAAGGAATGCTGAAATTAATTTACACTGAAAATTGTTTTTATTTGGAACATCTCGCTCTATCCCTGGAAGAATGGGTAGAACAAAGAGTGATTTTGGCGCTACGGGTTGGTCAACTACTGGATTTTGAACCCAGCACAGCTTCCTTTTTGCTTCCTGTGGAGTTACCAGGGGTAGAAAGGCTGAAGGCTGAGGTTCAGCAACATGATGCTGAAGTCATGGAATTGTCTGTGTGTGATGCTGAATACCTGGAAGGCACTTTGCAGGGCTCTTGCTTATCAGATAGTTCTGAGAATGTTGTGGGTGTCTTTGTTACTATAATGAGCGATCGCACCGAGTTCTTTTTACGGAAATTGTGGCAACAAGCTCAACTGTGTGCATCTGTTGTCAGTGATTGACACTCTTCTGCCTAAAGGCGAGGAGATACCGATACAGTTTGCGAATTCGCAAAGGCACTATATTAGCTGGTTAGTTTAGCAATAAAACGATTGAGACCTTTATGAGCAGTCTTATACCCAGATGCTTGCTTACCCAACTTTAGTTGAGATAAAACACGGTCACGTAAAATCTAAATTGCTGCAATTGTTAGCAAATCAACAGAGTGTTGTCAGCCATTACAAAGCCTTTGGACTGCAAGCGGGTTACATTATCTTACCTATCTTACTAACCTACTCTATCTAAGTAAAATAAGTCAACTAGCTAAACTACTTAATTTGCTAACAGTTTGCTTAATGCCATCATTAGGCAAAATGCAGCTATAGATTAAGTAGGTAGATTAGGTGACTCAATCTCAGGAAGAAGATAAAACAGTGAAACTCGTAGTATTTCTAAATGATGAGGAAGGAACTCAATTCAAGGTTATTTGCGCTCAACAAAAAACCTCAATGAGTCAACAGGCACGACAGTTAATAGTTAACTCGACAAACTCTCAACAGAAAAAATAACCAAATTGTGATCCCCAACTATCGCCTACCAAAAACGCCAGAAACAGAAAGGTAGGTAAATTATGGTTCAAGCCTTACCTAATACTAACCTAGTAGTCCACCAAGGCAATGTTGCTGGGTAAGCCCCTCTAATTGATAAACTAG
>ERZ1034425.191-NODE-191-length-10062-cov-46.006196_pt1 | contig 10062 bp, 12 predicted proteins | sample MGYA00520608_ERZ1034425 | MGnify/ENA primary metagenome ERZ1034425 (study PRJEB33736, sample SAMEA104288488) | Azolla rubra | place: Australia | collected 1985 | study: EMG produced TPA metagenomics assembly of the PRJEB19522 data set (Is there foul play in the...
GAATTATGCTACTTCCTCTTCTCTCCTAAACATTTACTTTATAAATCATCTCTTAGTAGTTTTCATTGAGAATGGTCAAATCAGTATGAATATGAAAATTGATCTTCCATGTCCACGGGCTAGAGGAGATGCAAAGTTTGCCAAGACTGTAGAGAAGATCTTAGATAGAATCATGTGCAAAGGATAATCTCTGTCAACAAAGGCTGAAGGTACTTATTTATTGAGTTCCGTCTCTTGATAAATGCTACTATTAGAAAGTATTTGGAGCAAAAATTATGACTATGGCCAGATAATGTCTGCGAAAATCCAAATCTCCACACATATAGATTGGACTGGTCAATGGGAGGTTTTGCTTAACCATAGAGAGAAAAGTTTATACACAGTAATTTTTCTGCGTCTTATAATATTATTTAGAGTTAGTCGGTGAAACAGATAATGAACTTCTGTAGAAAACCCGCAGATTACTGTCTTGTGAATGTTAATCGTTAGTTGAAAATGCGATCGCTAATTCAGTTTTCTCTCAAATTCTCTTTCCTAGTCTCAACAAGCACAATATTAACGGGATCTAACAGAATTTACGTATTTTCACTCTCGAAAATCTCCTAGTTGATGATTTGATTCGCTATGTAGATGAAGATGCGATGGGTAAATCCCAAGAAGCCTATTCTCGGATGGTTTCAGTCGGACAATAAGGAAGGAATTACATAATGGTAGGCGGGAAACTTTAGAAATTAGCCCCAAAACCTCTTCACTCTTGCCTTTTGCCTCTTGACTTGTCATAACGACAATTTTTAACGCCCACCTACTTATTTCCCAAGTAAAGAATCGATTACCTAGAATTTTCTGGTTTTTTAACAGAGAAAAATATAAAAAAAGCAGATCATGAAAATAAAATAAATAGGTAGAGATAAATAACCATAACTATCTAACAAAATGTAAATTACTTGAATCCCTTGGGATTGCCTGGTTCCGCTTTGCTGCATTCGCCATGACATAGTTATAAATTTTCCCACCCACTTACTTTACTTATTTTGTTTTTAAATCTCTCTTACGAGAGTATTCTTTGTTGGATTTTTTAGATAAGAGTTAGTAGTAATAAGTTTGTGGAGAGCAATTTTAAAATTTAAACCTCAATAATGAATTTTGTTTTGCTCAAAATTAACTGATATTATATCGTCTGGTGATCGCCAGAAGTAAGCGATGTTCCCTCTCCCTCTTAATAGCCAAAATCTCCCATACTCCGACCCCATACACCCGATTGTTGTCCATTTTGTAGCGATGGTGTTTTTCTCATTTATTTGTGATGTGGTGGGTTATTCCACGCGCAATGCACGTTTATTTGAGGTTGGTTTCTGGAATGTGTTTATGGGTGCGATCCCTATTTTCGCAGCCATGATTTTTGGACAGTTTGAAGCAGGGCTGGCACAAGTTTATCCAGCAGTCCAGCCCATACTTAATTTTCACACAGTCATGGGTTGGTCACTTACGGCGATCGTTGCTGCTATTACAGCTTGGCGGGTTGTGATTCACAATCGCAACCCGCTAAAATTGCCTCCTGCTTACCTCGGTGTAGCAACCTTTTTAATTGGTCTAGGAGTAATCCAAGTGTATTTGGGGAGCAACCTATTTTGGGTATACGGATTACACTTTAAGCCTGTCGTTGAAGCGATGAAACAGGGAATATCGTCATGAACTCACAGCTAATTGACTAATTAGGATTGAGGTTAGATGCTAATAGACTACCCTAGGAAATTCCCATGCACCCGCAGTTGGTGCATCTGATATTGCGTTTGTTTATAATCAATATCTTAGTTTGACCAGGAGCTATTTTTTCCATATAACGACCAATCTTCAAATTTTTGGGTCTTCCCGCCATCCGTTCTGGTTTCTTCGACGTTGATCGGTAGATCCTTCTGTGGGCGGCTATTGTGATATTTTTTACTGTCGCCTTTGTTTTTTTCGAGTTACTGCTGACAAAACCACTAGTTAATCAAAAGAGTAATTGGGGGTTGAGCGTTTAGTGGACAATGCTTTTGCATGGTTTAGGTGGTGTTTTACTGCTAGGGGTTATCGTTGCCATAAACGTGTGGAGAGCTTTGTAACGCTACGATTGGCGCAATAATGCTTCTAGACAAGTGCAGTGGAATTATTTGTTAATAGGCATTGTGATGTTCGGTATGTTGTATTTCCACAGAACTTTAGGGGCACAATTAGGGGAGGAGTTTAGCATTCACGTTACGGCGGCTAAGTTACTTCAATAGGGCGCAAACCCGCATTTGCTGCTCAAATAATTAAACGAGAAGCATTGTGAGTTTATGGTTAGATGTTTAGAATATTTACTAATAGCTGGTTGTATTGCAGTGCTGCTTGTTATCAGCCATTGGATTGGGCAGTTGGCGTATCCTTCGATGCCGCTTGAAGCTACAGCAGAAGCACAAACAGTCCATAGTTTATTTAGCTTCTTACTTTCAATCGGAGCATTTATTATCCTTGGGCTTGTAGGCATGATCCTGTACTCGGTACTTTTATTTCATGCACCCAAAAATGACTACAGCTAGGGACACTCATCTAGAGGTGATGATATCAAGCTAGAAATCTGATGGACGGCGACTCCAACCTTACTACTGCTGTGGATTGCTTTCCAAGGCTTCAATATTTATCAGCAATTAAATATTCTAGGTTTAAGGCAAATCCTACATTTGCATACACTCCCAAAATCAGAACCGGCCTATGCCGTAGCTAGTGATGATAAACCGAAACCAGCATCTGAAACTATTGAGGTTTTTGTGAAGCAATGGGATTGGTCTTTCCGCTATCCAAATAATATTACTGGCGATGAATTACATCTGCCTGTAAATCTTCGCACTCCTCTCAATATGCACGCTAAGGACGTACTCCATAGCTTTTACGTCCCTGAGTTCCGGTTACAGCAGTATATTATGCCTGGACCCAACATTAACCTTATAGTTACACCCAAACATATCGGCAGACATAGGTTGAAAGATGCCTTATTCAAGGGTACTTACTTTACTTTGATGGGTGCCAATATCCAGGTTGAATCCCTGGAGGAATATAACCAGTGGCTTACGAAAACTGAAAAAGAACCAAAGATGAGAAAAAATCAGGCATTAGCAGAGTATAGCCAATCGCCAAAAACATGGTTTAAGACTGGCTGGTACACTGTCGTACCTTATCAAAGAGCGATCGGGCGGAGCGCACTGCCTACGGCAGTGTCAAAGGAAAATACCTAATAAATATTACATACTGATATGGACAATATCATTGGATATAGAGAATCCTCAACATCTCAAAACGAGCCTGAGAATAACTGGCGAAGATACTTCAGCTTCAGCACTGACCATAAAGTGATCGGCGTTCAGTACATGGTGATGTCTTTCATTTTCTTCTTGGTTGGCGGCCTGTTGGCAATGGTCATACGTGCCAAACTCATTACGCCTCAATCCAATGTAGTAGATCGTCCCCTTTACAACGGCTTGTTCACCTTGCACGGGACAATTATGATTTTCTTATGGATTATTCCATTCAATGCAGGTATTTCTAAGTACCTAGTACCCCTCATGATTGGAGTGCGGGATATAGCTTTTCCTCTACTCAACGCCATCTCTTTTTGGATGATTCCACCAAGGGGTATTTTATTGCTATCTAGCTTCTTGCTGCCCAATGGTACGGCGCAGTCCGGCTGGTAGATATGACCACCAGCCGGACTGCAAATTCCTCCTGGTCAACCAATAAATGGGGAATTGATTTGGATTATCAGTTTAGTAATCATCGGCATCTCTTCAATTATGGGGGCTGTTAACTTCGTAACAACCATTTTTTGGATGCGCGCCCCAGGAATGACCTTCTTCCGAATGCCCGTTTTTGTTTGGTTAGTTCTCAGCGCCCAGTTGTTGCAACTAGTTAATTTACCTTCCCTAACAGGTGCATTAATCCTGCTCTTATTTGACCTCAATTTTGGGATGCAATTCTTCAAACCTTTAGAGAATGGCGACCCGATCATTTACCAGCATCTATTCTGGTTTTACTCCCACCCCGCAGTTTACATTATGACGCTACCAGCCTTTGGTATTTTTGCGGAAGTTCTGCCAGCTTTTTCCCGTAACCCCTTATTTGGTTATCGGTCATTAGCTGTCGCCTCTTTAGGCATTGCTGTAGTTAGTATTTTTGTTTGGGTACATCATATGTTCACCAGTGCTACACCTAGCTGGATGCGGATCTTATTTATCGTGACATCAATTTTGGTTGCCGTGCCTAGAGGTGTGAAAGCATTTGGTTGGACTGCTACAATTTGGAAAAGCAAACTGCATTTAGAGATACCCATGCTGTTCGCTATGGGAGGTGCAGCCATGTTTCTGCTTGGTGGTGTCACTGGAGTGATGTTGGCAGCAGTACCATTTGATATCCACATCCACAATACTCACTTTATAGTGGGATACTTCCACTACATTGTTTTTAACACCATCACAATGGCAATTTTTACCGCCATTTACTTCTGGTTTCCGAAGATTACCGGACGGATGTACCCCGAAGGTTGGGGCAAATTGCATTTTTGGTTAACCTTTATCAGTGCTAACCTTACGTTCTTTCCTATGCTTCCAGTAGGTTTACAGGGAATAGTACGGCGAATTTCCTCTTATGACCGACGCTATCAAGGATGGAATGTTATTGCTAGTCTAGGCGGCTTCTTGTTGGGAGTATCTATATTACCTTTTATTGGTGGCAATATGGTGGGTTCCTGGCTATACGGCACAAGGGCAGTCAAGAATCCTTGGCATGCCACAGGATTGGAATGGACAACCACCTCACTACCTCCGCAAGATAACTTTGATGAAATTCCGGTTGTGAAAAGACCACCTTGTGATTACGGTTACCCTAAATACTCAGTGATAGAACCTCCTGACTATCATCAGCTAGAACACTAAGAATAAGGTACTGTATCTGGGATAAAAATTTTACTTAAACTATATAACTATATAACTATGACCCGTTGGGTAATTCATGTAGATGAGAGTCCTATCCCTTTGGAACGCTGGTGGCGATACCTACCAAATTGGCTAAAGCGTTTCCTAGCAATTCGTGGTGGACGTGCTAAAAACCATCATGGTAAGGGTATGTTCGGGTTTACCGTGTTCCTGCTATGGGAAAGCATGGTTTTCTTGAGTTTTATCTTCACTTATGTTGCCCTGCGATTGACACATTCACAGAATTGGCTACCACCTGGTGTTTCCGGTTCAAAATTGTCTACCTTTGTGATTATTAACACGGTGGTGTTACTCTCCAGTAGCTTTGTCATTCAACCAGCAGAAAATGCTCTCAAGCACCATCAGCTAAATAAATTCCGTTGGCTTTGGTTGATGACAATTTGCATGGGAAGTTACTTCTTAATTGGTCAAGGAATTGAATGGAGTAAACTCGGTTTTAGGTCAACTACAGGATTAGTTGGCTCAACATTTTACGTATTAACAGGTTTTCATGATTTACACGTTATTAATGGTGTAATTCTCCAGATAATTATGCTTTTCCGTTCCTTAATTCCAGGTAATTACAACAAAGATCATTTTGGTGCAAGTGCAACGACTCTATTTTGGCATTTCGTTGATATAGTTTGGGTGTTCCTCTTCTCACTTCTCTACTTGTGGCAGGCTTAAAAAGTTAGTATTCAAAATACTCTACGGAAAGTAAGCTACGAAATAGTCAGAACCGCAGGCTTACGCTAACAAGGCAAGAACTATTTTTAGGAGTAATTTTATGAACTTATTAGCACAAGAACTACCATTGCCAAAATCAATTCAAGCAACTCCAATACCTGGTAAAAACCAAGACCCACTTATTGCACATAATTTACAAAAAGAGCAGTATGTTGGCATTATTGGATTAGCGATCGCTCTGGTTACGGCTGTGGGATTTTTTAGCCGCAGATTTGAGTACGCTATTGTATTCGCTCTTGTGCTTAGTGCTATTATCATTGCTTTCTTCTTATCGGTATAGCAAATTAATCATTAATCATTAGTCATTTGCTATTTTCCTCCGCGTGCATGTTCAGAAGAGATCTAAATCTGTAAAAATTTCACCCTTGAGGAGTTTTTATGAACAGCCCAGTTTATCAGACTGTGATCGTCGGTGGTGGTTTTACCGGTCTATTTACAGCCTTACACTTAGCTCACGAACACTATCCTCGCTCTGTGATCTTAATTGATGAAAATAAACGCTTTTGTTTTAAGCCATTACTTTATGAATATTTCGATGGAGAAATGAATAGCTCTCAAGTAGTACCACACTTTTCCGAATTACTTAAATGTAGTGGTGTCATTTTTGTTCAAGATACAGTACAGTCAATAGACCTGCATCAATGGGAAGTCGAATTAGCTTCTGGGAATTCCTACAAATACAGTAACTTAGTATTAGCTTTGGGGAGCGTTACTGGTTATCCTCACGTTGAGGGTGCTAAAGAAAATGCCTTTCCTTTTTGGACACAAGCTGATGCGATCGCTCTTGACCGACATTTACGTGACTGTTTACAAAAAGCTATCCAAACAGAAGATGTAGAACAACGCCGCAAACTATTAACAGTAGTTATAGTTGGTGGTGGTCCTTCTGGTGTAGAAATGGCAGCGACTTTAGCTGATTTTCTCCCACATTGGTATGGCGTATTAGGCGGTAGTTCTGCGGAAATCCGTGTGATTCTTCTCAATCATGGTCAGAAAATTCTTGATGGCGATATTAACGATCCGTTGCGTCCAATTGCTGAGACAGAATTACAAAAACGGACTGTAGAAATTGGAATTATTCTGGAAGCAGAAGCCACTGTTGTTCATCCTAACGCGGTGGAATATAAGAGCCATGGTGAAGTAAGAACATTGCCAACGTATACCACAATTTGGACGGCTGGCACTTCTACCCATCCTCTGATCCAAGACTTACCAATTCCGCAAGAACATCGGGATCATCATCGCCGTCCCCTAGTCACTCCCACAATGCAATTGCTTGATTTTCCAGAAGTATTTGCAGGTGGTGATTGTGCAGCAGTTCAGAATAGTTCGCTACCACCTACAGCACAAGTAGCTTATCAACACGGAGCAAATATTGCTCGGAATTTGACAGCACTTGCTCTAGGAAAAGACCCAAAACCAGTTAAGGTTGACATCCGGGGAACTATGTTGAAGTTGGGCCTCAATGATGCGGCTGCTAACTTATTCAATATTTTTGAAGTTGCAGGTGAACCCGCGCATTTAATCCGTCAAGGGACTTACTTAACACTACTACCAACACCAATTCATAACTTTAAAGCTACTACAGAATGGCTGGATGAAGAAATTTTTCATCATCATATTAACCCCCGCAATTTGGGTCAGGAACTTGTCCATGTGATGGAACTGGTTGGTGCTGGAGTTGTTGGTGTTTTAGTGGCGAGAAAATTATTAAGAATGTTGGGTAATGAGGGGAAAAGGGAATAGCTAATAGTGATTGGGGACTGGGAAAAAACTTTTAGTCTAGATCTAATCCTCAATCTTTGATTTCCAATATCCAACAAGGTATAATTTTCTCATCAATAAAGTATACAGTAGATTGCAGATCAATGAGGTATAAAATCTAAATTGAAACCTAGACAGCAAGAGACTTTTACTCCTCAATCCTGCTGTAACTTTATTACATTTAATTAAATATTCAGAAATTTAAACAACTTCCTTAGGAAACTAACTATGAATCAAGCTGCTATCAATCTCATTGCTGTATCCGTATTCTTGATAACGCTTTCCACTTTGTTGGAACCATTAATACATCTGTCCCCAACTATCCCAATTTTAACTATGGTGGGGTTTTTGGGTATCGCTACCTTGGATAATTTCAGCTTTCAAGGAAAAGGAGGAATGATAGTATTAGATTGGTTAGCGCGATTTTCTCCAGAAAATCCCGATCGCATTTTACATGATGAAACAGGTCATTTCCTCGTCGCTCAACTGCTGGGTATTCCTGTCACTGGCTATACTCTCAGCGCGTGGGAAGCCTGGAAACTAGGACAACCAGGACAAGGTGGAGTGACTTTGGAAGATAGCGAAATTATTGCACAACAGTTGGAAAAGGGGAAGATAGGCGTTTCTATGGTAGAACTCTATTGTAATATTTGGATGGCGGGAATTGCCGCAGAAAATGTGGTTTTTAAATCTGCTGAGGGTGGTGGTGATGATAAAGCCAAGTTAAATCAGTTTTTGCAAGCTTTGGGTTTTGAGGAAAAGATTTTTGAACAAAAACAGCGTTTTTATTTGCTCCAAGCTAAAAATTCTGATTCAGGACAATTGGGATAGTTATCAAGCTTTAGTGGAAGCAATGAGAAAAGGTGTTTCGGTTGCGGAGTGTCAAAAAGCTATAGGTTAGTGAGAAAGCTTTACTTAATTAAAGGCTTACTCAAGAGGTAGGAATCATGAACTAAATAATCATAAATGAAACTAAATAGGGTTTGCTGAAAAGGTCATCAAAAGGCAAGAGAAGAACTGACTAAATTATCAGACAGGGAAAAAGATAAGTTTTCTTGGGCTGCGATTATCCAAAACTTAATTTTCATTAATGAGAAAGGTGAAAAAAGATGTGGTTTTGAAAAATCGCCATAAAAAGACACAAAAAAAGGTGTAAGAGAAGAGTAGCAAGATTCATAAGTAAAAAAGAAATAGCAATTGCAGTTAAAGGAGTATGAGAAAGTTGACCCATCACTGTCCCAAGGCTAAATCTTCGTTTAGCCTGTCCGAATTCACGCTCAATACAGTTACGAATTCTCTCGTCCCTTAAAGCTTGTTTCTTCTTTTCTTTACTGACGTCTTTAGGTGGTCTTCCTTTCGGAAGACCACTTGTTCTAATACCTCTTTGTTTACACCAAGCACGGTTGTCTCTATTCCGATAAACTTTATCAACATGAACTGGTTCAGGATAATACCCCGTGTAGGTTCTGAATGCTTCAACTTGTGGTTTTAAGTCTTCTGATTCGTTAAAACTATCCCAACTTATGCGGTCTAGAAATACATAGGCGTCAAAATAAAGAGCTGAAAACTTTACCCCAAACTCTACGGCTGTTCCTGCTTTTCCACGGACAATCGGACGAATGTGTGGTTGACTTAAACTGACAATCCAGTCTTCTATACTCTGTTTTGTATTTTCATATAACCACAGTTCTTGACGGTAAACTTCTGCTAATACTAGCAACATCTTAATATTGCCTATTACTCAGTTTTACTAGTGATACACCGAAATATATTAGCGGGACGTAAACAAAAATCAAGCGCAAATGTGGCCCTAACTGGCTTGATAAGAAGGAAACACATCCAGATTCAAGTTTAACCAATCAATAAATAGAAAAGATATGCCTGTTCTCACCGCTTCTAAAGCTGCAGTAAAAGTATTCAAAGGTTTCTTAGCCCACCTTGGTCTTAATCCTCCAGTCCACTGATGGCAAATAATAAAAGTGTAGGCACAGAAAACCAAAATAAAATGGCGCAGTTAACTGCTGTTATCTCCAACTTGATATTCTTTGAGTCCTAACGGGACTTAAACGAAAGTTAAGAGTAAAAAGGAGTATAATGCAATTTTGGTGTAGCTTTCACGTTAAAAGAAGCTGATGAGAGAAACCACTGCCGTAGCAATGGCATCATGGTTTAAAAGATGGTGTCATTTGATGATATATTTACTCATAAAGCGCAAACAAGAGAGTTTAGACATGATTTAGGGGCATGATTGGGTAAAAGTGAGAGAAAAAACCTATTTAAAATGGCAGAGAATACCCTAGGCGTGACTTACCACCGATTACACCACTTTTTAAGTGAAGCACCTTTTTTAAGTGAAGCACCTTGGTCCAGTTCCCAACTCAATGACCGTCGGTTAGAGATTATGAACAAATATAGTCAGAGGAGAATCACCAGAGGATTTAGCTTAATAATTGATGATTCTCTCCATAGAAAAAGCGGGAATTTTAGGGATGGAGTAGGAAGAAAATATATTGGAGAAATTGGGAAAAGGGATAATGGAATAGTAGTAGTAACAACACATCTATATGAT
>ERZ1034425.197-NODE-197-length-9887-cov-2.250915_pt1 | contig 9887 bp, 9 predicted proteins | sample MGYA00520608_ERZ1034425 | MGnify/ENA primary metagenome ERZ1034425 (study PRJEB33736, sample SAMEA104288488) | Azolla rubra | place: Australia | collected 1985 | study: EMG produced TPA metagenomics assembly of the PRJEB19522 data set (Is there foul play in the leaf...
CGATGCGCAATTGGGGGCGGTCATGAGATGGATATTCGAATGCCAGCGCTTGCGCCTGCTGTGCCAGGGCTGCATAGCGGTTTTTAAGCCAGAGAGCGGCACACTGACGTTGCTCGGCCGCCGTGGTGCCTGGCATGGCCAGAAAAGCAAATGGCGAAATTTGTGCCTCGGGAGCCTCATGCAGCCAGCTGCGCACTTCATCTACCTGCGCTTGCAGGCCTTGCCAGTCGGCAGCGTGTTGTTGCTGATGGATCAGGTGAACCCGCGCATGGTGCAGATCAGGCTTTAGCGTCAGGGCGCGCTGGTAACAGGCAATAGCCTCAGGCAATTGCCCCAGCTCGCGCAACGCGTTGCCCAGATTGTTATGAGCATCAGCATCGTCCGGTGCCAGGGCAATCGCCCGCTGGTAGCTGGCGGCGGCTTGCGCGGTTTTTCCCAGTTCGCGCCTGGCATTGCCCAGATTGAAATGCAGCGCCGCATCATTGGGCGCCAGCGTCAGCGCCTCTTCATAGCAGCGTTCGGCGTCGGCATAGCGCCCGGCATCCTGGCAGGCATTGCCCCAGGCCAGCAGGGCGTGCCCGAGGGCATCACGCACATCGGCTTCTGCCGGATGCACCTTTAATACGCGCCGATAACAGGCAGCCGCCTGTTCAAAACGTCCCAGCTCCTGATAAAGATTGCCCAGATTATTTTGCAGCACCAGGTCTTTGGGGGTGAGCAGCATGGCTCGTTCGTAACTGCTCAGCGCCTCGTGGTGTTTGCCAGCGGCGCGCAGTGTCAGGCCGTGGTTGATCAGCATATCGGCATTGCGCGGTTGCAGCGCAATCGCTTGTCCGATGAGATCGGCTGCTTCTGCAGCGCGTTCGGTCTGATAACAGAGTATGCCCAGCATATGCAGGCCATCGGCATGGCGCGGCGAGCTTTGCAGCAGCTGGCGGTAAAGAAGTTCGGCCTGTTGAAAGCGGCCTTCACGATGGGCGCCGCTGGCTTGTTGGTAAAGTTGCGTGGGAGACATAGCCTGATTTTACGAGGGATAGGCAGCAAGGCCAAGCACCAGGCGCTTGAGGCCCATGCTGCGCAGCAGGAATCGGTTAGGGTCCAGCGCCGCCAGCAATTTGCTGTCGACCGGCGCGGGCTCGCCAGCAATGGCGCTTGCCAGCATCTCGGCGCAGAGCGGGGCGTTGATCAATCCTTTGGAGCCATGCCCGGTGTTCACATACAAGCCCGGCAGCCAGGGCAAATCAGCCGGATTGGCGGTATGGCGTGGCGGATGCATCTGCAGGGCGGCGGCATCGAGCACGGGGCCGGCCATGGGCAAGTAATCCGGCGTAGCGGCGCGAAACGCCGTGCGTCCCTCCAGTATGTTGAGGTCCAGCGGCGGCAGTGCCGCATGCATGGTGGGCAGCGTCCGCGCCAGCATGGCAAGATTGCTGGCATGGTCCTGCGCCTTGACGCTGGTGTCGCTGTCATCGGCATCAAAGGTTGCACCCAGGCAATGCCGCCCGTCGACGGCAGGGCTGATGTAGCCATCACTGCAGACGATGGTATTGAGTGGCGTCGCATTGGCGCTGGCGGGCAACAGCGTGATCTGCCCGCGTATCGCCTGCAGCGGCAGGTGCGCTGTGGGGGCAAAGTTCGCCGTATCGGTGGCCGCCGCCAAGACCAGTACAGGTGCTTCTTCCTGCCAGCCATCGGCGCCCGTTACCTGCCATGCGCCATCACGATGCTGGATGCTGAGCGCCTCGGTGGAAACATGCGGATGTATATGGGGATGGTTCAGCAGAGCCCGGCAAAAAGCGGGCGGATGCACCCAGCCGCCTGCAGGAAAATACAAGGCATCCTGTGCCAGCGCCTGTCCGGCCAGGGCACTGGCTTCTGCGCTGGAAAGCCATTGCACCAGATCTTGCGGCAGATCACGAGCGGCAATCGCCAGACAGCGCTCGCGCTCGCGGGCGTCATACGCCAGCTGCAGCAAGCCGCAACGCGCATGGTCAGCCGGGCTCAACGATAATTGCTGCAACAGCCGCAAGCTGTGTAAAAACCCATGCTGGGCCAGGCGGCTCAGGATGATGTCTTGCCCGGCCAGTCGCGGATAAAGCACCCCCAGTGGATTGCCCGAAGCTGCTGCGGCAATTTGCGGATGGCGTTCGACCAGCGTGACATGCCAGCCACGTTGCGCCAGCGCGTAACTGGTGGCGCATCCGGCAATACCGCCACCAATGACGATGGCCTTGCCCGGGGTGGGGCGGGTAGGGCGTGCCCGGAATGTATGAACCTGAGACATAGCTGAAACTGCCTCTGAGCTGGGCTTGTCTGCGTTAGCCAGTGGCCCAGGCGATGCGCCAGCAGGTTTGTCAGCGGCCAACGGCGGGACCCCCACAAACTGTCCGGTCAGCATCTCGCGTTTGCGGCCGTGGCCTGGTACTTTGCGCACGGCAAAACCGGCCTGCTGCAAGCCGCGTTTGACCAGGCCGGCACTGGTGAAGGTGGCAAATGTGGTATCGGCATGCGAAAGACGGGCCATCTGCGTGAATAGCGGCGCCTGCCACATCTCCGGATTGCGGGAGGGTGCAAAGCCATCGAGAAACCAGGCATCGACGCTGGCATGCAGACCCGGCAAAGTATCCGCCACATCGCCAACCAGCAGGGTCAGGATGACGCGGCCATTTGCCAGCGACAGCCGGTGCATGCCCGGCGCCAGCCACTGATATTGTTCCAACAGCTCCGCGCTATGGCGGGAGAATTCCGGCCAGCCTGCCCAGGCTTGCTGCATGTCGTGGCTCGTGAGCGGGTGTTTTTCGGTGCTGATAAAGTGCAGGCGGGCATGCGCGGGCGCGGTTTCCTCCCATAGCTGCCAGGCACAGAGCAGATTCAGGCCGGTGCCAAAGCCGGTTTCGGCAATGGTGAAATGCGACGCGTGATCCGGTGCAGCCATATCCACATTTTCTTGCATCCGCTGATCGTGCAGGGCAAGCCAGCGCTGCCGCAACTGGTTATGCTGCAAAAAGACATGGCGGGTTTCATCCGGCCCGCTTTCCCGCGAGAAATAGACATCCTGGTAGACCGTGGAATAGGGCTCGCCATCGCGCCATTCAATCATGGCGGGGCCTGCGCAAAGAGGATGGAACTGGGGAATGCATGCTGGGATGAGGTTTCGGTGTGGCTGTCTTTAAAATACTGCGCTGTATAATACGATATATGCACACCCTGTACATCCCCCAACACGCTGCAGCCAATATCTGATGACGCCACTACCTACCAATGAAGCTTCCGCCTAATTACCCCTGCCACTCCGGTTTCATCTTCTTTAAAACGTAGATTTGTGACAACGCTGGCCAGGCAACCGAAATCAAGACATTACAATTGTCGACATCAACCTTGATGTGCTGTGGAAGTTTGTCATTGGCGTTGCTTGAACAACCGCCCGCCGTACAACATGTCGCGAACTCATGAATATTCAATTAGAAAGGACTGAGATGGAGGTTCAAGCAACACCGAAGACAGGATTCGAGCTATGGCAGGACGGCCTCAACAAAGCCATAGCGGATGACAAATGGAATGCCTGGGATTGTGAAATCCAGGTGGCAGTCAACGAATACAATCGCCACCTTTCTGGAACCGCAGGTTATATGCCCTTGGATTGGCAGCTTATCAAGGCGATGGTTTGGGTTGAGACTGGGGCGGAAAGCAAGAAGTGGGGATCAAGTCCAATTCAAATAGGAAATCCAGGTGATCCGGGGTTGAGATCTCTATTGGCGGGCAACGAAGGTGGAGATTTGATTATTCCGCCAGCTTGGAAAAACCGATTGACCATTGGGACGGCGATAACTATACCAGCCCACAATATTCGTGCTGGAATTGGTTACTTATTAATGCGCATGGCGAACTATACAGTCAGGAGCGTTGTAGATTCAGATGGCACTACCTATGAAGTAAAAGTACAGGTGGGAGACAGCATCGCCAAGATTGCCAAGGCAAAAGGCAGTACTGTTGAAATAATACAAAAACTCAACTTTGCGACACATGTATTGAAGCCAGGCCAAGTACTGAAATATCAAAAGGCGGCGCAAAAGAAAGTCATCACTGGCTGGAAGATGGTCAGCACATCAAGCGTTGCGGCCAATTATAACGTTGGCGATTTAATGTACGCCAAGAAGCTCGACTATGCGCTGAAGCTGATCAAGAAAGGCAAGGCAGCAATATGCGTTGCTTAACAATCTTGGGATTGTCGATTTCCATTGCGGGTCTATCGGGTGTGGTAGTTGCCGGCGAAAAAGCCTTTACCGGTGTATTTGAAGGAACTGGCAGAGGTTGCTCTGGTGCGCTTTACGTGCGTGCCAAGACAATCGAATGGAATTCAACGTATAGCCTCTGCAAGGCGACGCACTATGAAGTGTTAGAAGCAAAAAAATCTGATGTCGATTACGAACGAATTGTCTTTCAGTTGAAAAAACCGAGTAGCCAGTGTCGATATTCAGTTATCGAAGTTGAGCATGCAAGCGGCTACAACTGGAATGTAAGTGGCTATCAGTCTTTGGAGGGATTCAAAAAAAAGGATTTGCCGGATTGGAGAAATTCCGCATTGCCAGAGAGGCAAATATTGTCATGCTTAATGACTGGTTTGGATTGAGCCGGATCGGACTTTATATTAATCGACTAAATGAGCTTGACGCCGATAGTAAAGTTTACGAAATTACCGTCAAACTTGGCGACAATTTTGACAAGATTGCGAAGGTACAATGAACTACGGTTGGTACGCTCATAAAGCTGAATCCGAAAACCGCCGGTCTGCGACCTGGACAAGTATTGAAATGCCAGAAGGCTTCAGTGCAGCGTGTCATCACAGGCTGGCGACACCTCTCTACAACACTGATCGCACAGCGCTATAACGGGGGTGGTGATCCTCTGTATGCCAAGAAACTTGATTATGCATTATCGTTGATGAGTAAAGGGAAGGCAGCTCTATGCGAACAATAAGAAAACTGATTGGTTTGGGACTGGCGATCTTTTTTTCAGCTATTGCGTTTGCAGCCTCCACTACTGCCGTTTTTGACGAGCGGGCCTTGCGTGAGGAGTGCAGTGCATTTTCCGAAGCAGGAATGCGTGACTGTTTGACAGAGAAATCTAAAAAGAGCCAGAAGGCGTTGAGTCAGGCCGAGGAAAAGGTAGTTGATACCCTATCCAAGTGGGATGAAGATAGTAAATTCCTCCAACTGGCAAAAGCAAGGCTTTCAGCATCAGGTAAAGCATTTGCAAAATACCGTGATGAGCAATGCGCGTTTGCTTCATCTTTGGGTGGCGGAGCGATCGGCAATGCTCTGGAAATCCGCCGTTTGGCTTGCGTTACGGAGCTCAATAACAGACGAGCCGCGCAGCTACGCGACGCAGTGTCTGACTTGCCATTGAAGTAGTTCGCAGGGGAGGGCCAGCAAACGCCGGCCATGTTGCAACGTATTTGCGCCCGCAAAAAGCCGGTCTCATTATCTGCATAAACCGCCTGCAGAACCTCGCACATTAAATCCTAGGCAGCCGATGCCAGCGGCACGCGGCGGTTTTCCGGCTTGACCAGCAGCATGTGCACATCGCCCAGCGCACGCTCGGCAAAGCCACCTTCGCAATAGCACAGGTAAAACTCCCACATGCGGATGAATTCATCCGGATAGCCCAGCGCACGGATGGCGGCTTCGTTGCGGAAGAAATTATGCCGCCACTCCGCCAGCGTGCGGGCATAGTGCGGGCCGATGTCTTCCAGATCAAACAACCGCATATCGCTGGCGCGGGTAATGCTCTGCAGCATGGCGGTAACAGATGGAATACAGCTGCCAGGGAAAATATAGCGCTGGATGAAATCCACCGAGCGCCGCGCAGATTCGTAACGCTGGTCAGCAATGGTAATCGCCTGCAACAGCATCATGCCTTGCGGTTTCAGCAGGCGGGCGCATTGCGCAAAGTAGGTGTCATAAAACTGGTAGCCCACCGCCTCAATCATCTCGATCGATACCAGCTTGTCATATTGCCCTTCAAGCTCGCGATAATCGGTCAGCAGGATGTTGATCTTGTCGCTGAGCCCGGCCGCCGCAACCCGCTGCTGGGCGAGTTCGTATTGTGCCTGTGAGATGGTGGTGGTGGTGACCTTGCAGCCATAGTGGCTGGCGGCATAGATGGCGAAACCGCCCCAGCCGGTACCAATCTCCACCACATGGTCTGCCGGGCTGAGCTGCAGCTTCTGGCAGATACGCTCCAGCTTGTGTAGTGAAGCTTGCTCCAGCGTCATGTCATCGCGGGCAAAAATCCCTGATGAGTACATCATGGTCGGGTCCAGAAACAGCTGGAACATGGCATTGCCGAGGTCGTAATGCGCGGCAATATTCTTGCGGCTGCCTTGCTCGGTATTGCGGTTCAGCCAGTGCAGGCCTTTCAGCAAGGGTTTGAACAGGCTGGCAAAACCGCCCTCCAGCGTATCCATCACCGACTGATTGATCGCCATCAGACGAATCAGCCCGGTAAGGTCATCGCACTGCCAATAGCCTTGCATGTAAGCCTCACCGGCACCGATAGAGCCGGCAAAGGCAATGTCGCCATAAAAGCGGCTATCCAGCACGGTGAGATGCACGCGCAAGCCGGTACCGGGTTTGCCAAAATGCAGGGTTTCCTGCTGCTCGGTGACGATCAGCTCCCCACGCGTCAGGCGGGCAAGCCGCTTCAGCACCATTTTTCTGGCAAATGCCTGCAGCCAGCCGGCTTTTTGCGGCAGGCGCGTCATGGTGCTAACGGTAGGCAAGGCAGATTTTGGTGTCATGGGGTTCAGGGGCATGTTGTTCATGAGGTAGCTCAGCAAGGGTTAAGGTTGCCGCGAATCGGCGGGCTGGGGATGGCTGAAAAAAGGCACGCGCTTCAGCCACAGGCGTAGCGCTTGCCAGTAGATGGCCCTAATCACGTTCAGCGTCATCAGAGGGTATTGCAACAGCAGCAGGTTAAGGCGGAGCCCGCTCAGCGGTTGGCGCTGCAATTGCAAGGTGGCATCAAACATCTTGCCATCGGCATGCAGGTTGCGCATGTGCACATTCAGCTCCACGCCGGGGACCGAAAAAAACCAGTCATAGTCAATATCCATGGGCATGAAGGGCGACACATGAAACGCCTTGCGCATGCCAAAGTGAAAGCCATCTTTATGTGGCGTATGGCAGTCCAGCACATAGGCGTGGCGCTCGCCCCAGGGGGTGTTGGTGATGTCGGCGACGATCGCCCGCAAGGTTTTGCCGTCTTCTTCAAAGCAGTAGTAAAAGCTGACCGGATTAAAACAATAGCCGAAGTAGCGCATGTGCGTGAGCAGGCGGATAGGGCCGGTCAGCGTGATGCCAGTTTTTTCACGCACCAGCTGCTGCACGGCGGTTTTCAGCGGCACGGCAGGGTCGCCCAGATAATCGCTGCGTTTGAACCAGGCCGGCGCCGGGCGCCGTGCAGACCACAACCAGCGATCGCGGAACAGCGTGGGCAGTTCGTCCAGATCCAGATACATCATGAACAGCCGATAGCGAAAGGCATGCAGAATGGGCATAAAGCGGCGATGCCCCACCCATCCACGGTAAATGGCGCTGGTGGTGGCCTGCAGGCTGTTGCAGGCGGCGGAATGGCGCGCATCAGGCATGCTTGAAATGCTCCAGTGCGCGCAATGCACTCACCACGCCATCTTCATGAAAACCATTGCGCCAGTAGGCACCGGCATACGCGGTGCGATTGATGCCGCTGATCTCGGCATGGCGCAACTGCGCTGCCGCCCCGGCAGTGGTGTAGACCGGATGGTGATAGGTGAGGCGCTTGATGATCTTGTCTTCGGCAATGCCGGCGGTGTGATTCAGCGTTACCAGCAAGGGCTCCCTGGATTGCAGGCCCTGCAGGATATTCATGTTGTAAGTGACAGCGACCCGGTCTGTCGGCGTTGGGGTGACGTGGTAATTCCACGCCGCCCAGGCCAGCTTGCGCTTTGGCAGCAAGCTGCGGTCACTGTGCAACACAATGGTGTTTTCCTGGTAAGGGATCGCGCCCAGCACCTCGTGCTCGGGTTCGGTGGCATCGGCCAGCATGCGCAGGGCCTGGTCGCTGTGGCAGGCAAAAAATACCCAGTCATATATTTCCTCGCCACCACCGGCAGGCGTAATGCCTACGGCATTGCGCAGGCGGCGCACCTGCTGCACCGGTGTATTCAGGCGTATGCGGTCGACAAAACCAGCCGTCAACGCTTCGGCATAGCGTGCCGAGCCTCCGCGTATCACGCGCCACTCCGGCCTGTCGTTCACGGTGAGCATGCCGTGGTGGTGGAAAAACCGCACGAAAAAGCGCGCCGGGAATGCCAGCATCTGCCTGGGCTCGGTCGACCAGATGGCGGAGCCCATTGGGATGATGTAGTAATTAATGAAGTCCTGCCGGTAGCCGTTGCGCGCCAGATAATCGCCCAGGGGGATTTCTTCGCCGTCTTCCAGCAGTTCCAGGGATTCACGGTTGAAACGCAGGATGTCTTTGATCATGCGATAAAACGCGGGGCGCAGCAGATTGCGGCGCTGGGCAAACAGTGAGTTGAGCGTGGTGCCGTTGTATTCCAGGCCGGTTTTTTCGCAGCGCACGCTGAAGCTCATGTCACTGGCCTGCCCGCTGACGCCTATCTCATTCAGCAACTGGATGAAGTTGGGATAGGTGCGGTCATTGAACACGATAAAACCGGTATCGACGGCATAAGTCTGCCCCTCGTGCTGAATGGCATGCGTATGGGTATGGCCGCCGATGTAGCTTCCAGCTTCAAATACGGTGATGTCGTGCTCGCGCTGCAGGTGATAAGCCAGGGTATTGCCAGCAATACCAGCGCCGATAATGGCAATTTTCATGATGTGCTCTTAAGGGGATGGACGCGGCGGGCATTGCGTATTTCCGCCGGAATGCTGCGTAATTCGCGTATCAGCCCCAGCGCCTGCAAGGCTTTCAGGCCATACCAGGTGATGTCGATTTCCCACCAGTAAAAGCCCTGACGCGCAGCCCCGGGGTAGTGATGATGGTTGTTGTGCCAGCCTTCGCCCAGCGTAAATAGCGCAATCAATGCGTTATTGCGGCTCTGGTCGGCGGTCTGGTAGCGACGGCTGCCCCAGTGGTGCGCCAGCGAATTGACGCTGAAGGTGGCGTGATAAAGCAGCACGGTGGAAATGACAAAGCCCCATACCAGCATCTGCCAGCCATTGGTGCCCCATGCCGGCCGGATGGCTTCTAGCCAGGCGCCCAGAGCATAGATGCTGACTGCAAACAGCAGCGGCACCAGAATATCGAAGCGATCCAGAAAACGTAATTCCGGAAACGCCGCCAGCTCCTTAACACGCTCGGTGCGGGTGGCAAAATGTGCATCCGATAAAAACCAGCCGACATGGCTCCAGAAAAACCCATGATGCACAGGCGAGTGGGCATCTTCCACCCGGTCGGAGTTTGCATGGTGATGGCGATGCATGGATGCCCACCACAGCGGCCCGCGCTGCACGGCAGTGGCCCCCAGGACGGCAAACAGAAACTGCATGAAGCGGCTGGTCTTGAATGCGCGATGCGAAAAATACCGATGGTAAAAGCCGGTGATGGCAAACATGCGCACCAGGTAAAGAATGAGCGCCACCGCCACGGCCACCGGGCTCCAGCCTACCCAGATCACCGCCAGGCAAGCGAGATGCAAGCCGACAAAGGGCAGGGCACGCAGCCAGTCCACTTGCTTGCTGATATTCACATCGCCTGTTTCCGGCGTGGCCGCGCTATCCAGCCAGCGCAGCAGCCTGTGCTGCAGGGGTCTTGCCTGCGGCATCAGTGTGCCCCTTGCGAGCTAGATGCAGGCAAAGCTTGCTGCGGTACCTTGCGCAAGG